>Ga0307489_10003311_pt1 | contig 10685 bp, 12 predicted proteins | sample SB12metaG_FD_202247 | JGI IMG/M metagenome (GOLD analysis project Ga0307489, IMG submission 202247) | Sea-ice brine microbial communities from Beaufort Sea near Barrow, Alaska, United States - SB 1.2 | ecosystem: Environmental > Aquatic > Marine > Coastal | place: USA: Alaska | collected...
ACACTCGCCCCAAAATCCTGCCTGGCCTGGCACGGCGTGAGCAAAAATTATGCTGAGCTGAAAAGCAAAGGAGCGCCTGGCACCGGTAAGAGGCCAGCAGGTGTCATTATAGCTCATAGCAGCGGGCGGGGGGGTGATGAAGTGGAGGAGGGAAGCATAGGCGCGGATCGACCACCGACACTTTGTGATTTTCGTTTAAAAACAAGTCTGACATTCATGGAATTACACACGTTCATACACGCCACTAGCAGCGCGTCGCATATACATATAGAAGACAGAGCATCATGGCAGACAGACTTGAAGACTAGAAGACAGAGTATAATGGTAGTAACATAGAATCAATGATATAAATACAAGCACCTCCTTCCTCCTTCAGAGCAGAGGTTGGTGCGAGAGAGAAAGAGAGGCGAGTTCGTGTGCATAAGGAGGCACCAGGCTTCCGCCCCGGCCCCCCGTGGAGAGATGTTGTCGTTCAGCTCACACGGTGACGTCGACATTGACGCCGTTGACGACGGGGCGGCTGGAGATGTTGTTGAGCCTGACACTGGCGACGCCGCCCTCCTCCACACCCTCCTCCACGTCCTGATCGAGCGAGCACCACGCCACGTCGTACCCCGCCGCCGCCGGGTCCCCCAGCACGGCCGCCACCGACACGCCGCAGTAGGTGTTGCCGGACGCCGCCCCGCCGCCCGCGCGCACCAGGCCCAGCTCCGCCGTGGCCTCATCGAAGTCCAGCACCGCGGTGTGCCCCGCGCTAATGTGCCCCATCAGCATGGCCTCGCTGAGGTTGTCGTCCACGATGGACATGATGGCGCGCCGCAGCGGCCGCGCGCCGTACTCTTTGTCGAAGCCCGCCGTTAGCACCTTGGTGTAGTGGCGCAAGTTGATTTTGAAAGCAACGCTTGAAAGCAGTTGTTCACATTTTAGTTTCAAGCGCTGAAACCAGGCGCGCTTTCAACACGGGCTTTGATACATTGAACCTGCACCGCCCTACCTTGGCCATGGCGGCGTGGGACAGCGCCATCTCCATCCTCTTGCTGCGCATGCGTGCGGCAGTTTCGCGGAGCATCAGCTTTGCGATCACCGCCACGGAGTCGTGCTCGAGCTGGCGGAAGCACACGATCTCGTCGAGGCGGTTGAGCATCTCGGGCTTGAAGTAGTTCTTGAGCTCGTCCAGCACCTGCCCGCGCAGCCGCCCGTATGCGCCGTCGCCCGAGGTGTCGTCCGCCGAGGAGAGGTCGAACCCTAGCGAGCTGCCTCCCGTGGAATAAGGTGACGTGCAGAATGCACACCGCGTTAGAATCTCATTTACCGTCGCAATAAAGGCCCCAAATCATAACAAGAGAAGCGGAGTGTGGGTATGGGCAGATGGCATGAACGGCCCTGGGTATATATGGCCGACTCATAACAACTAATTGTCTCCATCCTTTCTAGTAAATATCTGATTCTTTATGAGACGAGAAACGCTTGCCGCGTTAGATGAATTTATTTTATGAAACGATTTGAGCGACCCTGCCTTTGAGATTTGCTTACCGCCGACGTTGGAGGTGAGGATGATGAGGGTGTTCTTGAAGGACACCACGCGGCCCTGGGTGTAGCGGCGCAACTTGAAATCGAAAGCAACGTTTGAAAGCAATACAATCATGTTTTAGCTTGAAGCGCTGAACCCAAGCGCGGTCAACCCGGGGTCAAGCTGGGGTCAAGCTGGGGTCAAGCTGGGGTCAAGCTGGGGTCAAGCTGGGATCAAGCTGGGGTCGACCTGCGGTCGACCTGCGGTCAAGCTGGGGTCAAGCTGGGGTCAAGCTGGGGTCAAGCTGGGGTCAAGCTGGGGTCAAGCTGGGGTCAAGCTGGGGTCAAGCTGGGGTCAAGCGGGGGTCAAGCTGGGGTCAAGCTGGGGTCAAGCTGGGGTCAAGCTGGGGTCAAGCTGGGGTCAAGCTGGGGTCAAGCTGGGGTCAAGCTGGGGTCAACCCGGGGTTAACCTGGGGTCAACCCGGGGTCAAGCTGGGGTCAACCTGCACCGCCCGACCTGTGAGTCCTGCAGGCGACCGTCCTCCATCATCTGCAGCAGCAGGTTGCACACGTCCGTTTTGTACGAGCGCAAGTTGAAACCGAAAGCAGAAGTTGGAAGCAGTTTAGAAATGACGTCGGACCAAGCTCTATATCAATCACCGGGGACGATGATTCTAAATGTAGTCCCATGGAAGATTATGTAAATCTCGTCCATAAATCATAAATATAGGTCATAAATGTATTTGATCTACATAAGTATTTCAATCTGAAGCCGAGGATCTCAAGCGCTGAATCCAGGCGCTGTCAACACGGGCTGTCAACAGGGGTTGGATTTCAACTTGCAGCACCCCACCGGGTGCGCCTTTTCGATCTCGTCGAGCAGGACGATGGTGAAGGGGTTGCGGCGCACGGCCTCGGTGAGCGTGCCGCCCGCGCCGAAGCCCACGTACCCGGGCGGCGCTCCGATCAGCTTCGATACCGAGTGCCGCTCCATGTACTCCGACATGTCCAGTCGCACCTCCAAGTAAAGTCACCACATAAACATATCGGCATGAGCCTCGGACATCTTGAGTTTAGGATTTAGGGTTGAGGGTTGAGGGGTTACAGTCACCACATGAGCACATCGGCGTGAGCCTGTTAAGAGACTGACATCGAAACCAATGAATGTAACTCTAGCTCTAGTTCCTTCTACTCACGTTCATCGAGCCCCAAGGCACTCACATGGTGAGCATTCATAAGCCATTAATCAAACCCCTCCGCCGTTTCTTGTGAAACTAAATCCAAAGAGTAAAAAGTGCCACCCTGCCATGTCGTCAGCGGAGCCGAAGTAGTTCTTGGCCAGAGTCTTGGCGAGCTCTGTCTTGCCCACGCCGGTGGGGCCCGCGAAGAGCATGGTGCCGATGGGCAGGGGCTTACACTCGTCCACTTTTCGGCTGAACGTAAGCGCTTTCTGTGGGATAGGGGGTTGCATGTAGGGGTTGTTTAAGGGGTGTGTAGGGGGTAGTAGGGGGTGCTTGGGTGTGTTTTGTGCCAGAAACGGCTCAGGTTGAGCTGAAAAGTGGACGGGAGTAAGCCCCTGCCGATGGGGCGGTTGGGGTCCGACAGGCCGCAGCGCGTGCGCCGCATGGACCGTGCCACCGCGCTGATCGCCTGTCACCAGGGCCGCATGAAAGGTTTAGGGTTTATGGTTTAGGGTTTAGGGCTTAGGGTTTAGGGTATGCTACACGCTCGCTGCGTCACATGATGCCATTCATGATCAGGGTGGTTCATCAGACAATGACTAGGCATCTGTTCCCTGATGTGTCTGATGACGTAGTGAGCGTTGTCAAGCATTGGCACAAGTCCCCTGCCTCCTCCTGGCCGATGACACCCTCGCGCAGCACGTCCTCCAGGGTGGCCAGCATGGTGGACTCGCTGCTGCTCAGCCGCTGCACCGGCACCCCCGACCAGGCCGCCGCGATGGCCTCGATGTCCATAGCGCAGGGCCGGGAGTTGATAATGTAGGGTTTAGGGTTTAGGGTTTATGGTTTAGGGTTTAGGGTTTAGGTTTAGGGTTTAGGGCTTAGGGCTTAGGGTTTAGTGACCGCCAGTGCTGAGCGTTTGCTCATAGCGCACCAGTACGCTCAGGTACTCGCATGTGCACGGAGAGTGTGTACGAATACACTGGTACACTATGCGCAGACAGTCAGGATGTGGGGTGCTGCGCAGACATTTAGGATGTGAGGTATTGAGCCCTGCCGCCACGGTGACGGCCGCCCCCCCCGCGTCCCGCAGCATGTCGTCCACCTCCACGCCCATCGCCCGCAGCGACGCCTTCACGTCGTTCTCGCGGCTGAACAACTGGCTGGCCTCCTCGAACAGCAGGCCGTTGGCCGCCGCTTCCTTCTCCTCGGTCACCTGCTTGAGCGCGCGCCACATCTCCATCACCTCCATGGACGTCACCGTGCGCCAGGGTCGTTCAGAACCAAGTTCAGGGTTTAGGGTCATGGTTTAGGATTTAATGTTTAGGGTTTAGTTTTCAGGGTTTAGGGTTTAGGGTTTAGGGTTAGCCAGCAGGGACCGGCGCTCGACCGACATCGGAACATGGCTTACCTTCAGGGTGAATGCTCATATAGACGAGCGGAGGAGGAGGAGGAGGAGAATGAACGTGGGGCGAGTGCTTGTTCTCAAGACCCCCCCTGCCTCGTCGACCACCTCGCCGCGCGCCTCCTTGCGCTTCATGTACGCCTGTCGGGTTCAAGTTCATAGGACGTCAGGTTCAAGCTGCAAGCAAGTTGAAAGCACGTCCTATAGGATGTTTGATACAAGCGGACAGCAATGGGCGTGGTGACCAGGGTGCGAGTGTGAGACGTTTATGAGGACCTACTGAGGCCACAATCATTTACCGCCCTTAGCCGTTTACTTCAAAATAAAATAAAAGTTCTGTCACCTGGATGTTGGCGCGCGAGCCCGCCTCGTCCACCAGGTCGATGGCCTTGTCGGGCAGGAAGCGGTCGGCGATGTAGCGGGCGGAGATGTGCACGGCGGCGCGCAGCGCGTCGTCCGAGTACGCGCACCCGTGATGCTCCGATGTGTAGCGCCGCATGTTCAAATTGAAAGCAGACGTTGAAAGCAGTTTATGATATTATAGCTTCAAGCGCTGTAAACACAGGCGCTTTCAACACGGGTTGTTGATGCTGTCTGCAACGTTCAGGGTCTAGTATTTAGGGCTTAGGGTTTAGGTTTTAGGATTTAGGGTTTAGGGGTTAGGGTTTAGGGCTAGGGTTGTCAACGTGCACCGCCCTGCCTCGTACTTGGAGCGCAAACCGAAGAGGATCTCAACCGCGTCCTCCTCCGACGGCTCCTCAACCATGATGTAGCGGCGCTAGTTGATTTTGAAAGCAATTTTTGAAAGCGGTTTATCATATTTCAGTTTTAAGAGCTTAATTCCAGGCGCTTTCAATGTGGGTTTGACAGGGTCAACCTGCACCGCCCCACCATCACGGGCTGGAAGCGGCGCTCCAACGCGGCGTCCTTCTCGATGTACTTGCGGAACTCGTCGATGGTGGTGGCGCCGATGCACTGCAGCTCGCCGCGTGCCACGGGGCAGGGACCACTACCGGCACACTGTGAGGCGGGTGAGTCGTGAGTACCGGCACACTACGCGGTGGATGACGTGGCGAGGACCGGTACACCATGAGGAGGATGACGTGGCGATCACAGGTACACTCTCATTAGGATGATCTGGCGAGCACCGGTAAATTGTGTGGTGGATGACGTGGCGAGTACCGGTACACTATGCGTTGGATGAGTAGCGAGCACCGGCACACTATGTGGTGGATGACTCGCAAGCACCGGTAGCCTGTGTTACCCTTGTGGTGGATGACGTGGCTCTGCCGCATGAGGGTGTCCCTGCCAGGGCAGGCTTCAGCAGGTTGCTCACGTCCAGCCCTCCGCCGCCGCCCTTGCCCACCGCGCCGGCGCCCACCAGCGTGTGTACCTGAGAGTGAGTCAGTGGTTGAGTCAGTTGGTCAGTCACTCAGTCAGTGAGGCAGTGTTCGTTGAGTGAGTGAACGAGTGAGTGATGGAGTGAATGATGAAGTGAGTAAGTGAGTGAGCAATGTGATGATCATGTTAAAAGTATTATGGGGGTTGATATATCTATGCCAGTTCATCCAATTTATCCATACCCACACTCCGCTTCTCTCGTTGTGAGTTGGGCCCTTTATTGAGCGAGTGAGTAAGTGAGTCAATGCGAGAGTGAGAGTGAGTCACCTCGTCGATCATGAGGATGACGTCGGTCTTCTCCTTCATCTCAGCGACGAGGGCGGTCACGCGCTGCTCCAGCTCGCCGCGCTCCTTGGACCCCGCCGTCGGGGAAGGCCAACTGGATATCGCTCACCGCGTCATATGATGCCATATCATTCAGGAAGCAAGATGGTGGATACACGCGGCGTAGTATGACGTGGACCTGTCCCTGAGTTAGCCGCGCCCTAAGCCCAAAACCCAAAACCCTAAAACGTACATAATATAACGCTCGCCACGTCGGAGCATGCCATATACTCGACAACCGGGGGTTTGACATCCCCGCCATGAGCAGGCCGACGTCGAGGGACATCACGCGCTTGCCTGCGAGGAACCCCGGAACGTCGCCGCGCGACACGCGTATCGCCAGCCCCTCCGCGATCGCCGTCTTGCCCACCCCCGGCTCGCCGATCAGCAGGGCCCGGTTTCAAACGGAGCTCATTGGTGTCAGAAAGGAGGAGGGAGGAGGGGGGAAGGGGAGGAGGGGGAGGAGGAGGAGGAAAAGGATAAGGAGGAGGAGAGGAAGAGGAGGAGGAGGGGGAGGAGGAGCAGGCGGTGGAGGAGCAGGAGGATCAAGAGGAGGAGGAGGAGGAGGAGGAGGAGAAGGAAGATAAGGAGGAGGTGGAGGAGAAGGAGGAGGAGGAGGAGGAGGAGCAGGAGGAGGAGGATAAGCAGGAGGAGGAAGAGGAGGAGGAGGAGGAAGAGGAGGAGGAGTAGGAAGAGGAGGAGGAGAAACAGAAAGCGAGGAGAAGGCGAATGTGTACGTGCACACGATAAGCAAACAGACCGACGATATCGGGCCGCACCGATGAGAATAGGGTTGTTCTTGGAGCGGCGCGCCAGGATCTGAATGACGCGCTCCACCTCGTCGTCCCGCCCGATCACCGGGTCGATCAGGTCCGCGCGCGCCTTCTCCGTCAGGTCGAAGCAGAAGTCGCTCAGCGCCGACTTCTCGCCCACCAACAGGGCCTCACAACCGTTACATCTTCGCCTTAAACTCAGTGTCGGGTCTGGTACCGAAAGTATGGTATCGAATCCCGTTCGACCTATCATAACTGTCCAAATCCCACCGACCTACTCGCCGAGAGTCCGACCGGATGACGATCCTTGAGTAAATTGACCCTCAACTTCGAGGATCTTCGGGCGACCGGTCACCCCGACACTGAGTTTATAAAGTGGAGCGCAGTTCCGTTGTCTCTGAAACATCTACCTGGATCCACTCAGAGGTGCGTTAAGTGCCAGCTGAGAAGCTAATTGGTGTAAGACCGTGAGGGATCACCTGGAACCACTCAGGGATATGTAAAGTGCCAGCTGAAATCGGGAACGAGTGACAGACCCTGAGCTGAAAAGGGAACGAGTGTAAGACCGCGAAACATCATCTGAGACCACTCAGAGATGCGTAAAGTGCCAGATGAAATCGGGATGGAGTGACAGACCCTGCCGAGCTCCTTGGCCTTCTGCAGCTGCAGGGAGCGGGTGGGGGTCAGTGACGTGGACGTGGTCGGTCGGGCCATCGGCGCCGCGGCCGGCGCCTGCCGCCGCCGCTGCAGCCGCCGCTCCGCCTCCGTGATGTAGCGCCGTAGGATGAATTTGAGAGCAAGGTTTGAAAGCGGTTCATCATATTCAGCTTCAAGCGCTTAGCTCCAGGCGCTTTCGGCGTGAGTTTCATCGGTTCAAACTGCACCGCTTTACCTTGCGGACGGACTCGCGGTCGGTCGACATTTGAGCGAAGAACGCATCCATGGTCTGGTCCTGCTGCCACGGCCGCCGCCACACAGTCATCACGTCCCGTCAGTACTTTTAAGTCGACACAATCACGGGGGCCAGGGCTCGATCCTGGTACATACACGCGGGGGTGTCTCTCTCTCACAGGGGCCAGGGCTCAAGCCTGGTGCCTCCTTATACACGCGGGAGCGTCTCTGCCTGGCAGGGACGAGGGCTAAAGCCCAACCTGGAGCTGCGCGATGGCGATGGCGACGTGCTCGGGCTCGACGGCCAGCATCCCCTGCGACCGATCGCAGGGTCATTGACAATAAGCACTCCAACTGACATCGGACGTGTCCGCATGACTTACCTTCAAGTTCAATGCTGTTACAGACCATGCCCGCGGGGTGGAGGAGGAGGAGGAGGAGGAGGAGGAGGAGGAGGAGGAGGATGAGGAGGAGGAGGAGGAGGAGGAGGAGATCACACGTTGGTGAGGTCTTGTCCTCAACACACCCCCTGCCTGGCACTGGTGCACCGCGTCCTCGAACACATGCTTGGCCGCGCGCGAGAAGGGCATCTCGGTTACGGCGGCGGAGCGCACGTTATACCCGTCGCTGCTCATGGACCGCGCCTTTGAACCGGGACGTGTAAAGAGGCACCAGATTCAAGTGGACGATTTCATTACAGGTTCGAGTGGTTGAGTGGTAGGACAGTGGCAGTGGTCCAAGTGGGCGGATTTAATGGTTCAAGTGGACGGTGGCACTGACTGGTTCAAGTAGATGGGTTCATCGGTTCGAGTGATCGGTGACACTGGTGCACGTGGGCGGCGGCCCTGCCTTGTCGCGCGCGCGCTCGATGGTGACGCCGGGGAGGCCGAGGTACAGGGGCTTACACTCGTCCACTTTTCAGCTCGACTTGAGCGCTTTGTATGGGATAGGGGGTGCGCGTAGGGATTGTGTAGCCCGTGTTAATGGGGTGTTACGGGGTGTTTAGGGTGTGTAGGGTGTTTTCTCGTGTCAGACACGGCTCAAGTTGAGCTGAGAAGTGGACGAGTGCAAGCCCCTGCCGAGGTACCCCCCCTTCTTGGCCTCCTCGGCGATGAGGCCCAGCATGATGTGCTCCACGCCCACCGCGCGCCGCTCCAGTGCCTTCGCCTCCTGCTGCGCCAGCATCACCGCCTTCATGTAGCGGCGCAAGTGGAATTTGAAAGCAAATTTCGAAGGCGGTTCATCATGTATTAGTTTCAAGAGCACGGATCCAGGCGCTTTCAAGGTGGGTCCGATACGGTCAACCTGCACCGCCTTACCTTGATGGCGCGCGCGTCGAACTTGTCGAACACCTTGGCCACCACCAGCACGCCGCGCCCGCGCGCCTGTTGTTGCGAGGTTGGGAGAGAGAGAGAGACGCGTCAGCGTGTATGAGGAGGCACCAGGCTTCCGCCTTGGCCCGCGTGAGGTTGGGGAGATGGGGAGCGGACGGAGAGGGAAAGAGGAGGAAGAGGAGGTAAGACGAGAGACGTGAGAGAAGAGCCGGGGCGGGGCGGGTGCGCGGTCCACGGTCACGTCGCGCGCGCGAGTGCACACGCGTAGGAGGAACCAACGCGTGCAGACACCCGTCACACGCCCCCGCGTCCGCGTCCGTGTCACAGGTGGGGAACAGCCCGAGGTGCAAGGCTCGAGTAAGGACGCGCATTCGCCTCCCAAGAAAACTTGAGATTGAGGTCCCCCAAAAGTGAGATGGGCGTGGGCGGCGTCGGAGGAGGGCTATGCGGAGGCGGAGACTAAGGAGTTGGAGGAAGAGGGGAGGGGTGGGCGCAGGAGGCGGAGGCACAGGCGAAGGAGGGGAATTATGACGGGCCTACTATCAAACAAGCTATCCACGTATCGAGGCGTCAGGCCGAGAAACGGAAACGCTCATGCAGCGCTGTCTGCGCACCGGCACGGGGCATGGTTTTGTAGATGGGCGTCTGGCTCTGTTACGCACCTGCGTAGCGCCGCGCGCGGGGGCGAGTTTGAGGGAGCCTGCGGGAGGGGAGGGTAGAGGGTTGTCAAGCTGACATTCATGTTGCACGCGCGCCGCCGTCGTGAGCGTTTGGTTAGGGGCATCTCCACACCTCTGGGCGGGAGTTAAACACAGGTCAACTTGAAAACTCGCGCGAACACTGGATCTCACCAGAACCCGATCCGCTGGCGAAACCAGAGTGCGCGCGGGCGCTAAGCGCGCGCCCGGACGGGGCTGCCGCGGGCGCCGACGAGGATGCGGTGGCGGCGGCGGCGGCGGGACGGTGGTGCGCGCGGACCGGCCGGAGTACGCCAGCCTGCGGGTAAGGGAAAGCAGGGAGGGCGTCAGAAAGCAACGACTTCCCGGTTCGCGCGTGTTTTGAAATCTCAGAGTCAACTGTCTATGATGCCTCAACTCGTACCTGCCCCATTGGCTTGGCTGCGAGCGCGGAGGCGGGCGACATGACTCCGGCGGTGTCTGTGTGGTGGACGGGGTGCCTAGTATGTTCTCTGGCGGTTCGTGTGAAGCGGTGCGCGTCGTTGTGAATGGCCCGGCTGCTGGTCATCCCAAGCTGGCGCCAAAACCAAGGAAACCAAAATATCTCGGCCACAGATTCTGCCGCGGACGCTGACTGGGCACGCCAAAATGGTATCGAAACTTGCCAATCACGTCATACTGACCGACAGTATTTGAACGAAACGTCGTGAGACCCGGCTCTGAGAACGAGACGGCATGCCGAGACGGGGTGCGTGACGCAAGCGTGATACATCCTAACGCAGCTGACCTCTCGAACCTATTCATTATCGTGGACAGAGCCACCTACAAAGCTACGCCTATCTAATTTAAGCTACTGGCCAACTAAGTCATCCGCACCCGCGCCTCACGCGGCAGCCGGCTCAAGGCTCAAGCTACCTGCTCACTCGCACCACACCTGGGCGGCACCTGGCTCGGAGCTGAGTGCCTGAGTCACCCGCACCCGCGCCTCGGGCGGTAACTGGCATCTAATGATGACCGAATCAAGCTACTGCGTGACCCGCACGCGCGCCTCGGGCGGCAGCTGGCTCATGAGCCGTTCCAGTGACTGCGCAAGCGTGGAGCCTCGCCTGCCGCCGCCGCCCCCGCCGCTGCCGCCGCCGCCCCCGCCCCCGTCCCCGCCCCCGTCCCCGCCCCCGTCCCCGCCGCCGCCG
>Ga0307489_10003312_pt1 | contig 10685 bp, 17 predicted proteins | sample SB12metaG_FD_202247 | JGI IMG/M metagenome (GOLD analysis project Ga0307489, IMG submission 202247) | Sea-ice brine microbial communities from Beaufort Sea near Barrow, Alaska, United States - SB 1.2 | ecosystem: Environmental > Aquatic > Marine > Coastal | place: USA: Alaska | collected...
GATGAAAGGTGGACGAGTGTCAGCCCCTGGACGACGGCGACGGCGACTTCGACGAAGGCAGCTCCGGCGCCGTCGCGCGCCTCGGCGACATGCGCGTGGCCGTCAAGACCCTGCCCCCGGGGTACTCCGTCCAGGTGAGGCGGTGCAGGCTGACCCTATCAAACCCATGGTGAAAGCGCCTCGAACTAAGCGCTTGAAACCAGAATATGATTCACTGCCTTCAATTTTGCCTCAATTTTGCTTACAATTTCAACTTGCGCCGCTTCGTTCAGGGCGGCGTGGCGTACAGCGCGCGGTCCGCAGCCTCCCGCCCCGAGGTGGGGCGGTGCAGGTTGATCCTATCAGACCCACGTTGAAAGAGCCTGGAACTAAGCGCTTGAACCTAAATTGTGGTGAACTGCTTTCAGACGTTGCTTTCAAATTCAAGTTGCGCCGCTAGACCGAGGTTGGCGACCGCCGCGTCAAGTTCTCCTCGCTGCCTGGCGGCAGGGGCTTACACTCGTCCACTTTTCGGCTCAAGTTAAGCGCATTCTGTGGGGCAGGGGTGCATATAGGGGTTGTTTAAGGGGTGTTTAGGAGGTGTCAGGGGATATTCGGGGGTGTTGAGGCTGTATTTGTGTCAGACACAGCTCAAGTTGAGCTGAGAAGTGGACGAGTGTAAGCCCCTGCCCGGCGGCCAGACCGTCTCCGTCTTGGCGCAACAGGTCAAGAACGGGCAGGGCTCTCCGCGGGTCATGCCGCATGATGCCACGTCATTCGCCACCTTGTGAACCCTGGTTTCCTAGGTCAAGACCAGGTTGGGTTCTCTGCGGGTCATGCCACATCATGCCACGTCATTCATCACATGTTGAACCCTCGTTTCCCAGATAAAGAATGGGTAGGACTCTTCGCGGTCGGCGCGGCTCCATGCGGGCCACGCCTGCCACGTCATTCACCTCATTATAAACCCTCGTTTCTCAGTTGCAGCGTGGCGGGATATGTGTTTCACGTCATTCACCACAAATCAAGCTCGTGATTCTGTAGTCGATTGGCGGCCATATGATATAGCTGGCTTGGTGTCCTGGGCGGGCCCTGCGCAGGGGCGGCTTAGTCCGTTCAAGGAAAGGCGGTGCAGGTTGACCCCATCAAACCCACGTTGAAAGCGCCTGGAACTAAGCGCTTGAAACTCAAATTTGATATACTGCTTTCAAACTTTGCTTTCAAATTCAACTTGCGCCGCTACATCAAGGCGAAGAGCGGGAAGCTAGTCGGGATGGTGGCGGCCGGGCGGGTGGGCGCCGTGGCCATGATCCGGGGCAGGGGCTTACACTCGTCGACTCGTCAGCTCCAACTAAGCCGTTTTGGTCGTACCTCCCCGTGTCCCCCTGTCTAATAGACTGGCGAGAAATCATGTAGCCAATGTATCAAACAGATTATGCTTACGTTGAGCCGAAAAGTGGACGAGTGTAAGCCCCTGATCCGGGGCGCCGAGCGCGAGAACGAATTCCAGACTTGGGTGCTACGGGGCGTCGGGTTCGCTATGATGATGATCGGTGAGGCCGCCCTACGCAGTTTTCCAGGGTACCTCAAATGGCGGTCGCCAATTCTTGAAAACTAGACGGTCGAATCGCCATATGGTACCTTTGTATGGCAAATCTGACAGTCTATTTACTCAAGATCTCAAATTGGAGACGCGTTCGACGTCATTTGAGGTACCCTGGAAAAATGCGAAGACCGGGGGAATCACTCACTCCTCCTCGTCAGTATGGTATTTGTTTCGAACTAGACGCCACTCAAACTCAGTGTCAATTTTGGAACCGAATAGCTCTACATGCTTTTCCACCAACAGAGCAATCCAATCCAAATCAAAACTAAGGTGCACCCGTTACACCTTGAGAGCTGTCATCCTCTCGACCAATCTCAACAGAGTATATTACCAGGACACTTTGCTCCGACACTGATTTAAACTTTGTCAGTCAGTTGACCAGACGCTTGCGTTGGATGTGCACGGCCTTACCAATGGGCACGATGATGATCACGTCGCCGATCGGGCACGTTGTGAACTACCTGCGGTACATCCCCTTCCTCGGCGGGGTGGTGCAGGTTGACCCGATGAAACCCATGTTGAAACCGCCTGGAACCAATCTCTTGAAACTAAAATATGATAAGCCGCTTTCAAACATTGCCTTCAAATTCAACTGGCGCCGCTACACCTCGGCGGCATCGCGGCCTCCCTCATCAACCTCGGCATCTTCCTCGCCGGCCTCACGGCAGGGCCTCCCAGATTGCTCTCCACGTCATAGTATGCCAATAGGCCGTTTTCGGTATATCGCTTCCCGCGCCCCGCGCTGACGCTTTGCCCACAACTCTGTATTGGCATTCAATTTGGCGCCCGTGATCACGCGCAGAGCGCTGACGCTTTGCCCGCAACTCTCAATGGGCATTTTGACCATGTGATATACCGAAACCGGCCTATTAACTCAAGACACGAGAGCTCAAAGTGCGTTGGATAACGTGGCACACAACATCCGTCAGGCACTACCTCACGGTGTCCCTGATGGGATCGCTGCTGGTCATCGGCGCCAGCTGGCTACGGCACCGCCCCCTATTGGCTGTCGCGCTGCTGGGCACCTCGGCTGGGTCTTACACTCGTTCCCATTTCAGCTCAACGTTAGCGCACTGTGTGGGATAGGGGTGCATTCAGGGGTTGTTTTGGGGGTGTGTAGGGGGTGTCAGGGGGTATAAAGGAGTATCAGGGTGTTAAGGGTGTATTTTGTGTCAGAAACGGCTCAGGTTGAGCTGAAATGGGAACGAGTGTAAGCCCCTGCACCTCGGCCGCCATCACGGTGGGCACGTACGTGCTGCAGGGGCGGATGGGGCGGGCGCGGGCGGGCGGCGCGGCGGGCGCGGCCGCGGCGGCGGGCGCGGCGGTAGGGCCTGCCAGATATTGCGGGATGGGGGGAATATTTATTAGAAAGTGGTTTAGGGGTCTAATGATGGGAGCTATGATGGTAGATTAAATTAAGGGCTATTGCTATTGCTCGCCACGTTATGGGATGTCGTTGAACGCAAGACACGAGGGCTGAAAATACGTTGGCTGACGTGGCGAGCAACATCTGCCAGGCCCTACGCGGCGGGCGCGGCAGCGGGAGCGGCAATGGGCAGCGGTGGTGGTGGAGGTTTCACCGGCGGCGGCGGCGGTAGCGGCGGCGGCGGCGGCAGCGGCATTGGAGGCGGTGGTACCGGCGTCGGCGGCGGTGGCAGCGGTTGCGGCGGCGGCGGCAAGCCGGATTACTCGACCCCCGCGGCGGCGGCGGCGGCAGCACGCGCCACCGGCGGGCACCTCGACTGATGACGACGATGGTCATGAATAAACCAAGGCCTCGCGCGTCGAGCAAGAGTTGCTTAATTTGAATTTGACGCCACTATGAGGCGTTCATCTAAAATGACATTACAAAGATCCTTACCAGAATGAGATGATCAGTATGAGTACGTAATTAAGATGATCAGTATGAGTACGGGATTACGAGATTAGATGATTACGCTGCTTACGAGATTATTCGTGTGGGGGCACTTGTTGCATGCACGTGTAAGCGTTACATGACTAATTAGCGGCGGTCAACTACATTATATGTTGAGGTCAGGCAAAGGGTGTGGCTTTCCGGCATGCGTCGTGGCATTCTGGCGTTGTGGGGACCTACCAATACGAGGTGACGTTTGACGTTTGCCTCCATCTAGCCTTGGTTATTTTTTTAACGTTCATCAAGCCCCAAGGCGCTTCACATCGTTATGATAGCCTTCAAAATTGAAAACAAATGAATCGTTACATGGTGAGGTCCATGATGGCGGCCACTATATCGCCGTCGTTTGTCTTGAGCGCGCTCACCGCCTTGGAGTCGCGCCTGCCAGACATTGTTGACGCTCACCACGTCACAGGATGCCGTTCAACTCAAGAAACGAGGGTTCAACACGTCGGGGGACGATGACCTGGCGGGCATTATCTACTAGTGCCTCGTCTGTGGGCTAGTCACTTCTGGTAAGCTGGAGTTTGGTGATTTGGCCAAAATTCAAATGACTTTTGGTGATAATCACCGAACGTCTACTTACTACAGGTGGTACGAGATACTATACATGTACACTTCACCGACTAGAAACTAGGCCACACCTGGGAGCGGGTGACGCCCGCCTGGGTCATGACCAGCTCGATGTCCTTGAAGTAGGGGCGCGCGTTCAAACCAAAAGCAAGACTTGAAAGCGGCTCATTATATTTTAGCTTAAAGCGCTGAAACGAAATGCGGTCAACCCGGAGTTAACTTGCACCGCCCGACCTTGAGCACCATGCCGGACTCGATGGGCGGGAGAGTGGCGGCGCCGCCCCCCGGGTACTGGCGGGTGCAGCGCGCCCCGTGCCCGAGCCCGCGCCCGCCCGCGCCCAGGGGCTTACACTCGTCCACTTCTCAGCTCAACTTGAGCCGTGTCTGACACAAGAAAACACCCTACACACCGTAAACATCCCCTGACACCCCCTTCATACGGGCTACACAACCCCTACGCGCACCCCCTATCCCATACAAAGCGCTCATGTTGAGCTGAAACGTGGACGAGTGTAAGCCCCCGCCCGCGCCCCGCCAGTGTGCCACCTGGCACGCGGTGCTGCAATACTTTACCTCGTTGTACGGACCGTCGGCGACGGGCGGCTTCGCATCGTATCAAACGGGGGCGACATTTGGTAACATGGCCGAAATGTTTGTGGTGATGGTAAATAGAGTGACCTTGGGGGTTGTCAGTGTGGTGTGCTGGCCACTACCAGGCACCAATGAAGGGGTCATTTTGTGAACAAAGAAGGGCTATGTCACGGCAGGATACTCATACGAATAGTGAAATACACATAATTTGGCTCCTTAGCTGACATCCGCCTTCCAGTCTGTCAATAAGGTAATAAAAAAATATGCATAAAATTGACCGTGTGCAACGAAGTGGACAGGATGGCAACATCTGACTGATTAGACGCTATGGCAGCGCACATGCTTAGCGCCCGCATAAACGATTGCTTCCGGAATGTAATCACCAATGGGACGGTCGCAGCCTTACCACGTGGCAGAGCGGGCACGCGTACGGGGAGGCGGCGGCGCCGCACCACTCGCACATCAAGATGTAACGGCGCAAATGGAATATGAAGGCAGCGGTTGAAAGTAGTTCATCCTGCTTTAGGTTGAAGCGCTGAAATCATAGGCGCTCTCAGCACGGGTTTTGATAATATTAACCTGCACCGCCCTACCATGAGCTCCACCAGAGCGGCGGCGGCCGCAGCGTTGCCCCGCCGTAAGGCCGGCCAGAAATTGCCCGTCGCGTCATCGAACGCAATTTAAAACCTCGTCTATTGTGCTATGTGACCGGTAGGAGTTCGTGCACATCCGCCGCTGAGGGTGGGCACCTGGCGACATTGCAGTGGGCGCCACTGCGTAGATGTGATTGGGACGATGAGAACGGTATGCGCGTGCTGCTGCTGGCGACCGTGGAGGTGCTGCAGTGGCTGCGGCCTGCAGGAGCTGCCCGAGAACGACCGCTGCCGGTGGAACCATCCTATGACGTGGCGAGCAATATCTGGCAGGCGCATGATGGAGTGGCGCTTGATGATGACGTGTAAATACATGATGACGTGGCGCTGATGACGTGGCGTGCAATGACATGGCAATGACTATTTTGTCTGGCAGGCCCTGCCCTGGCGGGCGCTGAGTCGGAACAGCCTCTCGGCGCGGCGCGGGTCCTTCGCCAGGCCGCGCCACAGGGCCTTCTTACAATCGTCCCCTTATCTGCTCAACTTCTACGAGTAGCACTTTTGAGGGATACTCTAAATGGGGTCAGGGACAAAACGCCTTCAGACTTAACGGTCACTTTGCTCTATCATACGAGGTATGACAAACTGCGTCAAAGTGTTACGAGCAAAAGCAACAGCAAAAAGCATGTTCCAATCACTGGCTCGGATCAAAACCGTTCAAAACTCAGCAGGGGATGGAGTGCACGGCCGTGCCGCATGCGCCGCGGCGGTGCCAGTCGGCTAGCTCCGCCGTCGCGTGCGGGTCGCCCGCCGTCCAAGGGCTTACACTCGTCCACTTTTCAGCTCAACGTGAGCACTTTTCGTGGGATAGGGGGTGCGTTTAGGGGTTGATTAGGGGGTGTTCAAGGGTGATTTGGGGGTACCAGGGGTTGTCTAGAGTGTGTTTTGTGTCAGAAACGGCTCAGGTTGAGCTGAAAAGTGGAACGAGTGTAATAAGCCCCTGCCGCCGCCGCTGCCGCCGTCAACACCATCACCGCCGTGCCGTCGTCCTCAACACACGGCCGACCCACTCCATCCCTCACTATTTGCGCATTGGTTACCGGTATACCGGTGCACACTCGCCGCAACCTTCTTCCTGGTCTGGCCACTCGTCCCCGCACCGGGAGCTCGCGGAGGCCTACAGGGACAACTGAATAACCTACGTGGTTTCAGAGCCACAAAGGATTACTTAGGTTGACCTGGAAAATGGAAGCAGTGTGTGTGTGTGTGCGTGTGTGTGTGTACTAGGGGCTTACACTCGTCCGCTTTTCAGCTCAACTTGAGCGTTTTCTACGGGATAGGGGGTATATGGGATAGGGGGTGTGCGTAGTGGTTGTGTAGCCCGTTGTAACTGGGTGTCAGGGGGTGTTTAGGGTGTGGAGGTTCTTTTCTTGGGTCAGACACGCCTCAAGTTGAGCTGAGAAGTGGACGAGTATAAGCGCCTGGTGTGTACGCAAAAGACCCAGCCTGGGCGGTGCCCTGGCCCAACGCGCAGCACATGGCGAACGCGTGCTGGCCCCGCGCGTGGCCCCGCTCCGCCGCCGCGCGCCAAGGCCGTACATACCACGTTACGTTATTTTCAGCTGACACCAGCGTATCTATGAGGCCGGACAACTCACCAGCCAGCTTAGTTGAGGAGAGAGAGCAAGAGAGAAAGGAAAAAGAGGAGATATCGGAGAGAGAGGAGAGACACGAGAGAGAGAGAGGAGAGATATGAGAGGGAGAGGAGAGACTTGAGAGAGGTGAGATAGGGAAGAGATAAGAGAGGCGGTGTGAGAGAGGCGATATGAGAGAGGCGACATGATAGATACGTAGGAGAGAGCGGAGAGAGGAAGGAGATAGGAGACTGAGCGAGGGAAGAACCAAAAGCACCACATGTGTACGGTCCTGCCAGACGGTAGAGGCGCGCGGCGGCGGGCATGTCGCGCGGCACGCCCCGCCCCTCGCGGCAGCAGTCGCCCAGGAGGGTCATCGCCTTTGGGTCCATCTGCGCGGCCGCCCTGCGGTACCACGCCGCCGCCACTCCCAGATCTTGCTCCACGCCGTACGCTAGTTAGGGCCTGGCAGATATTGCTCACAACACCCGATTCCCTCCAGTTCAACCCTCACTTCTGAAGAGGGGAGGGGAGGGGAGGGGAGGCGGAGGGGGAGGAGGGGAGGGACGGGGAGGAGAAGAGAGGGGAAGGGAAGGTGGAGGAGGGAAGCACAGGGGGTGGGAGGGGGAGGAGTATGGGGTCGCGGTGGAGGGGAGGGGGAGGTGGAGGTGGAGGCGGACACGGCGGGCGTGGACACGGACACGGCATGATTGTTGCCAGCCAGCGACTTCTGGCGGACCCTACCGCGCCGTGTTCGTACCAGGAGCCGTGGGTGGTCTGAGCCCGCGGGTTACCCCGCGCCGCCGCCGCCGTCACGCTCCGCACCAGGTGCCGCTCGTCCGGCGTCATCGTGATTCGGTTGCGCCGCTCGATTCCACGCTCGGTGCCCTGCGACAGTGGCGTGATCAACCCGCGGTGCCAGTGGCGGCCGCGCAGAGAGTAGTGAGGCGCGAAAAGCCCCCCTGAACAATCCCCCCTGAACGATTGCAAGGATCAAGCCAGCCCTACGTAGTGCAACCCTTGGCCATCACATGATAATTTGGGGACGTGACAATAGTGACGTGGCAGGGGGTGCCGTGGCAGGGGATGACGTGGCAGGGATACAGTGACACGTCGTATAAACTGCCACTCTTACTGCGTTGTTTGCCACGTCACATGTGAGGTGACACGTCATGAGGTCGTATGGTGCCATGTGAGGGAGGTTTACAGGTTGTTCAGGGGTTGTTCAGTGGGTGTTGTCACGGGGTATCAGGGGGTGTTAACACGGCAGCTCCCTGCGCGATACACTGCGGGATGATGTAGCGGCGCAGGTTGAATTTGAAACGTTTTAATCTTGTTTTGAAATAGGTAGCTCTATGTTTTTGTCATACGGAATATGCGTTTCGCACGTCTGGAAGGTGGGGAACCTTCCCACCGCGTCGACCTGCCCGAACGCCGAGGGCCCGAAGTGCTCGTAAGCCCACTCCACGCATTCCGCGCGAAGCGCGAACCACGCGTTCTTGGTGTAGCGGCGCAAGTTGAATTTGAAAGCAAAGTTCGAAGGCGGCTCATCATATTATAGGTTCAATTGCTTAATTCCAGGCGCTTTCAACGTGAGTTTGATAGGGTCAACCTGCACCGCCCCATCTTGGTGCCGTCCATCCCCGGCGCGAACCCCACGGTGTTCGACAGGCCGTGCGCGTCGCTCAGTTTGGCGCGTACGAACCCCTGCGATTGCCGCACGAGTGTCGCTCCGAACCCGGTGGCGTTGGCCCTCAAGCAGCGGCTTACACTCGTCCACTTCTCAGCTCAACCTGAGCCGTTTGTGACAAGCAGACACACCCTAGACACACCCTGATACCCCTTAATCACGTCGTAAACACCCCCTGAGTGCAACCCCTATCCCACTCAATGTGCTTACGTTGAGCCGAGAAGTGGACGAGTGTAAGCCCCTGCCGCGAAGGCGTTGATGATTATGTCGTCGCAGTTCTTCCGGCGCTCCACCACCGCCAGCACCGCGTCGTCTCGCGCGTACATGGCCATGTATCGGCGGTGGAAGAGCATGGTCTGTCCTATCACTGTGTTGCGCAGCCGCGCGTCGCCGGCGTCGCCCGGATGCAGGGGCTTACACTCGTCCACTTCTCTGCCCAACTTGAGCCGTGTCTGACACATAAGAACACCCTACACACCCTAACAGCCTCCTAACACCCCCTTAACACGGGCTACACAACCCCTGCGGGGCACCCCCTATCGCATACAAAGCGCTCAAGTTGAGCTGAAGAGTGGACGAGTGTAAGCCCGTGCCCGGAGGCTGCACGTGGTCGTGGCGCACGTGCTCGTACATCGCCTTTCTCTCGGAACCTGCCATCAGGGGCTTACACTCGTCCACTTTTCGGCTCAACGTAAGCACTTTCTGTGAGATAGGGGGTGTTTGGGGGCGTTTGGGGGTTGTCTAGGGGGTGTTTAGGAGGTGTGAGTGGGTATTAGGGGGTTTTTAGGGTGAGATACTGCGTCAGATACGGCTCAGGTTGACCTGAGAAGTGGACGAGTGTAAGCCCCTGCCTGCCAAGCCCTTGCCTGCCATCTTTTCAACCATCCCTACGCGTCGTAGATCGAGCCCGAGCACCTGCCCCGGCGCACGTGCCCACGCCGCCAGCATGCAGCGCACCAATCCGGGGGAGGGCAGCACGTCGTCGTCCACCGTGAAGACCGCGTCGGTACGCACGAAGTCACCCACGAGGTACCGGTAGTCAGGGGCTTACACTCGTCCACTTCTCAGCTCAACTTGAGCCATGTCTGACATAAGAAAGCACCCTACACACTTTAAACATCCCCTAACACCCCCTTTACACGAGGTACACAACCCCTGCGCGCACCCCCTATCTCATACAAAGCGCTCAAGTTGAGCTGAAAAGCGGACGAGTGTAAGCTTCTGCCGGTAGTTCAGCGAGTTGCGCCGGGCGCGGAGCACCAACAGATGTGGCGCGCCAGTCTCGCGGCGCTTCGCGGCAGGGGCTTACACTCGTTCACGTTGGAGCTCAACTTGAGCGACTCCAGGACACATTCGTGAGTTAAGTCGGGTTATACAGTGGACAGAAGAGCTCAAGTTGAGCTGAAATGGGAACGAGTGTAAGCCCCTGCTTCACGGCCAGCCACTTGACGTAGGGTGGGATCGCCTCCTTCTGGTTGGCCCATACGAACACCACAGAGTCGATGTTCTTCACCCCCTGGTTCAGATACTGCGTGAAGATCTGCTCGTAGTTGGCGTTCGCACGGCTCATGGAGTGACCCATGATTTAGCGGCGCAGGTTGATTTTCAAACCAAAGTTTGAAAGCCATCCATGATATTCCAGTTGCAAGCGCTTAATTCCAGGCGGTTTCAACGTGGGTTTCATAGGGTCAACCGGCACCGCCCTACCATGATGACGATGGTAGCGGCGGTGGCCTTCACATCCGCGGCGAGCGTGACTCCGCCCGATAACCCCACGCCAGCATTGTCCCCTCCGCCGGCTCCGGGGGGCAGACCGAGCACACCGCCGTTGACGCCGCTGCCGTCGGCACCGGCGCCGGGGGACAGCCCGACCCCATCCCACCCCTCTCGTACAGCGACCGTCGCGTCTCGGCGGCAGATCGTACCCGCGCTGACGATGTCGGCGTGGAAGTTACTGTACTGGAGTGCCCACACCGCGCGGCGCACGCACGCGGGGTCCGCAGGGTGCACGTCCGGTGACTCCGGATAACGCACCCGCGCCCTAGCCGGTTTAGCTAAATGCACGGCGATCCACGTGATCGCCACAGCGAGCAATACACGCACA
>Ga0307489_10003313_pt1 | contig 10682 bp, 21 predicted proteins | sample SB12metaG_FD_202247 | JGI IMG/M metagenome (GOLD analysis project Ga0307489, IMG submission 202247) | Sea-ice brine microbial communities from Beaufort Sea near Barrow, Alaska, United States - SB 1.2 | ecosystem: Environmental > Aquatic > Marine > Coastal | place: USA: Alaska | collected...
CCACCCGTGTTGAAAGCGCCTAGAACTATGCGCTTGAAGCTAAAATATGGTGAACTGCTTACAAGCTTTGCATTCACATCCAACTTGCGCCGCTACATCCGGGGTACGCAGTCGCCGGCACCATGCTGGCCACGGCCTCGGTCGGTTCCGTCTCCGCCTCGGTAGGGCGGGCGGTGCAGGTTGACCCTATCAAACCCCTGTTGAAAGCGCCTGGAATCATGCGCTTGAAACTAAAATATGGTAACACTGCTTTCAAGCTTTGCTTTCAAATCCAACTTGTGCCGCTACACCTCGGAAGCCGCGGCGCTGGGTCTCGGGCTCTCCGCTAGAGGCTCCATCTCGCTATCCTTCAACACCCGCTACAGCCTGCAGCTGTCGATGGTGGCCGACTTCATCGTTGACTTTGACAAGATGAAGATCGTGGCCAGGGTCGGGGCCAGCATCGGCTCATGCCCGCATGAAGGCAACTTCATCGAGGTAGGGCGGTGCAGGTTGACAGGTTCAAAACCCATGTTGAAAGCACCCATGGTTTCAGCGCTTGAAGCTACAATATGATGGACTGCTTTCGAATTTTGCTTTCAAATTCAACTTGCGCCGCTACATCGAGGGCAATGTCACGATGGCGCTGTCCCCCACCATCGATTACGTGCAGACTTTCAGCGGCACAGTGCTGTGCGACCCCGCCGAGGATCTCAACGTGGTAGGGCGGTGCAGGTTGACCCTATGAAACCCACATTGAAAGCGCCTGGATTTAAGTGCTTTAAACTATAGCGTGAGAAACTGCTTTCAAACTTTGCTTTCAACTTCAACTTGCGCCGCTACAACGTGGCCAACCCCGACCGCGAGAGTAACGTGTGCCCCATGTCCTGGTAGGGCGGTGCAGGTTGACCCTTTCAATCCCAAGTTGAAAGCGCCTGGAACTAAGTGCTTGAATCTGAAATACATTAAACAGACTTCAAACGTTGCGTTCAAAATCAACTTGCGCCGCTACATCCTGGTACCCCAAGATATCGGACGCCATCGGCACGCTCACCCTGCTGAACAGCACCGAAGTGAACGAGGAGGGAGAGGAAGACATCGTGAAAACCCCGGACATTGACATGTGGACGGGCGGCGGCGAGATCCCAGCCAACTGCACGCTGCCCCGCGTGTACATCAAGACGGTGGGGCGGTGCAGGTTGACCCTATGAAACTCAAGTTGAAACCGCCTGGAACTAAGCGCTTGAAACTATATTATGATGAACCGCTTTCAACTTCTGCTTTCAATTTCAACTTGCGCCGCTACAAGACGGCCATCGCGGGTGAGATCACCGTTGGCCCCGTGACGCTCGTCAAGGCGTACGCAGACATCTACGGGTGGGGCGAGATCGATGAGCCCAGCGAGATGACGTGGGCGGGCGAGTTCTTCGCCACCATCGAGATCGACAACCCGTTCCCGGGCTTCACTGTCAAGTTCGACACTGTGGTAGGGCGGTGCAGGTTGGCAGTATCAAAACCCCGATTTGAAAGCGCCTATGGTTTCAGCGCTTGAAACTATAATATTATGAACTGCTTTCAACATTTGCTTTCAATTTCAACTTGCGCCGCTACACCATGGGACTCGCGCTGAAGTATGATCCCGAGACCGGCCTCCAGGTGTCGCCTGTCGTCTTGGTGATGAAGACGACGCTTGACATGGGCCCCGCGCTCAAGGCTGGCGACGAGTTCCAGTTCGCCGGCTCCTTGTACGCCGTTTGGCCGTGCAGCAACGGCATGGTGGCCCTCTTTTGGGGCGACATCAAGATGTTCCTGTTCGGCGGGCAGTTCGAGGCATCCATCAACGTCTTCACCACGTACTTCTGCGGCGTCGAGGTAGGGCGGTGCAGGTTGAACTGATGAAACACGTGTTGAAACCGCCTGGATATAAGCGCTTGAAACTAAAATGTGATGTGCTGCTTACAATTTTTGCTTTCAAATTCAACTTGCGCCGCTACATCGAGGACGGCACGCTGCTGATGTTCAGCGCCTCTCTGCCCCGCGACAGGGTGATCAAGATTGGCGACCTGCTGGACATTCTCGAGCTGCAGATTGACGCCGAGGTGGTGATGAAGAAGGGCGCTATCGAGGGCGTCACGGTAGGGCGGTGCAGGTTGACCCTATCAAACCCACGTTGAAAGCGCCAGGAACTAAGCGCTTGAAACTAAAACATGATAAAATGCTTTCAATTGTGCTTCAATTTTGCTTTCAAATTCAACTTGCGCCGCTACATCACGGGCGTTCTCCGGGGCACCATCGACGTCACGCTCCCCGCGCTCAAGAACATCGGAGACGTGTCCATCGACGGCTGGGTTTCATTCAACACCATCACGAAGCACTACATCTTCGTCATCGAGGAGTTCCTCTTCACTAACAGGATCATGACTTTGACCGCGTCCGGCGCGCTGGTCATCGGCACCGAGGAATCGTTCCTGTATTTCAAGGTGAGGCGGTGCAGGTTGACCCTAACAAACCCGTGTTGAAACTTGAAAGCGCCTGGAACTAAGCGCTTGAAACTAAAATATGATGTACCGCTTTCAAACTTTGCTTTCAAATTCAACTTGCGCCGCTACATCAAGGGCTCCGCCGTGATCAACGTCCGGGGTATCGCGGCCATCATGGCTACGATCCCGCGCGGCTTGCTGATGATCAAGAAGCCTGAGAACGCCGGCTTCCTCCCCGTGTTCGAGATCGATTTCGTGGTGGAGACCATTGAGCTGCCCGGCGGCGCGTACGTCGATGACGCGCACTTCAACATGGAAGTGTTCGTTGACGCCGCGGGCGCCGTCTCCATGCGTTGCGACGTCAACGGCACCATCGGCATCGGCAAGAGCCTTCCGCAGGCGCTCGGCGACTTCGGCGTCTCTGCGTACGTCGAGGCCGCCATGCGTTTCGACGACACCGGCGTGACGCTCTCCGAGGACATCAAGGTGGTGCTCACGGCGTTTTATGAAAGCAAGGAATTCGGTTTCAAGCTCGAGGGCGAGGCGAGGTTCCTGCTGCCCTCGCCGGACCGCATCACGTTCAAGATGACGTGCACGCTCGACGAATTCGCGGGCGAGATCAGCGGCGAGGTGGAGGCCACAATCACGGTGTTCATCAACGAAGACATCGCTGCTGCGCGTGCCATCTTGGGCGACCACCACCCCACCGTGCGCAAGCTGCTCGCCATCGACGGCGACGGTGACTTTTACTCCTCCTCGGGCTCTGCCGGTGCGAGGCACGCGCTGGCGGTTGTCCCCTCCGCCGCCGGCGCAGGATCCGGCTCAAGCTCTGGCTATGGCTTAGGCTCCGGCTCAGGCTCAAGCTCAAGCTCGGGCTCCGCGGAGACGACGATTATCCCCTATTCCAACTCCACGGATGCCGACTCCGACGAGGCTTCGCTGGGTCGCAACGTGGGACTTGCCGGCCCGTGTGGCTTCACGAGAATGGCGACGATCCAATACCTGGACCGCCAGTCGATTGAGTGCCGCAAGAGTTACGGCATGTACGGCTTTTATATAACGCGCAGCGGGTGCCAAAACAGCGAAAACTCCTGGTGGGCACGAATTTTGGGAATGAACTTCCGCTCCGTGGCGTTGTGCACCACGAGCTCCCCAGCCGGGGTGCCTGTACCCCTCAATGCATCCGCCCCTAACTACGGTTGCTCTGAGTACTCCACCGGCTGGAAGGACATATCCTCGTACAGCGGCGCCTTGGTCAACATCGCAGCATTCGCCGGAGAGGTGGAATGCCCGCGGGACCACGTCATGTCGGGCTGGAGGTTCAGACGGGCCAACTGGAGGTACGCAAAGATAGCGTTCACGTGTTGCAAGACGACGCTGCCGCTGGGCGAGATCAAGGCTGTGTACGGCAAGTGCGACCAAGGTGGTATGCCATCGAGCCGGCTGGAATATCTCGACCGGCACTCAGCCAAATGCCCCCGGGGCAATGTGATGACCGGATGGGCGATCGAGAAGGGCTGCAACAGTGGGTACTTGAGGTCCAAGGTAGGGCGGTGCAGGTTGAACCTATGAAACCCACGTTGAAAACGCCTGGATCTACGCGCTTGAAACTAAAATGTGATTAACCGCTTTCAATTTTTGCTTTCAAATTCAACTTGCGCCGCTACACCAAGGCGAACTGCGCGCTGATTCCCGTGCCGCCGCCGCCGTCCCCGAGCCCGCCGCCGCCGCTTCCCCCGCACCCCCCCTCGCCTCCTCCTCCCCGTTACCTCGTGAACGGCGTGGCCATCAAGGTAGGGTGATGCAAGAAGAACCGGAGTTGACCGCGCGGCTGCATCGCTTGAATTTAAGTCGTGATGAGCCGCTTCCATGCTTTGCTTTGCTTTCAATTTCAATTTCGACTTGCGGCCGGCCCTACGTCACGGCGTTCCACCTGTCCACCCGCATCGTGAAGCCCCTGACGCTGAAGAGCGCGAATGGCATCAAGGTGAACTCCCTTAACCTGGAGATGGACTGCTTCAAGGGGTCGGACGGCTACTACTACAAGGGCAGCCTCGAGGTGGGGTGGTGCAGGTTGAACCCAGGTTGTTGGAAGAAACTACCGCGCTTGCTTTTATTTTAGCGCTTGTTGATAGAAACTGAAACATGTTGAACTGGTTCTCAAAATTTGATTTCAATTTCAACTTGGTGCCCTATGCTTTGGCGGCTGCCGGCGTCGGCAACGACGCCGCCAGCGTCAACGCCAATGGTGTGTTCAACTTCGACACCACCTCCGGCGAGCTCAAGTTGGACGCCACTGTCGCGATCCAGCTCAAGGTAGGGCGGTGCAGGTTGACCCTATCAAACCTACGTTGAAACTGCCTGGAACTAAGGGCTTGAAACTGAAATATGATGAACAGCTTTCAAACGTTGCTTTCAATTTCAACTTGCGCCGCTACATCAAGGCTGGTCCTTTCACCATCACCGGCTCGATGTTTAGATCCCTAACTGGTTGCGTCGAGAGGGGCACCGTCATCTCCGGCAGGCTCGCGATCGACGCCGGGGATTTCAAGCTTCCCGGAATCACCATCGTGCTCACCCAGTATTGCATGTCCGAGCAGATGGCAGGGTGGCGCAGGTTGACCCTATCGAACCCACGTTGAAAGCGCCTGGAACTAAGCGCTTGGAACTGAAATATGATGAACCGCCTTCAAACTTTGCTTTCAAATTCAACTTGCGCCGCTACAAGATGGCCATCATCGATCTGACGGGCCAGATGGAGGAGGCGACGCTGATTCCGGGCGTCACCATCAAGGTGGGGCGGTGCAGGTTGACCCTATCAACCCACGTTGAAAGCGCCTGGAACTAAAAGCACTTGAAGCTAAAATATGATGAGCTGCTTTCAACTTTTGCTTTCAAATTCAACTTGCGCCGCTACATCAAGGGGATGTCGATGTCTCTGGTTGGCGTGCGTAAACACTCGGGAGGTAGGGAGTTGCAATTGTTCCAATTTCAGCTCAACTTGAGCTTTTTGGTCCCTGAAAGCTTACCTGAAATTACTCAAACAGTGCTTAGGTTGAGCTGAACTTGAGATGTTTTGCTGCCCCTTACATCTCACCTGACCTCTTTACTCAAATCTTGTTGAAGTTCAGCTGAACAGGAACCGATTGTGGGACCTTGGCGGGAGCTAGCGATGCCTTTGCGGACCTCGATTGGACTGGATCCATCGGCGGTACCTTCGCCTTTGACGGCTCACTTTCCATCCCGGGCGCCGTGGGTGATCCCACGCTCACCATCACGGCCAACATGAAGAAGCTTGCGAACAGCGATGATTTCGACTTCGACATCAAGGTGGGGCGGTGCATGTTGAACCCGGGTTGACAGCGCTCTGTTTTCAGCTCTTGGAAACTCGAAGGTGACACCACGCTTCGAAACATTTCTTTTCTCAATTTTAATTGTTGGGAGGCGGCCCTACGGCAAGGCGAAGGGCACGGTTCAGATCGCCATCGGCAGGGCGGTGCAAGTCGGACCAATGAACCCCACGTTGAAACTGCCTGGAACTAAGCGCTTGAAACTACAATATGATGCAACGCTTTCAAACTTTGGTTTCAAATTCAACTTGCGCCGCTACACGTCGGCGACGCCTTCACCGGCGTTCTGACTGTCGAGCTCATGTTCCCGTGCGAGACCGGCGACAGCATGAGCGTTTCGGGCTCCATTTGGATGAATTTGGGCGACTGGCTGGACCAACAATTCAGTGCGAAGGGCGTGTTCATGGTAGGGCGGTGCAGGTTAAAGCAATGAGACTCACGTTATAAGCGCCTGGAACTGAGCACTTGAAACTAAAATATGATAAACTGCTTTCAATTTTGCTTCAAATTTTGCTTTCAATTTCAACTTGCGCCTCTACATCATGTGCGGTGACATCGAAGAGGCAGGGCCTCAAACCTGGGTACTTTGTTTGGTGTATCGCTTGAAAGGGCGGAGAGGGTTGGTTAAGCTCACCATGTGAAGCGCCTTGGGGCTCGACGTACGCTATAAAATAATAAGAAGAAGGAAAGAAAAAATGTTGTATGGGCATTTAATTGTGGTTTATGAAGCAAACGCATTTCGCTTCTCTCATCTTTTATCCGTTATTAGCTTGTGGTTACATTGACAAAAGTGGGATTAGTCGAGAGCTGGAAAGTGGACGAGTGTCAGGCCATGCAACGAGGGCGACACGGCGATAGACATCAGCGTCACAATGCCCAAGCTGGTTATCCAAGACATTGAAATAACCTACGTCAAGGCGAGCGTGAAGCTGGTTCAGAAGGACGGGGACCTGAGCCCTGTCGTGGTCTTCGAGGGGCACATGGTAGGGCGGTGCAGGTTGACTCTATCAGACCCACGCTGAAAGCGCCTGGAATTAAGCGCTTGAATATATAATATGACGAGCCGCTTTCAACCGTTGCTTTCAAATTCAACTTGCGCCGCTACAACATGAAGGTGATGCAAAGCACGGGCTCCGCATCCGTGTCGTATGGGCACGCGCTTGCTTCTAATGATGGCGGCGATGATGATGGGGTGGCGCTCACCCTCGACACTGACGTCACCATCATCCTTCCCCTCAGCGAGATGCTCGGCAGGGCCTTACACTAGTGCCCAGTCTGTATTGGATCCACAGGTAGTATTACATACTACCTGCAGTATGTGGATATTTTGGTGATTTGGCCAAAAGTCAAATGTGAATTGACCAACTTACCAAACAACAAGACCCGACACTGAGTTTAAGCTGGAAAAAGGCTCCGAATGTAAATAAGACCCTGCTGCTCGACTTGAGCGCCACCATCAAGGTGAAGCTGCACGCCAACTTCCCCATCGAAAAGCTTGGCGATCTCAGCGGCACCGGCAGCATCGAAATCCCCGGCATTCCCCTGTGGGGTCTGGACGACTTCAGCCTCAAGGGCGAAGTCACGCTCGACCTCGGCCTCGAGGGAGACTTCAGGTAGGGTCAGGGAATGCAAATCGTTCCGTTCATGCAGCGTTCATCCAGGGTGTTTTATGATTTATACCTTCGTTCTAAGAGTTAAATGTGGCAAGCGCGTTAAATGCCGGGCGTCGGCTGCCACGTCGGTCACTGCGTTTAAGACCCTCGTTTCTTGATCTAAATGTCATCTCTTGATGTGAACTGTCTTAGCGTAATTGTAAACCTGACCGTAACTCCAGGGTAATCGCCTCTCTCTCTGTGCACTCCACCAAGAAGTTGAAGTTGTTCGGCTTCATCGAGTTCACGCTACCGGCGAAAATCCAGGTCACGGCGTCGCAAATCGAGGGGGTGTTCGAACTGGAGGTTGCCGTGATCCTCAAGGACCGCTACAAGTTCGGGGCCCGCATCAACTCGGACGGCACGTGGTCCATCAGCGGCGAGGCGTTTAACGTCGGCCCGCTACAGTTCCTACAGGACCTGCTCAACATCAACCCTTGGGCGTGGCACGACAAGTTGGAGCAAGACGACCCCAACAACTTCGTCGTCCAAGCCATCGGCGGCATGAAGAAGCTCAGCTACGAAATGCTCTCATGCGATCGTCTGTCCCTCATCTATCGGGTGTCGGGCGACGGCGAGCAGATGTTCATCGCCGCTGCCACGGTGGGGTAGCGCAGTTGAACCCCGTTTGAAAGCACTTGGTTTCTTTCAGTTATTGAAACTGACATATGATACACCGTATCATCCTTAGCTAGCCTAGCGACTAGACTATGGACACAGTCTACAGACTACAAAACGAGACAAGCAAGTCGAAGTGTGGGCAAAGGCTGAGCAGACACTTGTCGCGCCACGCGCCGAGAACCTCCAGCCTTCAAACGTTTGCTTACAATTTCAACTTGCGCCCCTACACCACGGGATGCAACCTGTTGATCCTCAAGATGAGCTTCACCGTGCTCGTGCTCGACTGGACCGATGTCATGGTGCAGCTTGCCATCGAGATAGGAGACTTCACCTTCCAAGGCGCTCTCGAGGTCAGGCGGTGCAAGTTGACCCTATGAAACCCATGTTGAAAGCGCCTAAAACTGACTGGCTGAAACTATAATGTGATACACCACTTTCAAGTCTTGCTTTCAATTTCAACTTGCGACGCTTCATCATGGCCATCAGCCCCGACCTCTCGCTCCTCGGGATGCTCTTGGACCTCGTCGTGTCGCCCATCAAGGCAAGGATACACTTACACTGGTCCAAATTTCGACTGTCCCTTCAACTCAGTGTCGGGCACTCCGGGAGTGCCTTATCTACTCGAAATCGAGGGTCAATTTACTCAAGGATCGCGACCCGGGTGGACTTGCGGCGGGTCGGTCGGTGTGATTTCTGAAATGGACAGTTCTGATTGGTCGAACGGACTTCGATACCATACAATGGATACCAGACCCGACACTGAGTTTAAGCACTTTTTGTTATTGGATGCATGTGCCAATGAGTTGGGTGTGTTGGGTGGCTTCAGTGACAAAAACAGAGACAGGTCGAGCTGAAAAGTATAATATGATTAGTCCACTCTTCGGACACCAGTATTTTTTTGTGGATGAGTACTAGTACCATTACGCAAGAGTTGGGTGGTGTTTCAGTGATGACAAAAAGGATGTCTCAGGTTGAGAGCTAATCTGTGGACTAGTGTAAGGCCCTGCGACAAGGCGCTCAAGCGCCTCGAGGTTGGTTTCTCTACCATCGAGATCAAGAAGCCCGAGTTCCGCAACGAAGATTTCGGCCTCCCCAGCTTGTCGTTCATCCCCAAGGGGTTCATGCTGGGCCTGCGCCTCGACCTCCTGCAACAGATCCAAACCGCAATGGACGTCATCGGAAAGATCATGACCGACTCTTTCAAGTTGGAGGACCCCATGGGGCCGTTCAAGTCGTTCTTCGCGAGCACCATCTGGTCCCCTCTCGCGGACTGGCCGTTTATGGTGTCGTTCGACATTGAGGAAGTGAAGTTCTGCCTCTCCACTGCGTTGGAGTTCTCGGACGGCGGTCTGCCCATTGGCGACATCCGCTTCAAGTCAATTCGCGTCACCTTCTGCGCGGTGCTCAACGGCGACCTCGCGTTCACGGGCGCGGGCGAGATTGTCATGTTCTATGACATTTACCCGCCCCTCGAGATCTTCAACACCATGTTCGGGTGGATGAAGCCGGGTTGCAACATGGACGATCCCAACTCGGATTGCAAGTTGTTCCCCACGCTCAAGCCAATGGCAGGGCCGCCTTACACGAGTCCACTGTTTTACTCACCCTGAGTCCTCTTTGGCAATGTTGAAACCGTCCAACTCATCACAAAAAAAGTGCTTACGTTGAGTTGACAAGTTGGAAAATATAGGGCCTTGACCGACGGAGCTCATGGGTATGGGTTTCTTTGAGATCGGGTTCTCGGTCGCCAACGGGGGGGTATACTTCGCGGTAGGGTGGTGCAGGCTGAACCAGGGTTGGTTGTAACCACCGGCGCTTGGTCTCAACGCTTGAAACTATAATGTGATGAACCTCAGGCTTACAATCTTTGCTTTCACTTTCGACTTGCGCCCCTTTGTCCAGATGGGTGGCTTCCTCAAGCTCACGGGAGCCGACGACGTGGTGTGGGCGAACCCCTTCGGCCTCGCCCCCTCCATGGGCCTGTTGTTCCCCTACGGCATCAATTTCCTCGAGAAAATATCGGCGTGCATCACGGAGGTCGGCGCCGCCTCCCTCGAAATCGCCGCCACGTCCGGCGTTGCTCTCATCTGGCGCGTCTTCACCGTCGCCTATCATTGCTTGCCCGCCGAGCCCGAATTTGAAGCCGGACTTATGTTGTGCTCGTCTGCGCTGTACGTGGACGGCAAGCTGCCGGTGGACCTCGGTAGGGCGGTGCAGGTTGACGGTTTCAAAACCCATGTTGAAAGCGCCCATGGTTTCAGCGCTTGAAGCTGAAATGAGACGAACCGCTTTCAAACATTAATTTCAATTTCAACTTGCGCCGCTACACCTCGGTTTCAACAAGGAAGACGACCCTGATAAGATGGCTTCGGCCGCCCTCGGCTCCACGCCGATGAACCCCAAGCCGCTCAACGCCGCACAACTGCAGGCAGGGCCTTACGCTACGGGGGCCAGGGCGAAATCCTGGTGCCTCCTCATACACTCGGAAGCGTCTCTCTCTCTCTCTCTCTCTCTCTCTCTCTCTCTCTCTCTCTCTCTCTCTCTCTCTCTCTCTCTCTCTCTCTCTCTGTCTGTGTCGAAGTCTCTCTCTGTGTGTGGGT
>Ga0307489_10003314_pt1 | contig 10681 bp, 19 predicted proteins | sample SB12metaG_FD_202247 | JGI IMG/M metagenome (GOLD analysis project Ga0307489, IMG submission 202247) | Sea-ice brine microbial communities from Beaufort Sea near Barrow, Alaska, United States - SB 1.2 | ecosystem: Environmental > Aquatic > Marine > Coastal | place: USA: Alaska | collected...
CCTGTATCTAGACTAGGTTTTAAAGCTATAGTCTGCCCCTCACTCTTGCATCAAGTTCGCACGTATTCAGCACACGCGTCTCTAGCGACCTAGCGTTGTAGTACATTGTCGACACGTGGCAGACTGGAGCAGAGCGTCGCTTCGATACCTGGAATATGCTCAAGCTCCGTAACCACGCGAAGGAGTGTGAGACCCTGCGTTTGGGCAGCGCGGTGGCGACGCCGCTGGACAAGTCGTCGGAGAAGAAGGTGAACCGCACGGCATTCGCTGAGGAGCACGTCGATTGCCTCGAGGCCGGGCTGGTGCAAAGTGACAGGATATCCCATATCGATACTGTCATCTCCCATATTGATATGTTCATCTCTTGGTCATCTTTCATATCGATACTCTCACATTCCGTATCGACACTGCCATCTTAAGGTCATTTCCATATCGATACTGTCATATTCTTATCTTTTGGACAGGATGACCAGATCATATCTTGCCACTCTGGGCCGGCGCCTGCCAGATCACGCTCGCCACATCATCGGATTCCATGGAGCATACGACACAATTCACGAAACGAGGGTTCAAAACGCGAGTCGACAATGAGAGGTGGGTGCGGGCAATGGGCCTGGCAGATGCTGCTCGCCGCGTCACACGGAGCCAAACGACTCAAGACAAGAAACGAGGGTCAGAAGAGTGGTTACCGACGCGGCGAGCAGTGTCTGCCAGACCCTAGCTGTGGGCGTGGATCGACGAGTACGATCTGCACCTACCGCCGCTCAAGAACTTCGTCCTGCCGAGCGGCAGGGGCTTACACTCGTTCACTTTCAGCTCAACTTGAGCGGTCTTTGTGCCACAAGTAACCCAATTTGACCCATTTGACCAATGAATGTGTTCAGAACGTGCTCAAGTTGAGCTTTAATGTGGATGAGTGTAAGCCCCTGCCGAGCGGCGGCCGCGCCGCGGTGTTCCTGCACCTGGCCCGCACCGTGTGCCGGCAGGGCCTTTCACTCGGTGTCCGTCGACCATGATTTGGATGTCCAACCGGGCAGATCTGTCTTGGCTGGAAAGCATGCACTGGTTTCCTCTACAGTTTTTGAATCAGTGTCGCGGGGACGCGCCCTCCCCAAGTGTCCGTGCAGTGAATGGTGGTGTTGGCTTACGTCGGGTCAAGGTATACTAAGTGTCGCGGTTGATAGGGAATTGAAGCCGTTCCACCTATCAGAATGGTTCAACCCAGACCTAACAAAATGTACCCTGGTACCCTTTGAGACCTGACGTCATCCTCCCCACCAAACACAGTCCCAGCACGCCAACTCACCAGAACTGTTCACTCTGACACTGAGTTTAACCCGCGCGGAAACGGCTGTTGGACCCTGAGTGGCGGCGGTCGGAGCGGAGCGTGGTGCCACTGGTGCGGGACGGTGGGGCCCGGCGGATTATGCTCGCCACGTTATCATCTGAAACGAGGGTCTGAAATGTGGATGCAGGCGCGACGGACTATGCTCGCCACGTCATCTTACACAGTCTAGACCCTCGTTTCTTGAGTTTAACTGCAGCTTTTGATGCATCAAGCATATTCCGGCAGGCCCTACGGGACGGGGACTGCCCGCCCGTGGTGGCGCGCTACCTCAACCGCCTCAGCGACTTCCTTTTCACCGCGGCACGGTACGCCGCGCTCCGGGAGGGCCGCGTCGAGGTGCCCTACAAGAAGGCGTAGAAACAACGAGAGACAGACGCTTCTGCTAGAAAGAGAGAGACGCTTCCGCGTGATTAGGGGGCACCAGGCTTTCGCCCTGTCCCCCTTAGGGGACACCAGGCCACTGCCCTGTCCCCCGTTGGCAACGCTCGGGCTACTTGACTGCATATTACTTGACTGCACGTTTTCCTGTACAGAACAGCTACCACTGTACAGCTAATTTCTTTTTGAACTGATGTTCATCTAGCCTTGAGGCACTCGCTACTCGTATATGTTTCTAATGTTTACTCTAGAGTACTCGCATGACACAGCACGTGCGTCACTCGCGGGGCTCCATCCACCTAGACTACTCGCCCAGCAGCAGGGGCTTACACTCGTTCACTCTTCAGCTCAATGGAAGCGCTTTTGAACGGGATTGGGGGTGCGTTTAGGGGGAATTCAGGGGATGTTAATGAGATGTTTACGAGGTGGCCGGGGGTGATTAGGTGTGCTGTTGTGTCAGAAACGACTCAGGTGGAGCTGAGAAGTGGACGAGTGTAAGCCCCTGCCCAGCAGCAGCGCCGCAAGCTCCTTGGGCGAGTCCACCAGCACCTGGAAGCAGAGGCTTACACTCGTCCACTTCTGAGCTCAACCTGAGCCGTTTCTGATAGAGAAATACACTCTGCACACCCCTACTTACCCCCGGCACCTTTTGAACACCCCCTAAACAATATTTCAACGCACCCGCTATCCCACAGAATGCGCTTACGCTAAGCTGAAGAGATTGAGTGTAAGCCCCTGCCTGGAACTTGCCGCCCATACCATCTGCCGAGTGCGCACCCCACGTCCAGGGGCTTACACTCGTCCACTTTTCAGCTCAATCTGAGCCGTTTCTGACACAAAACACACCTCAGACACCTCCTGACAACCCACGACACCTCCTCATCAAGCCATAAACACCCCTGAAATGCACCCACTCTCCCACAGAAAGCGCTTACGTTGAGCCGAAGAGTGGACGAGTGTAAGCCCCTGCCCACGTAACGCCCACGCTCATCATCCCCGCCGCCGCCGCCGCCGCTCCGTCCGACGGCGAGTCGCCCACGTACACGCACTCCGCTGGGTCCAAACCCGTCGCCAGGGTCGACTCGCTGGTAGACATACGTGTCGCCCCCAAACTAGCCTGCTAAGCACTAGTCCTTGAACTAGCTTAAACTAGCCCAGTTCAAACCCCCTATTTTACTAACCCACTGTAGTCCCCAATACTCACCCACTAAGTAACCCACTAAACACCATCCCGTAAACTAGCTTATCTAGCTTCGTTTTACCCCCCCATCGCCAGCACGAGCTTAGTTCGACAAGCATACTGCATACTGGTGGACGAGGTTGGTTTGTTGCCACATTAATTGCCCAGATTATAGCCCGAACAAGCTGGTGATCAACCTGATGTATTCGTCCGAACCGAGTGGGGGTTCGAGGCAGGGCAAGCTCATCTTTTACAGCCAAAACACCCAAGTTCCGGTGTCCGCGTGGATACTAACAGCCAAAACTCACCCAGTGCCCAGTCTGTAAAGCGTACTATACAAAGTATCTCGTACTACCCGTAGTAAGTAGGCGTTTGGTGATTTTCACCAACAGTCATCAGACTTCTGGCCGAACCACCAAACTCCAGCTGACCAGAAGTCCCTAGCCCACAGACTAGGCAATACAGCACGTTAGAGAGAGAAACTGGGGCTCGATGAACGCTTTACATTGTTCTCCTGCGGTTCCAGCCCTACCCAGCTTGCGGCACTGACCCAGCAGCCCGTCCGGCGCGGGCTTCACCGCGGGCACGTCGTCAGCGCCTTGCACCATCAACATGTGCGCACCCACTCCGTTGATGCCCACCACCAGGGGCTTACACTCGTCCACTCATCAGCTCAACGCAGGCACTATTTGTGGGCCACACCAGACTTCCGGCTTGACATGAGCACTTTTAGTAGTATGTGGAGGTAGCTTCCATAGACGGAAAAACGTCTCAGGTTGACCTGAGAAGTGGGCGCTTGATATGGCTTCAGTGTACAAGAACGGCTCAGGTTGAGCTGAGAAGTGGACGAGTGTAAGCCCCTGCCCACCACGGCGCGGGCGTACTCCCCGCACGCGTTGGACAGCACCGCCTGGGGCCAGGGGCTGACACTCGTCCACTTTTCGGCTCAACGTGAGCGCTTTGAGTGGGATAGGGAGAGCATTTGGGGTTGTTTAGAGGGTGTTTAGGAGGTGTTACAGGGTATCAGGGGGTGTAGAGGGTGTTATTTGTTTCAGAAACGGCTCAGCTTGAGCTGAAAAATGAACGAGTGTAAGCCCCTGCCTGGGGCGTAAAGCGCAACGCCAGCTGTTGCACGAGCTCGAGCATCCCCGGGAAGAACCCCGCGGTGGCGGGCGACACCAGCGCGATATAGTGCCGGTCGAAGGCGGCGCCCAACACCAGGGCCTGATGGATGACGCTTATACAATTGCCAATCACGCCAATGCCGAACGGCGAGCATGAAGTGTCAGAAAATGCTCCGAATACTAATGCTTGCCACCTAAAATGCCAAAAGAAATGCCATTACTACCGGTATCCATCAGGCCATTGCCGAGCATAGAATGCCCAGAAAATGCTCCGGATGCTCGCCACCTATAAAATGCCAGAAGAAATGCCGGCAATATACATGAGGCCCTACCCAACACGGCGCCGCACTCCGCCTCGGTGTCACCCGCGGCGTGCCACGCCAGGCGCTGAGGCGTGGGGTAGCGCGTGCCCACGTTGTAGTCCGCCAGCGTGATGGACCCGAGACCGGCGGGCAGGGCCTAGCCACTCGTTCCCTGGCTGTTTGCTCATCGTGGGTGAAGGCCAGCAGGCGGCTGCCAAGGCGGAGAAACCCGCCGCTGCCGATGCCGCCAAGGCAGGGTGTCCATTGAGACCAAGCACTCGACCGACGTTGTATTCCGACCAACCGGGCCCGTGCATATGAATGACAGAATGACCGTTCACCTTGAAGGTGAGTCACGCTCCGAGTGTACCCGTCCCGCGTTTACACACTCGCCGCATCCTCCCCCCTGGCATTGCCATTCACTCCCTGATGGTTCGCTCGTAGAGTACCAGTGTTCAAGTGTGGCCTGAGGTAGAGGATGCGGCGAGTGTGCCCATTGTGAGCCGACAGTCAGGCCCTGCCGGCTTCTAGTAGCACGGCATTGGTGCTCGTGAACCCGAGCTCGGTGCTGTCCGCCAATGTGCCGTCCACGTCCCAGAGGACCGCGGCCGCCTTAACGAACGGATCAAATTGCGCGCGCTCTGATAGGGTCGCGTCGCCGTACCGCGCGGGCGCGCGCGCCGCCGCCGCGTCTCCTTGCCGGGGCGCCGCTCCCGCCGTCGGCACCGTTCTGTGCTGAACCTTCGATCCGCTCGCGCTACACCAAGTCCTCATGTTTTGCGTTCGACCGGGGTGGCGAAGGGTGGCGGTGGAGATGGGGCAGCACGCCGTCGACATACACCGGGAATCACGGCAGTGGCGAGAACGTCGTGCCCGTCTATGATGCCTGCTTGGCACGCGCCAATGAGTGTGGCGCTGGCGCTGCTCTTGCGCACGGTCTGACGGTTGAACCAGTGACTCATGACTCATGACCGCACGCTCTCAGCTCGGACGGTTCACAACGCAGCGGTCGGACGAACAAACTGCCATGGACGGCCGGATCATCGAGAGGAGTTCAGGAGTCCGTGTTTGGATGCCGTCACCACGCCGGTTGAAACCCGCTGCGTTTATAAACCCACAAACAGCCGTCTGGCTTTCCCTCAGAGATGAAGCGACTCGATCAATCGATGTAGACTGGTTGTACTGGAAAGCCACATATCCTGGAGTCCAGCACGTGTACACCACGGCGCGTCGGTCGCTGCCGCCGCATTCTCTCGCCACGTGTGCGAGCGCATGCTTTAGACCAGTCGACGTCGCCGCGTTCTCTAGCGCACTCTCTCGCGACGGGGACGCACGCGGGCGCACAGACCAGTCGAGGGCAAAATGGAAGGTTTAATGTGTCAAGTGCTAAAAGCGCAGTCACTCTGCAGTTTTTATTTTCCACTCGCTCTCCCGACAAAAGCGGCCTCTCAGAGAGTGTCAAATCCCAAATCCCAAATCCCAAGGGGGTGCATCATCGTCTCTTCAATGCTTGCTAGCCTCGACGTAGGGCCAGGTAGATATAGCTCGCCACGTCATAGAATGCAATGTAAATCAAGCAACGAGGGTTCAATGACCTGGCGGGCAACGTTGTGTTTGATCGTTAGACTTGCAATAAAGACGACTTCACAACCGCTAGTGCCTGGTCTGTTAGCTAAGTAAGTTGAGCAAGCAAGTGAGTGATCTGAAGATGTAATACATCGTCTGAGTACTGACTAGCCAAGTCATGACTTATGGCTCATAGACCAGGCACTAGTCCCCACCTCCACCTTTCGCAGCATGTCGGCGTTGAGGCTCTTCTCCACCTGGGTGTAGCGGCGCAAGTTGAAGTTGAAAGCAAAGTCTGAAAGCGGTTAATCACATTTTAGTTTCAAGCGGCTGGCTCCAAGCGCTTTCAAAGTGGACTTGATAGGGTTAAGCTACACAGCCCTGCCTGGGTCATGGGGAACACCTGCTTGCGCACCAGGTTGTCGCGCATCTGCGCCTCCAGCAGGCCCTTGTGGCAGGGGCCTACACTCGTTCATGTTACAGCTCAACTTGAGCAACTCCACGACACAATCATGAGTTAAGTCGAGTTACACGGTGGACAGAAGAGCTCAAGTTGAGCTGGAATGGGAACGAGTGTAAGCCCCTGCCTTGTGGTGCACCGCCACCACCCGCTCCTCCTGTGACGCCTCCTTCTCCACCTCCTCCACCCAGGGGCTTACACTCGTCCACCTGTCAGCTCAACGTAAGCGCTTTTGGTGGGACAAGGGTTATTTAGGGAGTGTTTAAGGCGGGGGTGGAGGGGGTGTTTAGGCGTTTAGGGGATGTGTTGAGTGTCAGAAACGGATCAGGTTGAGCTGAAAAGTGTACGAGTGTAAGCCCCTGCCTCCAGCGTGTTGACCACCCGCTTGAAGCGCGTGGACCGCTTGGTCTCCTCCTCGCGCTCCGCGTCCAGCCGCGCCTGCTTCTCCTTCACCTGCTCGGCGATCGCGCGCCGCATCATCAGGTTGCCGTCCTCCGCGCAGGGGCTTACACTCGTCCACCTGTCAGCTCAATGTAAGCGCTTTTGGTGGGACAACGGGTATTTAGGGGGTATGTAGGGAGTGTTTAAGGCGGGGGTTGAGGGGGTGTTGAGGCGTTTAGGGGATGTGCTCAGTGTCAACGGCTCAGGTCCAGCTGAGAAGTGAATGAGTGTCAGCCCCTGCCTCGGCGCGCTGCTTGTCCGCCGCCTCCCGCGCGTCCGCCTTGGCCTCGTGCGCCCGGAAGCAGGGGCTTACACTCGTCCACTTTTCAGCTCAACGTGAGCACTTTTGTCCCATGTGTTGGGGTGCTTCGCTGGTTTCAGTGACAAGAACGGCTCAATGTTGAGCAAGGATGTGGACGAGTGTAAGCCCCTGCCTGAAAGTTCTTCTCAATGATCTCATCCGGCATGTACCGCTTGGTCGGCCCCATGGCTTTCCCAAACTTCTCTTGGGCCTGCTGCTTCTCCTTCATCTTCGCCAGCGCCGACCCGCGGTCCTCCTCCTGCTTGCGCAGCCTCTCGGCAGGGGCTTACACTCGTCCACTTTTCGGCTTATCGTGAGCACTTTTGTGGGATACGCTGGTTGGTTACATGGGGTTTCGGTGACAAAAATCGCTCAGGGGGAGCGGAGAAGTTGACGAGTGTAAGCCCCTGCCTCTCGGTGTACTGGTCCTGGTACATGATCTCCAGCGCCGCGTCCTTGGCCGCCGTCTCTTGTTGCAGCCGCAGCGTCTCCGCGTTCATCTTCTTGAGCCCGTCCATCTGATCCTTCTGGCTCTTCATCTTCGCGCCCTCCTCGCAGGGGCTTACACTTATCCACTTTTCAGCTCAACCCTGAGCCGTTTCTGACACAAAACACACCATAAACACCCCCTAATACCTTCTAACACCTCCTAAACACCACCAGAGCAACCCCTAAATGCACCCCCTGTCCCGCAGAAAGCGCTTATGTTGAGCCGCAAAGTGGGCGAGTGTAAGCCCCTGCCTCCTCGGCCATCTTGCGGCGGTGCTCCACCGCCAGATCCCGCCGCATGTCGTCTTCCTCCTGTTTCTTGGCACTCATATGCTCGGCCTTGCGCCGCGCCTTATCCGTCAGCTGCGCCTCGCGCAAGGGGCTTACACTCCTCCACTTGTCAGCTCAACGTAAGCACTATTTATGGGCTACACCAGTCCACTTTCCGGCTTGACGTGAGGGCTTTTTGTTGGATGTGGTGGCAGATTTCACAAAAAGAAATCCGGCTGAGGTTGAGCTGAGAAGTGGGCGCTTGATATGGCTTCGGTGACCAAGAACGGCTCAGGTTGAGCTAAGAAGTGGACGAGTGTAAGCCCCTGCCTCGCGCTCCACGTTGAGTTTATCAATGGCGATGTTCTTTTGGGTCACCTTCTGCAGCTCCTCCTTCTTCCACCTCTCCAGCTGCGCCACCACCAAGCAGGGCCGGGTGGAACACAAGGGTTTAGGGTTAAGGGTCCAAGGGTTTAGGTTTTAGGGTTTAGGGTTTAGGGTTCAGTTTTCAAGATTTATAGCAAAGTCACAGGAGAAGAATGCTTGCCATGTCACAGGAGAAACACGCTTGCCACGTCATAGGATACCATCTGATCCAAGAAATAATGGTTTTAAACGCGGCGGGCGACGTGGCAAGGGACTCTCTGCAGGGGTTTAGGGTTTAGGGTTTCACTCAGCTGTCCCCACCTCCTCGCTGTGGTACACCTTCTTCTGCTCCACCTCCGCCACCGCCTTCATGTAGCGGCACACGTTGATATTGAAAGCAAAACTTGAAAGCGGTTCATGACATTTTAGTTTCCAGCGGTCAGTGCCAGGCGCTGTCAACATGGGTTGCGAGAATGGCACCAGAGCCCTTGATTCAATATACGATTTACCGATGAGCTCGAATCATTAGACCCTATACCACCTTTTAATAAGCATTCCCCTCTTTGTTAGGTTGCATAGGGTCAACCTGCACCGCCTTGCCTTGAGCTGCTTCTCCACCACCTGCGCATCCAGCTCCCCCTTCATTTTTATCTGGCTCGCCTTGTATTTGGTCATCTTGGCCTGCTCCACGCGCGCGTTTTCCTGCACCTGCCACGCGCTGATGTTGGCCCACTCGCAGGGGCTCACACTCGTCCACTTTGTTGCTCAACCTAAGCGCTTTCTGCGGGATAGAGGGTGCATGCAGGGGTTGTTTAGGGGGTGTTGTGGGGTATTGAGGGGTGTTCAGGGTTTATTATTTGTCAGAAACGGCTCAGGTTGAGCTGAAAAGTGGACGAGTGTAAGCCCCTGCCCACTCGTCGAACACCGGCCCCTTGTACCGCCGCCCCGCCGCTTTCTGCCCCAAGATGCGGTCGCGGATGCGGCCCTCCAGCATCGAGATGTCCTCCTCCTTCACCGACCCCGTCGTCATCGCCGAGTAAGGCCCAAGACCCAGCGGAGAGACAGCAGGTGAGTTGGCGTCATAAGACATCCAATGACGAGCAGGGTTTGGGGTAGTGGCGTAATGCGGTATGCGACGGGGAGGCAATTGGGTAGTGGTGTGAAGCGATATCCAACAACGGGGAGGTGCTGTCAGTAGAGTGACCATAGGAGCGGCGTGCTGTAAAGTCGAATAACCGTATGAGCGGCTTGCTGTGAGGTAACGTGACCATAGGGCCCTGCCATGAAGCCCACCACCTCCTCGCCGATGATGTCCTGCACCCCGATGTCGTCCGCGCCGAACTTGGCTCGCATCTTCTTTACCGGCGTCCAGGGCCTCACACTCGTTCCCTTCACTGCTTAGCTGAGCACCCCGTTGTGACTGGAATCGGACGCCACGCCGCGTCATGCCCTGGACGGCGGCGAGAAGCAGGGCGGCGGCGGCGGCGGCAGCTGTGCACAGCTGTGCACAGCTGTGCAGGTACACTATGCGCAAACAGTCAGGGGACGCCGCGCCGCGTCCGGCCCCGCCAGCGTCTCCGTGAGCGCCTCCTTCATGTCGGACATCCCGCTGAGCGCGCCGGTGCCGGTGCGCATGCCGGTGGACGCGCCGGTGGCCGCCCGGCCGGTGGACGCACCGGTGGCGCGGCGCGCGGCGGCGGTCGTGGGCTTGGCGGACTGCAGCGGGGGCGGGAGCTAAGCGCAGGTCAGAACCAGCTTCGTTGGTTGGTTGGGACGAGACGCTTCTCAGTTTCGTCGACGGTGTTCCAAGAGCCATCCAAAAGGGGGACCAACAATTTCGCGTACAAGAAGTTGCGTTGCATCTCCCCGACGAGTCTAGGGAGCTGCCGGCACGACGGCCGCATGAAGCAACATGATGTGGCATCGCTCCCGCGTCGACGATGCAGCGCGACCGATCGGTCTCACGGTAAGGACAACGCGTCGCCGTCGGCCGCCCCCGACGGTGGAGGTCAAACCGACGCCAGCCCAATCTCAATTTTGGGTTCCGAGTTGGGAGCATTGCAGATTGGCCCCAAATGCCCGAGCTTGACTCACCCCGGTGGCCCCGCGCTGCGCGGTGGGCGGGGGCTTCCCCTCGATGCCGAGAACCATGGCGGCCGAGTCGTGGCGGGCGACGGCGGCGCGGGGGGGTGTACGCCGTGCGTTTGCAGGTCGAGCCCCCTTTTTGTCCTGATGTCCACAGTTGTCTGCCACGCGCTGCGCGCTACAACAAGGCACGCTATGCCAGATTGGGCATCGCTATTCACACCACTTAGACACGCACGCTGCAGGGAAACGCGGTCCCTAGCAGCGCCCGACTAGCCCCGCTACATAGACACATCGCGCGTACAACGCAAGAGGAATAACCAAATAGTGGTGACTCCGTCCATACGCCGCCGCCCCCCGAGGGAGCGAGT
>Ga0307489_10003315_pt1 | contig 10676 bp, 16 predicted proteins | sample SB12metaG_FD_202247 | JGI IMG/M metagenome (GOLD analysis project Ga0307489, IMG submission 202247) | Sea-ice brine microbial communities from Beaufort Sea near Barrow, Alaska, United States - SB 1.2 | ecosystem: Environmental > Aquatic > Marine > Coastal | place: USA: Alaska | collected...
CCCGCAACGCTGCCGCCCTTCTCTCCCGGTTTGGAGTGAGAAAATGGCACCAGAGCCCCTGATGTAATTTACGATTTACCGATTAGCTCCAACCGTTGGACCCCTATAACACCCGTTTAATAAACATCCCCCCCCGCCATCTCAAGGACCCTGCCTACCGGTCCCTGCAGCTGATCGAGCAGCATCGGCGCTTCGACCGCTTCCTGCGCGGCGCCGCGCGCGGGACGCGCCACGCCGACGAGCGCTTCGCCAAAGCCACGGCGGACGCCGAGGAGGAGCTCCGGGGCCAGGTGGCGCGCATCGCCGCCATGGAGACCGGCCTCGCCGCCGTCCAAGGCACCAAATCCCTGGAGATTCGCGTGCGGGACACGGCAGGGAGGTTATTGAGACCAATCACTCGACCGATGTTCAATCGAATAATCGAGGCGGCATGTCTGTATGAGCATTGTCATCGAAGGTACTTTGCACTTTTCCAGGGAGCTCACATGGCGGTCGCCAATTCTTGAGAAATAGACGATCGAATCGCCATATTGTACCATTGTATAGCAATCCTGACCGTCTATTTACTCAAGGTCTCAAATTCGAGACACGTTGACAGCCATCTGAGGTGCCCTGGAAAACTGCGAAGTAAATCATGATCCGATCTTGGTCGAATGATTATTTTAATTACCCTCCTGTACGGCCAAGGAGGTGGAGCGCGTGAACAAGGCGGTGTCGGACATCGCGGAAAAGCTGCGGAAGACCGTGGAGAAAAACCACGACGAAGTGGTCGCAGCCAACGCAAAGTTCGTCAAGGAGACTTTCAAAACCCCTGAGGCTGGGCGGTGCAGATTGACCCCAGTGAAAGCCCCAGTGAAAGCGCCTGGTTTCAGCGCTTGAACCTAACATATCATGAATCGCTTACATACTTTGCTTTCAATTTCTATTTGCGACTCTACACCGAGGAGGGGGGCGCGTATGCGCAGGAGTGCATCGACGATTACGTGAAGCAGCTATCACGGGTGGATGCGGCAGCAGGGCGCAGCAAGGAGTCGCACCTGGTACGGCGGCGCAGGTTCACCCAAGTTGACTCTGGGTTGACTTGACTGCGCTTGTTTTCAGTGCTGGAAGCTGTACTATGATGTACTGCCTTTAAACTTTGCCCTCAACTTGAATTTGTGCCCCTAAAACCTGGCGGCGGTGGCGGCGCTGGAGGAGGCGACGGCAACAGGCGCGGGAGCGGCGCACGAATCCTTCGGTACCGTGTGCCCGCACCACATGGCAGGGGGACTGCTGAGAACGCGCACTCGACCGAAATTGCATCTCCTCTTCATCCTCCGCGTGTCTAGATCTAGATGAGCATTGACGCTCAAGGTTAGGCATGCTCCGATCTCGGTCGAGTGTTTGTTCTCAATGACACTCATGCCCATTCACCCTGACAATTAGTCATGCTCCGATATCGGTCGAGTGCTTGTTCTCAATGACCCTCCTGCACGGCGGACCTGGCGCTGATCGAGGCGCTTGACAAGGCAGGGCGGTGCAGGTTTAGGGTTTAGGGTTTAGGGTTTGGAGGAACCCTAGCCCTAGACCCTAGACCCTAAACCCCAGCTTGTCCCCGTGTTGACCGCGCTTGCTTTCAGCGCTTGCACCTACAATATGATGAACCGCCTTCAAGTCTTGCTTTCAATTCAACATACGGCGCTACGACAAGGCCATGAACGGCGCGAGGCAGAAGCTGCGCTCCCTCACCACCAAGTCCAACAAGGCAGGAGGGTTAGGGTTTAGGGTCTAGGGTTTAGGGTTTAGGGTTTAGGTTCTGAACAAGCACTCGACCGACGTTGAACCTCCTCCTCCCGCTCCTCTTCCGTACGTCTGTATTAGCATTCACCCTGCAGGTGAGTCATGCGGGCACACGCGACCTCGGTTCGAGTGCTCGTTCTGAAGGACCCGCCTTCGAGGACTCATCTTCCTCCGTACGTATGTATGAGCATTCACCCTGAAGGCATACCATGCTCAGACCTCGGCCGAGCGCTCGTTTTCAATGACCCTACAGCAAGGCGGCGGCATCCCTGGCTGCGGAGATTGAGACCTTGGGGCGGCTGGCGGCAGGCACCGACCACGGCGACAGCAAAGACGGGTTGTGTGTTGAGACGCTCAGGCAGGGGGGTTGTTGAGAACAAGCACTCGACCGACTTTGAATCTCCTCCTCCTCCTACGCGCGTCTGTATGAGCATTCACACTCCGGGTAAGTAAAGTTCTGATCTCGGACCTGCGCTTGATGTCAATGACCGTCCTGTGAGGTGCCTGGACCGGCTGCGCACCAAGCTGCTGGCGCGGTGCAAGTTCATCGGAGCTCTGATGCCGTCCTCCGTCATCACCCTGGCAGGGTGGGTCTTGAGAACAATCCCTCCACCGACGGTGAATCTCCATCTCCTCCTCCGTATGCTATGTATACTCCATGCATTTGCATGAGCAATCACACATGAGGTAAGTCATGCTTCGATCTTGGTCGCGTGCTTATTGTCGATGACTGTACTGCCCATTGACACTGAAGGTGATTCATGCTCCGATCTCGACCGGCTGCTTGTTATCAATGACCCTACTGCATATGCAACCTGAAGGTGAGTCATGCTCCGATCTGGGTCGAGTGCTTGTTCTCAATGACCCTACTGCCCGACCCCCGTGGACATCGTGGTGGAGGACCCCCGGGACCCGAGCGAGCTGACCCCCGAGGTGAGGCGGTGCAAGTTGGATCGTGTTGAAATCCCTGCTGAAATCAGGTGATTTCCTCGCTTCGAACTACCATTTGAGGAACCGCTTCCATCTGCTTACAACGTCGACTTGCGCCACTACACCGAGGCGAGCGAGGAAGTGCGCGCGGAGGCAGAGTCAGCCGCCGCTGCCGCCGCCGTGGCCAAAGCCACGGGAGGCGCCATGGCCAGCGACGAGATAAGCGGCGACGAGACCATGCTGGTCCGCATGGAGGCGCTCATTGCCGGCTGCCGGGAGGCAGGGCGTGTAGAACAAGCACTCCACCGACGCTGGATCTCATCTTCATCCTCCTAAGCCTCCTTCTCCTCCTCCTCCTCCTCCTCCTCCTCTTCCTCCACTTCCTCCTCCTCTTCCTCCGCCCCCTCCTCCGCCTCCTCCTTCACCACCTCCTCCTCCTGCTCCTCATCCTCCTCGTCCGCGCGTCTGTGTGAGCATCCACCCTCAATATGAGTCATGCTCCGATATCGGTCGAGAGCATGTTGTCAATGACCCTCCTGGGAGGTGGTGACCGGCGCTGCAGAGGAGTACTACAAGGCGAAAGCCGTGGATAAGATCACCCGCCCGGAGAAGATCCCCCCCACGTTGGCCGAGCTGCAAGCCACCAACGACGCCATTGTCACCGAGCTCCAGGAGGGCGCCGAGTCGCACATCCGCGCGGCGGCAGCGGAGTTGCGGGTAGGCTTGGCACTTGACCCCGAAACGTTTCGGTCATTCACCAATCATGGGACGGGCTCAGCACTGCCAGAAACTGCCAAAACACTGACCGGCCTTTCCCCAAAACCTGCCTTGTTTTTCTGGCCAACTGATTGTTCCAATTTGACCAAATGGCAGTGCCTGGCACTTTGCTGTACCAGTACACTGCTGTGGATAAGGGCGCCTGACCATGCGACATATTTATGGTTGCGACCCTGGTTGCGGATCCAGGTGCTGGGGCTGGGGGACCTGGTCGCCGCCGCCGCCGAGGCCGCCATGGCCTTCCTGGTGACCGACGGGCGCGGGCGGGTGCGGCAGTCGGCCGCTGCCGCCGCCGCCGCCGGGGGCTACGCCGCCGCCGCCGCTGCCGCCGCCGCTGCCCGCAACAAGCACAGCACGGAGCTACGGCCGGGGCTCGCGCTGCCCTCCCGCGCGGCAGACTTGCTCGCTTTGCAATCCGCGGAGAACGATCGTGCGCACGCCGCCGTGGATGCCGTGGGCGGCGAGGCGGTCGCGGTGGCGGCGGCACTTGGCTCCGCCGCCGCGGCTTTCGAGCGCCGCGTCACCCGCGCGTCCACGCTGATGCTCGCCCTCATCGGTGGGCTGGTGATGGCTGCAGATCTACCCGCCGAGGGCGCGGGGGCCGAGGCAGGTTCTCGCATAAGTACTATACACCAGCTCAACGCAAAGCATCTTTGTGGTATGACGTGGGATAATTGCCGATGTTGTCAGGGACACACAGCTTGAAGCGCCATATGGAAAAGTGGATAACACTTAGGGACGGCCTTCCTGGATAAGTGGATAACGCTTAGGGACGGCTTTGCATTGGGTAGAATGGCACCATGCCGACTTGAATGTGGGTGATGACGGCCTCATTTTGGGTACAGTGGCACCGTCTCACGTGGATTTGGGTGATAGCGGGACTTTGATTGGGCAGAATGGCCCTGGGCTACGGCGGCGGCCACCCTACAGCGCAAGAACCTGAAACAGCTGCGCCGCATCCGCCACACGGGGGGCGACGCAGGTGACGGTTCGGATTCCGAGCGGCGGGATGTGGAGGGTCGCCCGTTCCAGGAGCGCAGGTGGCCGGGCTTACCCGCCGTGGAGCTTTCGGCGGCGGCGAATGGGTGGGTGCCCATTGAGGCGAAACTGCCTCCGAGTCTGGAGGAGGAGGTGGCGGCGGCAGCGGAAGCTGAGGCGGCCGCGGCCGCGGCCGCGGATGCGAAGCCTCCCAGTAAAGCGGAGGAGGCGGCGGCAGCGGCGGCGGCGGCAGCAGAGGCGGCGGCAGGGGCTTCCACTCGCCCACTTCTCAGCTCAACCTGAGCCGTTTTTGCCAGGGAGTCGTTTTGTGTCCAGTGACTGACGAGTTGTGACCCATCTATCTACTGAAGGTACCCAACGTATTCCACACAAATTGCTCACGTTGAGCTGAAACGTGGACGGGTGTAAGCCCCTGGGCGGTGGCGGCGGCAGCGGCGGTGGAGACATTCGCGGACCCTGTGGTGCTGTGGGGCCTGGATGTGCCGTGCGTACACGTGGCGGTGCACGCCCGCGACCGCGCGTTCGCCGCTCTGAAGGCCGCGCTTCACGCCGAGTTCACCGCGCACAAGGCAGGTCATTGAGAAAAATGCTCGACCGACATTGGATCGACGACAGACCAAAACCGGGATGTGAGTAAATGCTCATAGGTCAGTCGGCCACCACGAAAGAGAGAGGAGACGCTTCCGCATGTATAAGGAGGCACCAGGCCTTCGGCCAGCCCCCCACGGCCACCACGAAACCATGTCCGCGCGTCTTTACGAGCAATCATCCTGAAGTTATTTCATGCTCCGATCTCGGTCGAGTGCTTGATCTGAATGACCCTGGCGCGCGGCAGACATGGTGCAGAAACTGAAGGACGAGGTGCACTGGAAGCGCAAGTGGGAGGAGCTCGTGGCGCGCATCAAATCGGGGCCCATATAATCCGCCGCTTTCGATCATATCGCAAGGGTCACGCGGCAGTGCTGGGCGCGGGAACTCGGGAACGCCTTGAATCAAAATGAGTGATGTTGTAATTGATGCGGTTGGTGTGCGAGTACTTGGTGGTGTCCTTCGTTGTGGCGACTCCGACACACACGTGCCATGCTGGTAACCGGGCCTGGGGCGCTCGATGACACGGCAGAAAAGAAAATGTCAAACCATTTAATTGAACTAAAATAAGCGCTTTACTAGTTAACGCGCTTTCGCGCACTCCTCGCAGAACGCAATGCAACATACAACCATGGGTCCCCATCCACGCTTGCGCCACTATTGAATGCTTTACCCATGCAGTACGCCATGGTGTCGGGCTCACACTCGCCGCACCGACACCCACCGCAGCTGCCGCACTGCACCATAGTATGGGGCGCACAGTCGCCGCACCTACAGCGTGCCGCCGCAGCTGTTGCACTGTAGCATGGCCTCGGGCACAGACTCGCCGCAGCGACAACCACCACAGGTGCCGCACTGCACCATGGTATGGGGCGCACACTTGCCGCACCACCACCCGTCGCACCCGTCGCAGTACACGTACACCGCGATGTCACGGCTGGGAGAACAAGCGTCGCACCACGGCACAGTGCAGCCTTGGCAGCGCGTGAACCCGGCGCCTGGTTTACGTTCGCAATTACGGCACAGCATTCTGTTGCACCCTGTGAACCCCCCTGCGAAATCAGAGCCCGCCCACACCCCATCTCCGGAGCAGACGTGCAGTAGGCCATGATTCTGCTCGCACTGCAAACAAACCGGGTCTCCACACTCCACGCAAAGGCATGAGAGTGGTTCCCCATCGTCGTCCTCGGAGTAGCGGCGCAAGTTATAATTAAAGCATTATTTTGAGGCGCTGACGCTTCTTCATAATTCGGCTGCAAACCCTGAAACTAGGCGCGGTCGAGCCTTGGTCAATCTGGGGCGAACCTGGGGTCAACCTGCAAGAACGCCCTACCTCGGGGTCATCCACGCATTCGCCGATGAGACACAAGAAAGCGCTGCAGTATTTGCAAATCGAGATGACTCCGTCTCCGAGACGGCAGCCGTGGCAAATGAGGCTCCTGCACCGAGGGATCGACGGATGGTGCTCGCCAAGTCGTAGGATGTCATTAATTGAAGGAACCAGGGTTCAAATGCCGTTGATCACGTTGGGAGCCCTGTCCACCAGGCACGTCATAGGATGCCAAGAACGAGGGTTCAATTTGCGTTTGATGACGTGGCGAGCACTATCCATCAGTCCCCACCTGCAGCCCGTGCACTGATCGCCGTCGTCTATGGCGAGGGGGCAACCTGGCTCCGCGCAGCCCCATAGGTCAAAGTGGCCCTCGAATGAAGGATCTCGCAGATTGCGGTCGTGCCGCACGAACGTGTCGAGCAGCGCCAGCTGCCCCGAGCATCAGGGTTGCCGAGAACAAGTAGCCGCCCGACGTTCAGTCGACAGACCGAACCGAGTCCGCGCGTCTATACTGCTATGCGCACCGACTCTGCAGTTAGAGAGAGAGGCTGGTATGACGCAGTGAGTAGGCACCATGCGGTTAGCCAGGCTGTTTTTAAGGTGTGAACTCGTACGTAGTTTATGCCGATCTGGGTTAGAGCGAGTGGAGTGCTTGATCTCAATGAACCCCCTGCCTTGTCCACAGCGCACCCCGCCAGCGCAAGGCCCTGCAGGCGCTCCGCCTTGGGCGCGTGGCGGATGCGGTGCTGGTGCAGGAGGCCGAGGTGTATCGGCGCAAGTTGAAATCGAAACAAAGTAAGCGTGAAGGCAGTTCATATTTTAGCGTCAAGCGCTGAAGCCAAAGCGCGGGCAACGCGGGGTCAACCTGGGGTCATACACGCTGACGCGTCACTCTCTGGGGTCAAACTGGGGTCAATCTGCACGGCCCTGCCGAGGACCGCGGCCCCCGTCACGCCGGGGCAGCGGCTGAGGTCCAGGGTTTGGAGGCGCGGGAAGGCTGGAGGGTCGGAAGGAGCACGGGCGCGGTCACAAAAACCCACGCAGCAGAGCGCCGAACCCAAGGTGCAGGTTTCCCGCGTGAGGTCCCCCCAGTGTGTGTCGTCTGTGTGCGTGGCGTAGGCGACCAGTCCCGTGCCGGTGAACACGGCGGCGGCGCCGGTAACGACGAGCGAGCGCAGGTCAGGCCCCGCTCGGCGCAGCACTCGGACAACGCGCGAGTCGGTGAGCCGCGCGGCGAGGTCGCCAGTTAAAGTAAGGTCGTGCAGGTGCCAACCCCCCGGGCTCTGGCCCACGGTCAGGGACATTCACTCGTTCACGTAACAGCTCAACTTGAGCCATATCTAGCACACAAGGACACCTTACACACACTAAACAACCCCTAACACTTCCTTAACACGGGCTACACAACCCCTGCGCGCACCCCCTATCCCAAACAAGGCTCTCAAGTTGAGCTGAGACGTGAGCGAGTGAAAGCCCCTGCCCACGGCGCGCCATACGCGGCTCACGCACTCCAGCGCCAGGCGGTCGCGCACGCCCCCCACGTGCCGCAGGACCAGTGTGGCGAGGTGCTCGTCCGGCTCGAACGACGCGCCGCGATCGAGGGTCATTGGTAGCGTGCGCGCTTGTGTGTGTGCGTGTTCAGTGTTGTGGCTGCGCCTGGTAAGTCGGGGCGGCCGCAGGGCTGAAACCACGTCCCTCATCCATTTGAAATCATGGCTGAAATGGTTTCGACTTGCACCGCCACAACTTACCCCCTACCTACCCCCTACTAGGCCCCCTACCCCTACTCACCCCTCTGTGTTTACCCCCCTACATACCCCCACAAGTTGGCAGCTGGGCACCCTCTTGCCCTCTTTTTGGCAGGTAACCCCTCGACCACACAGCCTGCCACAACAAGCGCACCCCCCCGCCGCACGCGCACACACGACGCTACTATCACGTGCCCGGCCGACACAACCCCGCGCGACGCCCCTGATGTCGACGTCGACCCCCCCGCCCGGTGGCGGCCCCGAACCCGCGCCTCCCGCGCCCCCCCTCTCTGCCGGGGGCAACCACGACGACGACCACGACAACGACGACAAGTCTTCGCCGCTGGCAGACAACACTTCTTCGCCGGTGTTAGAAGACGTGCTCGAGAGACTTCCCGACCTCTTCGAGCAGATGGTGGTCCCCTCCTCCTCCTCCGCCCGGGGGCCCGGCGCCGCGCCCCTCTCGCCGCCACCCGAGCCACCCGCGGCGGTGAGCCACGGGGGCGGCGCCGACGCCGACGACCACGACCACGACGAAACCACTTTTCCGCCGCCGCTGCTCGACCTGCTCCAAAGGTTCCCCGACCTCTTCGAGAAGTTCGTGCTCGAGAGGCTGGACCCCACCGCCCGCGCCTCGCTCGCGCGGACGGGGAGCGCGTTCTGGGACGTGATGTTTCCCAGATCCCTCTTCCCTCTTGGCCTCCTGCACGCGGAGACGCCCCCGCTGGCCGGCGCAGCGCGGGTCTTCAAGCTTGTGGACTTTCTCGGAATTGCCAAGCGGATGGCTTGGGCGAAGGCGAACGGGTGCCCTTGGAATGCGGATACGTGCCACTACGCCGCTCGGGGCGGGCACCTGGCGGCGCTGCAGTGGGCGCGGGAGCACAACTGCCCGTGGAATACGGTGACATGTTGGAGTGCCGATGCGGGCGGGCACTTGAAGGTGTTGCAGTGGGCGCGGGAGCACGATTGCCCGTGGAACGAAGGGGCGTGTTACTTCGCCGCTGAAGGCGGGCACTTAGAGGTGCTGAAGTGGGCACGCGCGCACGGTTGCCCGTGGATCAAGCGTCACTGTCGATTCGCTTCCCGGGACCACCCCGAGACTCGGGCATGGGTGCGGCAGCAACCAGAGTAGAACAAATGCCTCCCTCACGTGTCAACATGACACACGACTCGTACTACAACGACGCCAACGCAACGCCTAGACGATCACCTGCATGTGGTCCGCCGAACCTCTTAGAGTATTGGTATGTGCCTGATGTAAATACAAGTTCATCACCCAAAGATCCACCTCGTCCGAATGGCGACGCGCGCCATGCCGCGGGGCAAGGGGGTGGGGCCAGAGACGGGACGGTGGCCGACGCCGCGCCCGGCGCCGCCTTCCATTGACTGACTGCGAGGCTGTGATTGCCAACCACGCTGCTTGCTAGGATGTCTCAGATGTCTGAATACAATCACTCTGCCGCCGTGTACAGGCTGTGGCTGCGCACGAAGTCGCTCCCGCCATAGATTCGATGACCACATGCATCCACTGTCTACTCGCGACTGTGCACTGTGTGATTCACTGCATAGAGACGGACACGTACGCCACCGCACGGTCGCCCTCCGCCCGGACCGCCTCCTCGCGCTGCCGCATCCCCCCCCGCCGCCGGGGCCTTGACACTCGTCCCCTTTAAACTCCTGGTCCCCATCCAGCTCAACTGCCAGCCGGTTTGTTCCTGAAACCACTCAAAGTATCACAGCTCATAACCCAACGATGCTCGAAAGGGAACCAAGTGGAGCTGAAGAACGCAACTTATCACGACTACTTGTCATGCGAGTGCTCGGAAGCATGCGCTCGCTCGTATTCCAGTTTGAAACAGAGCACTTCCACGGAGGGCTGACCTGATTTCAACTTCCACGGCCCCAGGCCCAGCCCCCATCCCAATCCCACACCCCAAACCCTAACCACAACCCTAAACCACTGGGCAGCATGCTGGGCACCCTGTGCCTTCTTCTTTCTCAGGTCACCTCTCGAAGCCGCGTAACGTCTGACACAGCACGCGCGCCCCCCATCGGACCACACCCCCCGCGCTGCCCTCGCGTGCCAGGCCGGCTTCTCCCCGCTCGGCCCTCGATGTCGACGTCGACCCCCCCGCCCGGTGGCGGCCCCGAGCCCGCGCCTCCAGATCCCCCCCTCTCTGCCGGGGGCAACGACGACGACGACCACGACAACGAGGTTTCGCCGCTGGTAAATAGCACGTCTTTGGCGCTGCCAGAAGACCTGCTCGAGAGGCTTCCCGACCTCGTCGAGCAGATGGTGGTCCCCTCCTCCCCCGCCGGCCCAGGCCCCGACGCCGCGCCCCTCTCGCCGCCGCCCGAGCCGCCCGCGGCGGTCAGCCACGGGGGCTTCGCCGCCGCCGACGACCACGACCACGACACCACAACCTCTTTTCCGCCGCCGCTGCTCGACCTGCTCCAGAGGTTCCCCGACCTCTTCGAGAAGTACGTGCTCGAGCAACTGGATCCCACCGCCCGCGCCGAGC
>Ga0307489_10003317_pt1 | contig 10674 bp, 17 predicted proteins | sample SB12metaG_FD_202247 | JGI IMG/M metagenome (GOLD analysis project Ga0307489, IMG submission 202247) | Sea-ice brine microbial communities from Beaufort Sea near Barrow, Alaska, United States - SB 1.2 | ecosystem: Environmental > Aquatic > Marine > Coastal | place: USA: Alaska | collected...
TAGATAACTTGAGTGGTTTCTTGTGGGGGGAAACACTGCTTGAGGGGGCAAAGCCACTGCTGTTACGTTGAGAGGAGAGTAAGGGAGGGAGAGAGGGGAGGGGGGAGAGAGGCGCGAGAGACATAGTGGGAGAGGGGGAGAGGGGGGAGAGGGAGATTCGGGGGAGAGAAGGTCGAGAGCGTGCGAGAGCGTGCGAGAAGGGGTAAGGAGAGAACGCGTTGAAGCGAAGGGATAGAAATAGAGGGGAGAGCGAGAGAGGGGCGAGAGAGGGGAGAGAGAGAGGAGAGAGAGGGGAGAGAGAGGGGGAGACGGGGGAGAGGGGGGAGAGGGGGGACATAGGCAGTGCCTGGGAGCGAGAGCGAGGGGAAGAAGGGGAGAAGGCCCCGCCTTGCACGGGCCGGACCCGGAGCACTCGGGGCCGACGCGGAGGGAGTACTCGGTGCCGGGGTCCAGGCGCTCCATGGTGAAGTACAAGCGCTTGTTGTTGTCCTTCACGCAGGGGCTCACAATCGTTTCCATTTCAGCTCAACTTGAGCTCTTCTGTCCACCGTATTACCCATCTCAACTCATGTATGTGTCCTAGAGTTGCTCAAGTTGAGCTCTAACGGGAACGAGTGTAAGCCCCTGCCTTCACGTCCACCTCTCTCTCTGTGGGGAACTTGCCAGTGGAATACTCGAAGCGAATCTTCTTGGTTCCCGACGGCGGCGCGAGGGAGACCTTCGCGGTGTCGCGGGTGGTGGATTCCACGCGGAGGTCCAGCGACTTGCAATCAGCGGCGGCGGCCGCGGTGAGCAGGGCCGGCAGGAGGAGGAGCAGGAGGGGCGTCATTGCGACGGTTGTGTGCGTCTCGTTGTGTCAGTTTCGAGGGTGCGTCGTTGCTTGTCGTTTGCTTCTAGAAAACATATCAAAAAGAAGCGGCTTAAGTTGTTAGTTTTCCTTGGCCAACACTAGGCACCCGTATCCACGGTGTTTTGTCCCAAGTACTCGTACCTTGTCAGCCTGCGCGCTGGCCGTTTCGAGCCGTCCGATTCGTCCGCGATCCCCAGCCACCAATCGGCTGTTAGGAAAAACCTCGGGCTGGGAGAATCGAATCTAAGATGATGCAGTGCTTACCACGCCCCTGTTCTCATGTCTCCTGACAGTCTGACTGACTGAGCTACTGTTGATCAGCTGTGCGGCCAAAGTGCCAAGCAACAACCCGCTCGCACAACGAGACGCACCCACATTCACGATGGCGCCCCTCCTACTCCTCCTCTTCCTGCCGTCCCTGCTCGCCGCGGCCGCCGCCGCTGATCCCTGCTCGTCGCTGGACCTGCGCGTGGAATCCGCCGGCCGCGACACAGCGACTGTCTCCCTCGCGCCGCCGCCGGGAACCAAGAAGATTCGCTTCGAGTATTACACCGGCAAGTTCCCCACGATCGACGAGGTGTGGGTGAAGGACAACAACAAGGTGAAGGACAGCAACGAGGTGAAAGACAGCGGCAGCGGCAAGCGCGAGCACTACGTGATGACCGGCCTGGACCCCGGCACCGAGTACTCCCTCCGCGTCACCCCCGAGTGCTCCGAGGGCGGCCCGTGCAAGGCGGGGCCTTCTCCCACTCGCTCACTCTTCTCTATCCCCTCGCTCTTTCCCCTCTACCCTCTCCCCTCTCTCCTCTCTCTCCTCTCACATCCTTCCTCCCCTCTCCCATCTCTTCCCTCTCCTCTCTCCCATCTCTCCCCTCTCCCCTTTCCACTCTCCCCTCGCCCCCCTCCCCTCTCCCCTCTCCCCTCTCCCCTCTCTCCTCTCTCCCCTCCCTGCCTATCTCCCCCCTCTCATCTCCCCCCCTCTTCCCCTCTCCCCCCTCTCCCCCTTTTCCTCCCCTCTATATCCCCTCACTCGCTCTCCCCTCCTATCTCTCCGCTCGCTTCATAACATCTCTCCTCTCAACAGTTATTTTCCTGAAACCACTCAAGTTGTCCAAACTTGACACCTCGGAGCTGCTTCAATTTATTGAGCTGCCACGAACAGAGTGACAAGATATGATCGGGGTATATATATATGGGATATCGATATGGGATGTCGATACGGGATATCGGATGTCAACGAGATATCGATATTGGTATCGGTATGGAATATGGGTGGGATATGGGATATGGTATATCGATATGCACATTCACCATATCGATATGGTCATCCTCAATATCGATATGGGATATGGGATATGGGATATCGATATGGGAGATGCCAATATCGATACTGTCCTCCTGGATATCGATATGGGATATCTTGTCAATCTGACCACGGAAACGAGTGGGTGGCCCTGGGGCGAGGGTTACCAGTACGGTAACTTCGACTGCCGCCTGGCGGTCAACACGCAGGCTTCGCAGGGCCACTCGTGCAACCTGCACACCGACATCGACTACAAAGGTCACGACATGATCTTTGGGCACGGCGGCAGCGACGCCGCCAAAGCAGGGCCGCACACTCGTATTTTCTTCGGCTCAATTCATGCCTCTACTTGTCCCTAAACCCACTTAAACTCAGTGTCGAGGAGACATATTTCCCTGATCTCCTCGAATCGAGGGTCTATTTACTCGAAGATTGCGACCCTGTCGGGCTTCGGCGAGTCGGTCGACACGAATTTCGAAATGGACAGTTCCGATTGGTCCAAACGGGATTCGATACCATATCGCCGTTACCAGACCCGACACTGACTTTAAGGTTTCACAACTTGAGTTAGCGCAACTTAGTGCCTCACAGATGTTGATCTTACACTAGTTCCTTTTCAGCTCAACTTGAGCCAGTATGTCCCTTAAACTCAGTGTCGGCATTTCCAGAAACGCTTATCTCTCCGAAATCGATGGTCTATTTACTCAAGGATCGCGACCGGGTCGGACTTCCATCAGGCCGGTCGGTGGAATTTTCAAAATGGACAGTTCTGATTGGTCGAACGGGATTCAATACCATATCTTCGATACCAAACTCGACACTGAGTTTACCCCACTTCCATCGGTTATCACAGCTTAGTACCTCAAAGATGCTGAGGTTGAGGTGAGAAGGGGACGAGCGCCAGGCCCGGCGCCCAGGTTGACAACGTGGGCGGCGCCAAGAAGTGCTGCGACGCTTGCGCCGCCGTCGGTGCCGCCCAACAGGTGAGCTTTTCCATCACTGTTGTTTCAAACCCTCATATTTTGGTTAAAAAAAAAGAAAGGTGTTTGGGGCGGCGTGTGGGGTTAGTTACTGCTCACCATGGGATTGGGGATCGATACACATAGTAAATTTTATAACATTCATTAAATAATTGTACGGGTTCGAAAACAACGTTACACTTTAAATATATGTAGCTCTAGTTTTTCATCATATCTCACGTTACAGCCCAACCCGTCCAGTTGACCCACCATCATGTCAGCGTAACCCATCCACTCGAGAGCCCCCCGCGCGCGCCCCCATCGGCCTGAACCCCCGCCACCCCGTCAACTCGAGAGCCCCCCCCCGCGCGCAGGCCGTACAGTGACGTGTGCACGCGCTTCGTGTACGAGGAGGGCACGGACACGTGCTTCTTCAAGGTAGGGCGGTGCAGGTTGAACCTATGCAACTCAAGTTGAACTCGACTAGAACTAAGCGCTTTAAACTAAATTGTGATATACTGCTTTCAACTTCTGCTTTCAAATTCAAGTTGCGCCGCTACTTCAAGGCGGCGGACGCGGCGGGCGGGCGGGTTGGCCGCGCGGGGTACACCGCCGGGGAGGTAGTGATTAAGTGAGGGAGGTGATGCGCCGGCGGCAGCAGCGGCGGACTGGTGGCAACAGACCCCCCCGCAGCCGCGAGTAACATCTGACACGACGAGACGCAGAGGCGCTCTGTCGTAATGACCCAATGATGCAATAATGACGCACACTCGACGTGCGCAATTTTCCAATGTATGACGCACATTGTGCACGATGATCAAATGTAGTGGATCGCACACTGTGCGCAATGATGGCTTGTAATGACGACGTTCTGACGCACACTCGAGCGCATTGACGCAACGCCGCACACTCGTGCGCACGGTCGGGGTGGGGCGGTGCAATTTGAAACCAGTTCAGCCAATGGAGTTGCACCTCGGTGGGAACCAGCTGACGAGTTTGACGGCAGGACTCGCAGGGCTCACCGCGCTGGAGATGTTGCACCTCGAAGGGAACCTATTGACGAGCTTGCCGGCGGCGCTCGGGGAGCTCAAAGCGATGCGGGGGCTGTACCTCCACCGACGGGAACCGGCTGACGAGCGTGCCGGAGGCTCTCGGGGGGCTCACCGCGTTGAAGGCGTTGCACCTCCTGGCGCCAGGTTTTCGCCCTGGGCCCCGTGTTCTCAAGTGTCCAACGTTCAAACCTTCACCGAGCCTCAAGGCGCTCTTGTATGATTGTAATGAATCAATGATGATCACTTTGAATAATCTCGGAGGCCAGGGCGAAAGCATGGCGCCTCATTATACACGCGGAGACGTCTCTCTCTTAGCCGATACACAATCGAAAGCGCCGACGCAATCAAAGCTACGACGCAAACGACCTTTGTTGCGACCATGGCATACTCATCTTCTGTGCGGCACGATCCGACCCTGTCGCTCCCCGCATTCCTCAGCCTCCCCTCCGCCGACGATAACGCCCACGGCTTGATCGATGAAATCACAACTTCCCCTCCCCCTGGTTGATGATGAACTCAACGGCTTGTTCGATGACCTCACACATTCCCCTCCCCCTGGTTGACGATGAAGTCCACGGCTTGATCGATGAACTCCCGCGTGTAGGGACTGACGGATTATGTTTGCCAAGTCACAGGTTGGCACTTGACTCAAGGCACGAGGGTTTAACAGACCTCCGAGGTGCTCTGTAAACGAGTAGAGCTAGTCGAGTACGAGAGAAAAAAGACGGGAACGCGACGTCAAGCCAGCGATGCAGTGTAAGCCGCGCGCGCCGCGGCGTCTGGGTCCAGCCGCTGGTAGGACGCGGATGTCGCGTCCGCCCCGCTCCGCCGCGCGCCAGAGCCGCACTCGAGTTCCCCGAGCAGCTCAACTCACAGTCTGACAGTAGAGCTACGCATCTTCGAGAGGTCACAAAGGGCTGATTTCATACACGCCCGGGACCGCGCGGTGTCACGGCCGCGATGCGGTCCCTCCGGTCCCTGCTGCTCGCCCGCGGCCCCGGGTGCACGGAGGTGGAGATACAGGACGAGGAGAATAAGGAGCTCGAGGCGGGGCTCGCCGCGAAGGAGGCCGCCATAATCTTGAAGCTGCGGCTCAACCAGGAGCGCATCCAGGAGGTGGAGCGCGAGCTGGTGGCATTCCGCCGGTTCCATGGCGCTCACCAGCGGGTCCAAGAAGCAAGGTGCGCGGCCGCAGGAGCGCGGCGCCGTTGAAACCCGACCCGCGAGCCCGAACCTCGGGAGTCTCCTCTAGCTTCTCTCTAGCAAAAGATGTATCATAGACGGCACCGTCATTTTGGCACTGCCATTCGACTGGCTTGCCGTCCTCACTCGTATGCCACACATTGCGTTGCCTGACGCCCTCTCCCACCCTGGTATCATCTCAGCGCTGCGCTGACATCCCCCGCGCGCGCTTTCTCTATCTGCGTGATTATTGACTCCCGTGTGAATCCCGTGATGTGCGGTGATCTTACCACATGCTGCCACTGATGTGTGTTGTGTGCCCTGCAGCGCGGAAGCCGCGACATCTTTCCATTCCTCTCGGACGGACGCTTCCTTCAGCTTCTGTACAGCTCCTCTGCAGTATGTCTCTGCAGTATGTCCATATGTCAGTACAGATCCTCTGCAGCCTGTCACTGCAGTATGTCCATAGATGTGCAGTCATCCGCGTGTGTAAGGCGGTATCAGGCTATCGCCCTGCCCCGTGTGAGAGAGAGATGCTTCCGCGTAAACAAGCAGGCACCAGAGTTTCGCCCTGGCCCCCGTACAGTCGAACGGTCACATCACCGTTGGCATGCATATTTCGTGTAAGGCAGCCACACCTTTAGGGGTCGCGCGGCTTTGGGCGCGGCGTCCCAGCGTACGGCTTCGTCGCGTGCAGTAGGGCGCACACAGCAGAGTGACAAGATATCCCATATCGATATGGTCATCTCCCATATCCATACCGTCATCTCTGATATCGATACTGTCATCTTAAGGTCACCTTCCATATCGATACTGTCATCTTCCATATCGATAATGACATCTTAGGGTCATATTTCTTATCGATACGTCATCTAGTCATCTTGTGGACAGAATGTCTAGATCATACCTTGTCACTCTGGCACACAGAAGTGATGGCACGTGGTAAGATCACCGCACATCACGGGGTGGAAGAATGTAAGCCCCTGATCCACGTTGGCATCGAGTACGACAGACCGACGGCATCTTATCCTGTGTGTGCACACTATCAATAGATCGCGGCCAGACATACAGAAATTGAACGAGACGACACATTCCGCGTGTAAAACAAGACATCCGCATTTCGCCCCAGTACCCACAGCAAGGCAGTTGTCACGATCGTTCTTCACGGCCATGCAGTCATTCCTTCGCATATTCACAGAGGCGATCTATTGCCGTTTAGGGATACGTGTAATTTCTTGAGTCAACTCGTGTTGGAAGCCTAATCATTAAGCTTCGGCCGACGAGTTAACTCAAGAAAAGGGACAAATCCCTAAACGGCAATAGTCAGACCGGGGCACCCGGCGGCCGATCAGCCGATCCCCGTCGTGGCTCGGAGGATGGCTTGAGATGCGAGGTGGCACCCCGGGTGTTTGCAAGGCCGCTCGGATATTGCACCGGCACGCGCGAGGGATAGTGGCGCTGCGGGTGCGGTGGATCGACGACCACACGACAAAGAGGAGTGACCGAGAAAACCACAGCCCGAAAATCGACAGGATAAACCTGACCCGACTTATCCATCCAACTTATCCGGCATTGCGGGCTTGCAGAGCGCAGAGCAACCATACACACCACCTCACAGTCACAGTCCTGATCCTACAAGAAAGCTTTGCGGCCGAGAAGATGGTATGCTGACTGTAGTTGTCATCGCTCACACGTTGATCGCCTCCTCTCATTAAGACGCGCGTATCGCCGCCCCCCGCCACCCCTGCCCCCACCGCCGCCAACCCCGACACCCAAAGCCCCGCCCTCTCTGCAACCATGTCGCAGGCCAACGGCACTAACGGCACGAACGGCGCGAAACCCGAAGGTGAGCGCAAACATAGAAACCCACAAAGAACAAAGCAGAGCTAGCTTTTCTTGTTTTGGGTTTTCGTTTGGGGTTTGTGGTTTGGGGTTTGCTCTAGCTGCTAGTTGCTGCTTGCTACTCTCGTCCCCTCCCCCCCCCTGGGCGCGCGCACAGGCACCCCCGGCGACCTCGCGGCGGGCATCGACCTGGTAGGGCCGCCCCCCCCTCTGCCTTCACGCTCCAGTCTCGCGATCTCGCCGCGTTGTCCCCTTCCCCCCCGTTCAAGTCTCGCGGTCTCGCCGCGTTGTCCCTCCTCCCCCGCCACGTTTTTCTCGTCGAAGGTGCTCAAGTTGAGCTGAAACGCTGTAGAGGCCGCTTCCCGACTTGTTTTCGTGGCGATGCGGATGGTCGCACACGGGAGGAGGCGATACGCCACAACAGTCGGGGAGGTGGCGGTGGGGGGTTGGGGGGGGGGATCGGGGGGGGGGCGCCGGGGGATGGGGGGAGGCGTGTGTGCGAGTGACGGCACCCCTGGTGCCTTCAGTTTTTGCTTGTCGGAAGGTGCTCATATCGAGCCGGAAGGGGAGCGCGTGAGGCCCTGCGGCGCGGGCACCACCTACAGCTGTGTGGGGGTCTGGCAGCCGGCCTCGGCAGGGGGCCTCATTCGCCGCCCTCACTGTTGATGCGATCGTGGGGTACGCGTACACACTCATCAACCCAGTGCCTGCTATGTGAGCCATAAGTAACCAAGTAAGTACTCGTCCGAGTTATTCACTCGTGGGATCACTTCTCAACTTACTTAGCTCACAGACCAGGCACTAGCTCTGTTATTGGTACCTCGAAGATGCACGAGTGCTCAACTTAAGCGACCCACGAGCAAACAGGTGGGAACGAAGTGCGTGCGCGGCCCGGCCGGTCGGACCAGGTGGAGATCATCGCCAACGACCAGGGCAACCGCACCACGCCCTCCTACGTCGCCTTCACGGCAGGGGTTTACACTCGTCCACTTGTCGGCTCAACGTAAGTGCTTTCTGTCGGATAGGGGGTGTATGTAGGGGGTCTTTAGGGGGTGTTTCAGTGGTATTACGGGGTATTAGGGGGTGCTTAGGGTGTATCTTGTGTCAGAAACGGCTCAGGTTGAGCTGAGAAATGGACGAGTGTAAGACCCTGCTTCACGGACACGGAGCGCCTCGTGGGCAGGCCCGACACTCGTTATTTCCCCCATTTCAGACTAACCTGGCTTTTGATGTTGAAGGCATGCGAGGCTCGCGTGTGAGGTATACTTCTCAACCACGTACTCCGAGGTAGCGCGCGAACGAGTAGCCAGGCCACACAGTTCCGGAGGGGGACGTGGCGAGTCCGTACGGTTGCAGCGGTGCAGCACGATCAAACAGTGCGGGGCTGCGGGCTGGGTGTGGGGCCCTGGTCAGGGGCGATGCCCCTAAGAATCAGACAGGGCCGCCAGGGCGGGGTTCACGCGTCGAGTGCCTGGTCTGTGAGCCGTAAGTAATCACTTGGCTAGTATGTACTCGGACGAGTTATTAACACGTCAGATCACTTACTTACATACTCAACTTACTCAACTTACTCCAAGGCACTTCCTGAAACACCCGGTGGTTGGTTTCTGAGATGAAACGACGTGTTTGGTTGATCAGGCAAGGAGACTGGAGGCAACTCACTAACGATAGTCAGTATCTCAGTCCTGTGGTTTCTTTTTGGGGTGACTGGGACGCTACCGCCAGGTGGCGGTGAACCCGCTCAACACCCTCTTCGATACCAAGCGCCTCATCGGCAGGGGCTTACCCTCGTCTACTTCTCCGCTCAAACTGTGCCGCTTTTGTCAAAACAGTCTGACGCCACCCAGACAGCCAGACTACCTGAGTATCCCACAGAAAGTGTGTAACGTTGTTCTGAAAACCAGATCGCTGGCTGGGGCTACCACTTGTCCACCTTTCAGCTCAACCTGATCCGTTTTGGAGTACTTCACTGGCAGACTGACGGGTGAGGGGTGACGCCACCCAGCGGATCCCACAAAAAGTGTATATTTTGCTGAGCCAAAAAGTGGAGGATTGTAAGCCCCTGGTGATCGGCCGCAAATTCAGCGACGGCAGCGTGCAGGACGACCTCAAGCTGTGGCCCTTCAAGGTCAGCACCGGGGGCTCACCCTCACACTCATCCACTTCTCATCTCAACCTGATCCGCTGTTGTCCCTGACGCCTGCCAGCGTATCCCACAAAGAGTGTTATGACATTTGAAGACAAGGCGACGTTCGAAAATGTCATTTCTGGACATTTCAACTCAAGGCGTCTTGAGATTCAATTACATTGTCGAATGTCGGCTTGTCTGTAAATGTCATACATTGAGCAGAAATGTGGACGAGTGTAAGCCCGTGATGCAGGTTGCGGCGGGTGTGGCGGACAAGCCCATGATCCACGTGGAGTTCAAACACAAGTCCAAGGTAAGGCGGTGCTGGTTGACCCTATGAAACCATACTCAAAACGCCTATGGTTCCAGCGCTTGAAGCCAGAATGTGATGACGCGCTTTCAAACGTTGCTTTCAACTTCAAGTTGTGCTGGTACAGCGAGGTGTTCAGCGCCGGGGAGGTGTCCAGCATGATCCTCACCAAGATGAAGGCAACGGCCGAGGCCTACCTGGTAGAACAGTGCAGGTTGACCCCATCAAATCCACGTTGAAAGCGCCTGGAACTAAGCGATTGAAACTGAGACATGTCAAACAGCTTTAAACTTTTGCTTTCAGATTCAACTTGCGCTGCTACACCCTGGGTCACCAGGTCAACTCCGCGGCAGGGACTCACGCTCGTCAACCTTTCGGCTCTACTTATTATTGAGATTATATGACTGATTGACCAACCGACAAGTAACCGTCCGACTGTGCGGACACGTGTCCCACTCTATATTGCGACGCCGCCATATAGATAGCAGACTCTCTTGTAATAACATCACCATTTAAGTCACCACACGTCTCGTGGGATACAATGGTTGAATTCCGTGACAGAAACGGCTCAGGTTGAGCATAACAGTGGAGGAGTGTAAGCCCCTGGTGGCCGGTGATCACGGTACCCGCCTACTTCAACGACTCGCAGCGCCAGGCCACCAAGGTGCGGCGGCCGCGGCAGCTTGACCCCGGGTTGACCGCGCTTGATTTCAGCGTTTGAAGCTAACTACGCAGTTCTGGTGGGGGGATCAAATGGGGATGGCGCGTGGCGCGGTATGGTCACGATCGTTGAGTCAATATACCATCGCCTATACATTTTGCAGCCTGCCGTGTACAGCAGGCTGATCTACACTGTAATTTATATGAGCGATCGTCAGTTTTAACTCAAGAAAATCCGAATCCCCACTTGATATCCCCACCTGATCTGCGTAGAACGTATGAGGAACCACTTTCGTACTTCGGTTTCAGTATCCAAGTTGTGGCCGTACATCCAGGACGCGGGCACCATCGCGGGCCTGAGCGTCCTCCGCGTCATCAACGAGCCCAC
>Ga0307489_10003318_pt1 | contig 10671 bp, 18 predicted proteins | sample SB12metaG_FD_202247 | JGI IMG/M metagenome (GOLD analysis project Ga0307489, IMG submission 202247) | Sea-ice brine microbial communities from Beaufort Sea near Barrow, Alaska, United States - SB 1.2 | ecosystem: Environmental > Aquatic > Marine > Coastal | place: USA: Alaska | collected...
CCATCGCCGAATACATCGCGCCGCAGGCAAGGTCCTATGGACCACTCAATCAATCCATTCAAGTCATGACGCCACGTTATCCTGCCGCATTGTCTTGCACGTCATCCTCCACATTTGAGACCCTGGTCCGATTTCGGTATTGACTGCCGTGCTGTGGACGCGGCGGGCCATGGCATTACTTTCACTGCCCTGGCCCTCATCCTTCACACGTCAGTTAAACGCCAATACTATGGTGTGAAGAGCATTGACACGAATTCCCCGGCCCCGCCCGCAGGCGCTGATGCTGATCGCTCTGCCGCTGACGGCGGCGGCCCTGGCCATGCATGGCTCCTCGCCGCCACCGCCGAGGCCCAAGCCGGGGGTGGTGCCGGGGGCGGGGCATGGCAGCCGTGGCGGCGGCTTCCTGTCGCGGGTAGGGCCTCGCAGATATTTACTCGCCATGTCAAAGGATGCATCTTGGAACCCAATCCTTCGTTTCTAAATTAATTGGCACCCGATGAGTTGGCGAGAAACTTGTGCCAGACCCTGTTGGCGGATGCTTGGTAGTCTGCTGGGGCGGGTGATTGGGCAGATTGGAAACTGGAGTATCCTTGGTGGTCTAATGGCGTTGCTGCGGCGGCGAGGGGGTGACGGGGACAGGGACAAGGGGGCTGGTGGTGACGGGGACGGGGGAGCGGGAAACGGGACAGGGAAGGGCGCAGCGGCCGAGAATGTAGCGGCGGCGAGGGCGGGAACGGGGGAGACAGGAGAGGAGAAATCGTCATCTCATGAAAGACAGCAGGGACAGGTGAGCAACAAGATGCGAGGCACTGACGGGGTAGGGAAGGAGGACCCTCCGGCTCCCGTCATTCTGCACGATTGGGCGTCGGCGTGCGGCGTGGTGGCGGGTGCTTACGGTAGGGCGGTGCAGATTGAAATGATAGGATCCGTGTTGAAACCGCCTGGAACGAAGAGCTTGAAGCTAAAATAAAATGAAGCGCTTTCAAGGTTTGCTTTCAAATTCAACTTGCGCCGCTACAGTACGGCCTGGGCGCCGGCGCGGGGCTACTGTGCATGGCTTTGCACGACGGCGGCGCCGCGCCCGCCGCTGTCACCGCGGCCACGGCGGCGGCGGTGTACGGCGGCGCGGCGGCGCTCGCGGCCCTGGCCCACAGCGCCGGCATCCTCGCCCCCGCTACCCCCGCACTAGGCTCCCCGAATGGTAGCGGCGACGGCGGTGGTGGTTGCAGTGGGAACTCCGAGGACGAGTCGGCGGCGGGGGCGTTGACGTTCACGCGGGAGGACCCGTGGGTGGCGCTCAAGGTGGTGACCCTGAGCGCGGCGTCAACAGCGCTGGGCGCGCTCACCTTCTTCAACTTCGCGCTGGCGCTACCGGTCACTGCCGCGCTGGTCCCCACCTGCCTCGCCTCCGCCCCACCGCCCACGCCGACCAAAAAGTCTAAGCCGGCTGCTCGCTTGGCGGCGGCGGGCGTGGCGGTGGCGGCGGCGGTGGCGCCGGCTGTCATCGCCGCTTTGGGCGCGGCGGCGGCGGCGGTCCCGGCGGCTGAGTCTTTAGGGCACTTTGCGGCACAGCACCGGGCGCTGGATGGCACAGGTGGCACCTTCGCCTTGCCGGTCTACTTCGGTGTGGCCATAATCCGCCAATCACGTCAGTTCCTCCTGCCAAGTCAGCCAATCACGACACTCCCTCCCGCCGCGTCAGCGGAGATCAGCCAATCGCGTTCGCGTTGCCCGTGTACTTCGGCAGGCCCCCGTAACGTTTGTACTTTTGGCAGCTCAACTTCGGTGTCTTTGAGAGGTAATCAGGGGCATGACTCACTTAATCTCAGCGACACGCGGCCAAAAGAACGTGTGTAAGGGCATGTGGCCCTGTAATCTGGGGTGGTGGTGCCGACGGCGGTTTTGTGTGCGCTGGTGGGCGCGGCGGGGTGATTGAAATAAAGAAGGACAGATAGGTGATAAAACATTCTTAGGCGCAGGCAGGGGTGTGGTTACTATGATGGGATTTCTCGAATGGGAAGGCGGACAGCTGCGGTCTTGCATGTTTCTGCATTGTCGATTTATAATGTGCTCAGAGTCAAGTAGTACCGATGTATACTTTTCTCAAGACTACCTATGTTCCCAAAAGTAGGTCGGGGACCACATTGTCGTCGCCACGCCATTCTTTTTCACCGTGTCCACTTCCCCCCGACCTGTGTCGGCATCAACCATCCACTCAGTACAATAGGTTGTTCTACAAACAAAGAGAAGAGCAATGTAGCACCAGAATACTCGGGAAATTGAATTTCCTCCATTTTGATGGAATTCTACTGGGATTGAGCCCTCACCCACCGAGACACCTCCAAGTGCCCGTTCACATCAGCGTACCTTGCGCAGGTGCGCACGACCCACGGGCAGTCTCACTCTTTCACCCATCGCAGCAGCTCCAGATGCCCACCCGCAGCGGCGGCGGAACAACGCGGTCCGATTATCCCATGGGCAGCCGTGCCCACCCCGAGCGGCGTCTCACACGTACACTCACTCCACCAGCAGTCGCGCTCCCGCCCCCGGAGCCACTTCAGCGCCTCCAGGTGCTTACCCTCAGCGGCGTATTCACACCGCGTTACTACCTAATCCGCCGGGGGGCGGACGCGGACGGACTGACATTCGCCCAGGCGCATAATGCCTTACAGCACAACCACCGCCGCCGCCGCCGCACAGCGCACACCCCCGCGGCACCGACGCCCTTCACATCACCTGCCCTGCGACGACCCCCACCCTCACTCCGGGGTGACGCTCCACCCGTGCACGCAAGACGTTCTACCGCGGGTGTGCGGATAAACTCCCGGCGGGGTGGCGAAACTATATAAAGCTATATGCGCGCGAGTGCGGACACGGACTGACCCCCCACAGGATCCGCGCGGGGCAGACAAAATTTACATGTACACCAAAAAAACTGGAAACGTGTCGGCACGTAAACAGCACCAACGGTCTCGTGGAACGTGACGGGGAGTGTATAGACCAGAGCCGAGAGTGCCCATCACAGTTGTGCAGCCCACGTAATAGGGTGAGCGGCACGCGGCGCAGACGGCACGCGCGGGGTGGCGGCCGCGGACACCGAGCATAACCAACACTACGAGTGAAGTGTGGAGAAGTTCAGAAACTTCGGGAGGGAGACATGCCGTCGCCAGCAAAATGCTTGGTGCTTGTGCTGAGCGTGGTGCTCGGCGGCATCCCGGGGGCCGACGCCGCGCACTTCGAGGGCGACCTGAAGTCGCCCAACTCGTGGAACTACCTCGCCAAGTGCGTCGCGCCCCCTGCCCCTGGCACACTTCCTTGCGACAAATTAAAGTGCCTTTTTGCGAATGCGAAAACATTTACTTGGTCTCCCCCCCACACGCGGCCGCCGCCAGTCGCGGCTGGGGGGGGTGAGGGGGGCGTGCCTCGCGGTCGGACGCAAATATTGTACCATCCCCTCCGCCTTCTTCCCGGGACGATGTTCGGCGCGAAAATGAAGCAACGAGGTTCAGCACCATAAACACAGCTTGCCAAAGATTAGATGGTCCCCCCCGCCCGTTCGTTAGCTCTGCCACCGTCACGCATTGGGCACCTGGGCACCATGATGTCTCACCTCTGACGCCGCCCATGTCCCCCCCTCCCGCCGCTGCCGCCGCCTCCGCCCTCCGCTGCGCGCCACTCGCAGGTTCTGCTTCCTCCCAGTTAGCCAGGGTACCGCGGTGCAAGGGCTGATTCGCACCAGGCTTAAATTCAAGGTGCGTAGACTCCTTTCACTCATTCATTATTTCGTTCCACTTCCCCGCCCCTCCTCCCCCTCCTCCTCCTCCTCCTCCTGCTCCCCTCCTGCTCCCCTCCTCACCCTCCCCTTCTTCCCCTCCTCCCCCTCCTTCTCCTCAACCCCGCTATGTCCCTCCTCCTTTCCCTCCGTTCACTCCTTTCCCTCCTCCCCCTCCCTCCCTGTCTCCCCCTCCTCTTCCTCGTCAACCCGTGCCCAAACTGAAACCCACTCATATAGCCGACTGAACCTACACCCGCTATGCACCTTCTCCCGCAGCGCAACTCGCACTTTACGCTGCTGCACTACACCAGCGGCAAGCTGGTAGGCAACAATCCTATATGCCCGCCATTTCATTGACACTCGTTGTGAAGCATCGTTTCATAAGTTATGTGGCATCCTATGACGCAGCGAGCTATACATCATCTGCAGGACCGTACGAGCGGGGTGCGGGCGTGGAGGATTCCGACTCGACGATGAAGAATTGGGCGGCAACGTACCAAGGCACGGACACCTGCCTGCAGCGCGTCAACAACGAGCTGGCCTTCCCGTTCTACCTCGCCGAGTTAGCGCGCGGCGTGAACGACTCGAGCAACACGGCGAGCGGGCGGCGGCTGCTGGACCAACACTCTGATACCAAAGACTTCAACCTGATGGGCCAGGTAGGGACTCATGGATAGCACTCGCCACGTCATGGGAGGCCATGTAACTCAAGAAATGGGGATTCAAACCACGTGTGATGACGTGGCGAGCACTGTTTAACAGAAATGAGGATTCAAACCACGTGTGATGACGTGGCGAGCACTGTTGAGCAGACAGTAGGGGCAGGAGGTGGAGGTGGACCTGGACATGGCGGGCAACAATCAGGCCAACAACCTGGGCTTGGTAGGGCGGTGCAGGTTGACCCTATCAAACCCAAGTTGAAACCGCCTGGAACTAAGCGCTTGAAACTAAAATATGACAAGCCGCTTTCAAAATCTGCTTTCAAATTCAACTTGCACCACTACAGCTTGGTGGACGTCACGGCCACCAATACCAGGCAGGGGGGTCATTCAGATGAAGCACTTGAACCGATATCGGAGCATGACTTATACGTTCAGGGTGGATGCTCTTACAGACGCGCGGAGCAGGACGATGCGGAGAAGCAGGGGAAGGAGGAGGAGGAGGTGGAGGGTGTCGACAGCGGTCAGAGCATGATTTGCGTTCAGAGTGATTGCTCATACAGTCACGCGGACTCGGTTCGTGGTGGCCGACTGACCCTGAGCCTCGTGTCAGCTTCTGTCGATCAGTTTTTATCCAGAACCCCCGTGTCCCCATGACACTCCTGCCTTGACGTCAGTAGAGCTGAGTGTTCTCAATAGCCCCCAGTGTCTCAATGACCTTTGTGCCAGGGACAAGTTCACGCAGATTCCGGTCGACGCCGCGGCCAGCATCCGCTTCCACCCGGTGGGGGAGTGCACCCTGCTTCACCCCAGCTTCACCCCGCTGTGGCCGCGATTAGTTTCAGCTATGCCATTATATGCCATCATATGCCATTATATAATTAAATGTGATGAACCGCTTTCAAGCTTTGCTGTCAATTTGAACTTGCGCCGCTACAACCCGGATGGCTACGCCGAGATAATCCGCACCACTTTCTACATCGGCGACCGCGCGCGCTTCTTCTACATCGCCGTGGCCAACTGCGACCGCAATTGCGCGGATGAAAACTGCGACGGCGCCATGGACATCAGCTACGAGGTCACCTTCACCAACGGGTGGGCACCCCGCGAACATCCGTAGCATGTCCGTACCACATCCGTATCATATCTGTATCATCTCCGTAGCATCGCCGTGTCATATCCGGAGCGCATCCGTATCAGCGTGATGCGTACGGAAACACCGGTACACCGGTATACTATTAGCAGTCTGACGATACCTGGCGTGCGGGTTCACCGGTTCCACCGGTGCTGTATGAACAAGCATTGTGATAGCGGGCCGCGGGCCCTGGCGCTCGGTACCGATGGAGCAACAAGCACTTCAGCGCGGACCAGATCGGGGTGGCGGAGACCATGATCGCGTTCGCATCTCTGCAGGTGCTGCTCTGCCTCTTCTTCCTGCACGTGCGCCGCCTGCTCCTCAAGGTGTCCAAGTACCACCACACCGTGCGGATGCTGGGCAGGGGCTTACACTCGTCCACTTCTCAGCTCAACCTGAGCCGTTTCTGAAACAAAAATACACCCTGCACACCCCTTAATCCCCCCCCAACACCCCCTATACAGCCCCTAAACAGCCCCCAAATGCACCCCCATCTCACAGAAAGTGCTTACGTTGAGCTGAAAAGTGGACGAGTGTAAGCCCCTGATGCTTGGTGTGGCCATCTTCCTGGCGCTGGGCGCGCACCTCGGCTTCGTCACGCACTACATCGTGTTCGCCTCCGACGGGGAGGCAGGAGGGGTGTTGAGGCCAAGCACTCCACCGCTGACGTTAAATGAATTGAATCTCTTCATCCTCATCCGCACGTCTGCATGAGCAATCACCCTGGATGCAAGTCACGCTTCGATCTCGGTCGAGTGCCTGTTGTGAATGCCCCTGGCGCTCGGGAATCGTGGGGTTCCTGTTCCTGGGGCGCCTGCTGCAGGGCGCCAGTGAGACCACCTTCCTGCTACTCCTGATCATGCTGGCGAAGGGGTGGACCATCTGCTGCAGGAAGATCTCGGCGCGCGGTCGAGTCAAGATTGCCATCTTCGGCACCTTGTACGCGTGCGTGTGGGTCGGGCTTGACGAATATTGCTCGCCACGTCATGGGATGCCATTTAACTCGAGAAACGAGGGTTTCAAAATGCATTAGATGACGCGGCGAGCACTATCCATCAGTCCCTATCGAGGTTTCCTGAGTTAATTGGCATCCCATGACGAGGCGAGCAGTATCCATCAGTCCCTACGCATGGGTGGCGGCGGTCGTGTGGTTCTACTTCTACAGCGACCCGGCCTCCGTGCTCTACATCTACCAGAGCCCCGCCGGCTACATGCTCTGCGGCAGGGGCCACCACTTCTCGCCTTGAACTGACCCATTTTTGTCACTGAGACCCTGCAACAGCCCAGCATGTCCCATCAACAAGTGCTCATGTCAAGCCGAATGCCGGACGAGTTAACGACCCTGCTCTGCGGCCTGCGCGCGTTCGGCTTCGGGTGGTTCCTGTACAGCTGCAACGTGACGCTGTACAAGTATCACGCCAAGATCCGCTTCTACACCAAATTCAGATTGGCGTTTGCAATTTGGTTCCTGGGCATGCCGGCGACCATAGGGGTGGCGCACGCGCTGGACCCGTGGGTGCGCTTCATGATTGTGAACGCGATGGACTACTCGTTCCTGTACGTGTCGCAGCTCGCACTATTGGCGGGGGGGTTATTGAGAACAAGCACCGATGTATAATCGCTTCCTCCTCCTCTTCCTCCTCCTCCACCTCCTCCTTCCCCTTCTCCGCGCGTCCATCTGAGCACCTTCTTTTCCTCCGCATCTGCGTGTCCGTATGCGCATTCCCCTGACGGTAAGTCTGCAGATCATCCTCCGATATCGGTTCAGGTGCTTGTGTTCTCAACGACCCTGCGTCCAGGTGATGTACAACCCGTCCACCACCTTCAACAAGAGCTTCCCCTTCCACGCCACTACCCTGGTAAGCCGCTACTTGACGACAGTATCGAAACCCGTGTGTGACAGCGCCTATGGTTTCAGTGCACGGGGGGCAGGGCGAATGTCTGGTGCCTCCTTATGCACGCTGAAGCGTATTTCTCCTGTGGATTCAGCGCTTGAATCGAAATTATGAAAAACTGCTTTGAAATTTTGCTTCATCATTCAACTTGCGTCCGTACACCCTGGATGCGGACGGCCCGACCAGCTCACGCAAGATGGTCATTCAGAACAACGGCACGCAATCGCTGGATTCAGTCAAGGAATCCGGCGAATCTGAAGCCATTGTCGGCGTGAAAGGCGGCGGAAGCGGCGGGGGCGGCGGCGGCGGCGGGAGCGGCGGGAGCTTTGGGAACACCGTGATGAAGAAGAATGTTCTAGCCTCAAAGTGGCATGGCCTCACTCGTACAACCGTTCCGTCTCTGCTCAACTCCTGCATCCCCGGGGAGGGGACACACGCCACCACCAAGAACCGTGTCCGTGCGTCTGTATGAGCAAACACAATTACCCTGAAGGCAAGTCATGATCCGATTGCCATAAAGTGCAGGCGATTGTTGTACGGCCCTTGCAGGTGGGACCAGCGGACGCTGAAGGACGCGATGCAGCACGCGAAAACCATGGTGTACGAGGGGCAGCTGCTCATGCAGTGCCTCGAGTCTATCGAGGTACGGCGGTGCTGGTTGAACCCAGGTTGATCCCCTGACCGCGCTTGGTTTCAGCGCTTGCAGACAAAATACGATGAACTGGTATCAAGCGTGGGTGTCAATGTCAACTCGCGCCGCTACATTGAGGCGTCCAACGAGGACGAGGACGACGACTACGCGATGCCGCCGTCACCGCCGCCCTCGGCCGGTCGGTCCTATCCTAACGGCGCCGGGGGCGTCATGGTAGGGCGGTGCAGGTTGACCCCAGTTTCAAACCGGGTTGACCGCGCTTGATTTCAGAGCTTAGAAGCTAAAATGTGATAGCCCGCTTTTAAACTGTGCTTTCATCAAGTTCAACGTGCGCCTCTAATTGATGGGGAGGATGCTGCCCCAATCGCTCCGCGCGCGCACGTCGGCTCCGGAGAGCGGCCTGCCGCCGCCGCCGGCAATGGCAGGGGGGTTGTTCAGAACAAGCGTTCGACCAACGTTGAACCTCCTCCTCCTCCTCCTCCGAATACTCCGTGTGTCAGTATGAACATCAATCCTACAGGTAATTCATGCTCCGATGTCCGTCGAGTGCTTGTTTTCCAATGACCCTGCTCCATGGCGGACTTCGCCAGCCCGCCCCGCGTGTTTGGGAACCGGGCGCAGCTTGCTCCGCAGGGCGGCAGCGCGCCGCAGCCCGTGTCGGTGTCGCAGCAACAACGAGTGAGCACCCCTGGAGGCGAGCCGCACCCCATGAGCCCCCGGGGCGGGGGCGGGGAAGGGATGGGCTCCTTCGGTGCCACCAGGCAGCGCGATGAAGAGGCAGACGAGGTGGGGCTGGGCTACGAGTATATCTTAAACAAACAAATTATTTCCACAGAAGTCCCATTTCCAAGCAATTTGGGCTACTTTGGGATTTGGGCTATTTTTGCTTTTTGGCGAAAGAACCGTCTCCAACGGCTAGAGTCTGAGTATTGTCAACGGGTTGTGAGTTACACTCGTAGTGCACGTTGACACCAGGTCTACCCGTGTTGAAAGTGTCTGGTTTCAGCGCTTTACTGAATTATGATACAGCCGCTTTAAGCTTTGCTTTCAATTTGAATTTGCGCCGCTACGAGGAGGAGGGTGGGTTCGGATTCAGCGGCAACGGCGGCGCCGGCGGTGGGGGGCGCAACAGCCGCGCCGCCAGCACCAACGGCAATGGCGGCGGCGGCGGCGGCGGCGGCAGCAGAGGCGGCAGCGGCGGCAGTGACGGCGGCGGCGGCTCTTTCGGCTTAGACGGCGGCTCGATGCCAGGGGCGGGCGGCCGCACCCTCATGTCGCGCATGGGCGGCGCTGCGGGGCGCTCGGGCGGTTACACGTAGTCGACTTCTGTATATGAGCCACGCAATTTACTCGCTGGACAAACCACTCCTGTAACTGCTGCACATTTAAACCACTCGAGCATTTGTGAGTAATGCATTATTTTAGCATTCTTCTATGCATTATAGTATATGATTATTGATCCACTCCTATCATCCATCAACGCCATTCTCTACCGACGCGGACCGGGGGGCAGGGCGGAATGCCGGTGCCTCCATATACGCGCGGAATCGTCTCTCTATGTCTCTCTGTATCTGTCTCTGCCATGGAGGCTGGGCGAAAGCCTGATGCCTCCTTACATTCACGCGTCGCGATTCGTCAGATACACGTATGCTTGTCGAACTAGGCTAGTGCTTGCGATGGGGGGGGTTAAACTAAGCTAGTTTAAGCTAATTTAGGGACTAGTGGTTAGTGGGTTAGTGGTTAGTATTGGAAATTACAGTGGGCGAGTAAAATAGGGGGCCTTAAACTAAGCTAGTTTAAGCTAGTTTAGGGGTTAGTGCTTAGTAGGCTAGTTTAGGCAACAAGTATAGATACACGTGGATCTCGCTAGATATGTGCCTGGTCCTGATCGTATTTAGGTCCACGTACTGTATCTAGATCCTGGGGCCTAGTCATATACCTTTCAGTGCTAATTTGATTTTCGGCCGAATCACAAAGCTCCAACATACACAGGCTGACAGGTAGCCCCGCCGCGCCTCAGGGAGCTCCCGGCGGGGGGGGAGGCTGGCAGGGTCGGGGGGGGAGGAGGCTGGCGGGGGCGAGGGGGGGCACCGCGTGCGTAGGGCACAGTGCCGACTGAGTGCAGCGACTGAGTGCAGCGTTGTGTTGTGATTTGATTTTCTTTGAGCAGCCTGCGGCCATGAACCCTGACAGACTTCATGGGGCACGTCTGCTAGAAATGGCGGAGGGGTTTGCTCACCGTGCGAACCGCCTCGGGGCTCAATGAACGTTAGCCAATAAAGGGACGAGCGAAACCGGTGTGGAGACAAGTGCCATGCTAGCTATATTCAAGTGCCCCCTCTAGTGCCATGCTAGCTAGTGATTGCCGCCCCCTCTTTCGGTTTGACAATCACCGCTGCCTGCTCCGTCAACAGGCTCCTAATGGTGCGCAACAAATCCTCGCCACCACCGCCGCCACCGCCGCCACCGCCGCCAGTGCCGCCACCGCCGCCAGTGCCGCCACCGCCGCCACTGCCGCCACCGCCGCCACTGCCGCCACCGCCGCCGCCGCCACC
>Ga0307489_10003319_pt1 | contig 10671 bp, 14 predicted proteins | sample SB12metaG_FD_202247 | JGI IMG/M metagenome (GOLD analysis project Ga0307489, IMG submission 202247) | Sea-ice brine microbial communities from Beaufort Sea near Barrow, Alaska, United States - SB 1.2 | ecosystem: Environmental > Aquatic > Marine > Coastal | place: USA: Alaska | collected...
GCAGGAGGAGGCGAGGTGACGCAGCAGGAGCAGGGGGGAAGAGGAGGGGGAGGAGGGGGAGGAGCAGGAGGAGGTGGGGGAGGCGGAGGGGGTGGGGGAGGAGGAGGAGGGGGGAAGTGGCTCCAGGTTCCCGCCGCGGCCGCGTACCGGTCCGGCGGCTCCATCCGCCTCCCCGCGTACCGCGAAAAAGCCGCACCCGCCCCCGTGACTCGCATCAACCCCGTTCGACCGCCGGTGCCGCATGAGTTGAATGAGCTGGAGCCGCTGCCTATTTCACAATCTGAGGCGGAATCGGAGGCGGATTCGCAGGTGGATTCGGAGGAGGCGGCGGCGACGACGGTGACGGCGGCGGACGCGGCGGCGGAGGCGGGGGAGGTGGAGGCGGCGGAGGCGGTGGCGGCGACGACAGTGGCGGCTGAGGCGACGACGGTGGCGGAGGCGGTGGCGGCGGCGGCGAATGCGGCGGAGGTGGAGGCGGCGGCGGAGGCTACGACGGTGGCGACAGCAGTGGCGGAGATGGAGGCCGAGGCGGCGGTGGAGGCGGAGGCGGAGGCAGCACCAGATATGCCAGTGGGCAGCTGGGCTGATAACAACAACGATAAAAGTAACGGGGAAGTCCTGCCACGAGAGACGATGCACGGCGGTGAGGTACTCGACGAGATCGCGGAAAACACATCCCGCGGCGGTACCACCGACGGCCGCGCACCGACCCTGGCCTTGGTCTCCGATGTCGACGACGGCCGGCTCGAGGCGCTCAAGGCGGAGCTCCAGGATATACGGGCCGCGTATGAAGAGCAGGGATATGCGCTGCGGGATGAGGCGCGGGCGCGGGCGGCGGCGGAGGCGGCGGCGGGGGATGAGGCGCGGGCGCGAGCGGCGGCGGAGGCGGCGGTGCAGATGCTTGAGCTGGAGAAGGAGGAGGATGACGCCGAGCTGGAGTCCGTTATGAACGCGATGGAGCGCGCGGTGCAGGAGGCGGAGGCAGGAGCTTTCACTCGTCCACTTCTGAGCTCATCCTGAGCTCAACCTGAGCCGTTTCTGGAGGAAAACCACACCCAAACACCCTGTCACATCCTCTAACACCCCCTAACGCCCCCTAAACAAAGCGTAGACGCAACCCCTATCCCACATAAAGCGCTTATGTTGAGCTGATAAGTGAACAAGTGTACGCCCCTGGGCAGAGGGGCGCGCGGCGGCGGCGGAGGCGGCGTTGGCGCGGGAGCGGCGGGAGACGGCGGTAGGGCGGTGCAGGTTGACAGTATCAAACACCGTGTTGAAAGCGCCTATCGTGTCTGCAATCAGCGTTTGAAGCTGCAATACGATGAGCCGCTTTCATACTTTGCTTTCAGTTTCGACTTGCGCCCCTACACGGCGGGGCGGATGAGCGCGGATGCACTCGCCGCCGCGGACGACGAGCTCGACCGCCGCGTGTCCGCCGCCGCTGCCGCCACCGACGCGACAGCAGCAGCAGCAGCAGCAGTTGCCGCCGCCGCCGCCGCCGCCGCCGCCGCCGCAGCCGCCCCAACCGCCAGCGCATCCCCCACCCCTGACCCCACCAACGCCGCCAGCGCTGTCGTCCCCGCCGCCACTGCCCCCGCCCCCGCCGCCGCTGCTTCCGCCGCTGCTGCCGTCGTTGCCCCGGCGACGGCGGCAGCAGCGGAGGCGGCGGGGGGGCAGTGGGGGGAGTGGGCGGCGGCAGAGGCGGACAACCACACCTCTTGCGGCCCCGCGTCCGCCGGGGCTGCTGCAGCGGCAGCGGCGCGTGAGGTGGTGGCGGCGCGACGCAGGCGGAACCTTGAGCCGGAGAAAGAGCGAGCGAGGCGCGCCGCCGCGCGGCTCGCGACGGCCGCAGCGGCGGACAGCTCCTTCGCGGACCTGACTGCGGTGAGCGCGTACTCGCTCACCCGCGGCGTGACCATGACTGAGGTACGGAGGTGCAGCTTGCCAGTATCAAAACCCATGTTGAAAGCGCCTATAGTATCAGCGCTTAAAACCAGAGAGATAGAGACGGGTCAGCGTGTATGAGGAGGCACCAGGCTTCCGCCCCCGCCCCCGAGGGCTTGAGGCTAAAGTATGATGAACCGCTTTCAAACCTTGGGTTTTCAATTTCAACTTGCGGCGGTACTCGGAGGGTGTGAAGCAATGGCCCGGTAAAGAGGTGCAGGTTGACCCTATCAAACCTACGTTGAAAGCGCCTGGAACTAAGCGCCTGAAACCAAGTATGATGAATTGCTTTCAAACCTTGCTTTCAAATTGAACTTGCGCCGCTACCGCCCGGCGTGCGCGCGGGGGCGGCGGCGGCGGTGGGGTGGTGCTGGTTGACCCCAGGTTGAACCCGGGTTGACCGTGCTTGGTTTCAGCGCTTGAAGCTTGAATATGATGTACCGGTTGCACACTTTGCTTTCAATTTCATCTTGCGCCACTAAACGGCGGTGGCGGTGGGTGCTAGCATGGTGTCGCAAGCGAAAGATAAGGGAATAGAAATGACAAATAAGGGTAGATGGGTAAATAAGGATAGTAAGGATAAAAGATAATCGGAAGATAAGGGCACAGTAAATACCGGGTAAACGAAAGCTCTGGAAGGGCAGCGGGTGGGCCCGCAGATGATACATTGGGGGAGAGAGTGGGCAAGGGAGAGAAAGAGATGAAACGCCAGGGTTTAGGGTTGAGGGAGAAGTCGTGTACAGTTTATAGACAGTCTGACGGTGTGTCAATGTTAGCGCAATAATTTAGCTAAAAATGTAAAAATATTATGTGGAATATTCGGAGTCGTGACATTCACACAATGCGAGTAGCTCTTATTGCCGTGAGGATATGGGCTACTGTCCCGCAAATCTGGGCGCCACCGCAAGGTGACCTCCCTAGCTAATGAATATAATCCTCATCTATCTAACTAATCACCTTGGCCGGTGACTAAGCTGACTTAGCCTCGGGCAGCCTGGATATCCATGTGACTAAGCAGGCTAGCGGCCAGCAGACACCCCGAACCCTAAACCCTAAGCCCTGCGATATTTCTGCCTAGCTAGGTTTCTGAAAGTACAAGAGCATGCGTTGGAGATGCCCGAAGTGCAGGAGATGATGAAGTGCGGGGCATGCCGAGATGCAGGGGATGTCGATGAACTCAGCGTGCTGGCTTCTGCCCTACTCTCTCATTTCGCCCCCGACCCTCCAACCATTGCCTTTGCAACAAGAACAGAATCGGTCGTCGACGCCGCGGCAATCCACACGCGGCCATTCAGGCCCACCGCAATTTCGAAAGAAACAGTCTCCCCCAGGGCCTCAAGCCAGGGGCTTACACTGGTCCACTATTCAGCTCAGCTTGAGCCGTTTCTGACACAAAATACACCCTGAACACCCCCCTGATACTCCTTAATACCCCCTGACACCTCCTAAACACCCCTCAAACAACCCCTACGGGGACCCCTATCCCACAGAATGCGCTTAGGTTGAGCTGAAACGTGGACGAGTCTAAGCCCCTGCCTCAAGCGCTTGACTCGCGGGGTGGAACAGAAGTTTCCGTGATAAGTTCGTGCTGCATTGGAAAGTGTATCCTCCAGACAGGGGCTTACACTCGTCCACTTCTCAGCTCAACCTAAGCCGTTTTGGTCAGTCAGCCGTTGTGTGCCCAGTTTGTGACGAGTTCTGACCCACATATTCATTGAGGGCACTGATGTATCCAACGTATCCCACAAGAAGTGCTTACGTTGAGCTGAGAAGTGGAGGGGTGTAAGCCCCTGCCTCCAGCGAGAACACCTAGCCCACCGGCATGGCCAGCGTCGTCAACACACGCGAGGATTGGTTCCTTCGCATCGCTTGATGACAAGATGCGAGCATGGACGAGAGACCCGACGGTGAGTTTCGGACGGTTGTGCTTCGACGCGCCTTCGAACGCTAACACCCCAAGACTCGCCCGCAAGGGCGCACCGATGTCTACCGCGTAATTCTCCGCGTGCGTCTCTACTACTGTGCCCAGGACGGTCTCTTCAGCGGCTGGAATGTATCGCCCCTGTGAAACCTCCAGCCACGCACCTCCGCTCGCTTGAATGTCCATCGTGCCAGCGCACGTCGACATGACGTTTCCTGTCTGCTTCCTGTCTGCTTCACCGTGGCTTGACGCGTTTGCAGAAGAAGACGACACGGCGTACTCGCCGGGCAGCACTGACTCATCGGACCGCTGCGTCATTGTAGACACTGCTGCGACGCGCGAACAAATCTCGTGTCTATTCCTGACGGCTTCCGCGCAGCGCCGATGTCTTGGTATGGGTGGACGTGGAAGCGTGCTGGTTTCAGCACTTAGATGAGGGTTGGCGCACGCGTCGGTGGTTGGTCAATGCTGCGTTACTGTGCGTCGGCGCTTGTGACGGGCGACGCTAGATTCTAGAGGCGGACGCAGCGCCGCCGCCGCTGACCGACTTCCCGAGTGCCCACTCCCCCCACCGGATCTGCGCCGAGGTGCCCCCCCTCCCACCGGATCTGCGCCGAGGCGAGGTGATGTTGTAATGTCGTGTCGTGCGTGGCGCTCTTCTGGCATTGGCCCTGCCAGTTGGCCCGTACCGCGCGTCAAAATATCCGGTCCATCCCTGTTGGCGTTACTGTGCGCGGCGTGTATGACGGGCGACGCTAAGAGTGGGAGACAGCTCGGCAGTTCTACATGGATATCGAAACAACTAGGACCCAGTCTAAAACCAAAATTGAAAAAAATGCACAGCTATCATAGTACTGCTATTTTGGACAGTGGTTCCACAACAGTATAAAAGCACTGCATTGTATGCCACTTGTATAAGTCGCTCCCGCCGCGACTGGAGTTAAACTCAGTGTCGGGTCTGGTATCGAATATCTGGTATTGAATCCCGTTCGACCAATCAGAACAGTCCATTCCAGAGAACCCACCGACCGACCCGCCGACAGTCCGACCGGGTCGCGATCCTTGAGTTAATAGACCGTCGATTTCGAGGAGATAAGCCTGACATGTCAGGCCGACACTGAGTTTAAGCAGTTGTACGACGCTCTCGCTCGCCTCCTCATCCTCCTCCTCCTTATCATCCTCCTCCCCCGCCTCCTCATGGTCCTGCTCACGCCCCTCCTGCTCCTCCTCCTCCTCCTCCTCCCCTTCCTGCACCTCCTCCACGTCCTGATCCTCTCATCCTACTCCTCCTCCTCATGCTCCTCCTCCTCCTCCTCCTCCTCCTCCTGCTCCTCCTCGTCCTTCCTTCTCCTCTTCCGCCAGCCTGACCCGCGCTCACCCCTCAACCTCTACTCAGTAGAAATCGCTTCCCACGCGGCTGGAGTGAAGCGCCAGCGTGTCATAGTCCAGCGCACTGTTCACCCACAGCTCCGACAACGCCGCGTACCTGTTCATCATGGGACAACAGGTTTAGGGTTCAGGGTTCAGGGCTTAGATTACCCTTACCAGGTGGCGCGGCGGCCAGTGGGGGCGTGACAGGTGGCGGGGCGGCCAGTGGGGGCGTGACAAGTGGCGGGGCGGGCAGTGGGTGTGTGACAGGTGGCGGGGCGGCCAGTGGGGGCGTGACAGGTGGCGGGGCGGCCAGTGGGGGCGTGACAGGTGGCGGGGCGTACCTGGGCGCGCTGAGGAACAACGGGCGGCCGCGCTTGAGAAACTCGTCCTCCTCGCCGCGGTGTAGCGGCGCAAGTTGAAAATGTAATAAGTTTTTGAAAGCGGTTTATGAAATTTTAGATTCAGGCACTGAGACCAAGCGCGGGCAACCCAGGGTCAACTGTGGGTCAGCCTGGGTTCAACTGTGGGTCAGCCTTGGGTCAACTGTGGGTCAGCCTGGGGTTAACTGTTTGTGCCTGGGGTCAAGTGTGGGTCAACCTGGGGTCAACTGTTAGTCAGCCCGGGGTCAACTGTTGGTCAGCCTGGGGTCAACCTGCACCACCCTACCGTGGGCGTCGAGGTACACTGAAGGGTAGAGGCAGATGCGGCGGCCGCGGATCAGCAGGATCTTGGTGGACTTGACCAGGAGGAAGATGCCCACGCCGGCGCCGCACACCGCCGCGTGCTGCGCGCTCTCGCCGTGTGCAGGGCCGTCCACACATGTCAGGTGAGATATGTACCGGCACAAGGTGAGATGTGTACTGCTGCACCATGAGCAAGCAATCATACACCGGGCTTTAGGAGGAGGAGGAGGGGGAGGAGGAGGAGGAGGACGAGGAGGACGAGGACGATGACGAGGAGGAGGAGGGCAGGAGGCGGTGAGACAAGTGGCCGGCCTCACCCGTGGCGGCCGCGGCGGCAGCAGAACCCGGCGCAACACACCAGCTCGCCGCATATCAGGCACACTGCGGGGTCCCGAGGCGCGCCGCCGCAACGCTTGCACTAGGGCCTTGCACTCGTCCATTTTGGTACCCAACTTGGGCACTTTTTTGTGGGATATGTCGGGTACTTTCCGCGTTCCTGTCGTTAAAACGGCTCATGTTGAACTGAGAAGTGGAAGCCCCTACCTTGCATGGGTGGTCGATCATGCGCAGGAACAGGTCCTCGCAGCGGCTCGGTAGCGGCACAAGGCGCGGGCGCCGCGGAGCCGGCGGGAGTGTTGCTTCAAGTAGGACCAGGCGGATAAAGCTCGGCAAGTAAGGCTCGTTGCTCGGCACGTCACACTATGTAATTTAATTCAAGTGATACAGCGCAGAGCTCGTCAAGCACACATTGTAGAGGGGGCAGGTGTCCATTATAGGGGGGTTAGATGCCCATTATAGAGGGGTCAGGTGCCCGTTATAGGGCGGGTAGGTGCCCATCATAGAGGGGGGTCAGGTTCTGTGGCTCCAAGTGCTGCTACCAGTGACTAATCCCCGCCTGCAACCACCGCCGCCGCCGGGGTGCGCGGCGCCAGGTGCCCGCACCACGTCTCCAGCAAACCCTCGGCGGTCCCTGGCGTAAAGTACCGCGTCACATCCTCGGGCCAGGGTCGGGGCACTGGTTCCCGTGTCAGCTGAATAGGGGGGGTCAATGACACTCAACAGGGGGGTCAACGACACTCGATAGGGGGGTCAGCGACACTCAATAGGGTTGCCATGACACTCAATAGGGGCTTCAACGACACTCAATAGGTGGGTCAACGACACTCAATCGGGGGGTCAATGACACTCGTCGGCCCCGCCTCGGGGCGCCCGCCATCCTCCACCCCGCGGCTCGGGTCCGGGACAACGCCCACCCCCATCCGCAGCAGCGAGATCACGCTTGCCAGGTCACCACCGTCAGGGCCGCCCAGCCCAAGGCGTTTGAGCAGCCGAGACACACACACCAGCGCCGGGGAAGGTGCACCGGGAGTGGGAGAGCTCACAGCGGCGTGCGGCGAGGGCGGGGCCGCCGCCTAGGGACGGATGGATAGCGCTCATCACATCATAGGATGTCATTTAACTCCATAAACGAGGGTAAAAGAACGTTTAATAACGTGGCGAGCACTATCCAACAGTCTCTACCGCCGCCGCTCCGTCCAGCAGCGCGAGGAGCGCCTCGACGCGCCACAGCGTGGGCGCGCCGCGGATCGCTACCGCCTCCGCCGCCGCACCGCCCTCGCCCCCGCCGCCGTCGGCCGCGCCAGGGTGCAGCGCCTTGAGAACGGCGGTGTACGCGCGCTGCACCGGCGTCACATCTGCATCTTCCTCCTTCTCCTCCTCCTCCTCCACCTCCACCTCCTCCTGCTCCTGATCCTCCTCCTCCCCCTCCTGCCTCTTCCGCTTCTCTCCGTCGACCTCGGAATCCGCGCAGCCGTTCACTTGGAACCCGAAGGCCACCGCGGCCTGCACCACCACGACCTAGGGTCTGTTAGATAGTGGTCGCCACGTCATCAACCGCATTTTGAACCCCCGTTTATTGAATTAAACGGCATCACATGACGTGGCGAGCACTATCCATGTGATAGTGCTCGCCACCTTATCAAACGCATTTAGATGCTCATTCCTTGAGTTGAGTTGAACGGCATCACACGACGTGGCGAGCACCATCTATCAGTCCCTACCACTACCAGCACCACCACGCGCGCCACCGCCTCGGCGTGATGCAGCCCGCGGGGCCCGCTCAGCACACCAGGCGCCAGGGGCTCACACTCATCCACATTTCCGGCTCACCTGAAGCACTTTGTTTGGGTATGCTTGGCCGTTTCAGCGGGTTTCAGTGGCCAAAACGGCTCAGGTTTGGGTGAGAATTGGAGGAGTGGAAGCACCTACCGGGCGCGGCGGCGCCCAGGCGCGCCAGGAGCTCCACGAGGAGCGCGAAGGGGTCGCCTCGCAGCAGCGCCTCCAGATCGACACCCGTCACGCCGCCGCTGCCGGCGCCACCGCCACCGCCGCCGCCTCCGCCGCCGCCGCCTCCGCCGCCGTCACTGCCGCCGCCGCCGCCGCCCTCGTTACTGCTGAGTTCCATGGGATTGTCCCACTGTATCGTCCCACTGGGTCGTCCCTCGGCGACGGCGGCGGCTGCGGATGCTGCGGTGCGCGGTGACGGTCGCCTCGCGGCCGCGGCAGCGGGGGCGGCGGCGGCGAAGGAAGCTTCGGCGATCGCGGCTGCGGCGGAGTTGGCGTTGTCGTTGGCGGCGGCAGCGGCGGCATGGGCGAGCGTGGCGAGGGCTTCGAGAGTGGCGTCGGCGGCATCGACGGCATCGGCGGCATCGGCGGTGTTGCGGGCTGCCTGGTAAACGGCGGCGGCGGCGTTGGCGGCGGTAGCGGCGGCGGCGGCGGCGGCGGCGGCGGGTGTGTCAACTTCGGCGTCAGCGGCGGCCGCGGCGGTTCCTTCCGCGTCTGTCGTCGTTCCAACCCCGGTCGCGATGAAAGTTACAGCCCTCGCATCGTCAGCGCCCAAGCCGCCTCCACCTAGGGACTGATGATTAGTGCTCGCCACGTCATCAGACGCATGGTGTACCCTTGTTTCCAGAATGAAACGCCTGACTTAAACGGCATCCTATGACGTGGCGAGCACTATCCATCATACCCCACCCCCGACCCCGCCCCCGACCCCGCCACCACCCCCGCCACCGCCATCGCCGCCGTCACCTTCGATGTTGGGAATGAAGAACGGGCCCTCTTGGAGCGACGACAATACCGGGCCGGCGCTGGCGTTGGCCGCCTTCTTCCAATTGCAGGGGCTTACACTCGTCCACTTCTCATATCAAACTGAGCCGTTTTTATCGCTGAAACCGACTGAAACCACTCAACGCATCCCACAAAAGCTGCTCAGGTGAAGCCCAGAAGTGGACGAGTGGAAGACTCTACCCAGTACCCGCGCCGCGCCTTGGCCCACCGCGCCGCGCATTCAGCCAGCACACTTGGCGTCTCCCTGACTTCCCTCAGGGGCTTGCACTTGTCCACTTATGAGCTCAACGTAAGCACCATGTGCGGGCTGCACACCTCCACTTTTCAGTTCATAGTGATCAGTTTGTGGGAGATTTAAGTCACAAAAACACTGAGTTTGAGCTGGGAAGTAGACGCTAGCTGTGCATTTAATGACCGAAAGTGGCGCAGGTTGAGCTGAGATATGGACGAGTGTAAGCCCCCGCCGCCCGAGTCCGCGCCCCGCGTTCCCCCAATGTCGCCGCCACCGTCACTCAGCGAGCTCTCCTTGTTGAGCAGCCAATAGAAAGCACCCGCGATATCCTTGATAGTCCGCACGTGGTCCACGGCGTGCAACAGCCTGGCACCCTCAGGGTACGGTCTGCCAGATATTGCACGCCAAGTCACCCAAACGCACGTCAGTACGGTGCCATTTCACCCAATATCCAGGTCAGTACGGTGCCAGTGCACCCAATCTCCAGGTCTAGATGTCATCCTATGACATGGGGAGCAACACGTGCTAGGCCCTACCTCGGGGGGTGTCCGTCCGACCAGTGCTATCCGAGCCACCTCCCGCAGTGCCCGCCACTGACCTGCCGCTGCCGCGCTCACGGCCGCTGGATTCGCACCCGCACCCGTGGAGGTAGCGGGGTCGTCAGCCAGGGGCTTACACTCGTCCACTGTGTGCCTTGACGTTACCACTTTGTGTGGGCGACGAAGGGTACGTTGAGCGCAGTGACAAAAACGACTCTGGTTGAGCTGAGATGCGGACGAGTGGAAGCCCTTACACTTGTCCAATTTTCGGCGTGACGTGAGCATCCTTTTAGGGATAAGTTGGGTGTCTAAAGGGGCTCAGTAACACAAACGGCTCAGATTCAGGTCAGAAGTGGACGAGTGGAAGGCCCTGCCGTCGGCATCCTCCACGGCGCCGGCCGGCGGGCCCGGCCGACCCACCACCTCCATGTGCGCAACGTTATGCAGCAGCAGTAGCCAGGGCACCGCGCAGGAGGGTCGTTGAGAACAAAGTCTCGACCGACATCGGCGTAACTAGCCTTTGGTGACAATGCTCATACAGACGTGTGGAGGCGGAGGAGCAGGAGATTCGCCGCCAGTCACGTGCCTGTTCTCTGTAAACCCCCGCTCAAGCGTATGTGCGGAGGAGGAGGAGGAGATTCAACGTCAGTCGAGTGCTTGTTCTCAAACACCCCCCTGCCGCGTCTTTGCCCGAGTCTGCCTCCTTCCCGGATTCGTACCCCAGATCCGACGATTGCAGGGTGCCCGTGGAGGGCCCCTCGACAGCGACGCATTGGAGCCGCTTCATGAGTTGCAGGGAGACCCGGTAGCAGAGTCATTGAAAACGTGCACTCCACCGACATCGGCGCACGA
>Ga0307489_10003320_pt1 | contig 10671 bp, 16 predicted proteins | sample SB12metaG_FD_202247 | JGI IMG/M metagenome (GOLD analysis project Ga0307489, IMG submission 202247) | Sea-ice brine microbial communities from Beaufort Sea near Barrow, Alaska, United States - SB 1.2 | ecosystem: Environmental > Aquatic > Marine > Coastal | place: USA: Alaska | collected...
TCCGGAGAGACAGGGGGCGGGGCGCTCGTCCGAGCCTTGGCTTCGACTCTCGGCGAACACTCGGCGTACTCGTTGCAGAGAAACACCACAGGGGCTCGCGCCCAGGGGCTTACACCGTCCACTATTCAGCTCAAGTCGAGCCGTTTCTGACACAAAAGCACACCCTAGACACCTCTAACATCCCCTACCATACCCCCGAAACAACCCCTAACTTCACCCCCTGTCACACAGAAGGCGCTTTAGTTGAGCTGAAGAGTGGACGAGTGTAAGCCCCTGCTCGCGCCCTGAAGGAGTACACCGAGAAACCGGTTTCCTCTGAAAGAAGCCTGAGCGCCATGAGCTGTGACTGTGGGACGCTCGGGACGGTGCCCTCCCACTTTGGCTTGAGCAAGAGAAAGCCGACACTCCTTGTGGAGGTTTGCTTCCTCCGCCGCTAGTATCGCGCGGCTGTGGGCAGGGGGCGGGGACGCACCTCACGCCCATGCGAAACTTGTCGCCAGGACTGACGCCAACCTTGAGATTGACGACCGGGGGCAACACGATGCCATTGCCCTCGGGTTTCTTCCCGCCCCTCGGCATTCGACTGTCGCCAAAAGAGTCTCAGTCTCCGTGCACCCCCCGGGCAGGGTGTGTGTGTGTGAATGCAGGACCGCGCGCGACGCCTCGCACACACTGCAATATCGCACTGACTATAACTTTCCAAACCCTAAGCCCTGGAACCATTTTATAAACCCCAAACCCTAAACCCTAAACCCTAAACCCTAAACCCTGAACCCTAAGGTAAACCCTATCTCGCGGCGTCAGAATATCCGCGGGGAACCAAAATCGGCGTTGTCATCTTGTCAAGACCTCGAGTTGTTCTGAGTGTCGGCGGAGGTCGGAGCAGAGCGACCCGGCACAACGGGCATCGTCGTCGGCTTTCTCTGCGCTGGCACCAAAGTGAAGTGACACTGCCCCCCGAACGTCCATCGACCTCAAGGACAGTTGGTGCCGGCCACGCTCCACCATTCAGAGAACCAGGTTTCTCAATTCTACTCGACGAGTACTTTTTCTATAGCCTTGCGGTGGGCTCGTTGTGGAACGTTGAGCGATGCCCCGCTCCACCCCTATCCGCGACACCGGGCTGATGGGCCGCGTGTCGGGTTCGGCGAAGGAGCACACGATGGACATCCACCCGCTCGGAGCCGACATGTCCTCGGGGTGCTCCAGCCCGCGGGCAGGGGCTTACACTCGCTCACTTCTCAGCCCAACTTGAGCCGTGTCTGACAAGAAACCACCCTCCACACCCTAGACACCCCCTCATACCCCCTTAACACGGGCTACATAACCCCTACGCGCTCCCCCTATCCCATACAAAGCGCTCAAGTTGAGATGAGAAGTGGACGAGTGTAAGCCCCTGCCCGCGGGTGCAGACCTCCGGCGCGAACCAGCAGCCACGGCAGCAGACCTCCTCCGAGTTCGGCCTCGGCCTCGACCCGGGGGGGTCACCCATGACGGTCACCAAGCTCGCACACAAGTCGGACAGCCCGCGGGGGTCAAACGGGCGGCCGATCAGAGCGGGAGGCGCAGAGCAATCGGCCGCACTCGCTAGCGCTGGTGGGGCTTGTAGATATTACTCGCCACATCATAGCGTGCCAATTTACTCCAGAAACATTGGTTAAGAACGGGTTAAGAATGCGTGTGGATGAAGTTGCGAGCAACATCTGCCAGGCCCTTGAGAGAGGGTTCTTGCGGCCGATGCATAGTAGCCCGGCTGTGCTGGCGGGGGCCGGCGGTGGCATCATCATAACCTCGGGCTCGCAGCTGCGTTCGCCCATGGATATTCTCCGCAGTCAGGGCGATGTTGGCGCGCCCTTCCGACCCAGCCACACAGGCAGGGGCTTACACTCGTCCACTTTTCGGCCCAACTTGAGCGCATTCTGTGGGATAGGGGTGCATTGATGGGTTGTTTAGGGGGTGTTGAGGAGGTGGCATGGGGTATCAGGGAGTAACCAGGCGTGTTCAGGGTGTATTCTGTGTCAGAAACGGCTCAGGTTGAGCTGAGAAGTGGACGAGTGTAAGCCCCTGCACACCGGCACTGCTAACGTGGCGTTGTCGTCCTCCTCCGTGAATGCCTTCCCCCGCCCCAACCGCGCCCACGCACCCCGCGCTCAGGAGCTGTACCAGCCCATGTGGCTCGACTCCGTGCCGTCTGCTAAACCCAACAGCCTGAACCTGGGCAGGGGCCCACACTCGTCCCGGTTTCAGCTCAACTTGAGCTCTTCCGTCCACCGTGTAACCCAACTTAACTCGTGAATGTGTCCTGGAGTTGCTCAAGTTGAGCTCTAACGTGAATGAGTGTGAGCCCCTGAATATGGGCTACGCCAGCTTGGACGACGACTCCAGGTACTGGAACTCCGAGAAGAAGGGGTTTCGATTCTACCGCCACGAGAGGATAACCACGGCGGGGGCTTACACTCGTTCCCATTTCCGCTCAACTTAAGCATCCTTCGCCCCTTTCCGCTCAACTTGAGCTTACTGTGTCCCCCCATACAACCCAATTTAACCCGTGGATGCAACTCGAAGGTGCTCAAGTTGAGCTCTAACGTAAGCGATGTGGCCCGAAGGTCCTCACGTTGAGCTCTGAAGTGAGCGATTGTAAGCCCCTGAAGCACGGCGGCGGATATCCTGCGCAAGGGGCCGGCCGCAGCCGGTCGGTTGGACCTGGACACGGACACCAGCTACAAGGCGGGTGTGGCGCGGCGCGTGGCGGACCAGACCCCCTACTCGCAGGTGGGTACCAGACGAGTATAAAACATCATGGCGCCCGGCCGTCCTTTTTTACATGAAATACATATTTGAACGTGACATTTAAAGACAAGCCGACGTTGGAAAATGTAAATTTGGGACCTTTTGACTCAAGAAGCCTTGAGTTAAATCACATCTTCGAACGTGAGCTTGCCTTTAAATGTCATGCATACATCGAGCCCCAACGCAAAAAAACCAAATATATGAACCGGGCCCTGGTCGCGGTACGCGGCGCTGCGATCGGGCGTGAACCACAGCTCCAAAGGTGGCGGCACGGAGGTGCAGACCTCCACCCAGGCAGGGGCTTACACTCGTCCACTTTTCAGCTCAACCTAAGCCGTTTATGACACAAAACACACCCTAAACACCCCCTAATCCCTCATCACACCTCCTACATACCCCCGAAACAGCCCCTAATTGCACCCCGTATTCCACAGGAAGCGCTTAGGCTGAGCCGAACAGTGGACGAGTGTAAGTCCCTGCACCCAGGACGCCGTGGGGCCGGGCTCCTACGACCACGGCATCCCAAAGTCGGAGCCATTCTTGCTACAGTCTCGGCCGAGCTCCATTTTCCAGTCCATGACACCGCGGCTGGGGCGGAGCCAGACGGGGCTGGGTTTGGAGCCCGTGTACGCCAGTATGGCGGTAGGGCCACACCCAAACCCTAAACCCTCAGCCCTGAACCCTAACCCTAAACCCTTAACGCTTAATTATCTCGCCACGGCACCAACACATGCTAAAATCTCGTTTCTCGAGTCGAATGACAACCTTAACACGGCGATCGTTGTTCATCAAACCCTAAACCCTATACCCTATACCCTATACCCTAAACCCTAAACGTGCGGCGGCCTCGCCTGGCCTCGCATGGCGGACACCAGTCGCTAAAACTGGATTCGATGCTGCTCATCTGGCCCTGAGTGAAGGAAGACAAGCGGTCGTGGCATCCGCGGTTTAAGGGGGCCGGTCGGTTCGGGGTCACGAAGCGGCAGGACATGGTGATGGGGCCGCGTGGGCCGGGGCCGGGGGCAGGGGCTTGCACTCGTCCACTTCTCAGCTCAACGCGAGCCGTTTCTGACACAAAATACACCCCAATCCCCCTTCATGTCTCCTACAACCCCCAAAACAACCCCTGAGTGCACCCCCTGTCCCACATAGAGCGCTTACGATGAACTGAAAAGTGGACGAGTGTAAGTCCCTGGCCGTTGGCGCACCCAGGGGTGGGCACGGCCCGCTGGCCGCCGCCGCACCCCACCACCAAAAAGCTGCACCTGGGGGGCTTCGCCGCGGACCTGCCGCCCTCATCGCGGTGACCAGGGGCTTACTCTCATCCACTTCTCAGCTCAACTTGAGCGCTTTGTATGGGATAGGGGTTGCGCGTAGGGGTTGTGTAGCCCGTGTTAAGGGGGTGTTAGGGGGTGTTTGGGGTGTGTAGGGTATTTTTTTGTGACAAACACAGCTCAAGTTGAGCCGTGCAGTGGACGAGTGTAAGCCCCTGGTGACGTTGACAGCCGGGGGCGCAGTCATAGGCCAGGAGCGGATTGTGTGGAGATGAGTCATTAGCACTGCAGGGTTTCGCTTCGTTGTTCGTCTTTTGTTCGTTTCGTTGTTGGTCTTCATTACATTGCTGGGGGAGGATTTATATTCATCCATTGCGTCGTCGTTCAACGGTAAACGCCGGTCATCATCGTATCATCGTATCATAGCATCTTCGCATCACTCATGGTCAAACGGCTTTCATCGGTGTGTCGGCAAAGTGCGGTGCAGTTGACACATGTTTGTCGCGCGCCCAAGCGCAGCCTCAGTGCTCAGATCCCCCGTCGGCCGGATCAAGCCACAACCCTAAACTCACAACCCTAAACCCTAATCATGTTCATTCCATTCACATCATCATCATCACTCCAGTACGCCTCATTTAGGATGAGTTAAAAGTGCTCGCCACGTCATTCCTGTTCCTCGACCACTCACCTCGTATGAATCTCTCGTTTGTTGTTTCGTGCATTGAGTGGCACCGCACCCATCAGACCACCTCGCGGTCCCTCACGTTTGAATCCCTCGTTTCTTGAGTCGAGTGGCACTCATCAACCGGGACCATCTCCCGGTCCTCCTGCACCACCTCCTCCGCGCCAGCTGCCCCGCCACCTGTCGCGCCCCCACCGGCCGCCCCGCCACCTGTCACGTCCCCACTGGCCGCCCCGCCACATGTCACGCCCCACTGACCGCCCCTTCACGCCGGGCCCATGTCCCAGTCTTACAGCACCACCTCCGCCGCGCCAGCCGCCGCCGCGGGCTCCGTACTCCCCGTGCAGGGCCTGCCACATATGTGCGCCGCGTCGTCCAACGCATTTCGACTTTCGAGCCCTCGTTTCTGGAGTTGTGTGGCATATGATGACGTGGCGAGCTATGTCTGCAAGGGCCTACCTACATGTCACCCCCGCCGCCGCCGCCGCCCCAGCCGCCGCCGCCCCAGCCGTCGCCGTCGCCTCCGCCGCTGCCGCCGCCGCCGCCGCCGCGGCCACAGCGTTCACCACCGCCGCTGACGTCGCCGCTGTCGTCGCTGCTGCCGCCGCTACCTCCCCAGTTGGTGCCACCGCCATCGCCGCCGCCGCAGCCACCGCCGCCGCCGCCGTCGCCGCCGCCGCCGCCGCCTCCCCAGCCGTCGCCGCCGCCGTCGCCTCCTCCCCAGTCTTCGGCGCCGGCGCCGCCGCCGTTGCCACCATCTCCGCTGCCTCCCCAGGTTTCGCCGGCGCCGCCGACGCCGCGGTCGATCGCGTCCATGGTGTAGCGGCGCAAGTCGATTTTGAAAGCACAATTTGAAAGCAGTATATCACATTTTAGTTTCAAGTGCTCAGTCGCAGGCGGGTTCAACATGGGCTTCGTAGGGTCAACCTGCACCGCCCTACCATGGCCGCCGCCGTATGCTCAAGCGTCGCCCTCCCCTCCCCCAGCGCCGCCACCTGCGTATCAATGTTCAAGTTGATAGGATGTCAGCCGTGTGTAGTCTCAAGTTGATAGTATGTTAGCTGTTGAGACCGTTATGTTGAGAGATAGATTAAACTAACATCTATCGAGCCCCAAGGCACTCACATGATCAGCATTAAATCAACCCAATCCACCATAACTTGTATAGTGCCCGATCTGTAAGCCGTACTTGTACAAGTACGGTGGAGTTTGGTGATCTTGCCCAAAGTCAAATGTGTTTTGGTGATTTGGCCGGTACTACAAGTTACGATGTCGTACTACGAACAGACCAGTAACCAGCGTTGTAAATCAAGCCAACACACTCACATACCGAGCATGAAGCCAACCTAATCCACCGGGTCAGCAGGACGATAGAGCATCTGAATGGGATCAAGGTTGATAGGATGTAAGGCTCAGTTAGCAGGATGTTAGTGCATCTGAATGGGATCAACTTGCTAGGATGTGAGGCTGACCTGCTCGCCCAGTAGCCGCACAATCTCGCGAGTGCCAGGGTCAGATGGGGCATGCTCCAGGGTCAGATGGGGCATTCTCCAGGGTCAGATGGGGCATGCTCCAGGGTCAGATGGGGCATGCTCCAGTGTCAGATGGGGCATTCTCCAGGGTCAGATGGGGCATGCTCCGGGGTCAGATGGGGCATGCTCCAGGGTCAGATGGGGCATGCTCCGGGGTCAGATGGGGCATGCTCCACACTTCATGAAACGTAGTCCGTCCTCCCGATATTTGTTTTGAACTGACGTTCATCGAGCCCCAAGAAGCTCACGTCGTGAGCATTGACCGATCCCCCGACACGTAATTCAAACTCAGTATCGGGTCTGATATCGAAGACATGGTGTCGTACCTCATTCGACCAATCACTCAACGCAACACACAAGAGTTCGCAGCGCAGTTCGTGGCGAGTGTATTCCACCCAGGTGCTCGTTATAGGGGGGTGGGGTGCCCATTATAGGGGGGACAAGTGCCCATTATAGGGGGGTCAGGTGCCCATCATAGGGGGGTCAGGTGCCCATTATAGGGGAGTCAGGTGCCCATTATAGGTGGGGCAGATGCCCATTATAGGGGGGGCAGGTGCCCATTATAGGAGGGTCAGGTGCCCATTATAGGGGGGGAAGGTGCCCATTATAAGGGGGTCAGGTGCCCATTATAAGGGGGGCAGGTACCCATAGGGGGGTCATGTGCCCATTATAGGGGGGTCAGGTGCCCAATATAGGGGGGTCAGGTGCCCATTACAGGGGGGTCAGGTGCCCATCATAGGGGGTTCAGGTACCCAATATAGGGGGTCAGGTGCCCATTATGGGGGGGTCGGGTGCCCATTATAACCCTGCCGCGTGTTGGTGCTCTTCTCGTCGCAGGCCGCGATGTGCGCCTTCAACAGCTGCGTCATCTCCTCGGTCTGCGACGTGGGGAAAAAAGGCAGCGTAAGATGTGTCATTTGCTCGGGTGAATGTATTGAAACTTACGATCAAACTGGGTTTGGGGTGACATTGAGGTGTACTGCTGGCTCACTGCCAGGCATCTGTAGGCTAGTTAGCTATGACAAAGTGCGTGAAACCACTTAGACAATTAGTGAGACTAAGTGCTGAGTCGTCCCGCTCGACCAATCAGAACGCTCCATTGGGACGACTTGCACTACTTGTTGCTAAGTGTTTAAGTGGTTACACGCACGTTTCATGGCATGTCTTCACCCTAGTCAGGCAACAACGGGAAATAAAAAGGAAAGTGACGTGTCGCGGTATGGAACCGAACCTTGTCCTCCATGGCTTCGAAGTCACCGCGGCCGTGCATGTGCCGCATCTCCTCAAGGTGCTCCTCCACCCAGGGGCTGACTCTCGTTCACTTTTCGCCTCAATGTAAGTGCTCTTTGTGGGACAGGGGGTGCTTAGGTGGTATTGACGGGGTATCTTTGAGGGGTGGAGGGGGTGTTTAGGCGTTTAGGGGACGTTTCGAGTGTCAGAAACGGATCAGGTTGAGCTGAGACGTGGACGAGTGTAAGCCCCTGCCTCCAGCTGCTGGATGTCCGCCAGATCCATGCCCGCAACACCCTCCAGGCCGTCGATGCCGTCCACCGCCCTCGTCCACCCTGCGCTGCGGTCGACCATCCCACCCCGCGTAGGGTCTTTAGGGTTTAGGATGTAGGGTTTATGGTTTAGGGTTTCAGGGCCCCGCGTAGGGTCTGCCGGCACACCATGCGCCCACACAGTCAGCCAGGAGGGGGCCGGCGGTCGCAACAATAACGGCTACCTCCGCTCGATGCGCCGCTCAGGTGAGAAGGCGACGGGTACGTTGTCATCAACCAGGAATCGAGGATTGAAGCTGGGTTGGTGACTTCCATATTTGGGGTCCAGAAATCCATCCGAATCCGTCAAAATCCGACCCTCTACCGAATCCGTCCGAATCCGGAACCCATTTCTGTATGGTCAAAATGCCCATACAGAGGGTTGAATTCAAGGGACCTTACTCCAGCAGACTCAGGTCGAACACTCCCGACGAGTCGGCGGCAGAGCCGTCGGCGTCGTCGTCGTCGGCGTAGTCAGGGTTGGTGAGCAGCGGCTGTTGCCGCACGTCAGTGGCTTACACTCGTCCACTTTTCGGCTTATCGTGAGCATTTTAGTGGGATACGCTGGGTGCTTTCGTGGAGTTGCGGAGACGAAAACGGCTCAGGTTGAGCTGAAAAGTGGATGAGTGTGAGCCCCTGCCGCACGTGGTCCGGGACGGGGAAGTGCTCGGGCCCGTCCAGGCTGCCGCCCCACAGGGCCGCACTGCCATGCACCCTAGGTTGAGCAGTGCGATGCAGCTTCCCTTGAGCACCTCCGTGGTCGCAAGCTTGGATACCTAGTGTCTAGTCTGTAAAGCGTACTATATGTAGTATCTCGTACTACCCGTAGTATAAAGTAGGCGTATGGTGATAATGACCAGAAGTCATTTGACTTTCGGCCAAATCACCAGACTCCAGCTTACTAGAAGTTACCAGCCCACAGACTAGGCACCAGGGTGCTTTCAGGGACAGGACCCATAGGTCACGCTGAAAAGGGAGCTGGTGTTGCGGTGTTGCGGCCCGGCCGTGCATGGCCTGGTACTCGTCCAAGATGTTCTCCACCTCTGCGCGGATGTCGTCGATCTGCTTCGTCATCCCCGCCCTGCAGGGCTACTCACATAACCAGAGTGACAAGATATGATATGGTCATACTGTCCGGTTGACCGACAGGATGACCGGATGACAGGATTTTGGGGGTCATCCTCAGGATTCTAAGGCCATATTCAGGATTTCAAGGTCATCCTCAGACCGACAGGATGACAGGATTCATGGTCATCCTGGAGATCGGTCTCATATCTCGTCACTCTGCACATCACGGGCCAACATTCGCCACGTCATCGGACGTCATTTCACCCATTCAACGATGGTTTAAAGGGGTGCAGCACCCGACAGACTACGTTTGTCACGTCTCAGCATGACACTTATAACGCATAAACGACGTGGATGACGTGGCAAGCGGAGACGCTGCAGCTGAAGACGGTCACAATCTGGTCAACTCTGGTGAAAATGAGTGAAAATAGAGGGAAAAAACGGTTTTACCGACACATTATGGTGACGTCATGTGTATGTGCCTACCGGGGTGTGCATGAACTGCAGCTCGTTGGCGCAAATCTGCGATTCCAGCACCACCTGCGACGCGCGGTGGCTGAGCTCCTCCGCCTGCTCCTCCAGCAGCGCCGCGTGCACCAGCATGCAGGGGCTTACACTCGTCCACTTTTCAGCTCAACCTGAGCCGTTTCTGACACAAAAACGAACCCTAAACACCCCCGGATACTCCCTCACTCTCACTATACAGCCCCTGAATGACCCCTAAATGCACCCCCTATCCCATATAAAGCGCTTGCGTTGAGCCGAAAAGTGGACGAGTGTAGGCCCCTGCCAGCATGGTGTCGCTGTCCCCCATCCAGGGGCTTACAATCGTCCACTTTCCGGCTCAACGTTAGCGGTTTCTGTCGGACAAGGGGTGCATTGAGGATTATGTAGGGGGTGCATAAGAGGTGTTACTTAGGGGGATTAGGGGGTGTTTGGGGTGTATTTCGTGTCAGAAACGGCTCAGGTTGAGCTGAATAGTGGACGAGTGTAAGCCCCTGCCATCATCCAGGTCGAGTCGTACGGGCTGGTCGGGCGGGGCACCGCCTCGTAGATGATCTCGATGCCCGCGATGGGGGGGTCGTAGCGGTGGATGTGCGCCGGCACCCGCTGCATGGGCCCCTCCTCCTCCTCCTTCTCCTCCGGCGCCTGCTGGTGCTGGTGCTGGTGCTGGTGCTGCTGCTGCAGATGGGGAGATACCGGTGGTTCAGCTCACAGATTAGGGAGTTCAGTGAGGGACCGGTGCGGATTTGGGTGGGTTCGCGGTGGTTTAGCTCATATGATTGGGGAGTTCAGTGAAGACCCTTGCAGTGCTTGGGTGGTTACGCATCTGACCGGAACCGCGAGTCGATAATAGTTTTACTGACAATGGGTTTGAATCTTGATGGTTTTTTTAGATCTTGCCTTTCAAAACCCGGAATCAATTTCAAGATGATCAAGTCAGCCTTTCAAATTCCTCACCACGTCGCCATACGAATTTTCCAGTGCGTGGCGCCACGCCACTGTAGTGCGGAAACCCTCGGCGCCGGCGGCGACGGATTTCCTCACAGTGAGGAAAAACATTACAAGAAACTGAGAGGTTTTCCGCACTCTTGCGCCAAAGTTAAGCCGTGTTCGCGGTTTGTATGGGCAAACAGTATAAAGGTGATTCCGATAGTGTTGCTCTTGGACGGGCCAATCATTATCGACTCGCGGTTCCGGTCACCTGCTGTAGCGGCGGGTGACGCTCCTGGTGCTGCAGGTGCCGGTGCCGCTGCGGCTGCTGAAGGTGCTGCGGAGCCGGG
>Ga0307489_10003322_pt1 | contig 10671 bp, 12 predicted proteins | sample SB12metaG_FD_202247 | JGI IMG/M metagenome (GOLD analysis project Ga0307489, IMG submission 202247) | Sea-ice brine microbial communities from Beaufort Sea near Barrow, Alaska, United States - SB 1.2 | ecosystem: Environmental > Aquatic > Marine > Coastal | place: USA: Alaska | collected...
AATTTTGTGATTGTATTTTTTAAATCTTCGGAAATCTGCTTTATGCTAGAAGTATTAAGGCTATAAGAGAACATTAATAAATCCCGACCTTAAACTTTAGATAAAAACATAGCCACGTGCATAGTAAAATATTTTACAGGTTAAATGTAGTTTCAAAAACCTGTGTTTTTTATGACATATATCATTCTTAAAAAGTCCTCTTTCAAATACATTTGATACAAAAGAAAATAGATGATTAAGATTTTATCTTATGGGTTTTTTATTTTAACTGTAGTTTCATGTAAGAATAATTCTGAAAAAATTCAGCCCTCCATTTCTTCAATAACTACCTCTGTATATTCTTCTGTGACCATACAACCAGATAGTTTATATCAAGTGTTTGCTATTGTAAATGGAATTCTCGACAAAAATCTCATGGATGAAGGAGATCTAGTTACTAAAGGAACACCCGTGATGCAGCTCATTAACAGCAATTCTAGGTTAACCGCAGAGAATGCAAAACTAAGCTACAATCTTGCGCAACAAAATTACTCTGGGAATACAGCCATCCTTCGCAGTATTGAAAAAGAATTGAACAGTGCCAGTCTTAAACTACATAACGATTCCATTAATTATTCCAGACAAAAAAATCTGTGGGGGCAAAAAATTGGATCTAAGGCTGAATATGACACCAAAAAACTAGCTTTCGAAATTTCCAAAAACGCCATCGAGATCGCAAGAGAAAATTATAAAAGAACAAAAAACCAACTGCAAAACCAAGTAAGCCAGTCTAACAATACCTACCAAGCAACCCTCATCAACTCAAAAGACTATACAATAAGAAGCAAAATAGACGGCAAATTATATGCCCTATATAAAAACCCAGGTGAAATTGTAACCACCTTGGAGCCTATTGCAGTTATTGGAAGTGCAAATAAATTTGTTGTTGAAATTCTAGTGGATGAAGTAGACATCGTAAAAATTAAAGAAAGACAAAAAGTAATCATTAATCTGGATGCCTACGGAAAAAAGATTTTTACGGCTCAGGTAAATAAGATTTATCCTAAAAAGGACGAACGTACGCAAACTTTTAAAGTTGAAGCAGTTTTTGACAAAAATCCAGAAACTTTGTATCCTGGATTATCGGGGGAGGCTAACATAATAATTTCCCAAAAGGAAAAAGCATTAACTATTCCTAGAGAATATTTAATTGAAGGGGATAAAGTTAAAACCGAAAGTGGACTTGTAACAATAGAAACCGGACTTGAAAGCCTAGATAGAATAGAAATAATTTCTGGAATCACCAATGAAACGTGGCTATATAAAACAAAACAATGATAAATTGGACCATTATTCTTGGGATTGCTAAGACCCATTTGGTTACCAAAATCAAGCAAACATCCATTGCTGCTTTAGGTGTCACCTTTGGCATTGGATCATACATAACACTGGTGAGTTTTATGACAGGACTTAACAATATGCTGGACGATCTTATTTTAAACCAGACACCGCATATACATATTTACAATGAAATAGAGCCTTCAAAAAAACAGCCCATAGATTTATATGATTCTTTTAAAAATTCGGTAAATATTGTGGAATCAATTAAGCCTAAGCAAACCCAAAAAAAAATTCATAATGCCCTACCTATCCTAAATTATTTAGAAGAGGACAAAATAGTTAGAGCTGCCCTTCCGCAGATAAAGGCTCAAATATTTTATATAGCTGGATCTATTGAACTGGGAGGCAATTTAACGGGTATTGACATTATGCAAGAAGTAGAGTTCTTTAACTTTAAAGATTATATAGTTGAAGGAACTCCGCAATCTCTGCGTAATATTCCTAACGGAATATTACTAGGCTCTGGTGTTGCAAAAAAAATGTCTGTAAAAACAGGAGACAGAATTCAAATTGGGACCATTGGCGGAGGTCTTTTCCCTCTTAAAATTGTTGGTATTTATCAAAGTGGTATTGCAGATCTTGACGTAATACAAAGCTTTGCTACTATTAAAACGGTCCAGCGTATCCTTGGAGAGCCCGAAAATTATATCACAGATATAAATGTAAAATTGTATGATATTGATAAGGCGCTACCACTAGCTCAAAAAGTAGAAGACCAATTTGCACTTAAAGCGGTTGATATTAATACTGCCAATGCTCAATTTGAAACAGGAACAACAATAAGAAATCTTATAACTTATGCCGTCTCTGCAACTCTACTCATTGTAGCGGGTTTTGGTATTTATAACATATTAAACATGCTTATTTATGAAAAGATGAACGACATAGCTATTTTAAAAGCTACAGGATTTTCGGGTAAAGACGTGCAATATATCTTTATGAGCCAAGCAATAATTATTGGTTTGGTTGGTGGTATTTTAGGCCTAGGAATAGGATATTTACTCTCTGTGATAATCGATAATGTTCCGTTTCAAACAGAAGCACTACCAACTGTAACAACGTATCCTATTTATTACAATGTATGGTACTACATAATTGGTATTGTATTCGCAATGATTTCAACATTTCTCGCCGGATACTTCCCATCGCTAAAAGCAAAAAAAATAGATCCAGTAACTATTATAAGGGGTCAATAAGTAGAAAATATGAATACTGTTCTAGAAGCTAAAAACATCAATAAATATTTTAAAAAGCCTGTTTTGTTTCATGTGCTTAAGGATATCAACTTTAACATTAAAGAGGGAGAATTCGCCTCTATTATGGGAAAATCGGGTTGCGGAAAATCAACTCTACTATATATCTTATCTACCATGGATACTGATTATGAAGGGGAGTTGTACTTAAACAATGAGCTGATCACAGGCCAAGAAAGAGATAATCTTTCCTATATTAGAAACAAGCATATTGGGTTTGTGTTTCAGTTTCATTATCTACTCTCCGAATTTAGCGTACTTGAGAATGTAATGTTACCTGCAAAGAAGTTAGGTGAGAAATCACTTCAAGAAATAGAGTACAATGCTATAGAAAAATTAAAGATTCTGGGTATTGAAAAACTTGCAAGAAAAAAAGCAGCCCGTATTTCTGGCGGCGAAAAACAACGTGTTGCCATTGCTAGGGCCTTAATTAACAATCCCTCTATTATTATGGGAGACGAACCTACAGGAAATCTGGATAGTTATAATGCCGAAAACGTATTTAATGTGTTTCAACAATTATGTACAGATGAAGGCTTATCACTCTTAGTGGTTACACACGATATTGATTTTGCCAATAAAACAGATAGAATTATCGAAATGGGTGATGGACAAATAATTTCTTAACTTATTAGTATCAAAAGTAAAAACGACAGTGCAATGAAAATAAGGGTGTTGACAAATATCAGATCTACTTGTACGTACTACTTTAATGTTTTTTAAATGATAAGTTTGGGTATAAGCAACGTTAATTTATTAAAACCTTTTTGATGCAGCGATTCAATGAGTTGTGCCCTCTCGTACTCTGTTGTAAGAGTTTGATTTAAAGTGATGGGAAGATGTCGCTTACTTGTCTCGGCAAGCACACAGTGAAACTGCAGATTTTGTTTCATCGCAGTTTCAAAAGAAGATCTAAATTCATCTACAGGACCTATACAAAATACCATTGTCTTATTAATATTCAAAAGGTGTATTTATGGGTTGGCTATCTAGCGTAACTCTTTTTTGTGCCAGGCAGTTTGCAAATAGCATCCCATAAGAAAAGTGATATAGAACTTCATAACTTCTATGATTTACCCTGCTAAAGTAACCTTCGAAATTCCCTCATACTATGATAATTATCATTTTAAGGGTTACATCCACTCCCTATTTTTACATAAAATATAGTTAATGATTACTCAAAATTTTGAAGAAACTAATTCCGTACTAAATACTTTTATTTCAGAAATAAGAGATGATCGTATTCAAAAGGATTCAATGCGTTTTAGAAGAAACATAGAGCGGGTAGGTGAAGTTTTGAGTTATGAAATGAGTAAATCTCTGTCGTATAAAACACAAACAGTCACTACTCCTTTCGGAATAAAAGAAGTGCGAATCCCAGATGAGGAACTTGTTATATGTTCTGTACTTCGTGCTGGTCTTCCTTTACATCAAGGAATACTAAATTATTTTGACCGAGCAGAAAATGCATTCATTTCAGCTTTTAGAAAACACATTAACAATACCCCAGAATTTGAAGTAGTCGTAAACTACTTTGCTTCCCCCTCACTAGAGGGAAAAGTGTTGATCCTGACAGACCCAATGCTTGCTACAGGTAAAACATTAGAAAACGTTTACAAAGTATTAAAAACACATGGAACGCCTAAATCCATTCATATTGTTTCTCTTATTGGCTCACGATTAGGTGTTGACTACATAGAAAAAATATTCCCTAAAGACACGCAACTATGGATTGCTTCTATTGATAATATCTTAGACAAAAACGGGTATATAATTCCAGGCATAGGTGATGCTGGAGATTTGGCTTTTGGACAAAAATTATAATATAACTTTAAATCAATTCCTATGAAAAATTTATTCGTAACCGTACTCTTATTAACCGTTTTCATTACTTCAAATGGACAAACCTTTTCACTTATAGATAACATAGGAACAACTCAAGACGGTCTTATCGCTATTAAAAAAGATAAAACTTGGGGTTTTATCGATGCCAATGGGACGTTAATGATAGATTTTAGGGATGATCTTGTATCATCAACTACAAAAACTCCAATGTTTAGCAGCGGTTTATGTCTTTTTAAAGAGCGTAAGGATGGGATTACCTATTTTGGATATATCAACAAAAAAGGAGAAAAGGTAATTCCCGCTGAATATTTAGCAGCAACCCCGTTTGAAAATAGTTATGCCAGAGTTATTAAACACTATAAAACGAGTATAGGCAGTAGTAATGCCTTAGGGAAGCATATCGTAAACTATAGCTACAACGAGTTTATTATAGACACCAAAAACCAATGGGTACAGCACCTTCGTGGTCCAATCAATCTATTATATGACCGATTGAAAATCCAACAAAACCCCCCTAGTATTAACTCCTCATTTATCAGCGAAAATCTTATTGCTGTAAAAGAGGCTGATAACAGCTACAGTATTTATAAATTGAAAAAAGAATAACTATGGAAACAACAGAACAAGAAATAACAATGATGCCAAGAATAGGTGATAATGCCCCAGATTTTGAAGCAATCACGACTCACGGTAAATTAAAATTATCAGACTTTTCTTACGGAAAATGGGTTATTCTATTTTCACATCCAGCAGATTTTACACCAGTCTGTACCACAGAGCTAAGTGGTTTTTCAGAACGTAAAGAAGAGTTTGAAAACTTGAATACAAAATTAATGGGGTTAAGTATTGATAGTATTCACTCACATCTAGCTTGGGTAAACAATGTAAAAGAGAAAACAGGAGTTTATTTAGATTTTCCCATTATAGCAGACATCGATATGAAGGTAGCCAAACTATACGGAATGCTGCAGCCCAATGAAAGTGAAACAGCTGCTGTGAGAGCCGTATTCTTCATCGATCCATTGCTGAAAATTAGGCTCATCATGTACTACCCGCTAAATGTTGGACGTAATATAGATGAAATCATACGCGCACTTACGGCTCTTCAGGTTAGTGATGAACACAAAGTGGCGCTTCCTCTCAACTGGAAAAAAGGTGATAAAGTAATTGTTCCTCCGCCAAAAACACTACAGCAAATGGAAGCTCGTATTAAAGATGATAGTTGCGAAAAAGTAGATTTTTATTTGGCTTGTAAAGAATTGAATTTAAGCTAAATACACCAGAATAATTCAAAATTTTTGACAAAAAAACGGGGCTACTTATGCAGCCCCGTTTTTTACTTTGAAATTATCTATCTGTTTGCAAAATGCTCATAGACCGAAATCTATCCCTTTTTGCTATTGGATAAATAGCTTTATTGTAAACAGCGCTTGTAACTATTTTTACCTCTTTACTTAATGGAAAGACAACACTGTTTATTTTAGAAACAGGAGCATTTTAAATGCCCCTGTTTCCAGAGAACTATCTGTTAGCACGCGGTCAAAATTTTACAACACCCGTTGCAAAACTATCGTGTTGGCTACTATATAATCCTCTTTTGCCCATCATAGTTCTGGGAGTAGGCAGTTTTTTAAATCGGAGAAAACATCGCTGTCATCCCCGATTCTTAGAAGAAGTTGTTTCTACAAATTGGCAGTAGCTACAAAAGTTTCATACAAAACTCTTGGCGACCTATTGATTGCGATACTATTCTTCTAAAAAAATCAATACACATGCCTGTCATTGATTGTGTGCTTTGGCACCAGCAACACACTGTACATTAAATATGGAGCTAAAGTATCGTAACTTCTCATTTTACAAAATGACAATTATCAGTTTGAAAATAAACATCTGACTTTTGTCATTTTTAGTATATATACTACAAAGTAACTTGCATCAAAAAATTAGATGAATACGGGATTAGTGTTATCGGGAGGCGGTGCGAGAGGAGTGGCTCACATTGGGGTGTTAAAAGCACTTGAAGAGAATCAGATTGAAATTACCCATATTGCGGGTACAAGCGCAGGTGCTATCGTAGGTGCGCTTTATGCTGCTGGACACTCATGGGTAGACATTCTTAAATTTTTTAAGGAAGTCCCTATATTTCATTATAAACGGTATGCAATTAATAAGCCTGGATTTATTGATACAATTAAATTTTACAATGAGCTATCTCCATACTTTGATGCGGATGATTTTAAATCACTTAAAAAAAAACTATATATTCCGGCCACTAACCTTATTGAAGGTACAGAAAGAACTTTTTGCGAAGGAGAATTAATAAAACCAATTCTTGCTTCTGCAGCTTTCCCTGGACTATTCACACCTATCATTATTGACGAAATCCCCTATGTGGATGGTGGTGTGTTAAACAATTTTCCAATAGAACACCTCAAAACTAGTTGTGAAACCATTATAGGCGTTTATGTAAATCCTCTGGAGAAAATAACTTTGGAGCAACTAAAACATTCATATCAAGTAGCTAATAGAGCTTATACCATAAGTTTTGGCAGTCAAAGTCACCCTAAATTTAAAGATGTGGATATCCTAATTGCGCCTATGATGCTTGAAAAATATGGGCTATTCAATCTTAAAGATTTGGATGCTATTTTTGAAATAGGCTATGAATCAGCTATGCAGCGTTTAGAGGCCGTAAGTGCTCAAGAAGGGCTGTAACCCATTTTTGCTTTTTTGTTTGGTACTTCCCATTGAATCATTTCCTTTAAAAATTCATCTACTTTTTCAATAATAATCTTTTCTGAAATTTCTGAAGGAGCCATTAAACCAAATTCAATCATATTATTTTCAATAGGCATTCCGTCGATTTCAGGGAATAATACAAACACATAGACATCACCATTATAAGTTTGTGAAAACACCAATGCTCCACCAGGTATAAATTGAAAGGTTGGGATTAGGTTGGTGCAGTCCATTAGTTCTTCTGGGAATGATTCAAAACTAATATTGATAGCCTCACTATTGTGAATCCAGTTGAGTTCTTGCACCTTCCAACCAATAGCATGTGTTTCGGCTATGGTTTTTAATGTTTTTAAGAGTAACGGCTTGGCGTGCTCGCTCCATTTAATTTTTTTTGAAACAACAGTTTCAATTGAAGCCTTATAGTCCAAAATTCGTTCTTCAAGATGTTCTATTTTCATTAGTTCTGTTCGTTAGAAGATTTTTCTTTTTTCTTAGCCGTACGTTCTTGTTTTCTGAAATAACCTCTGAAAAGGAAATTATGCTTCAAAGCTTCCATATTCTCATTCAACTTTTCAGAAGCTTCCTTTATTTCTAGCATTGTTGAATCTAATTTTTCAGGTAATCTTTCGTCTTTTGTAAGATAATTGAACGTATTTTTTGTAGTCTGAATTTCAGAAATAATGGTTTCTAGTTGCTTTGTTGTTTCTAAAATAGTTGTACTTGATTGCTCCAGATTCGTAACCATTCTTTGCACTTGATTTCCAACAAGTGTATCATTTAGTAAAACCCCTACAGCGCTTTCTTCCATATCAATTTTTGAAAATTTATGGTTTAAAGAAGCTATTAATTGGTTGGTGCCATTGGTTGTGCCTTTTAAATTATCTAAAGTAACACGTATGTCTTTTGTTAAAGTGGAATCTGTAATTAGTGCGCCTAAAGCGCCCTTCCCTTCTAAAATCTTATTTGTTATTTTTAAAAGATCGGCTGTAAGTAAAGCTGCATTTTCATTGGTTACATTGAGGGTCGAGAGCATATCATCTGCGCCTATTTTACTGTAGGTTGAAATAGTGTCTCCTGAGACAATAGCGCGTAAATTTTCTTTCCCAGGAAGGATATTCACTACCATACTTCCCACCAATCCGTCAGAACCTATGGTTGCTATTGCATCACTTTTAATAAAGGCTGCGGTCTTTTCTTCAACCATCATTTGTACAACAATAACAGATTCGTCAACCATTTCTATTTGGCCTACTGTGCCTACATTAATACCAGAGTAGCGTACGTTATTACCTAGTTGCAATCCGTTTACGTTCTGGAAAATGGCATATACTTGTATATTCTGACTAAAGATGTGTTGTCTATTGCCAATAAAATAAAGTGCCATTATCAAAATAATAGTACCAAGGACTACAAATAGTCCCACACGCGTTTTATGTAAAGCTGATTTTTTCATAGTTTCTAATTTTTAAAAAAGGCTTTAATTTTTGGGTCTTCAGAAGTGGAAAGTTCTAAAAAAGTTCCTTCGGCATAATTAATACCATCTACTAATAGAATCATACGATTACTAATTACCCGCGCGCAATCCACATCGTGGGTGATAATCAAGGATGAGGTTTTATACGTTTTCTGAATTGTTCTCATTAATTGAATAATTTCTTTTGAAGTAATTGGGTCCAAGCCAGTGGTAGGCTCATCATATAATATAATTTTCGGCTTCAAAATTAGTGCTCTTGCTAATGCTACGCGTCGTTGCATTCCTCCAGAAAGTTCTGCGGGCATCAAATCTATTGCGTTAGCTAAGCCTACATTTTCTAATGCCTCAACTACTAATTCTTCGGTTGTTTGAGACGTATTTACTTTATCACGATTTCTACGCAATGGAAATTCCAGATTTTCTCGCACCGTCATAGAATCATACAAAGCACTTCCTTGAAAGAGAAAACCAATTTCGGTGCGTAATACGTCTAATTCTTTTCGGCCTAGGGAAATGATGTCAAAATCTTTAATTTTAATCACCCCACTATCAGCCTCCATGAGTCCCACTAAGCATTTTATCATCACAGATTTTCCTGAACCAGATTTTCCCATTATCACTAAGTTCTCGCCTTCATATAATTCAAGATTAAAACCGTTTAGCACGTGATTATCGCCAAAGCTTTTACTTAAATCCTTTATTTCTAAAACTGGTTTTTTCATATTTCAAAAAATATATCGGTTAGAAAAACGGCAATAAAATCAATTACAAAGAGCAGCATAGATGTATATACTACTGCGGCGTTAGAGGCCTCCCCAACCCCAACCGTTCCTTTTGAGCAATGGTAGCCTTTGTAACAACCCACCAAGCCAATAGCAAAACCGAAGAAGAACGACTTTATAGTTGCGGGAATAATATCACTAAACTTGAGCGCATCAAATACCTTATTAAAATAGAGCAGATAAGATACTTCACCCTTTAAATTTTCAACAATAGCAGAACCCAAAAGCGCAACTGCATCACCCATTATAATGAGTAATGGTAACATTAGCGTAGTAGCTAATATTCGAGTAACAACTAGATATTTAAATGGGTTGGTTCCCGAGACTTCCATCGCATCTATTTGCTCGGTCACTTTCATACTACCCAACTCTGCACCAATACCAGAACCTATGCGACCAGCGCAAATAAGTGCGATAATAACGGGTCCTATTTCACGAACTATAGAAATACTCACCATCGAGGGCATCCAGGATTCTGCCCCAAATTCCATTAGAGTAGGTCTGGATTGCAATGTAAACACCAACCCCAAAATAAAACCTGTGACGCCTACCAAAATAAAGGAGCGATTTCCCATTTGGTAACATTGTCGTATGAGCTCCCTCCATTCAAAAGGAGCTGTAAAAACTTCTTTAAAAAACCGAATGGCAAAATAAGTCATATCACCTATTTCTTCAAAAAAGCGTTTTGTTTTAACTGTTATGGAGTTTGAAACATTCAATATAATCTTAATTTAATGCTTTTGTTATTACCCTGTCAAATCTGTAATCCATACAGACTTGTATCTGTTTTTAAAACGCATTGATGCCTTGATGTAATTAATGTGTAACTAATTTGGCGCTGTAATCTGTACCTAAGTCTTTTCTACTTTCAACTAATCGTTTAGATAAGTAACTATTAACAAATGCCTTTTAGCGTTAATAATATTGAATGGATGCATTATAAAAATTCATTTTAAACCTAAAAGTAAAAATAGGCTGCTTCCTCTGGAGGATAAATGATAAATATCAGCTACTTAAATGACCTATATCATTTTAGAGCATACGGAACCTATCTATTTTTAGATTTCATATTAGCCTAGCAATTAAAGGCAAGAAATAAAAGGTATAGGGAAAATTTTGATCATTAAGGTATCTTATCATTGGAGATCCCTTTACGTTAAAAAAAACCTGCTGCTTTTGGTAAGTTGCACTATTGTAA
>Ga0307489_10003323_pt1 | contig 10670 bp, 18 predicted proteins | sample SB12metaG_FD_202247 | JGI IMG/M metagenome (GOLD analysis project Ga0307489, IMG submission 202247) | Sea-ice brine microbial communities from Beaufort Sea near Barrow, Alaska, United States - SB 1.2 | ecosystem: Environmental > Aquatic > Marine > Coastal | place: USA: Alaska | collected...
TAAGACATGCTATGATATCGGTACGAGTGCTCGGTTCGCAATGACCCTACGGCATGGAGACGCCAAGCAGCTCAACAAGCTCTTGCGTGGCAGCCGCGCGCGGCATGTGCTGGTGCTGCGACAGGAGGACTGGGTACGGTGGTGCAGGTTGAAATGTGTTGAAGCCCGTGTTGATATGCCGTGCCTGGTGTCAGCTCCTCAACAATATATTATGAACTGCCGTCAAGTTCTGCTCTCAGATTTCAATTTGCGTCGCTACAATTGGGTTGGAAGCAGCGGCGCGGCGGCGGGCGCGGGGGACACCGTGGACAAACTAGTAGAGTGGGTGGAGGCGGGCCGGCGGGCGATGGACGATAATCCGGACCTGGGCCTGATCTCCGCTGGGCAGGGGGGTATTGAGAACATGCCAGAGTGACCAGATATCCCATATCGATATGGAAGATGACCGTATCGATACTGTCATCTCCCATATCATTAGCCCATATTCCATATCGATATCCAGGATGACCATATCGATATGGTAGATGACCATATCGATATACCGTATCCCATATCGATAACCAATGTCCCGTTTCGATATCCCTATCGATATCTTATTGATGTCCGATCTCCCATATCGATCCCCCATATCGATCTCCCATATCGATCCCCCATATCGATCTCCCATATCGATCTCCCGATCATATCTTGTCACTCTGGAACATGCACTCATCCGACGTTGAATCTCCTCCTACTGCCCCGCGTGTATGTATGAGAATTCCCATGAGGTAGGTCACACTTCGGTATCGGTCGAGTGCTTATTCTCATTTAGAAGATGCACTCAACCGACGTTGAATCTCCTCCTACTCCACCGCGGGTTTGTATCAGCCATCCCCCTGAAGGCTGGTCGCACTTCGATATCGGTCGAGTGCTTGTTCTCAATGCCCCTCATGCGAGTGAGCATTTCCCCTGAAGGTAGGTCACACTTCGATATCGGTCGAGTGATTATTCTCAATGCCCCTCATGCGAGGTCCGGCGGGGGCGGGGGCGGGAGAATACAGTGGTCGGCGGAGGTGACGCACACGCCGTTGCTGGTGAACAGGGTGCCGGTGGTGAACCTCGGAGGGTTTGAGGAGTGGGGCACCTGTGCGGACGAGGTAGGGGCAGTACTGAGAACAAGCGCTCGACCGACGTTGATTGCATGTACAATATTAGCAAACAATGAGATGACACCGGGCCTGAAGCCTCTGTTACGGTTTATCTCATCACCCAGGCCCCTGACTTTCACAACTGCACAGTGGATTGTTGAGAACAATCACTCGACCAACGTTGAATCGACGTACACAGTCCACGTGCACATATGCGCACTTACCCTGAAGGTGAGTCATGCTGGCACGCCCGATCTCGGTGGAGTGCTTGTTCTCAAGGACCCTCCTGCGAGGTGCTGTCGGGCGCGGTGGCGAGTGAACTGGCGGTGCGGTTGTGGCGCGGGGGGCTCACCGCCGCGGTGCTCCCGGCGGGCGTCGGCGTGGCCACCGGCAAGGGCTTCCACTCGTCCACTTCTCAGCTCAACCTGAGCCAATTTGGTCAGCGAGCCGTACTGAGCCCTTACAGAAATCACCCAATGCATGCCACAAAACGTGCTTTGCGTTGAGCTGAGAAGTGGTCCAGTGTAAGCCTCTCACTTCTCAATTTGCAACCTGAGCTGTGTTCGGAATTAAGGCCACTCAATGTGTCCAAGAGAGAGTGCTCATGTCAAGCCGAATAGTGGACGAGTGTAAGTCCCTGCCCACCGCACTGCCGCAGCACCGCGAGCGGTTGACGAGGACCGCCGGCGCGTGGCCTTTCGTCGTGCCGGGGTAGGGACTGATGGACAGTGCTCGCCACATCATCTAACGAATTTCGAACCCTGATTTACTGAGTCCAATGACATACGTTATCAGACTCATTTCGGATCCAGGTTTACTGAGTCAAATGACATACGTCATCAGACGCATTTAGAACCCTCGTTTCTTGAGTGAAAGGACATCCTTTGACGCTGCGAGCACTATGCATCAGTCCCTATGCCGGGGCTGACGAGGGGGGCGATGGACCTCGCGGGGGAGCAGGTACAGAAAGCGAAGGATGGGTCGTGGGAACGGTTTTCTGACCTGCGCGTGGCGGGGAATTGCCAGCCGCCTGACGTGGCAGGGGGGCAATTGAGAACAAGGTCTCGAGCGGCGATCGGGCACGACTTGAATTCAGTGTCGGCGTGACCGGTCACGCTGATCTACTCGAAATCGAGGGTCTATTTGCTCAAGGATCACAACCCGGTCGGACTGTAGGCGAGTCGGTCGGTGGGATTCTCGAAATGGCCAGTCCTGATTGGTCGAACGGAATTCGGTACCATATCACCGATACCAGACCCGACACTGAGTTTAAGATCAGGATGACTGCTCATACAGACGCGCCGACACGGTACTTTTGAGCATTTGATGACGTTCCGCTGTCGATTCCTCATTGATCCAAGGCCGGTCGAAACGTTGTTCTCAATGACCCTCCTCCAAGGACAAGACGGGGCGGGTCCCGAGTTCGTCGAACTGCGGGCATGCGCCATCGTACCCGGTGGCCACGTTTGTGATGCAGTACTTTCGGCGGCCACAGATCGTGAGCAAGCTGCTCGACAGCCTGAAGCGGATATCGCTGCCTATCGAGATAATCATCAACGACGACAGTAGGTCGGGCGGTGCAGGTCGGCCCGATCGAGCCCACGTTGAAAGCGCCTGGAATTAATCGCTTGAAACTGACCTAAGATCGACCGCTTTCAAACTTTGCTTTCAATTTCAATTTGCGCCGCTACAAGTAGGTCGGAGATTGAGGAGTTCGCCAAGCATAGCAAGGCAGGGGGGGGGTGTTAAATCCAGTCTCCGGGTCTCCGTATGATTGGTCGAGAGAGTGATTCACTGAGATTTGATTGGTTGGATTTTCTTGACGTTCGCGCCAATTTTGCAGGTAAATGTGTGTGGTCCCTGATTGGACAATGGACAGTCCATCATTTGCCAGCGTCCCTGATTGGTCGAGAGGCTGTATTCGGGGGGTTCAGGGGGTAGTCATACCGGAGACTGGGTTTAAGAACTTCTCGGACGGCGTTCGGCGCGTCACTCACCTTCAAGGTAAATTCTTCCACAGACGTGCGGCGGAGGAGGAGAAGATTCAACGTTGGTCGAATGCTTGTTCTCGAACAACCCCCTGTATAGTTGTGAACGTCAACAAGGTGGGTGAGGAGATGAAGGAAGAGGAGGCGGAGGAGGAAGAGTACGATGAGGAGGAGGAGGCGGAGCAGGAGGAGGAGACGGAGCAGGAGGAGAATGTGGAGAAAGTGGAGGACAGCATACGAGTACCCGACTCATACATTATCGAGAGGACGGCCAACCGTATATGTAACCTCGGTCGAGTGCTTGTTTTCAATGACCCTCCGGCGAGGGACCGGCGCACTACGACTGGTACGTGGTAGGGCGGTGCAGGTTGACCCTATCAAACCCACGTTGAAAGCGCCTGGAACTGTGCGCTTGAAACCGAATTACGACAAACTACTTTCAAGTTTCGCTTTCAATTTCAACTTGCGCCGCTACAACGTGGCGCTGCTGAACGACGTGCACGAAATCCGCGGGTACAACCGCCTGGCAGGGGGTAATAGGACGATTTCGGTATATCGCCTGGGTGAAATGCCCATACAGAATTGCGGGCAAAGCGTCAGCGCTCGGCGCGTGAAAGCGGTTGCCGGGTTGAATGCCCATACAGAGTTGCGGGCAAAGCGTCAGCGCTCGGCGTGGGAAGCCATATACCGAAATCGGCCTATTGAGAGCAAATACTCGACCGACGCTGAGTGACGTTGAATCTCCTCCTCCTCCTGCGTATAATCCGCGCGAATGTATGAGCATTCACCCTGTAGCTTAGTCATCCTCCGATCTCGGTCGAGTGCTTCTTCTCAATGACCCTCATGCCCATTCACACACAAGGTAAAACATGCTCTGAAAACGGTCGAGTGCTTGCTCTCAATGACAGAGTGACAACATATCCCATATCGATATGGGAGATGTCCGTATCGATACTGTCGTCTCCCATATTATTAGCCCATATCCCATATCGATATCCAAGATGACCATATCGATATGGCAGATAACCATATCGATCGACCACATCGCATATCGATATACCATATTCCATATCAGTAACCCTATCGATATCTCATTGATGTCCGATCTCCCACATCAATCTCCCATATCGATCTTCCATATCGATCTCCCGATCATATGTTTTCACTCTGCTTAATGACCCTACCGCCTGGCGCTCATGGGCTCTACGGAGCTTATCGTGCTGATCCAGGACGACGACAGCGCGCCCAAGGGCGACGGATGGCTCTCGCAGGCGCTGAAGCTCTTCAACAGCTACCCGGCAGGGGCTTCTACTAAAGAATCCCCGTGTCGTTTGGTGAGATGAGTTTGCGAGTTGTCACTCGTCAAAAAGGGAACTGATCCGGGAGTTGTAACTCGTCCGAATGTCCGGCCGGAACGGAAAGTGATCGGTCCAGGGGGTACCGTTTTGGGACCCCCCCCCCACTTTGCCCATACGTAAAATCGACGATCTGAGAATGTCGAAATCACTATTCGACGGGGGGCCGCGGCCAGTAGTTCCTTCCGCTCGTCCGCTTTCCAAGCCAGCCTGAGCCATTTTACCTCAGTCCTACCAGCGTCAACAACCCTCGACCATCCGCCTGGCATCACACGGGACCAATAACGACCCTCAACCCTCCATGATGTGTCACTGAAATCCTCAAAAAATCACCCAGCGTATCCCCCAAAAACTGCTGAAGATGAGGAGGGAATGCTACGCAGTTCCGGTGGGGGGGACAAATGGGGATGGCGCGAGGCGCGGTCTGGTCACGATCGTTGAATTAATAGACCCTCGCCCATACATTTTTCAGTCTCTTGTGTACGGGAGACTGATCTACACTGTAATTGATATGAGCGACCGTCTATTAACTCAAGCAAATCCAAATCCCCATTTGACCCCCCCACACGATCTGCGTGGTAAGGCCCTCCTGCCTGACGCTTGGGCTGCTGGGCGGGTACCGGGGGCGCATCGACAACGGTAGGACGGTGCAGGTTGACCCCAGCTTGAACCTAAATAGGCCGATTTCGGTATATCGCTTCCCGCGCCGAGCGCTGACGCTTTGCCCGCAACTCAGTATGGGCATTCAACCGGGCGACCGCTTCCCCGCGCGGAGTGCCGACGCTTTGCCCGCAACTCTGTATGGGCATTTCACCCAGGCGATATACCGAAATCGGCCTATTGGCCGTGCTTGGTTTCAGCGCCTGAAGCTAATATATGCCGGGCTGCTTTCAAACCTTGCTACCGATTTCAACTTGCGCCGCTATACAACGGCAAAACGCAGAACACGGAGCAGAAGCAGAACAACGGTGAGAAGTTCGGGAGCCACCCGGAGCAGGATAATTCGGGCCGCACGCAGGCGCTGACGCTCAAGGAGGTGCGCGCGGGGTAGGGGCTCGGGTCTTGCACTCGTCCACTTCTCACCTCAACCTAAGCCGTTCTTGTCGCTGAAATCCACTGAAAGCACCAAATCAGTCCGCGCCCTGACTTTATATACGATATGTTTTCTGATAAGGCCCAAGTTCGGATATTGTTTTTGTGTGTGTGAAGGTGTGTGTGTATTCAAAAGCAGTCCAGGGTTGATCTCTGTGACCGCGCGCACATAGTGTACCCTGTGTACCACCGCGATGCCAACATGTCCCTTGTAAAGTGCTCAAGTCAAGCCGGAACGTGGACGAATTCAAGTCCCTTGCGTGGGGGTGCCTTTCATGTGGATGTACAAGGTGAACCTGGCGCCGCTCATCACCCGCCGAAGCCTGTTCGCCGAGGTGGGGCGGAGCAGATTGAAACCGGGTTGATCCCGGAATGACTGCAAGTTGACCCGGGCTGTCCCTGTATTGAACGCGCTTGGTTGCAGCGTTTGCAGCTATAATATGACGAACCGCTTTCAATGTCAACTTGTGCCGCTACACCGAGATCGGGGGCTTCAACGCCAACTTCAGCTGCGCGGGGCAGCCGGCAGGGACTGATGCAAATTGCCCGCCATGTCATTAAACTCATTTAAATCATCGTTTCTTGAGTTCAACGGCATCCCATGACGTGGATAGTACTATCCGTCAGTTGTCCCTGGCAGCTGGGGATCGGGCTGGACTTCGAGCTGTCAATCCGCATGTGGAAGCTGGGGCGGCACGTGGCAGGGGGGGTATTGAGAACAATGTCTCGAATGGCCATCAGAGCATGGCTTACCTTCAGGGTCATTGCCCATACAGAGGTACGTGACTCGCCTCGTGGTGGAGTACTCCAGACCGTCGTATGAGCATTCACCCGCGTCCCGTTTCCGGTTTGTCGTCATTCAACGTCGGTCGAAATGTTGTTTACAATGACCCTCGCCCGTGGCGCTGTATGACCCGGCGTTCAAGCACGCCATTGGGAACAGCAAGAGCAGCGGCACGCACAGCGGCGCGGCAGGGGGTGTTGAGAACAAGCTCTCACCGACGTTAAATACAAGTATACACCTGAGCAAACTGTCAGATGGCACCGAACCTGAGGCCAATCTTGCGGAGCATCTAGCCACCCATACTCCTGCATTTCACAACCAGCTATGGAGGTTGCTGGGAACAAGCACACTACCGACGTTGAGTTTCCTCCCTCTTCTGTACACTCTGCGCTCTCCTGTATGAGCGTTTAACCTGAAGGTGAGTCATTCTTCAATCCCCGTTCGAGACCTTGCTCTCAATAAACTCAATGACCCTACTGCGCGGCGAGGCGGAGTCGGAACGCGAATGAGAAGCGCAACAATATTATGCTGTATACCATGTACCCGGGGTTCCACCACAAGGTGAGGCGGTGCAGGTTGATCCTATCGAACCCACGTTGAAATCGCCTGGAACTGAGCGCTGAAACTGAAGTGTGATATACTGCTGTCAAATTCTGCTTTCAAATTCAACTTGCGCCGCTTCAACAAGGGCGGGAGCGCCGCCCCCATGCGGCTGAACAAACAGGGGCAGAAGGATAAGGCAGGGGGGGCATCGAGCAACCACTCCACCGACGTTGCATCTCCTCCTCATCCTCCTCCCTCTCCTTCTCCTTCTGCTCTTATACCTCCTCCTCCTCCTCCTCCTCCTCCTCCTCCTTCTCCTCCTCTTCTTCTACCTCCTCCTCCTCCTCCTCCTCCTCCTCCTCCTCCTCCTCCACCTCCTGAGGGTTGTTGAGAACAACCACTCCACCGACGTTGCATCTCCTCCTCCTCCTCCTCCTCCTTCTCCTCCTCCACTTCTACCTCCTCCTCCTCCTCCTCCTCCTCCTCCTCCTCCACCTCCTGAGGGTTAAGGAGAACAAGCACTCGACCGACGTTGAATCTCCTCCTCCTCCTCCCTCTCCACCACGCGTATGTAGGATATGAGCGTTCGCACTCAAATCAAGCCGTGCTCCGAGCTCGGTTCATTGCCTACTCTCAGTGACCCTCCTCTAAGGTGTTGACCCCAAGCAATGCAAAGAAAGGGAGGTGACGACTAGTGCCTGGTCTGCTCCGACTTGATTTGTAGTACTTGTATTACCGTCTGACTTTTGGCCAAATCACCGCAACACATTTGACTTTTGGCCAGATCACCAAGCTCCGACCGTACTACATGTAGTACGAAGTACAACATCTAATACGGAGTACAGACCAGGCACTAGGGGCCAAAATACCAGACTTAGTATTATTACGGGTTCTCGTAGCTTCAAATACTACGGGGAATGACGTCTAAGTACAAGGCACTAGTAAGAATAGAGTAGTGCCCCTTGCTTGATGTACGAGTAGCGGTGAACGAGTAGCCATTTCTTTACATACCACCTAACTAAGCGGATGGTAGCGGACACAATCGTAGCGGATCTTATTTACATCATGACCCCACGGGATTCAAGGCAAAATCCTGGTGCCTCCTTGTACCCGCGCAGGCATCTCTCTTTCTCTCTTTCTCATCATGACCCCCATATGACCCCCATGTGATGGACTTGTGGCGTGGCATCCTATATATGACGTGGCAACCCACGGCTCAATGACGTGACATGCTATGACGCGGCACCCTATACATGACACGTCATCCATCGTCGTCTCATCCTTGCCGCGTCATCCTCTTCACATGCATATGACCCTTATGAATACTATTCGGAGAGCACGGATGGGGTCTTGAGCTTAAGCTTCTCGCAACCCGGCAGTGTCATCCAGCGTCCCTCCGAGGTCATGTTGGGAGCCGTCCTCTCTGCGGCGGCTTCGAGTTGCTTCCGCGCCGACGGCGACAACTGGGCCGCCGCCGCCGGAAGAAGCCCGAGCGCATGCAGCGTGTTGGAGATGCCCTGCTCGTTCATCTCGCCCGCCGTCCTCTCCGCCGCCTCCGCTAGGCCCGTCCACCCCGTCGGCGACACTACCGTTGCCGCTACCTCGAGCTTGCTCAGCGCGTTGGGCGTGTTGGCGATGCCCTGCCCGTTCATCTCGCGCGCCGTCCTCCACGCCGCCTCCGCCAGGCCCGCCCACCCCGTCGGCGACACTGCTGCCGCCGCCGCCTCCAGTTTGCTATCTATATCTATAAAAGCGTGTCACTCATCAATTAGAGTATACGCGCGCTAACCTGACTAGATGCTAAAGATGAAATGGCATGAGCGCCCGTGGCGAGAATCTCCAGTTTGCTCAGCGCGTTGAGCGTGTTGGCGACGTTCTGCGGGATCATCTCGCCCGCCGTCCTCTCCGCCGCCTCCGCCAGGCCCGCCCACCCCGTCGGCGACACCACCGCTGCCGCCGCCTCGAGTTTGCAAAGCGCGTTGAGCGAGTTGGCGACCTGTTGCTCGTTCATCTGACCCGCCGTCCTCTCCACCGCCTCCGCCAGGCCCGCCCACCCCGTCAGCGACACCGCCGCCGCCGCCGCCTCGAGCTTGCACAATGCGTTGAGCGTGTTGGCGACGCCCTGCGGGGTCATTTTGCGTGCCGTCCGCTCAACTCCCTCCGCCAAGCTCGCCCACCCTGGCGGCGACACCGCCGCCGCCGCCGCCTCTAGTTTGCACAGCGCATTGAGCGTGTTGGCGATGTCCTGCTCGTTCATCTCACTCACTGTCCTCTTCGCCGTCTCCGCCCGGCCCGCCCATCCTGACGTCGACACCGCCACCGCCGCCACCTCGAGCTTGCTCAACCTGTTGGACGAGTCGGCGACCTCCTGCGGCTTCATCTCGCTCGCTGTCCTCTCCTCTCCACCGCCTCCGCCAGATGCTTCCACCCCGTCGGCGGCACCGCCGCCGCCGCCACCTCGAGCTTGCTCAGCGCGTTGAGCGAGTTTGCGACGTCGTACGGGTTCATGTTGCGTGCTTTTCGTTCCACGAACTCTCCGAGTTGCGCTGCCAGTTTCTCGTCGACTGCCGCTGCGCCGAGATCTGCGTGCAACAGCCCCAGCGCGTGTAAGACGTTTGCACCCTCTCTTGCCCCAAAGCTCGGGCAATGCGCACGTACCAAGTCGATGAGTTGTGCGAATCTCGGATCTTGCGTCAGCCGATTGCCCTCCAACTTCCACGCGGGCTCGCCCGGCCCGCGCTTCGCGGCCTTCACTAACTTGTTCATAGCGTTCGCGACGTGGATGTAGTTCAGCTTCACTCCACCCGTCACCAGCTCCAGAATGTCCTCCACTCGTCTAGCGCCCGAGATCATGCTGTTCAGCTGAGCAACCCCACCCCCCCGCCACCCCGGCCGCGGCCACCGCCGCCGCTGCGGGGCCCGCCCCCCCGGCCGGCCCGACCCCGGCCGCGAGCGCCGCCGCCGCTGGGGGTCCAGTCGTGTCCCGCCGCGAACCCGCGGCTGCAGCCTGGAAGCACCCCGCCGTGGTGCTCGTCGCGCCGGCTCAGCAGGGCGCCGCCCCACCGCTTTCCCTCTCCATCGCTCGGAGCCATCACCGACAACGACTCAAGTCCAACGAAAATCGGCGGCAGCAGATGAGTCAGCCGCCCGCGCCCGAACCCGGCGTCGCGCCCGCCGAGGGCCTGCAGGGCCCGCTCTACGGCACGCCGCATCATCCTCGGTCTCGGTCGCGCATGGCCCGTCGCGATCGTTTGCCTCGCCGTTCAAAAGAAGTGCGGCTCGCGCTCGTCCATCTTCACTTTAAAGAACCCTCCACGACCACTCATTGTTTGTCCCCGTCGCGTCGCGTGGCAGTGGCGCTGAATCCGAACCCGTCGCGTCGGTGCTCGGTTACACCTGTAGTCGGTTATTTATCATATATGCGTCCGCCTGTAGTCGGTTTGTCGTGGCTCGTGGGTCGCCGCGGTTGGTATGTTGGCCGTTGGTGGTCTATTAATATGACAAAGTGACGCAAAGTCTGCGACGAAAACGAAACGAAAACGAAACGAAAACGAAACGAAAACGATATCGACCAATCACAGGCGAGAGCGAAAACGGAATCTCGCCAGCTGTCTCATTCTTTCGCCTGTGATTGGTCGATATCGTTTTCGTTTAGTTTTCGTTTCGTTTTCGTTTCGTTTTCGTCACAGACTTTGCGTCACTTTGTCATAGCTCAAGAAACGGGAAAGCTGAGAATTAGCGCAAAGCGCGATATAGCACAAATTCACGGGAATTAGCGCAG
>Ga0307489_10003325_pt1 | contig 10668 bp, 18 predicted proteins | sample SB12metaG_FD_202247 | JGI IMG/M metagenome (GOLD analysis project Ga0307489, IMG submission 202247) | Sea-ice brine microbial communities from Beaufort Sea near Barrow, Alaska, United States - SB 1.2 | ecosystem: Environmental > Aquatic > Marine > Coastal | place: USA: Alaska | collected...
GGTCAAAGATTGAGCTGCGCGGCATCGTGCTCCCCGTCGTGTTCAGCCCGTGGGTGCTGGAGCAGAATGACGCAGGGCTCGGTAGATCATACCCTCAACGTCGTTCGCCACACGGTATTGAGAGAGAGACGTTTTCGCGTGTATAGAGAGTCACCAGGCTTTAGCCCCGGCCCCCGTGTGGTGTGACCCGCGCGCGGACGCCCGGGGACCAGGCCGTGCTACCCATCGTATATCCTCGTGTCCCCTCCTTGCTCTATTCGCGTCAACCTCTCGTATGTCACACGGTATGGAACCCTCGTGTGTTGAGTTGAGCGTCGAGCCCGTGACGCAACGAGCACGATCTGCCGGGCCCCACTCGTGGGAGGGCAGCTGGCGCCCGGTGTTCAACCCCGCGGAGGAGCTGGTGGTGGGGCCAGAGTGAAAATATATCCCATATCGATCTCCGACCACATCGATACTGTCATCTCCCATATCATAAGCCCATATCCCATATCGACATCCAGGAAACCATATCGATGTGGTAGATAACCATATCGATATACCATATCCTACATCGGTAACCCATATCCCATATCGATATCCCTATCGACATCTCGTTGATGTCCGATCTCCCATATCGATCGGATGACATCTTGTCACTCTGGCCGGCGCCCGCTGGATGATGCATGCCACGTCATCATGGTCATGCCACGGGGGCCGGGGCGAAAGTCTGGTGCCTCCTTATGCGCACGGAAGCGTCTCTCTCTCACAGGCTCCTGACTAGCAACGCCGGATCCTACCCTTCCCCCCCAAGATACAAATAGTGTAAAGTGACACCCAATGACTTGTCGAGCAGGATGCAACGTCTGGCCTGATGACTGCCACTTCAGCATGCATGCCTGCCACGTCATCGTCCATATCCGCCAAGTGACACACCATGACTTGTCGATGTCGATGCAACGTCCGCCCCTGGCTCGAGATCGAGTGCGCGGGTGCGGTGTTGGTGCAACCCGCCGGCGCCCCGCCCGCCGCCGACGAAGACGCTGTCGCCGTCGCCGGTTCGGATAACGCGTGTGGCGGCCTCACGTTTGCGCTCTCGACGTACTCCCCGCCGGCAGGGGCTCACACTCGTTCCGATTTCAGCTCAACTTGAGCTGTTCTTTTCACCGTGTAACCCAATTTAACTCATGAATGTGTCGTGGAGCTGCTCAAGTTGAGCTCTAACGTGAACGAGTGTAAGCCCCTGCCCGCCGGTCGTGTCTCTCCCCGACACCAACGACATCACCGCATCCCCGCCCGCCGGCGGTGTCAAGGCCCCCTCCGTGCTGCTGCTCGAGGTAGGGCTGCGTAATTAATCCCGCCGAATCAAGGCGGCCAAGGCGGAAGCCTGGTGCCTCTCTCTCTCTCTCATCCCGCTGCATCATATGGACGGGGACCACGTCGATAGCCCGATGCCTCCTCACGCACGCACAAGCGTCTGACTCCCTCTCCCGCCACATCATACGCCCACCTGGTTTCTGTACTGTTTTCTTTATAACGTTCATCGAGCCCCAAGGCGCTTCACATGGTGAGCTTAACCACCATGTGAAGCGCCTTGGGGCTGGTTGTTCATTGAAATTACCGATATCATGTCTACTGTTTGCTGAGTAAAGTATGCCTGCCTCGTCATAATGGGCGAAGGGCAGCAGCCTGGTGCCTCCACCTTAGGTACGCGAAGTGACTTTCTCTTTCTCCCGCTCTTGCCACGCCACGCCACATTTCAAGCACTCGTGTATTGAGTTTGAAGACATCGTTTAAGGTAGCGAGGATTATTCGCTCGGCCCTGGTCGGAGGTGTCCTTCGACAGCGCCGTCGGCAGGGCCAGTACACTACTTCCCTTTCTTCTTCCACAGCCCGCCGTTGTTTCCCAGAACCCAGAACCACTCAGGTCATCCCACTTCATACCACACAGAAGCTCACTTATGTGCCTGAAGCCACTACAGTTGTTCCACTGAAAAGCACGACCAAATGTACCTCAAGCCACTCAGGTTAACCTACTTGATACCACGCATAAGCTTGCGTTGAGCTGGGGAAGTGAACGAGTGCAAGACCAGGGAGGAGGACGTAGCGAGCGTATTTGTTCGGGTACGCTGGTGCACCATGAGCAGACCCTCAGGTTGACCTGAAGAAGAGAACGAGTGCGCGGCCCTGGGCGGCGGCGGCGCGCTGTGCCCCGGCTGCAGCCTCGTGGGTGCCGGCAAGAGTAAGGAGATGTTCCGGATCCGCCACAAGAGTGGCAGGGCTTGACGGAGTGTGACATGCCACGCCACGCCACGGATTGTGCCACGCCCCGCCACAGATCGTGCCTCGCCACGCCGTTTAGCTTTTATTTCTTTCGAATGCTTGGCTGGGGAGGTAGCAAAGCGTCTACGCGCTTTGGAGGTCCCAAGACAGCCACGAGTGCACTACGCAGTTCTGTTGGGGGGGGAGAACCAGGGATGGCGCGTGGCGCGGTCTGGTCACGATCGGTGAGTTCATAAACCCTCGCCCACAATTTTGTCAGCCTGCCGTGTACGGCAGGCTGATCTACGCTGTAATGTATTCAGCGACCGTCTATTAACTCAAGCAAGTCCTGATCCCCAGTTCCCCCCCCCACCAGAACTGCGTAGCACCCTTCACCATTGCGTTATCATCAATCAATCGACGACCTGACAGATGGTGGGCTACAGGACTTGAGTGCCGCCGTGTGATGCGGCGAGCGTGATCCACCGGGCCTTACTCTGCGGCGCGAGCCTCGATAAAATCGGACCCACCGTGGGCGCGCTGGAGTGCGCTCCGGGTGGTGTCGTGGGCGGGGACAATCAGATAGTGACCGCCACGTCATTCAACGCGTGGTGAACCTTCGTTTCTTGAGTCAAATGTCGTCGTATGATGTGACGGTAGAGACAATCTGAGATTGCCTGCCACATCATGCAACGCATGTTGAACCCTGGTTATTTTGGAAAGTTCCATGACGTGGCGAACGACATCTGGAGGGCCCTAGTCGAAGGCGATGTGGTGGATCCGTTCACCGAGACTACCACCGCTACCACCACTGGTGGAGGCGGCAGCGGTAGGGCCTGGTAGATATAGCTCGCCACGTCACAACAAGGGAGAATATTTATTAAAAGTTGGTATAGGGGTCTAATGATTGGAGCTAATTGGTGAATCGTAACCTAAACCAAGGGCTCTGGTGCCATTCTCTCACTCAAACCATCACAACGTGTCATCCACCTCAAGATGCGAGGATTCCGAACACGTGACGATGATATGACAGGCAATTGTTGTTGTCCCTGGGTGGCGGCGGCGGCGGCATGTCTGAGGGCGACGACCGTGACACCTCCTCGTGCGCAGGCCGCAAGGGCCTCAACCTCAAGGCAAGGATAGGCGGACCTCGCAGTTTTCCAGGGTCTGGCGGACAACGCTCTTCGAATCGGAAGATTCGAGTGAATAGACGGTCAAATTTGCTATACAATGGTACAATATGGCGCTTCGACCGTCTGTTTCTCAATAATTGGCGACCGCCATTTGAGGTACCCTGGAAAACTGCGATGGATGTCACGGCCTGGCACCTGGCACCTCATAAGCCCGTGTTTACTGACATCATCTCTCGAGTAAAGTGCATCAAGCGTCATGTTTGGGCCAACAGCAATGAGGCCGCGCATGCGACTGTCGACATATTTGTGCGGGAAGGTGAGACATTCAATATTATGTAGTCGACGCTACCGCACGGGCGAGGTCCTGAACGACGGCGCGAATCTCATCAAGGACAAGGCGGCGGACTGTTGCCAGGCAGGGGCTTACACTCATTGCCATTTCAGCTCAACTTGAGCACTTCCTTCCACAGTATAACTCAACTTAACTCATGACGGTGTCCTGGAGTGGCTGAAGTTGAGCTCTAACGTGAACGAGTGAAATCCCCTGCTGCCAGGACTGCGCAGACATGTCCGATTGCAACGTCTGGGTGTACTGCGAGGGCGACTGCATCGACTTCGCCTACCATTCGTGCTGGAATGGCTCGCCCTGAGCCCTAAACCCTAAACCCTGAACTCTAAATTCCATTCGTGCTGGCATGGCTCGCCGGATGCTGCCCGCAGCGGCATTCATCTCATTTCACACCCTCGTTTCTTGAGTATAGTGCCATGGCGGGCGTTATTCGTATGCCGACACATCGTCCATCACACTTTGAAGCCTCAGATAAGAGGGGGGGGATATTAATTAAAAGGTGATACAGGGATCTAATGATTGGAGCTATTCGGTAAATCGTACATCAAATCAAGGGCTCTGGTGCCATTCTCTCACTCAAATCCGGGAGAGAAGGGCTGCCTCGTTTGTAGAGTTCCATGCCATCGCATGACGTGGCACGCATGATCCGGCCGGCCCAATCTGCAGGCTGAAGCGCGCCATGCCGGGCGACGACATCTCGGGGCCCGCCGCGTGGGCCGCCAGCCAGGCAGGGTATACGAGTGCACTCTTAAAATAATGTCCCGTACCAACCCAGGAACCTGGAGGTTAGGTGTGTTTTGAGAGCGTGCCCACGTTGATCGCCCAAAATTGAACAAAACCGCCGAAAACCTTCTCGTACAGAGCCCGGAACCTCCGGAACTGTTATGATGCGTACCTGGCTCGGAACATTATTTCAATTGTGAACTCGTATCATGACTTCCCCTTTCAGCTGCGCCTGACCCACGGCAGGGGGCTCGTGCCTCCTGGTACACGCAGAAGCTTCTCTCTCTTTCGGCTGCACTTGAGCTGTTTTGCCACTCGAAAGTTTGGCGGATATGCCACCTTGTAACTCGACGAGGCTGACGTTGAGTTGAACAGGGGATGACTGTGAGGCCCTTCGGTCAGGACGTGCCGTGGACCAGTGGCTGGTTCGCGCCCAAGGTCAGCGTCGCCATCTCCGTCCCCGCGACCCCCTCCCTCCCCGATACCCCCTCCGTCCCCGCCACCCCGGCGGTGGCGGGGCCGCCCGACGGAACCGACATCGCCGCCCCGAGCTCTGAAGGCGCCGGTCCCGCGGTGACTGCTGAGGATCCCGCGGGGAGCAGCGGGCCCACCGTCCGCACGGTGCCAGTGCCCACCCCCGGGGCCGTGCCCGCGCCCGAGCCCGCCGGTGATAGCACGGTAAGGCCTGCCGGATATCACTCGCCTTATCCGACGGTGTGGTTCAACATAAGAGACGAGGGTTCAATACGTTGTCGTTTAACATAAGAGAGGAGGGTTTAAAGTACGCTGGCTGACGTGGTGAGCAAAGGATATTGTTCGCCATATCCTACGGTGTCGTTTAACTTAACAAACGAGGGTTTAAAGTGCGTTGGATGACGTGGCGAGCAACATCCGCCAGGCTCTACAGCGCGGTGCCCGCGACCTCCGCCCCCGTCACGGACGCAATGGAGGGGTTCGACCCCGAAGACCCCATCACGTTCACGCTGGTGGCCGGCGAGCCCATCCAGATCCCGGCCAGCACCATCACCATCATCCCCGGCGCCACCTTCCCCGAGGACCCCACGGACATGCAGCTGCTCGTCCCGGTAGGATTCGGGGGCATGAGCGAAAGCCGGATACCTCTTCAGTCCCGGCTTTGTACATGCGGACGTGTCTATCGTTCTCGCTGTTTCGATGTATACACGTCATCTACAGCATTTTAAACCCTCGTGTGTTGCGTCAAATGCTCTTTTGACACACACTACGTCATCCACTGCGTTGCAAGCCCTCGTGTGTTGTACACCATGCCATTGCATGACGCGGTGAGCAGAGAATTACTGGGCTCTAGCTCCCGGAGTCCCCCTCTACCACCGACCCCGCCACGGCCCCCGTGCCGGCGGGAGACACCGCGCCGGACACCACGGTGGCGCCTGAAACCACTCCGGCGGACCCGAGGCCCGTGGCGGACCCCACCAACCCGGCCGCCCCAACCTTCCCGGCCGGCCCCACCACAACCGCGGACGCGGACCCTGCGGCGCCCGGCACCACCGCCGCCCCCGCCACCGCCCCCACCACCACCACCAACACCGCCGCACTCGAGGTGGGGCCTCACCCTACTGATATTTTCTGCTCAACTGCGTATGCCGTCGTATGATCATAACAACTAGTGTGTTGGGGTGACACCAAGGTGTGCGGGTGTGTTACTCGGCACCATCCTGGCTGTATGTTGGTATGCCTCACCATCCACGTCTGATATAGCAAGGCAATTATGAATGTAGATCTTGAAATAGCCACCACCATGGTATCCCACGGGAATACCTCGAAGGTGCTCAAGGTATTCCGGCACGGGGACCCGCGTGTGTGAGACCCGGCGTGCAGGCCGTGAGCACCGCCATCGCGGCGCTGCCCAATCCTGCTGACATCACCTGCGCGGCAGGGCCAGTGCCTGCCACTGGATCCCCTTGCAGCCCCAAATGATGCCGGCATCAGAGCAGAGTGACAAGATATCCCATATCGATATGGGAGATGACCATATCGATACGGTCATCTCCCATATCATCGGCCCATATCGATATCCAGAATGACCATATCGATTTGGTAGATAAACGTATCGATATACCACATCCCATATCGATAACCCATATTCCACATCGATATCCCCATCGATGTACCATTGAAGTCCGATCTCCCGTTTCGATCTACAGATCGATATCGGATCATATATTGTCACTCTGCGCTGCCACTGGAGCCTCTTGCAGCCTCAACTGATGCCGGCGTGCTCCTGAATCCGATACATGGCTTCACACCGGTTGCCCTTCCAGCTCGACTGACGCGTGTGTGTGCGTGTGCCCCTGAAAGCACTGACAGTTATCCCAACGTCACCCAGGTTCGAAGCTAGTCAAGTGAGACTACCTCGAGGACTGGTGTAAGGCCACCAGGGCAGAGGATGATTCGGGTGTGGATGGGTACACTGGAACACTTTGAGCGAACAGAGAGGGGAGGGGTGCAAGGCCCCACTGCAAGGACGCGGCCACCTCCGTGTGCCCGCCCGGCGAGGTAGGGATGGACGGATGTTGCTTGCCACGTCATCGACACACATTTAAATATCGTTTCTTGAGCTAGGTGCCATCCTATGACGTGGCAAGACATATCCGTCCGTCCCTACGCCGAGGTCGCCACTGACCCGCTGGGCGCCAACCAGATCCGCGGCTCGTTCCAGCTCCTCCGGTCAGGATCAATGAAAAGTGCCTGCCACGTCATCGCCCACAGTTACGCCGATACGCTCCCTGTTCTTGAGTCAGATGCTATCACATGACGAACACATACATCCACGTCATCACCCATAATTCTAGTTTCTCCTCGAGTTACATGAAAGCACATAATAACGAGTGAATGGTGCAAGTCACATCATAGTCCACAGTTCAGATCGTGCTTCGTTGAGTGAGGTGCCATCACATGCCGAGTGAACAGTGTCTACTACGTCATCATCCACATTCCAGATCATCTCTCTTCTATCAGGTGCCATTCTGTGATATGGCTGGTATCATTCACCTGGCTATAGCCCCAGGTCCCGGGACACCCCTGCCGCCGAGGCCGCCGCCGCCGCCGGCGGGGCTGCCGTGGATGGCGGTAAGGGGAACGAGTCAGCAATGTGCGACATGTCTGAACGAGTCAGCAATGTGCGACACGTCTTCCACTCCTTGTAAACCCTTGCTACATGAAATCATGCCATTTATGACGTGGCAAGCATTATCTTCACTACATGTAAACATGTAGACCTGTGTGAATTTAGCCACGTGTCACATTCTCCTAGGTCTTGCTCAGGTGACATTTCGTTCCACCTCCTGAGCATTATACTTCAGGGGGAAAAATACTTTGACGCGGCGAGCATTATGGTCTTGACCTTGGAGGATGGCCTGACCCTGCTCAATTCCGGCGACGAGGTAGCAGAGGCAGGGTCGAACACATTTTCCGTTTCACAGAGGCATCCCATGACGTGGCGAGCAGTATGCACTTGGGCCCCAACCCAACGTCGCTCACCACATGTAGACCTTCGTATACTGCGTAACATGGCGTCATATGACGTCCCATGACGCGGCGAGCAACCCTAAACCCTGAACCCTTAAGCTGGTGGAGAGTCCCAGACCGTCGTATGAGCGTGTAGAGAGACGATGTAGATGGGACGATGTCTCTACCTCGGCCCGAATGTGGAGACGCAACATCGTCCGCGTCGTTGTCATCAACGACCCTCTGGAGCGCACGACTTACCTGCAGGGTGGAGGTCAATCTTCAGTCGACCCTACACCACGGTGTTCGTGACCGGCACGCTCATCAACGCCAACACCCAGGGTGCCGTCTGCCTGTCCGACCTGGAGGTACTGTCCGGCGGAAAGTGCTCGCCACGTCATAGGGTGTAGAGTGATAATTTGAATTTTAGCCGTGGCTCCATCTCAGTACCTTTGTCGATCTAGACTAAATATTTCGAAATGAGCCCCCCCCCCCTTCGATGTAAATCTGGAGACGAGGGCTCAACGTGTTTTGAGTGACGCTGACTCCCAACATCCGCCCGGCGCTACCTGGAGGTGCCGTTCGACTTCCCCCGCACCGTCATCCCCGCCGGCGCCGCGGAGGCGATCCAGGCCGCCCCCGAGGACTTCGTTGTCACCTGCTACTACGTGGCAGGGCGCACGCCCGCCATGTCGGATGAAACATGCCACATTGTCTGCCATGTCAGATGACACCTGCCACATTGTATGCCACGTCGAATTGTACCTGCCACATTGTCTGCCACGTCGGATTGTACCTGCCACATTGTCTGCCACTTTCAGCTGTAGATGCCATGTCGGATTATACCTGCCGCGTCGCATGGTTGCCACAAGTCAACCGTGTTCGTTGAAACCTGGTGCCTTGTCGGATTGAGATGCACGATTATGTAGTGGCGGGCCGTACGAGTTGGGTGTGCGGTCGCGCGAGGCGTCCGCCGCACCGGGCACCGCCGCGGCCACCAACTCCGCGTTCGCACCGCTGCCCCCGGGCGCCGCGCCGCCGCGCGCATGCGAGGCAAGGCCCTCACTTTTTTTAATTGCATATAACGTTCATCGAGCCTCAAGGCGGTTCACATGGTGAGCTTAACCAACCATCTCTGTAATTTTAAGCGGACAGACTCCAGTCTGTCACGGTTCATGGCCGTATCGAGGGGGGCCCACTATGGTTCATAACACCGACTGCCGCAATTTGCCGCAGTTTATTACCCAGCCTTACATCAATCAACACATGGTTCATGATACCGACTGTCGCCATTTTCATCGAGCCGTAAATAAACCCTCAATAATCGACATCACGCCGACTGCCGCCATTCGCGGGTGGTCAGTGCTGGATGTTACGACTGCCGCGTCATGCAGTGGCGATTGCAGTTGGCCCGCACATCAGACGGCGACCTCGAAGACGAACCGACACGTCAAACCTCAATATGGTTCGCAACAGAGCCAACTGTCGCCGTTTGAAAACGAGCCCTGGCTACCGGACACGGTGTCGCTGAGCATGGGCGACACGGTAGGGCGGTGCAGGTTGACCCTATCAAACCCAAGTCGAAACCGCCTGGAACTCAGCGCTTGAAACTGGATTATGATGGACCGCATTCAAACTTTGCTTTCAAATTCAAGTTGCGGCGCTATATCGAGGGTCCCGTGCTTGCGTTCCGCGATGACGTGGCGCTTTGCGCCGGCTGCTGGCTGGTGGGGGGGCGCCCACCCTCGTCTCACTGTTTGCTCGTAGTGTTCCAACCCTTGTTTGATACTAAATGCCTACGTTTCATACCGAATTCCTCCGTTAGAAGGAGACCCGTGACAGGACTTTGGCTCACTGTTTGCTCACAGTGTTTCAACCTTTGTTGATACTAACCACCTCCGTTTCATACCAAATTCCACCGTTTAGAATGAGACCCATGACAGGACTTTGGCTCGCTGTTTGCTCAGAATGATTTAACCTTTGATTGATACTAAATGCCTCCGTTTCATACCAAATTCCTCCGTTTGGAGGAGACCAATGAGGGATGTTTAGAAGGAGACCTATGAAATGACTTTGAAGAATTTGCCTCCGTTCGCTACCGGGCCGTACTGGTGGGTGGGAGGGCGCGACGGCGTGCTGTTCAGCTGGAAGCACAAGGACGGGCTGCTCATGCGCGTCTCCGAGAGTGATGCCGTGGTAGGGACACACCAGAGTGACAAGATATCCCATATCGATATGGAGGATGACCGCATCGATACTGTCATCTCCCATATCATTAGCCCATATTCCATATCGATATCCAGGATGACCATGTCGATCTAGTAGACAACCATATCGATATGATCTCCCATATCGATATCGGATCACATCTTGTCACTATAGTAGGGACACACGCTTAGTATACCAGTGCTTGCCACGTCACCCACCATACATGAACCATTGATTACGAGTAAGCGTGCTTGCTTACATGGCGCAGAGAGCATTATGAAACTTGCATCTTGTAACGCGGCCTGCATGATTCACCTCGCACGGTATGAGGGCGAGCGATATTCAACTTGTAAGATATATTTGGCGAGCTTTGTATCACAACTCTCATATTAAGGTGTCGCGGTGAGCGTGATTCACTTGGTCCTACGGGGTGGGCGATCGCGCGGCAGAATGCGCGGACACTGCTTAAGCCGCTCGTCTCTTAGAGCACGTGTTTGCGACTGAGTCTGAGAGGGCGGTGTGATGGAG
>Ga0307489_10003326_pt1 | contig 10667 bp, 14 predicted proteins | sample SB12metaG_FD_202247 | JGI IMG/M metagenome (GOLD analysis project Ga0307489, IMG submission 202247) | Sea-ice brine microbial communities from Beaufort Sea near Barrow, Alaska, United States - SB 1.2 | ecosystem: Environmental > Aquatic > Marine > Coastal | place: USA: Alaska | collected...
TATTGTGTACGAGTACTCATTATCAATTTGCCTTCGCCAGTCATGCTGGTGGTGAACTAAAGTAGTGGTGAAGCTGCATCCCAAATGACTCCCGGCTGAATTTCTTAATTATGTGCAACCGGGCGAAAACCCCCATGCCAGGGGCTTACACTCTTTCACTTCTCAGCTTAACTTGAGCGCTCTTTATGGGATAGGGGGTGCGCGTGAGGGTTGTGCAGCCCATATTAATGGGGTGTTCAGGGTGTGCAGGGTGTCTTTGTGTGTCAGACACGGCTCAAGTTGAGCTGAGAAGTGGACGAGTGTAAGCCCCTGCCCCATGCGCGCCGCTATGCCAGGATTTTCACTGACTTTCTGCATAGCAGAACCGAACTCCTGTGGGACAGGTGCACAAAGAAACCCGGTGACCCCATCAACAATGCTTTCAATTGGACCTCCACTGTTACACGCCAACACTGGTTTCCCTGCAGCCATTGCTTCCAGTGGGACAATTCCAAAATGCTCGTCCTCTGGGGTATACAACACACAGAGACATCTTGCAAGCAAATCCTCCTTTTCCTCAGAGCTTATAGATGGCAAGAACACCACTTCACTTGAGATGCCAAGTTCACACGCCTCCCTTCTCAGCTCCTGGAGATATTCAACGTTCTCACGTAATCGCTCGTCATAACCACCAGCCAGGATGAGTTGTGTTTTATGCCAATGGACTGGAACCATGTTTTCCCGATAGTTTGCGTATGCTCGAAGAGCCAAGCTCAGATATTTTTTCCTTTCGAATCGATTAATAGACAAGAAAACACCTGTGAGGCTGTCTTCACCTTTGAGGTTGCTCTCAACAAAGGCTTCCTTGTCATCACATGGTGACCGTGGAATATTGTGTGTAGCGACCGCGGGATAAAGAACTTTGGGTTGAGGTCCACATCGAAAAAGTTTATTGAACGTTCTTGCAAAAGTGTCCGCAGTGAACAAACTGTTCACAAGTATTGTGTGTGCCATTCCCGTAGTAGCTTGTTCGAAATGATCTAGCGGGACTCGATACAGCTTTTGAAACATTGAGCTGTGTTGAGCAAGCAGCATATCTGGAAAATGACAATAAAATGCCACCCTCGCAGATAAAAAGGCCCGGAGCAGCAAGATCGGTGCGGACACTTGATCAACAACAACGAATGATAAATCCCTCTCATGTATCAACAGTGCGACTGTTGCCCACAGGCATCGCAAGTTGGCGAACAACGCGTGCAAACGACCACAAATGTGCCGAGGCAGCCAAGATCCATGAACACGTATCCAGTGGGCTCGTTTGCCATCTGCGGTCAACGTTTCTTCGAAGCACCGACTGGTACTGTGGTATCCAGTATACAATACGATCTCATAACCCATCGTGGATAACTCCATCGCGGCATCAACAACGAGGCGTTCGGCTCCGCCTATGCCCAGGTCTGGATGTATCAGAGCGACTTTCCTGCCTTGGCCGAGCGGTGGCAACCTGTCCATTTCGACGTCGTGTTCTATTCCTCAATCTTCCACGTGACCGACTTTATTGTTGCAGGCCCGGCGGCAGGCAGGGGTAGCCGGGCACAGGCCGACCGGCGACAGGGGTTATTGAGAACGGCGCACCCCCGCGGTCTTGAGCCGTACGTGACCGGAAGCGCGAGTCGATGTGGTGTGAGGAGAGATGAGTGACCTGACGGGTGGCGGGTGGGTGCCGGGTACGAGTAGTGTCCGTTTGGTGCCTGCCGACCACCACCTGTCCGAGCTCGAGGAGGGTGTGCCCACGCCCACTCACAGACCGTTTCATGTTTTATGACCCCTATTGCCGCCCTGGACACTGGTAGCGACGCAGACCTCGTAACCCACTGGGCGACCTACCGGGCAAGGCCGGCACGTGGCAGGCCCCCCGCGGCGATGACGACGTATGCCCGCCTGTACCAGGGCACTGGGCACCCCGGGGCCGGCGGCGACTTCTCCTCTGATGATTCCGACGCGGATGTTGCTGCTCCTTCCGAGGCTACCGTTGGGCACACGGCGGTGAATGCGGTGACGCTCAAGCCCAGTAACGGAGTGCGCGGGACGATGGTGGTGGGCGTGACCGGCAGCGGCGGAGGGCTCGGTGACGTCGGCGGCGTCGGCATCGGAGTCGTGCAAACTCTCAAGCCTCCTCCTCCGCCTGCGCCTCAAAATCCTGCCCCTCAAAAGCGAAAGAATCAACCCGGCGGGATAATGGGTCTGCCGCGCAAGCACCACTCCGCCGCCGCCGCCGCGCCCAAGGAGCTGCTATCGACTGGGGGCGTCAAGTACATCCCCTCCGTCCGCCGCCAGCGCCCCGCGCCGCTGCCGCCGGCCCCGCCGCCGCCGCCGCTGCCCTCGACGGCCGCGTCCGAGAGCGGCGACGGACTCATGTGTCGTACCGTGCCGAGTCGGAGCCACGACTCCATCAACCGGTTGGGGGCAGGGGCTTACACTCGTTCCCAATTCAGCTCCACTTGAGCTCTTCTGTCCACCATATAACCCGACTTAGCTCACGAATGTGTCCAGGAAATGCTCAAGTTGAGCTCCAACGTTAACGAGTGTAAGCCCCTGGTTGGGGGGCGCGCACGTCCACAAGAGCAGCGCCGCCTCGCACGCCGCGGGCACCTGCTGCTGCGCTCACGAGCGCAAGTACATGCTCGGGGCGGGGCCGCACACCACTTCCCATGGCAGTTGGACCGAAGCTGTTGCTTCCCTCAAGTTGTTGCGTCCCTGGTCTTGCTATTATCGCTTGTTGGCGACGTCACAACAACTAATGCTCTGGCGATCCCAATCATGTATGCTGCACTAATGTACCAGCATATCGACACCTGGAACCACTTATTGCGTTCCACGCTGACAGGCAGACAGCCAGCCCGTGCATCTCGTTGCTATTTTCGCATCCCATGCCAGTATCCCAACTGAAAACCTCGAAGGTGCCCAAGTTCAATGGCTATAAACACAGGAACCCGTGGCGGACCCTGCGTGGCGGATGTGAGCAAGGCGCGAGACGAGCTGACGCGGGTCCAGGCAGTCATCTCCAAGGTGAGCCGGTGCAGGTTGACCCGATGAAACCCGTGTTGAAAGCGCCTGGATATGTAATCTTGAAACTGGAATACGATGGACTGCTTTCAAGTTTTGGTTTAATTTCGACTTGCGCCGCTACACCAAGACGCTGTGGCGCCGCCTCCACCGCACCACCCTGGCCACCACCTTTTCCGCATGGCGCCAGCTGTGGTTGGGCCCAAGGGCTTACACTCGTCCACTTTTCGGCTCAACGTAAGCACTTTGTGTGGGATAGGGGGAGCATGTAGGGGTTGCTTAGGGGGTGTTTCGGAGGTGCCAGGGGGTATCAGGGAGTGTTCAGGGTGTATCTTTTGACAGAAACAGCTCAGGTTGAGCTAGACAGTGGACGAGTGTGAGCCCCTGGTTGGGCCTGCCAGACATTTCTCATCACATCATACGATGCTCATCACGTCATATGACGTCATGTGGCTCAAGAGACGAGCGTTCCCAATGCGTGTCGACGACTTCCCGGGTAATACAGGGCCTGGCATGTATTGCTCGCCACGTCGTAGGATGTCATTTTAAGTCAGGACCCGAGGGTTCAAAATGCGTGTCGATGACGTGGCGGGCACAACTGTCGGCCGTAAGAATTGGACAGCTCAAGCTGTAGTCTGCTCCCCACTACTGGTCCCTAAACTGAGGGCAATTACCCGCAAGATGGAGAGAGGCGTGGCGCGGCATCGAAAACTGGAGGGCCTGCGGACGTGGCGGGATAACGTGGCAGCGATCCGGCGGACGCGCGCGGTGGGGCGGCGGGCGCGCGTGCACTACGCCACGCGCCTCGGCAAGGTAGGGCGGTGCAGGTTCACCCTATCAGACCCACGCTGAAAGCGCCTGGAACTAAGCCCTTGAAAGCGAATAGATATGAACTGCTTTCAAGTTTTGCTTTCAGGTTTAGGGTTTAGTGTTTAGCCTAAACCCTATAACCTCAAAACCCTAAACCCCACAACTTCAACTTGAGCCGCTACAGCAAGGCGGCGCTGCAGCTGTTCCAGCAACACGCCAAACAGCTCCGAAGACAGCGGCACCTGGCAGCTAAAACCGCGACGTGGATTCGAAAGCGATTCGTCGGCGGCTCCTTCCGCAAGTGGCGCGCCGTGGCAGGGGGGGTGCTAAGAACAAGCACTCGACCGACGTTGAATCCCCTCCTCCTCCTCCTCCGTGCGTCTGTATGACCACTCATCCCCAAGGTATGTCAAACCCCGACATCGGTCGAGTGCTTGTTTTCAATGCCAGCATCGGTCGAGTGTTTGTTCTCAGTGCAGACATCGGTCGAGTGCTTGTTCTCAGTGCCGACATCGGTCGAGTGCTTGTTCCCAGTGACTCTCCTGGTGGGCTATGGAGGCGGCGTCGCAGCGCGCCGCCGACGCCGCGGAGCGCACGGCCATCGTCGCCACGCGGCTCATGAACAACATGCTGCGGGCCAAGGGCCTGGCGCCCCCCTTCCGCGCCTGGTACGGCCTGCCACATATTGCCCACCACTTCTTCCAACGCATTTTGAACCCCCGTTTATTGAATTAAACGGCATCCTATGACGTGGCGATCAATATCTACCAGGCCCTGGCCTGCCACATATTGCCCGCCACGTCATCCAACGCATTTTGAACTCCCGTCTATTGAATTACATGGCATACTATGACGTGGCGAGCATCCCATGACGTGGCGAGCATCCCATGACGTGGTGATAAATGTCTACCAGACCCTGGCAGGTGGTTGCACCTCCACCGACACCACTTGAGCGCCCGCGAGGCGCTGGAGGGCCTCGGCGCCTTCGCCTCCAGGTAGGTCACAGATGAATCAAATCCGACACGTCACCCGCCACAGTTTGAACCTGGGATGGGGTACCCGGATTCGGACGGACTCGGTGGAGGGGCGGATTCGGGTGGATTCCCGTGGATTCCGAGCAGCTCAACATGGGGGAGTTTTGGCGCATTTTGCACTCTGTATGGGCATTTTGACCCTATCAAAATGGATTCTGGACTCGAAAGAATTCGGTAGGATGTCGGATTCCGGTGGAATCGGGTGGATTCCTAGACCCCGGAAATGGAATCAGCCAACCCAGGTTTGAACGCTCATGTATAGAAGCGAATGTCGTCCTGTGACGTGGCAAGCAGCTGGTCACTCGGCCGTGCACAACGGGTCTTCTTACTCAGCGTCGCGGTGTTCGGGCGCTGGAAAGACACGGCGCTGCGATTGCGCCGCGAGGCGGTGGAGGAAGCGCGCCGCGCCAACACCCTTCGTGAACAGAAGTTGGATGAACGCGAACACAAGGTAGGGCGGTGCTGGTTGAATCGATGAAGCCCGTGTTGAAAGCGCCTGGAAATATTCTCTTCAAGCTGGGATGTCATGAACCGCTTTCAAACTTTGCTTTCAATTTCAAGTTGCGCCGCTACAACAAGGTGGAACGTCTGCAGAACGACCTACCGGGCCTGCTGGCGGAGGAGCGCGCGCGGTCGGGCCCGCCAGATATACAACTCGACACGGTATTCAACGCATGTGAACCCCCGTTTCTCTGCTCAGTTCTGGTGGGGGCGGCAAATGGGGATTGGGATTTGCTTGAGTCAATAGACGGTCCCTGCGTCCCTCATATAAATTACAGTGTAGATCAAACTCCCGTGCACGGGAGTTTGAATGATCTATGGGCGAGGGTCTATTAACTCTACGATAATAACCAGACCACGCCACGCGCCATCCCCATCTGCCCCCCGCACCAGGAACTGCGCAGCTCGATGTAAATGGCAGCCTGTGAAATGGCGAGCAATGTGCGGCAGACCCTAGGGCGCGGGGGCGCGCCGAGAGGAACACGGAGACGGCGCTGGCTAAGATGAACGAAGCCGCGGCGTTACACCGCAGCCAGGTCATGGAGCGCGAGCGCCGCGACGCCGTCGAGTTGGCGGCCGAGGCAGGGGGGGCGAGCAAGCACCGCACTGCACGCCTTTCGTCGAATCGACGAACCGAGTCAATACATCTGTATGATCATCGCCCGTCAAGGTAAGTCGTGTTAGTACCTGGTCTGTGAGCTTCTCTGGGTAGTATCTCGTACTGTATACAGAATTTGGCCCGTTTGGCCATTGGCCAAAAGTCAAATACGTATTTTGGTAATTTACCGAAGAAGACACTTACTGGAACGTACATACTCACAGACCAGGCACAAGTTTTCAATGACCCTCCTGCGAGGGGAAGACGAACGTGGACGCCGCTTACGCGCGCGGCATGGCGGAGGTGGTGCTGCTGCGGGCGGCGGATGCGGCGGAGGCGCGGGGGCGTGAGGCCCAGGCGCTGGCGGAGCGCCAGTGGCTGCAGCGCGCCGTCGAGTCCTCCTGGGAGGCAGTTCCTGCCACATATTGCTCGCCACGCCATAACAAAGTGCTGCAAACCACTTAGCAACTTAGCGACCTTGACTGCTAGGTCGTCCAAAAGGACAGTTCTGATTGGTCGAGCGGGACGACTCAGCACTCACAGTCGCCAAGTCACTAAGTGGTTTGAAGCACTTCGTCATAGTAGCCCATGTGACTCAGTCAACGCGGGCTCAGAATGCGTGTTGTGTTGATGACGTGTGGAGCAACATCTGCCGCGCCCTACTGGGAGGAGATACTGTTTTACCGCAAACGGGCCGGCGCGGCAGGCGCGGAGGCCAGCCTGCACGATCACCTGGTAGGGCGGAGCAGATTGACCCTATGAGGCCCACGTTGAAACCGCCTGGATGTAAGCGCTTAAAGCTAAATTGTAATATACCGCTTTCAAACTTTGCTTTCAAATTCAACTTGCGCCGCTACAATCTGGCGGCCGTCGCGGGGCCGGGCCGCGCGCGCGCCCTGCTGCCGGCCGGCTACAAGGCGCCTTGGAGCTCCACCACGGTCGGCGTCACCGCCACGGCCACCATCCGACCCGATCCCCAGGCGGCCTCCACGGATGTAAAGGGGTTCGGACACGGACCTAAGTCTGGGACCGTGAGCGCGGTGGGATTGCGGGTGCCCCCGGACGGCGGCGGCGGCGGTGGCGATCCGGCGGTGACCACCCCGCGCTCCGTGGCGGCGTCAAAGGCGGCCTGCCTCCTCAAGCGCGGCCTGAGGCAGCGCCAGCAGGCGGAGGCGGACGGCGCCGGGTACACTCCGGGCAAGTCGTCAGAGGCCAAGTCCCCGTTCTCCACCGCATCGCTTGCGGCGAAGAAGAAAACAGTGTCACCCAAGGTAGGGCCAGCCGGAATATGCCAGCATTACTTTTGGGCATGATTGGGCATAATCCGAGCATAATAAGTTGGATTTGGTGAATTAAGCAATTGGAATATGGGCAAAAGAAAAGCATATTCGGGCGGTCTCTACCCAAGGGGCGGGCGGGGCTGGTCGTCGGGCCGGGTGGCGGGGGTGGGGGGGGGGGGGGGCGGGCCCGCCACCCCCCCCAGGTCCCGCCCCTGGTAGGGTGGTGCAGGTTGACCCTATCAAACCCACGTTGATAGCGCCGGGATCTGAGCGCTTGAAACTAAATTATGATGATCCGCTTTCAAACTTTGCTTTCAATTTCTACTTGCGTCGCTACAACCTGGGGCGCCGCTACCACCACCTCATCGCCCGGGTAGTGCCTCACGGATATTGCCCGCTATGTCATCCAATAACGCCTGACTGATATCGATCTCCACGCCATAGGATGGCATTCAAGTCAAGAAACGAGGTTGAAAATGCGTTTGATGACGTGGCAAGCTGTACATGTGAGGCCCTACGCCCGGGACGGTGGTGTCCTCGGGGCCGGGGCAATGGTCCGCGGCGCAGGGAGGGGCGTGGGCGCTGGGGCAGGGGCAGGGGCAGGGGGCCGCGGCGCTGAGAGGGGCGGGGGCCAGGGGGGGCGGGCAGTGGGTTGCGGCGCAGGGGGCGGGGCAGTGGGCCGCGGAGCGGGGGCCGGGGCAGTTGTCCGCGGCGCGAGGGGGTCCGGGGCTGGGGCCAGGGCAGTGGGCCACGGCGCGGGGGAACTTCGCCACGGCGCTAGAGGACGCCGAGGTGGCGGCGGCGGTGGCGGCAGACTATGACACCGCGGCGGCGGCGGCGGGTGCGGCAGTTGTCCGCCCGCCCGCAACCCGCCGGAAGAGCTCGCTCGGTTCGCAGCGCCCTGATGACTCGCCCGGTACGCAGCACCAAGGTGTGGCGGTGCAGGTTGACAGCATCAAAACCCCAGTTGAAAGCGCGCCTAGTTTCATCGCTTGAAACTAATATGTGGCCAACCGCTTTCAAGCGCTGCTTTCATTTCAACTTGCGCCGCTACACCAAGGACGCACTCAGAGTCCGCGGAATTCGCTCAGTCCGCAGCGCCCTCTGCGGCGTCGGCGCCGGGACAAGGGTGAGCAGCAGAAACGAGCGGAGTCGCCGCTGTACGAGGGGGAGCAGGAACTCGGGGGAGCGGATGAGGAGGTGGAGGTCGAGGTCAAGGCGGAGGAGGAGGTGGTGGTGGAGGACGTGGAGGAGGAGGAAGAGGAGGAGGAGGAGGCGGAGGAGGAAGTGAAGGAGGAGGACGAGGGAGAGAAGGAGGAGGAGGAGGAGGAGAGCTTTGATTTTGCCGAGGACGCAGCATTGGCCGCGGCGGCGGCAGAGGAAGGTGTCGCGGCGGAGGCGGAGGCCAAGGCGGAAGCAGAGGAACTGGCGGCGGAAGTCGTGACAAGGGCGTTTGCAGCGGCGGTGGCGGAGGAGGAGGAAGCGGCGGCAGTGGCGGCGGAAGCAGCGGCGGTGGAAGCGGCGGCGGCGGAAGCGGCTGCGGAAATGGCGGCGGAAGCGGCGGCGGAGGCGGAGGAGACAGCGGAGGCGGCGGCGGAGGAAGCGGCGGCGGCGGCGAGTCGGAGGCGGCCGCCGCCCCCCAGTCTCTTCGCAGGGCCCTAGACTCGTGCCCTTTGCGCCTCAATTGCCAGCCGTCACAGCTGTGCTTTAGACGTTCAAACCCCGAACCCACTTGCAATTATCCCAACTTAATACCTCGAAACTACCCAAGCGAAGCTGAAAATTCAACCCGTGACAGTCCCTGCCTCCTGGACAGTCCTGGCGCCGGCCGGCCGAGATCCAGCGCCGGCCGACCGGGTCCCAGCGCCGGCCGACCCACCGCCATGCGCGTCAAGGCCAACCGACCGGCGCGGGGCTACCACAGCTCCGATTCCGACGACGACGACGACATTTTCGGAAAATGTAAAAAGAAGGAGGCAGCGGCAGGGGCTTACACTCGTCCATTTTTCAGCTCAACCTGAGCCCTTCTGTTCACTGTCAGCCTGACGCCAACCAGCGCATTCCACGAAAAGTGCTTACGTTGAGATGAAAAGGTGGTCGAGTGTAAGCCCCTGGGCAGCGGCGCCGGCGCCGGTGCCGATGCCGCACACACCCTCGGTGGGATGGTTGCAAGTTGAAACCCATGCCTCGTATGACATGTTGCTGGGTTCATCGCTTAAATCTTTAATATCAGGTCACTGCTTTCAGGTTTTGCTTTGAATGTCGAGTTGCGCCCCTACAACTGGGCGCGAGGGTTTGACTCGGACGATGCGGTGTTGTTCGGAGGGCGGAACAGCCCCGGGGACGGGGGCGGGGGCGGGGGAGGTGGCGGCGGCGGGGGCAGGGGCGGGGGCGGGGCCCGGGCTGGCGGCGGCGGCGCGGCCGGACCGGTACACTACGCAAAGACAGTCAGGGTCGGCAGCAGCGGCGGCGGGGGACCGGTACACTCCGATACAGTCACAGGCGGCGGTGATAAGGGTCAGGCTGCCGCCGCCGCGGCGCCCCCGCCCCCGCCGTACGTGGACGACGACGACGATGACGACGACTGGGTGTTTCGGAAGCCCGGAAGAGCCTCGTGAGAGAACAACGCGGGGCGGCGCAATAGGGAGGCGGAGACACGTCATAGCTTTCACAGTAGGCTCTAGCTCGGAACATCAATGACATTCTATATTCATTCCATTCATTCCATTCATTCCATTCATTCCATTCATTCCATTCATTCCATTCATTCCATTCATTCCATTCATTCCATTCATTCCTTGTATACCAATTCTGTTTGTGGCGGCGAACGTCTATGCTCAGTACCAGGTAGTGGCGCCCGTGAAACCTAGAAATCCTTTCCAGAAAATCTGCGCGGTCTCGCTACTCGACCAAACACTTCATATACATCCTTGAGTTGTCTATTCCAGGGAACTCTGCCGACGCCGTGCTGGCTAACACGCGGCGGCCCTCCCGGCAGCGCTGCCCACTGCACGGCTGCTCTTTCGCTAAGTGGCCAACACGAAGCCCCCAATGCAAAAGACATATTTTCTGTAGCTCTACCGGCAGCATTTGCGGCAGAGCGGATCCTAAATGCTATTTCATTTTTATCTGCTGACGAGTCAGCACGTGTGAAGCTACGGAGTTTTTTTATGTACCCCAAATGGCGGTCAACGCGGGCCAAAGTGACGATCAGCGTACGGGCAATCATCGTGACAGAAACGGACAGTCCGACCAGCCGCACGTGTTCAATCGGTCCCCGAATAGACCTATTCCGCTATATCAGCCTTGGTCTAATAATAACTCAAGAACGGAAATCGTGCGCGCTCTGCGCCAACGACTTCGGTCGCCTGAGTCCAAGAAAACGCTCTTTTGAGTGGT
>Ga0307489_10003327_pt1 | contig 10666 bp, 17 predicted proteins | sample SB12metaG_FD_202247 | JGI IMG/M metagenome (GOLD analysis project Ga0307489, IMG submission 202247) | Sea-ice brine microbial communities from Beaufort Sea near Barrow, Alaska, United States - SB 1.2 | ecosystem: Environmental > Aquatic > Marine > Coastal | place: USA: Alaska | collected...
GCTGGAGGCATGGTCCGACGTGTTCGACGCGAAGGTGCTGCCGCTGCTGGACCCCACCACGCGCGCGCTGCTCGGGCGGTGCGGGCAGGCGTGCCATGACGCGGTGCTGCGATCCCCCAAGCTCCCCTGCGCGGGTCGGACCGCCGGGGTGAAGCTGAAGGTCACGGAGTTCGTCGGGTCCGTCTCACGTCTGGCTTGGGCCAGGGGTAACGGGTGCCCGTGGGTGGCAATGACGTGTGAGCTCGTGGCTCGGGGCGGGCACCTGGAGGTGCTGCAGTGGGCGCGGGAGCACCACTGCCCGTGGCGCGAGACAACCTGTACAGCTGCAGCCGCGTTGGGACACCTGGAGGTGCTGCGGTGGGCGCGGGAGCACGGGTGCCCGTGGGACCCAGGGATGTGCTGGATGATAGCTGGCAGGAACAAAGTTATGCTGGCATTGATAAATGAGCTCGGAGGTTGAAGAATGAGCACCTGCGAACAATGGAGTGGCCCCCGACATCCCAGCCAACGATACGATAGAGCTATGCACACAATGTAGTCGCACGTCTTCGATGGAATTAGCTACATTCACAACGCACGCCTCACCTTCCTCATGAAACTGTAGTTCACACTTTAATTCGACAGCAAACACACAACAAGCATGTACTAACGCGCGACGCACCCGCGAAACCATGACGTCCATTCCATGCCATGCGGGAGTGTCAGTGGTAACAGGGCCGTAATTTAGCGTTGCGACGTGACGGGCTCGGCACGCATGCGAATACATCTATCGATGCTACAGTGACTATCAATACTATGAATGACTATCCTAAATACCCCGGAATACTGTGAATCGCTAATGCCCCGGAATGCTATATTAGATCCCTGGGGGGAAGTCCTGGAATGCGCGGAGGTCGGTGGGACTAGCGTTGTGTAAGTCCTCGGCTGCCAGCTGTACCGCCAACGCGCGGGTCAGGGTGGAGATCTCCGTGAGCGACCCGCCCAGACCGCATCCCTCGATACGATCTCGAAGCATCCCTACCGACACCTCCATCACGGCGGCCTTCATGTAGCAGCGCATGTTGGAATTGAAGCAAAACTTAACAGCGGTTCATCATAATATAGCTTCAAGCGCTGAAACCAAGCGCCACACGGGGCAGCATGATGTCAACCAGCACCGCCCTGCCGTGAGCCCGACCCGCTTCCGATCATCCATGAACCCCCCGCCTCTACTGCCGCCGCTATTACCGCCTTTCGCGATTTGGGTTTGATTTTGATTTTGAGGTTCATTTTCGTTTCCGTCACTGCTGGTGTCGGGCCACTCGGCGTCCACTAGCGCCTCCGCACAGGGTCTTTGTGGACGTGTAGATAACTGACCAACCTAGTCTGATGTTGTATGCACGAGCTCACTCACACACACAGCTCTGTGCTAGTACACTCATTCTGTTTTTAGCTCAAAAAAGCGTCTTCGAAGTCTTACGTTATTCAATCAAATTGCAGAGTGGGCGAGAGGCAGTGTGAGGAAACAGGCCAGGGCCATGCCTCCACGCACTGGTCCAGCCCGCGGGCCCGCAGCGAGTGGAGCTCCAGCTCCAGGCGCTAAGGTCTCACAGATGTTGGTCGCCATATCATTCATTGCACTTTGAAGCCTCGTAACTGGAGTCACATGAACATCCCTATGACGTGGCGAGCGACATCTGCCAGGCCCCGCCAGCCGCAGGTCGTGCACGGTCATGGCGCTGATGAAGGTCGCCACCGCCCGCGCCCCCATGGGTAGGGCCGGGCAGATGCTGCTGGCCGTATCGGCGGATGGCATTTAAGTCAAGAAACGAATGTTTGTAATGTGCTGGACAACGTGGCAAATAACATCTGCTCGCCACATCAGCGCCTGGCAAATCATCAAGAAACGAAGGTCTGCAATGTGATGGATGACGTGGCAAACAACATCTGCTCGCCAAATCAGCGGATGGCATTCATTTCAAGAAACTAAGGTTTGTAATGTGTTGGATGACGTGGCAAGCAATGTCCTCCGGGCCCAACCTGCGGGAGTGGCCACGATGGAACCTTCAGCGGCCGCCGCGGCCGCGGCGTCTGCCACGTCCGCGGCCCACGTCACAGGAGTCACTGGCGTCGCAGGCGTCGCGGGTGTCGCGGGCGCCGAGGCCGCCGTCGAGTAGGGCCTGGTAGATACTTCTCTCGACGTCATCCAACGCACCTTCGATCCTCGTGCCTTGTGTAATCAGGTGAAGGACCACACTGATGGCGTGGATGACCATGTTGAGAGGTGGCGTATGACCAAACAGTGGGGCAACGACGTGGATGATGCACCCTATGACGTGGAGGGAAATTATCAGCCAGACCCTACCATCCAGGTACCGCCACTGCCCCCGCTCCAAAAGAACTTCGGCTGCGGCGTGCCAGGCACAAATGCCGAAGCTGAAGCTGACACCAATGCCGATGCCGACGACGCCGCTGCCGCCGACACTGACACCGTCGCCGTCGCCGCTGCCGACGTAGACACAAACGCTGATGCGGACACCGACGCCAACGCCGAACTCATCTCTGCCTCCAATGACCGCCCGCCGCTGCCACCGCCTGCTGCCGCACCCGCCGCCGTCTCCTCCACCAACGCCGACGCCGAGACTGAGGGGGACGTGCGCGCGGCAACACGCGGTGACCCCGACGCTGAGACGCGCGCGGCAACACGCGGCGACAGCGCCGGCGACGTGCGGCTGCGGCGGCGACCGGCGGCGACACGCGACGACAGCGGCGGAGTTTCCATCGGAGTGCTCACCATCGAGGGAGCTACTGCCGGATGTGCCACCAGGGGAGGCGTCCGGGGACAGGGACAGGCATATATTGCCCGCCACGTCATCGCCACACTTTTGTAACCCTCGTATCGTGAGTTGAATAGCATTCTTCGACGTGGCTAGCGATATCAGCCAAGCACCTGCCCGCCGATGCCGAGGTTTTAGGATTCAGAGTTTGGTGCTTTGGATGAATCCTCAACCCTCAACACGCATGTAATAACCTCGGTTATTGACTCAAATAGCATAGCGTCCCATGACGTGGCGAGAAATTTTAAATATCTGCCACACCCTACCCCAAGCTGTCTATGGACGCGTCCCACCCCGGGCTGCCTGTGTACGCGCCGCGACGGAGTGTCGGGAGTCGCTGGAGCCTTCACGGACATCTCAGCGGCATGGGATCGGCGGAGAATGGCCAGCTCCTCTGCGAGTTGTTCGCGCGCCAGCGCCGTTCGGAACGTCGCCGACGCCTCGGAGGTGTACCCGCCCCGGCTGAAGTGAGATGTTGTGGATGCATAGCCCGCCTCAGAGTGTAAAGACAAGCCATCGGGGGAGACGGCCGCGGCGTCGGCGGCGGCGGGGTTGAACTCCTGCATGGACAAATCGGCGGGGGTAGCGGCGGCGGCGGCGGCGGCGGCGGCAGCAGCAAGGGCAGTGGCCGCGGCGGAGTCAGTGGTAGCGGGGGGGGTGGTGGTGGCGGTGGCGGCCGGGGTGGCTACGGGGGCGTTGCTGGTGGTGGAGGTTGCCCCAGCAGCAAACACTTCCGAATGCTGCAACACCGCTATTGATGTGGTCCCCTCCTGCACCACTGACGCCACTGATGCGTTTGCTTTGCCCTCCTCTTCCCAACTTTTCGAGATGGCGTGCGCCAGGCCATGCACCAGTAGCGCTAGAGGCCCCGCGTCTACCTCGCTGCGCTCCAACTGCGCTCGCAGCGACCCAACCTCGTCATAGGGCCAGACGTATCACATTCGCTACATCATCAGATGCCATTTAATTTAACTTCATTAACGGAGTTATCACGCAGCAAATGACGTTGTGCATGGCATGTTGAGCATTACCTGCATCATGACGGTGTTAATGACGTGGTGAGCGGTAGCTGAATTATGACGTTGTGAACGACGTGGTGAGCATGATCTGCACTATCGATATGGCCTGACCTTGTGCCGCTTGAAATCCACCATCGCCGCGCCCTCCATGTTGTGCAGCTTCAGCCTTGCTTTACGCTCGGCGCGCTTTTCCGACTTAGGCGACAACAAGGTTCCTGCGGTACTTGTCGTCGACCCTGCTGCTGCTACATCACCCTCCCCGCCGCTGCCCAACCCTTCCCCCTCCTCCGCCTCTGACAAGAGCGCGGCGGCGTCCTTGGCGTCCCGGTCCATCAGGTACCGCCGCATACCAGGGCCCCGCAGATATTGCATGCCACTTCATATCGTGCAAAACAAACGAGTGTCCAAAATGCATTGTATGACGTGGCAGGCAAGTCCCTGGCATATGTTTTTGCCACGTCATACCATGCAAGAGGCGAAGATTCAAATGCGTGTCGATGAGCAATACATGCGAGGCCATGCCGCATGCCCTCGGCCACGAAGTGTTCATACGCCGCGTCGTTCATCGCATCTTGAAGCGCTGCGATGGAGGAGTCGTCGAGGCCGTACTTGACGAGCTCGGAGCGGAACTCGAAAACTGATAAGTCCCACACTTCGGAAACCAGCCCGAGGTGGTCCGAGTCAATGCTCCACAGCATATCCAACCCGCCGCCATCTAGAGCCGTGTGAACAGCGCACGCCGCGTCATGTGATGGCATTCAGCTTATTAAGCGAGGGTCTGAAACGTCCTGGATGACGTGGCAGGCAGCCTTTTAGTGTCGTCACGCAGCCCTGCCTCCTCCTCCTTCGCCGCCGCTGCCGCCGCCCAGGGTCTTACAATCTCTCCCTCAACCCGCTCAAATGAAGCTTCTCCAAGGAATGAAGTTGACATCTCGGGCTGTCGGGTGGTATTCAGGGCATACAGGCCATGAATACATGGACATAACAGCTTACGGTAAAGCTGAATGTAAGGCCCTGCCTCCTCGGCCACCGCCACCGCCACCGCCGCCGCTGCCGTGTACGAGGTAGGCACCGTCGTTCTCCGATAACAGCCGGACGGGCTCCGCTGAGGCTCCCTTCACCTGGTATGAGGGTCACTGAGAACAATCACCTTCAGGTTGAATACTCTTACTAATACAGACGTGCGGACTCGGTAAGGGAATGACTCACCTTCAGGTTGAATACTCATATTGATACAGACATGCGGACTCGATGTGTCGATTCGATGTCGGTCGAGTGCTTGTTCTCAATAACCTTCCCGCCTGGTCCCTCAACGCATCCACCACCCCCGTCAATCCGTCCCAAGGATCCAACATGTCCAGTTGACGCACCCGCGCCGAATGCCGTGCCCCGCTGCCCCAGCCACTTTGGCTGTTCGACGTGGATGTTTCTCCTGCCTCAGCGTAGGGCCTGGCTGCTACAGCTTTGCAATTTTACTCAAGAAACGAGAGCTCTACATGCCCCAAACATTGTTTCTCCAGGCATTGGATGACGTGGCGGGCAATGTTAGCTTTTCCCTACCTCGGATGGAGCATACTCAGAGTCTCGACGCGCGTCCTCAGATTCCCGCCGCGACTGGCCGTCGTCGTTGCCGCGTAAGGTCGCGAGCGCCGTCGCCTGCCCCGACGCCCCTGCCCTCGCCCCGCCGCTTGCCGCCGCCTCCGTGCCAAGCGCCAGCGTCGCCAGCAGCGCGCCCTTTACGATACTGCCCTCCGAAAGCCGCCGCGACTCCTCGTTGTCGCTTTGGTGGGATGATGTGAGCGCCGCCGCCTCCGCGCAAAGCGCCCGCTGCACATCCGCAGCGTCTTCATGGATTTTCTCGGCGGCGCGCGCGATTTCCTCCAGCTGTGTTTCCAACTGCAGACTGGATTCCAACTCTTCTTTGAGGGATGCGGCCCAGAGGCGCGCGGCGTCGGACGTGGTGAAGACCTCGCTCCAGGGCCGAGCACCAGTTTCATAACCAGCTTGACTTGAGCAGCTTCGAGGCACAAGTGGGGATGCCTTGAGTGGTTTCAGCGACAAAACCAGAGCCAGGTGACAGCGCTGTTGACGGCGCTGCAAGTTGGGACTTGAAAGTTGAAGAGGTGACGCCGTGTGTCAAGGCCCCTGCCTCGCGCACAGCGCCGCGCAGCTCGACGCCGCCGCGCGCGCGGTTGCGGAACACGATGCAGCCGTCGCGCGCGTCGTAGCGGCTCGACCACTCGTTGCTTTCGCTCAGCACGCGGCTGGTGAAGCGCAGCGTCGGAACGACACTCGTAGAATGTGGCGTCGTCGTTGTCCTCACTGATGTCGTGGGAGTTTCCGCAAGCGCAGGTCCGGTGGTGTCGGCGGCGGCGGCAGTAGTGGCGGCGGCGGCGGCGGCGGTGGCGGGTGCGGTGGCGATGGGCGGCTCGACGGTCAGGTAGCGGTCACCCGCCGTGGGTGAACGCAAGCCCAGCCACCCCCCCTGGAAGCAGGGTCCCTGGCAAGGCAGATGTTGCTCGACACGTCACACAACGCATTTCGAATCGTCGTTTCTTGTGTTACCAGGCATCCTATAACGTGGCGAAAGGGAGCGATGTCTGCCAGGCCCTACCTGGATGTCCAACACGAGGCAGCTGTCGCAGTCCCCACACGCTCGTGCCTGGGGGCAGGGTCTCACCTTCGTAGGTACCTTCGACTGAACAGGATGTACGAGTACTTTCTCTCAGCTCAACTTGAGCAACTTCGAGGTTGAAGAGCGCGACAACTCAAGTGGTCTCTAGGCCACACTGCGAGTGCTCCCACTGACCAATGGCCTCAAGTACTAGCAGGGATTACTTCGTACGGGAGGCCCTGCCGCAGCGGCGCCCGGCGCCGCGGGCACCAGCGCATACTGGGGGGCATGCGCGGCTCCATCGTCGGCACCTTCCATGGAGTCGTTGGACGAACTGACAAATGAGATTAGTTGGAGCGGTGCCCCGTCAACACACAGCACCACGACGTCGCCGTTATGGACACGTCGCACCGAGGCCGTGGATGCCTCGGGGGGGAGCCCCCGCGGCTTGCCGTTGCGGTTGCCCATGCCGCTGCCGCAGCGTTGTGCGCGCACCTTTCCGCAAGGCGTACGCATATGCTCTCCTTCAGTTTTTTGAAAAAGATGTCGGTGCAGATCCAGCTGGCGGGCAGCGGCAGGACGTCCAGTAGGATCCGCTCGTTGTTTCCTTGGAAATATCTCTGTCCATTATTTGCCATCGATCGACGCCGTTGTGGCCTGTTCCAACCAGACACGGAGCACATCATACCTGCACGCACACATCATACGTTGTATCGACGTCGCCGCTTCCGTATCGCGGTCAAAGATTCGCACAGGCGAGCAGACTGATTTCGAGAGGGCTTGAGTGCCCTGCCCCATCCCGCAACCCCCAAGTCGGGGGAATCTGACGAAGAACAGGCATTGTGCGAGGGGTCGCGCGCGTGACGTACGGGCGCAGAGGTGAGCGCCCGGCCGCCTTTCATGCACCCGGTATCTGGGTCACGGTTGTGCCGCCTCGCGACCGCTCGATCGCGGCTATCGCAGCTCAGGCGATATGGACTCGCACGCTCATTTGCTGGGGCTCGAATCGAACCCTGCAACCCTTCTCGTAACGGTACGAGATGCATTGAGATATTTATTCACCGAAGATGGCAAGCTGCCGGTGCCCAGCGGGTCGCCATCCAATCCTCAAGCCAAACATCCGCGCCCCATCTGAAACGTGTCTGACCCCGCGCCCTCCATCCGCCCCCTCCGCTGCACCCGCAGAGTACGTGAGATACAAGGCTTGACGTCTGCGTTCATAACAGACTCAGAACCATGACTCAGGCAGGGGCTTACACTCTTCCACTTCTCAGCTCAACCTGAGCCGTTTCTGATACTCACGACAGCGCCTAAACGCCTAATCACCCCGTCCACCCCCGCCATACATACGTCCTAAGCACTCCCTAAACACCCATTGTCCCCAAAAAAACGCTCAAGTTGAGCCGAAAAGCGGACGAGTGTACGCCCCTGCGTGCCGCAACTGCCGCGTCGGCGTGATAACGATGGTGATAGTGCCGCGACGAGCTCGGTGAGGCGGTTCAAATTGACCCTATCAAACCCACGTTGAAAGCGCCTGAACCCAAGCGCTTGAAACTAAAATGTGATTAATCGCTTTCAAATGTTGCATTCAAAATCAACTTGCGCCGCTATAGCTCGGTGCTTTACAGCGTGCACAAGCACCTGCAGGCAGGGGCTTACACTCGTCCACTTCTCAGCTCAACCTGAACCATTTCTGAAACAAACACTACCCTGCACACCCCCTAATTCCCTCCTGACACCCCCTAAACAGCCCCTGAACGCACCCCCTGTCACACAGAAAGCGCTTACGTTGAGCTGAAAGGTGAACGAGTGTAAGCCCCTGCCTGCAGGCGCGGTGCGCCGAGCACAGCGCGGCGTTCATGGCAAGGCCCCAGCTGGGATCAAATCACAGGGTCCGCTTATCAAGCGAACGCGTACAAAGGGAGTTTACCCTTAGCTGACTTGCAAGAGTTGATGTTGAGCTGACGTAAGTGCTCAGGGTTGAGTACACTGGTACACAGTCAGCAAACAGTCAGGTAAGGCTGACTAAGGTGCTGCCAGGGCTGCAGCCAAGACGTTGCTTATTAGTATCAGTTTCACCATATCTGTTCGCTGGCAGAAAGGACAAACCGAGTTTAGACAATTCTACAAGGTTGCCGAGTGACGTTGAGCGGACAAAAATGCATAAGGAACACTGCTACACAATGAGCGGACAGTCGGGTTGAGCTGACAGAGGTGCTCTGGGTTGGGCCCTGATACCTGGCGTGCAAGAAGCACAACCAGGACCCGGTGGCGTGCCTGGACATTGGCGCCAAGGTGACCGGCTGCATGCTCAACCTCCTCAAAGAGCTCAAGGTAGGGCGGCGATGGGTTCGTCCTTCCTGACTGTTTGCTCGTAGTGTACCAGTGTACCCGTGTACCCAAGGTGACCGGCTGCATGCTCAACCTCCTCAAGGAGCTCAAGGCAGGGGCCAGCTGTCACTGTGTACTCGCCACGTCATCACCACATAGTGTACCAGTGCTCGCCACGTCATCCGACATTAGTGTACCATGTGTTCGCCACGGCATCCACCGCTTAGTCCACCGGCTGTATGCTCGACCTCCTCAAGGAGCTTAATGCATGGGGCAGCTGTCACCTTGTGCTCGCCACATCACCCACCACATACGAGTAGTGTACCGGTTCTCGCCACGTCATCCAGCCCACACTGTACCGGCTACATGCTCGACCTCCTCAAGGAAGCGCAAGGTAGGGCGCCGATGGGAATCCACCGGGTTTGACCCTGGGCCCCGTGAGAGAGACGCTTCCGCGCGTATGAGGAAGCTCCAGGCTTTCGCCTGGCCCCCGTCGACTGGGCTCACTGATTGCTGGTGTACCCGTACACACTTGCCGCATTTGTATCCTCCACCCTGGCCCTCAAGGCATGCCTGCCGCTGAAAGGATTCGTCGGTCGCGTGGCCACCTGACCGAGACATACGTGTTGCTTGTTGCCGGTCCCTAACTGTTTGCTCACAGTGTACCAGTGTGCTGCCGGACCCTGCCCCCGGGGGCAGTGCCCGGAGTCACTGAACAAGTACGCGGAGTGCATGGATTACCGCACCAACCAATTCCCCAGGTGCAGGCAGGGACTCACAGATAGTGACTTCAGATGTCGCTCGCCGAACACTGATTAACTCATGAAGCTGGGGTTGGGTTTTAAACACGAACGATGATATGAAGGCGCTACCCGGCCTAGGGACTGATGGCTAGTGCTCGCCACGTCACAGGATGCCACTCAACTCAAAAAAACGAGGGTTCAGGATATGTTTAAGTACGCGGAGTGCATGGACTACCGCACCAACCAATTCCCCAGGTGCAGGCAGGGTCTCATGAATTCCAGTACAGCTCATAACCCGTTTTCATAACCCATTCATTTCCGCAAATATGTCGTTTTCTGGCGTCGATTTTGGGCCTTTTACGGTTATTTAGGACGATTTTGGGCTGACGTGGGCCGAAGATTGTGTTTTCAACAGCCAATTCATGAACACAGGTTCCGAGCTATGCTCGTAGAGCTCGCCACGTCGCAGGATGCCATGTAATTCAAGAAACGAGGGTTCAAAACGCGTTTGATGACGTGGCGAGCACTATCAATTTGCCCCTATGTGCAGGACCGAGCAGGCGGCCTTCGAGAAGGAGTGCCCGATTCCCTCAAACTACGTTGCTGTGGATTACTGGAAGGACGCTGACAGTCCGCTCAACCGGTGAGGATTTGGAGGAGCGGCAGGAGAATGAGGAGCAGGAGGAGGAGGAGGAGGAGGAGGAGGAGGAGAAGGAGGACGAGGGGGAGGAGGAGGACGAGGGGGAGGAGGAGTAGCTGGGTAACGTGGCAAGGTAAGTCGGGTGACTTGGTGAGTAGCTGGGTAATGTTGTGCGGTAACTCGGGTGATTTGGTGAGTACCTGGATTCGTGGCGGGTGGCTTGGGTAGTCCCGTGTTTGTAGTTGGTCACCGCGCGACGGGGGCCGCAGGAAGTGTTTGTTAAAACGGAAACGAGGAGACGTTCCTTGTAGATCCATGTGATGTTTCCATGTAAGTTGTTTGTATCCATGTAAGCTGTTTCATTATGAGGAAGCGGATGAAATTCTTCGTCGAAACGAAACGAACGGACCGAAGCGAAGCGAGGCGAAGCGATACGTTTGTGAAATGATGGAGGCTCTCTCACTTCGTCATATGACAAAGTGCGTGAAACCACTGAGACACTT
>Ga0307489_10003328_pt1 | contig 10662 bp, 4 predicted proteins | sample SB12metaG_FD_202247 | JGI IMG/M metagenome (GOLD analysis project Ga0307489, IMG submission 202247) | Sea-ice brine microbial communities from Beaufort Sea near Barrow, Alaska, United States - SB 1.2 | ecosystem: Environmental > Aquatic > Marine > Coastal | place: USA: Alaska | collected 2017-05-06
TAATCAGTATAATGCTGATAATGGCTATATTGACGAGCTCATTGAGGAATTTAACAAATTCGATTTATTAGGCGCTTTCTGGCGTTTTGCCCTTAAGGAATTTGGCTATGTGACTTTAGGGCAGTGGACTGAGTCGGAAATTGCCCCTAGCTTAAAAGACCTGATATTTAAGTTGTTAGTGACAGACTGCCACCATGGCTTGTTGTCATCGGGCACTGACATGGCTCAATCCAAATTTTTACAATCGTTGTCTGCGCATTTATTACCCGTATCACTTACCAGCGAGCAGCAAGACAGGGTACCCAAGGATTACCAAAAATTGCTTGGTAACACCTCGGCAAAACGGGCGGCGGTGATCAATTTTGTGAGCAGTTGGCGCGAAAGCAGAACCTTGTCGGCGTCATATAATCAAGTGGCGACTGAGGTGGCAGGTGAACTTGAAATAAGAAGTAAACTTAACGAATTTAAGCACCCTGGTAACTTACTGCAACTAGAGACCTTTGAAGAGGCTGAGCAACAGTTAATTACTGCTATTGCTCAGGACTTACCTGCCTTTAACAGCAATGACATTGCCGATTGGATATCAATAAGACTGCGGGGCCATTGGTGCCATGCAGAGGGTAAATATGCGGCTATATACCGGGCATTAAAAGCAGCCAAGAAATTCTTTGATTTAAAAGAAAAGTACATCGATGGTTTTGTATTTGCCAGTGCCGGGGCGATGTATCAAGCTTACGAGCAGGAAATTTATCAATTTGATTATTACTACCGCTTATTCTCAGAGCACGCCATTGAGGTGCATAAACACGGATCAGACATATTAAAGGCAACGGGGCTGGTGGCGGATATGGAGTCAATGTACGTTGACTGGTATTTACATGATTTCGCTATTGCATGGGGCAACCTGGTAGACAAAGAGTCGTTGCTCGCTAATTGGACTTTACCGGGCGTGCCAAGCCAACAGCATTTCTTTAGTGAGCAAGTTAAAAGCGTATTGAATAAAACTCAAATAAAGCGGGTGTTTGTGATTATTTCAGATGCACTTAGGTATGAAGTAGCCCATGAGATTTACCAACAAATTAATGATGAAAAACGTTTTCAGGCACAAATAGGCTCACAGCTTGGGGTAGTGCCTTCTTATACGCAGCTGGGTATGGGCAGCTTATTACCTCATCAATCATTGACGGCCCACCTTAATAATAAGGTTGAATACAAGGCCGATGGTATATCGGTACATGGATTAGAAAACCGCCAAAAAGTGTTGGCTAAGCATGGCGGGATCGCCTTTAAAGCCGACGAAGTATTAAACTGGACCAATCAAGAGGGCCGCGACAAGGTTAAAGATGCCCAGGTTGTGTACATTTATCATGATGAAATAGATGCGATTGGTGATGACAGTAAAACCGAAAACCAAACCTTTGAAGCCGTACGTAATGCCATCGACGAGATTAAACAGTTAGTAAACCGCATTATTAATCGCTTAAATGGTAGTAGGGTGATTGTGACGGCTGATCATGGCTTTTTGTTTAAAATGACCGATGTGACCGACAGTGATAAAACCGCATTAAGAACCAAACCCAGTGGTGCAATAGTCGCGAAAAAACGCTACGTGATAGGCTCCCGGCTGCCCAGTGATGATTATTATTGGACCGGCAAGCTCTCTGATACGGCCGGTATCAATACCCGTGTTGCAGGTGATGCCGAATTTATGATCCCAAGAGGGAGCAATCGCTTTCATTTTGTGGGCGGCGCAAAATTTATTCATGGCGGCATTATGCCCCAAGAAATTTGCGTACCACTGATCACCGTAAGAGAGTTGCATGGTGAGAAAACACAAGTCAAACATACCAAACAAAAAGTCAGTGTTGTGCCCCTCAATAGCCCTATTCGCATAGTGACGAATATTGATCGCATCCAGTTTTTACAAACTGACGCGGTAGGTGAAAAATTCAAAGCCCGTGAGCTGGAAATCTGGATTGAAGACCCTGAAGGTAAAAAACTCAGTGGGACAGAGAAAGTGCTGTTTGACTCCACCTCACAAAAGATGGAAGAGCGTAAGCGCAATGTGCAAATTAAATTGGAAGGTGTTGGCTTTGACAGAACGGTTAGTTACAAGTTAATAATGAAAGACACTGACACCAGCCAAAATATTAATGTGCACTCGGTATCAATAGACTTAGCATTTGAAGATGATTTTTTTTAGGGGAATGTGGCTTTGAACAACGAGAATGAAATAAAATACGAAAACTCGAACGATGATAATAATGTCAGTGTTGATGGTCATGTTCACCTTCATGATGATGAAAGTCAGGCTGAAAATGTTGTTCCTGAGCCTGAAGTGCTACCGCCGACAGTTGATGAAGAAATTACGGAATTAAGAAGTGTGGATCTTGATGAATTAATGACCACAGAATTTAAAGGCCGTGTTGTTCGTAAAGATTTAACCAAGCAGTTAAAAGAAGGGGCAAATGTTCCTGTTTATGTGCTTGAGTATTTGTTGGGTATGTATTGTTCTTCTACAGATGATGATCTGATTGAAGAGGGCATGAAGAACGTTAAGAAAATATTGAGTGAAAACTACGTTCGCCCGGATGAGGCAGAAAAAGCAAAATCAATGATCCGGGAAAAGGGCAGCTATAAGGTTATTGATAAGGTCACGGTTAAACTCAACCAGAAAAAAGATATTTATGAGGCCAGTTTATCTAACATCGGTATTGCTGATGCGGTTGTCCCCAATAAAATTGTTAAAGAGAACGAAAAGCTGCTGACCGGCGGTATTTGGTGCATCATTACCGTGAGTTATTACTTTGAAGAAGGGCAAAAAATATCACCCTTTGGTATTTCCCATTTGAAACCTATTCAAATGCCCTCAATGAATATGGATGAAGTGTATGAAGCCCGTAAAAAATTCACTATGGATCAATGGATTGATTTGCTGCTTCGCTCAATCGGTATGGAGCCTGCGAATTTAGACACCCGCACAAAATGGCACCTGATTGCCCGTATGATCCCCTTTGTTGAGAACAATTATAATGTATGTGAACTCGGCCCCCGGGGTACGGGCAAATCTCATGTGTATAAGGAATGCTCACCCAATTCACTGCTGGTATCCGGTGGACAAACAACGGTAGCAAATTTGTTTTACAACATGTCGTCTCGTCAAATTGGCTTAGTGGGTATGTGGGATGTCGTCGCCTTTGATGAAGTGTCGGGTATGCGATTTAAGGATAAGGATGGCGTGCAGATCATGAAAGATTACATGGCATCTGGCTCATTTTCTCGTGGCCGTGATTCAATAGAGGCCAAAGCATCTATGGTGTTTATCGGTAATATTGATCACAGTGTTGAAACCTTAGTAAAGACCAGCCATTTACTGGCACCGTTCCCTGAAGAAATGATTGATGCTGCGTTCTTTGATCGGTTCCATGGTTATATACCGGGGTGGGAAATACCCAAAATGCGCCCAGAATTTTTTACAGACCGTTTTGGCTTGATCACAGATTATTTGGCTGAATATATGCGTGAAATGCGTAAAACTACCTTTGCTGATGCCATAGATAAATTTTTTAAGTTGGGTAACAACTTAAATCAGAGGGATGTGATTGGGGTGCGACGTACCACCTCAGGATTATTAAAATTACTGTTTCCAAATGGCCTTTACACCAAGGACGATGTGAGAGTGTGTTTAACCTATGCCTTAGAAGTACGCCGCAGAATTAAAGAACAACTGAAAAAAATTGCCGGTATGGAATTTTTTGATGTGAACTTTAGTTACATTGATAATGAAACATTAGAAGAGTTTTTTATCAATGTGCCAGAGCAGGGAGGGGCTAACTTAATACCTGCTGGTACTTCGCCGCCAGGCGTGGTGCATTTTGTTAGCGTTGGCGCAACCAGCAAGCTAGGTGTATATCGCCTGGAGTCGCAAATGACAGCGGGCAATGGTAAACATTCAACCTCTGGTTTTGCCTCAGACACCTCAGCTAAAGAACAGGTACGCGTTGGCTTTGAGTATTTCAAAGGTAACCTAAGCCGAATAGCAGCCACCTCTCGATTCTCTGATCATGAATTTCATCTGCATTTTGTTGACTTACAAAGCTCAGGTAATAGCCACTCTGCAAGTTTATCTTCACTCGTTGCCTGCTGCTCTATATTGCTTGGCAAATCCGTACAAGAAAAAATGGTGGTACTGGGTAGCATGACATTAGGCGGTGTGGTTAGCCCAGTGCAAGATCTCGCCTCAAGCATGCAAGTGGCATTAGAAGCTGGCGCGACCAAGGTACTAATCCCTATGGCGTCAGCAACAGACATACCAACCGTACCCGCTGAAACCTTCACTAAATTCCAGGTGAGTTTTTACAGCGATCCCGTTGATGCAGTTTATAAAGCACTGGGTGTTCAGTGATAAACACTGAAATTATATGAGCCGGTATTATAAACCCTTGCTCAATGGTTGGTATGGCGGCTGAGCAAACGAAATTAACATGGCGGTGCTGTTAATTCTTTGTAATTTTCGCCTCCTAAGAGGACATTTAATTACCTGCCTTGTAAGGTGCGTTACCTTGCATGGTCTTATTAATAAAATGTTAGGTTTTACAGGAGAGTTTTGTGCAGGTAGGCGATAAAATCAAACATGTTTCCAGAGATGAGCTTGGAATAGGTAAAGTAGAATCAATTAGTGAAAGTGGTGTAACCGTTTTATTTGGTAATGCTAGGTTCACTAAAATCAGTCCTAACTCAATTAGATTATCGGATAAATCAGACTTCAGTAAAAATGAAATTCTTCCACTAAAATCTAAAACTACTTCTACAAATGAAAGCTCATTCGCTAGTCGATTTTCACTCTGTTTAATACCTGCTTTCATAGTCATTTTAATATTAAATCAATCTGCCTACGGTAGTTGTTATAGTGGTTATTGCCTATCAGCAGCTTTCCCACGAGTTTTAATTATATCTATAATTATCTCATTCATTGCAGCAGCTAATTCAGGTTAAGTGGCATTAAAAAACTAACAAGAAAATTAAACGGAAATAAATAGTTGGCTGTTTCACTTTGTTAACATTATAGCCAAAATTTTTTAGCCGCTTATTCCGGCGTTATGAGCTTAGGGTCTTTGAATATTTTCAACTGTAAGATAGAATATTAAAATCACTTAGGCTTATTCATGGGGGGACAATGGAAGAGAAAATTTACGAATTTGAAGAACTGAAAAACCTATCAGACCAAGAAATTAAAACATGCCTTGAAGAAAGTTGGAGTATTAAGAATGGTCAATTTGAAGTTTGGGGAGAGATAATACTCATAAATGATGCGTCTTGGGGTTATTTAACGAACCCGCGTACTATAAGTGATAATAAATTACTGAATTATCCATTAAGGGGAGTTGACAGGGCTTGTGAATTCTTTATTAATCCAAATGATGCAAAAAAATTTGGAGATCGACATTCGCGGCGCTTTATTCGCTGTAAATTAGAGTTATCCCCGCTTTTAGAACGCGAAAAACATAATATTCCTTTTGAAATGAACGTATCGCAAGGTAGTTGTTCATTGCTTGTCGAGTTACCAGAAGAAGTGCCGCATGGGATATTGACGGATAAAGAAAAAATATTTTTTATATCTAAAAGTATTTACGAATTCTACCAGCATCAAGCTGATGTAAAGATCAATGATGAGTTTGAAGATTTGAAAAAAAAGCAATCTCAAGAGCTGTTATCAACTCGTGATATTGCTGAAAAAAAACTTGATGGTATTCAGAATGAACGCTCAGCTTCTGAAAAAAAACGAGATACTGCAATAAAGGTAAATCAAGCTCTAGTAGGTAAAAAACAAAAGCTTAATGAAACAATAGAGTCTCTATCGACTCAAGAACGGCAGAAAAAAGAAAATGTTGCTAAATTAACAAAAAAATTTACCCAATTAGAGGCTGAAATGAATCATAAAATTACACGTCTTAAAAATTATGTAGCCGACAAAGCCTTATTTTTAAAAACCTTTGAATTTGTTGATGAAGAAGATCTTGAACACTTTTTGCTTGAGACGAAGTCTCAACCGGAACGGGTGGATGGTATTTCATTTAAAGACGTATTAGATGGCGATTACGAGCGAGCAGTGTCTTATATTCAAGCATACTTGGTTAAGAATGGTATTTTGTACCCTCGTCATATTATTGAAAACTATATTACATTGCTTCGCACTAAAGATTTGATCGTGCTGGCCGGAGATTCTGGTTCTGGTAAAACTAACTTGATTAAGTCTTTCGCACAAGCGGTTGGTGGTAAGTCTGTTATCATCCCTGTCAAACCAAACTGGACAAGTTCTGAAGATTTACTTGGTTATTACAATCCGCTTGAGAAAAAATACCTCGCAACGCCATTTTTAGAATCCTTGCTAGAAGCGCAGCAAAACCCTGATGTTCCATATTTTATTTGTCTTGATGAAATGAATCTTGCTCGAGTAGAGTATTATTTCGCTGATTTTTTATCTCTTTTAGAGTCCCGAGATGAAGCCCCAGAAATTAAGCTTTATGCGGAAGACGAATCTGCCCATGTACTTTCAGAATTAAAGGCGGTGGTCGGAATAATCCAAGCGGGTAAAGAAAAATACAGCCAAGGTGGCATTGTTAATTTTATTGAACTTTTAAAAGATGAAGAACTCAATAATTATCTAAGACAAGCATTTGGATTTAGCGATAAAAATTCGCTTATTAAATATCATAGCGAAATTCGACATATGCTTTCTGCGGTAATGACAATGCCATCAAGTATAAAAATGCCTGCCAATGTTCATATTATTGGCGCAATTAATATTGATGAAACTACACATTATCTTTCACCAAAAATTCTTGATCGAGCCCATATAATGCGTTTTGAATCACCACTATTATCTGATTGGGATCAAATTTTTTCTGAAGTAAAGGGGTATGGATTTGACGACGTATCAAAACCATTAATATTTGAGATTGAAGCGCTAGGAATTCGTAATGAATATCCAGAATTTGACCATAAAAATGAATTTTGTAAGCTCTTTATTGCGCTTAATAACGAATTTTTTCATAAATTAGGTGTTGAATTTGGAATGCGCACGATACGACAGGGTCTTAACTATCAGTCTCTTTTTAAAGCCGTGAATAAAGACCCGCATCAGCTTATTAATAACTTTTTACTTCATAAAGTGTTACCTAAATTTACTTTTGATGGGAATAAAAAAGTAGGGCCACAAACAAAGTTGGCTTTGATTGAGAAGGTTTTTTCCGAGCGCATTAAACAAGCAATACCGTTATATGATGAATTTCCAGACATCTTCTCTGCAGTTGCTGCATTAGAAAATATCGTAAGTGATGCTAAAGCAAACGATGGTGTTGTGAATTTTTGGGCATAATCATGGAGCCTAAGTTTGAAATAAAATACATTGAAGTTCAGTGGTACGATAAAGAAACGGTTACTAAAGTAACTGAGTCCTTGGTTAGCTTATCTCTTGAATATAATGATGAGATTAAATGCTTTGAATGCGAAACCACTATTTATCCCAATACAAAAGGATTGCGTGGGCAAATTGCTATTCGCTTTTTAGATAATAAACTGGCAAATCCATACATCGAACTACCGAGTGGTGAGGTGCAGCTGCTTAGCCCGATTAAAGATGTTGACACTGGCAGAACTTGGTGGGTTGTAAAAAAATCATGGGACAAACAAAATAAATATTGGCGTCATACCGGCATAAATACTGCGGGTACGTTAAAGCTTAATTTACAAGAGCAAACGTGCCATATACTTATTGGTTCAGTGGATTTCACCCGCGAGCAGTTAGTAACTTATTTATCTAGTTTTAAGGACGACTTGTGGGAGCTTATATTAGATGATTCAAGTTCCATTCAAGCTGATAGAACAAGTGATGGTATCGGTATTAATGAGGAAGTAATAGAGTGTGTTCGCCACCTTATCTCACATGCTGAAAAGGTGCTGAAAAACCCCAAGGTGGAGCTTCGCGAAATACAAACCCTAAAACCTCGTAAATCAGTGAAACCAGTTAATCGTACATTTATGGAGCTTGTTAGTAAAACCAACCAAAGGTTTTTAACCAGTCGTGCGACAACACCATCGCATAACGTTGCTGAAAATCGCTATGTACTGTTTGCATTAGAGCGTTCCTACCGAATTATCAAACAAATTGTGATTCTATCAGGTAACAAGTTCAAGCGTTATGCAGATACGGCCTCTAAGTTTCAAAATCAGCTTGACTCGTTTACTGATTATCTTACTGTTGATAAAGAATTAGTTGTTAAAGATTTAGAGACACTTAGAGAGCGTTGTCATATCAGGCACTGGCAAAATCGGTTGTCAAAGAAGCTAACAGAGAATCGCGTAAGTTTAGATAAGCAGGAGGACGATCACTATGAGCTTTATATTCGTACTCAAGGCCATACAAATGAGCGAGACACCAAAAGAAAAGATGGTTTTTTTATAGAAATTTTTAACAATGAGCAATGGGGAAAAGCAAACAATAAAACGACTATATTGTCATTTAAACACGCTTTGACTGATTTAGTTAACTGCTTGGAGCCCAATTCAGAATATAGAATTATTGGAGAAATTCGTTATTATGAAACCGAAAGAGCTGTAATTTATAGTTTTCAAACTTTAAGTCTGATTGAGGTGAGAACAACTAAAGGGCTTCAAAGCGCAAGACAAAAATTTGAAGACGAAAAGCAATTTGGGAAGCAATTAAGCGAAAGTGGATGGTCGCGAAAGCTTAGCCGCAATGAGCTAGAAGAGCAAAAAAAAGAGAAAACAGCACTTTTAAACCGCATTAATTACTATACCGAAAACCAGAAACTTTCAAAATATGTATTTGAGAAGGTAGAGCCAAAACAAAGACAACTTTTAAAAATTATTAAGGCACTGCGTAAGCTTGATATAAAGCCTTCTTCGTACTTTCCTAATTCAATGACATTTGTACAGAACCCCCATTATCAGGGTATACACAATGGCTATAAAATATTGAGGGATGTTACGAACCTTGCGGAGGACCAAATGTTAGTCAGCCTTGAAGAAATTGACGCCATTGGCCTTGTAAATATGCCCCTTATGTATGAGCGATGGTGCCTACTTCAAATTATAAAAATCTTGAGGGAATCATTTAGATTTATACCTCAAAGTAGCTGGAAGTATCAATTAATTGATGCGATTAAAACCAATAAAATTGATATAGAAATCAATCTTGCTAATGCTGATGCAAAGCGTTTTATTACCTTAACTTATGAGAAAACATTGGATAGTGGCAAAAGGCCAGATTTTGTTATCGACCTAGATTGGTATGCTGAAGGTGATGTACAAAATGAGCAACCTTATAAAAAACGTTTTGTTTTGGATGCAAAATTTTACGATAAAAAGACATTTGAAAGGTTTGGTGGCTTAAAGGGGGTTGCTGATGAGCTTTATAACGAAAAGAACTATAGTGAATCTACTGATAATCCAGTTTTTATTCTTCACCCTTGCAAAACATCCCTACCAGAGCGTGTCACATCTCAGGCATGGGGAAAGTATAGCTTTCTAGGCGAGTTACCAATAGGGGGCAGTGACCTCATAAACCATCAATATGGAGGAGTATTTCTAAGCCCGATTGATAGACAGCTATACGCAGATGAACTGCAAAGATTACTTGGTTTGTTTTTACAATATAAACTTGAAAATTCCAGTACGCTAGACAATGATCGTGATGACGATCGCACAGTATCAAAACCATTTTGTATTTGCTGTGGTTCTTCAAATCTTCGCAGAATTGAAAAATCTTCAGGTTATTACAATCGAGAAAGGAAATGGGTTACTCGAACTCCTCGTTCTCTATGGCTGCAATGCAACGATTGTGAACAGTTCATAAGTTTTAATCACTGTAGAAATACAGACACACGGTTAATTAAAAATGGTTCTTACTGGACTTATCATTCAGCTAGAGCCATTGAGCCCTTTAATATGAAATGTCCAAATTGTGGTGAATGGGGGGCTTGGTAATTACCAAAGCCACAAATAAATTTGCGACTCAGAGTGGGCGGTTATTAAGCAAGTTTTTACTGAATTATGTTGATTAGGTTACAACAACTTACCAAGTCATTCATCAAGTTATAAACAGCAAATTATAAACAAATTATAAAGACATCCACGTTAACAATGCTGCCATATAAGGGCTTTCTCAAAATAACCTTGAGTTGAGCAGCGGCAAAGCGACAGGCCTCATGATGGCTATTTCTTTAATTTTGCGAAAGCAGATAAGAAGTTGATAGGACAGGCATGATCGAAATGAATAGGATGGCCATGATAATAAAACGTATCACTGAAGATGAGCATTTTCTTAGGCAGGAAAAGGATAAACATAATCAGACTAAAAATGCTAAGAATCCCAGGTAGTGCATTAGTTTCACAAGCCAATGACCACTAGCTGGTATTGTTAATTAGGCCAGTTTTAATCAGAAAGAAAGCGGATCTCTTGAAATGACTATCCGCTGCTAAAAAGGAGTTTGTTGTTAGATGTCTGAAGTACACACCACGATAACCCCAAATGTGATTGGTAGACTGCTGGGCTATCAGCAAATTGCCCATACGTCACAAGCCCTTCATGTTACCCATAAAAAGCAAGGCACCCATGCGTTTGAATTAGCAGCGACAAAA
>Ga0307489_10003329_pt1 | contig 10656 bp, 20 predicted proteins | sample SB12metaG_FD_202247 | JGI IMG/M metagenome (GOLD analysis project Ga0307489, IMG submission 202247) | Sea-ice brine microbial communities from Beaufort Sea near Barrow, Alaska, United States - SB 1.2 | ecosystem: Environmental > Aquatic > Marine > Coastal | place: USA: Alaska | collected...
GCACGACTTTGCCACCGTTGGCGCGCGCCTCCTCCATCTGTCGCGCCGTGGCCGCGATGTGCCCTATGAGCAGGGAATTACACTCCTCCACCTTTCAGCTCAATCTAAGCCGTTCTTGGTCACTGAAGCCACAACAAGCCCCCACTTCTCAGCTCAGCCTGAGACGTTTTTGCCGATGCAACCACCCAACATACCCGCCATGAAGTGCTCACGTCAAGCCGAGATGTGGACGCGTGTAGCCTACAAAAAGCGCTTACGTGGAGCTGAGACGTGGACGAGTGTAAGCCCCTGCCGATGAGCAATGGGATGACACGACCGGCCTGGGGCACTAGCAGCAGCCGCCCCTCCTCGTGCGCCACCAGCGTCTCCACCGCCCACACCCATGGCCCCTCCCAATGCTTCCCTTCTATGCTCAACTTTGGCACCTTAAGGGATTTGTTAAGTGCAGTCAAGGACAAAGTGGCTCGAGCGGAGCCGCAGAAGGGAATGATTGGGAGGCCCTGTAGGGGCCTACACTCGTCCACTTTTTGGCTCAACGTAAGTGCTTTCTGTGGGATAGGGGGTGCATTGAGGGGTTTAGTAGGGGTGTTTTGGAAGTTTCGGGGGTTATTAGGGGGTGTTTAGGGTGTAGGTTCAGATTGAGCTGAGAAGTGGACGAGTGTAAGCCCCTGATGCCCTGCCTCCACCGCCACACCCACGGCATCAGTGTCCTTGACAGATAGCGCCGCCAGTATGTCGTCCAGCAGGGGCACCGTGGCCAGGATGCCCTCGGGGTCGACGCCGCCGGGCAGCGGGCCCTTGGGGGTGCCGGTGTCCAGGGGCTTTCACTCCTTCGCTTTCTGGCTTAACCTGAGCCGTTTCTGACACAGAATATACCCTAAATACCCACGAAATTCCTCTGCTACCTCTTAACCCCCCCTCAAACAACCCCTAAATGGACCCACTATACCACAGAACGAGCTGACGTTGAGCCGAACATTGGACGAGTCTAAGCCCCTGCCGGTGTCGCGGGGCTGGCTGGGCGGCCACACGCCGCCTGCCACGGCGGTGGGGTCTGGCGTGAACGGGACCAGGGTTTTCGCCTCCTCCTCGTCGTCGTCGTCACCGGCACCGGCACCGGCGGCGGCGGCGGCGGCAGGGGCCTTTTTGGAGGAGGGGGAAGCGGTGGTGGCGGAGGCGGCGGCGGGGGCGGCGGCGGTGACGGTGACGGCAGCGGCGGTGGCGGTGGTGGCAGCGGCGGCGGCGGTGACAGCACCGGCGGCGGCAGCGGTGGTGGCAGCGGCGGTGGAGGCAGCGGCGGTGGCGGTGGCGGTGGAGGCAGCGGAGGCGGCGGCGGCGGCGGCAATGTTCGCCGCTGCAGTCTCGCGCGCCCAGCCGCGGCGGCGCTTACACATCCACCAGCGCCGCACGTCAAGCTCGCCCACAGCCACATCATGCCCAGCCTCTATACCCATGACGGCGTCCTCCGCCGCGCGGACCGAGGCGCCGGAAGGGAACCCTGCCGCGTCCTAGGGCCGGGCGGATATTGCTCACCTCGTCATCGACACGCATGTCTCACCCTCGTTCCTTGAATGAAATGCGGCAGCAGCGGCCACACGACACCTGGTTCAGTGGGGTCTCTTCATGGACGCTTCAATTGGGCACCCTCTGGAGTTCTAAATGGCGAGTTTACTGTAGGGTTTTGATCGTTAGGATTGAAATGTAACACGGTCACATATAAATTATGTGGCGATTGGGAGCTACATGAGTTGGGCCCCACCGCGTCGCCACCCCGCGCGTGGTACCAGCGCTCCAACACCGCCGCCATCGGGGCGTCATCCGTGAAGTTCATTGACCCCGCCACGTCGGGCGCCTGCCACGCCCGCAGCCCGCCCGTTGGCCCGCGGACTTCGGTGTCGATGGCGTGCAGTCCGCTGCCGCCCACGACGTCCGCGATGTACGGGGCGTCAACGCCGCCGCCGCTGCTACCGCCCTGGGAGTCCCGGCGGTCGGGCGGTTTGGCACCGAAGTCAACGAAGATGTCCTCTTCGACGTCGTCCCACCCGCGCTCAGGGCCTCACACATATTGGGGTTTGGGGTTTTGGGTTTTGGGGTTAGGGTTCACAGACATTGCTTGCCACGTCATAGGACGCCAATCGACTAGGCTGCCTTGATGTTCAAGAAACGAGGGTTCAACATACGTGTCGATGACGTGGCGGACGATATTTGGCGCGCCCTGCCCACGCTGATTGCGAGCCATGGAGGCGAGCGCGGCGGCGGCGGTGGTGCGCAGCAGCAGGCGGTTGGACGGGGACCCGATGGGGTCGTCACCGTCGTCGTCGCGCGCCCACCCCGCGCTGTCGGGAGCCGCTGCACCGCCCTTCTCGGTGTCGCCGTCGCCGGGGGGGTCGACAGCGGCGGCGCCGCCGCCGCCGCCCGCAGCGGTGGCGGCTGGTTCGCTAGCGATGGCGACCGCGTCTGGAGCTGCGTCGGGTGCAGCACCGCCGCCGCAGCCCGCCGCAGCCCCCGCCGCCTGCGCCGTCCCCGCCGCCGCCGCCGTAACCGCTGCCGCCACTGCCGTTCCCGCCGCCTTGATGAAGCGGCGCAACTTGTATTTGAAAGCAGAAGTTGAAAGCAGTACATCACACTTGAGTTTCAAGCGCTGAATTCCAGTCGGTTTCAACTTGGTTATCACAGGGTCAACATGCACTGCCCTACCTTGAGCGCCGCCGCCTTGCGCTCTTTCGCCTTATCCTTCGTGTAGCGGCACAACTTGAATTCGAAAGCAACGGTTGAAAGCAATTCATCATATTATGGTTTCAAGCGCTGAACCCATTGGCGCTTTCAACACGGGTTTCGAGCCTGTCAACCTGCACCGCTCCACCTTGGCCGTCTTCTCCCGCCAGAAGTCCTTCCGCAACTTCTTCGCTTTCTTCACCTTCGTCCGTGTCGTGCTCGTCTCCGTCGTGTAGCGGCGCAAGTTGAATTTGAAAGCAGCGTTTGAAAGCAGTTCATGTTATATAGATTCAATCGCTGAAGCCATAGGCGGGATCAATACAGGGTTCGATAGGGTCAACCTGCACCGCCCTGCCGTCGTCGTCGTCGTCGGTTTCGGCTTCCGTTTCCGTCTCTGAAGTTTCTTTGAGGAATCGCTGGAGCCATCCGCTGTGGTCAGCGCTGGGTCATCCGGCGGCGGCAGGAACAGGGGTGGCGGCATCTCGTCTAGGGTCATGATGGGCCAGTGGTTGCACACGGCGGCAGTGAGGCCCTTGAGCCAGGGGCTTACACGCGTCCAAGTTTCAGCTCAATGTAAGCAAGTTTTGTGGGCTAATGTTGAGGAGTCGCATCGATGAAAACGTCTCAGGTTGAGCTGCGAAGTGGACGCTTGCTGTGGCTTCAGTGACCAGAAACCGCTCAAGTTGAGCTGCGAAGTGGACGAGTGTAAGACCCTGCCTTGAGCAGGTTGGCCGCCGCGGGCATGGACATGAGGCGCGAGGTGGTGCGACCGCCGCGCACCGCCAGATTGTAGCGGCGCAACTTGAATTCGAAAGCGAAAGTTAAAAGCAGTGTATCACATGTTAGTTTTAAGTGTTCAGCTCCAGGCGGTTTCAACATGGGTTGCATAGGGTCAACCTGCCCTACCAGGTTCACGATGACGGAGAAGGTGGCCCACGCGCAGGGACTTACACTCGTCCACTTTTCGGCTCAACGTAAGCGCTTTCTATGGGATAGGGAGTGCATTCAGAAGTAGCCTAGGGGGTGTTTAGGAGGTATTAGGGGATATTATGGGGTGTTCAGGGTGTTATTTGTGTCAGGAACGACTCAGGTTGAGCTGAAAAGTGGACGAGTGTAAGCCCCTGCCCACGCGCACGAGCACTGCGCGGACATGGCGCGCACGACGGCGGCGATGACGTCGTCGAAGCGCGGGTGCCGCTCGATGTAGTGGCGCGACATGAATTTGAAAGCAAAGTTTGAAGGCGGTTCATCATATTATAGTATCAAGCGCTTAGTTCCAGGCGCCTTCAACTCGGGTTCCACAGGTTCAACCTGCACCGCCCGACCTCGATGACGGCGGGGCAGACGCTGCGGTGCTGGCACAGCGCGTTCAGTACCCCGACCGCGGCGCCCACCGCGCCGTCGCAGGACCCCTCCTTGGGGCAGGGGCTTACACTCGTTCCCATTTCCGCTCAACTTGAGCTTACCTTGCCCCTTTCCGCTCAAAGTAAGCTTACTTTGTCCCCCATCTAAACCAAATGATCCCGAGGATGTGGCCCAAAGGTGCTCAAGTTGAGCGCTAACGTGAGCGATGTGTCCCAAAGGTCCTCAAGTTGAGCTCTGAAGTGAGCGCGTGTAAGCACCTGCTTTGGGGATGATGGTCTTCCACTTCGCCCACACGCCGCCGTACGCCGGAGCAGCGGCGGCAGCGGTGGCGGCGGCGGCGGTGGTGGCAGTGGCGGCAGCGGCGGCGGCGGAGGTGGAGGCGGCGGCGGCGGTGGAGGGGGTGGCAGCGGCGGTGGAGGTGGCGGCGGCAGTGGAGGCGGTGGCGGTGCCAGTCACAACCTCCGGCTCAGGCTCGCCCGCTTCTGTCTTCTCCTCCTCCGACGTTTCCACAGACATATCCTCATCCTCGGTGGTTTTCTTTTCATTGACCGGCGGCGGGAACCCCAGCACCTCGATCACCACAGCCAGCTGTAACACCATGTTGTAGTGGCGCAACTTCCAGAAGCAGATTATCGTTGTTTCGATTTCAAGCACTTAGTTCCAGGCGCTTTCAACCTGGATTTAATCTGTTCAACCTGCACCGCCTCACCATGTCTCGAAGCTGCCGCGTGGTAAGCTGCCGCCACCGCGCCGCTTTGACTCCCCCAGACCCAGCCCCGGTCCCGGCCCCGGGCCGTCCTAACTGCTTGCTGCAGCCCGTTCTGCGCGCACCCACCCCGAGCTTGTCCTGCGCGTCCAGTATGTTGAGGTCCTCAAAGAGCGCGCGGAGAATATGAAGCGCCTGCGCGTAAGGCCTGGCAGATGGTGCTCGCTACCTCACAGGATGTCATGTTACTCAATGTACGAGGGTTGGGTTCGCAAAGCGTGTCGATGACGAGGCGGGCACAATGTGCCAGGTACGGTGTTGAGGGTTTATAATTCAGGGTAGGGTTAATAATTCAGGGTATAGCAGTCAGGGTTTAGGTCTAGGGATAAACCCTAAAACCCTGAGACCTGCCAGGCCTGACCTGAGAGCACGCGGCGGTGCCGCCCCCGACGCCGGAGCCGCCGCCCGCTCGCCCCGGCGCCGGGAGGTGGGTCCTCAACCCAGCGATGAAGCCGTTGATGGATACCTCCTCCGCGTCTACCGCGGCCTCGGCGAGCGTCTGCGCGGCGGCGGCGGCGGCGGCAGCGGCGCGCGACTCCCCGGTGGACTCACCGCTCCGGCGCTCATCCGCATCCTTGTTGTAGCAGCGCAAGTTGAATTTGAAAGCAAAGTTTGAGAGCTGATCATCATATTCCAGTTTCAATATTTTAGTTCCAGGCGCTTTCAACGCGGGTTTGATAGGGGCAACCAACGCGGGTTTGACAGGGTCGATCTGCACCGCCCCACCTTGTTGACATAGAATGCGTATCCCTCGTCGTCAGTCCAATGGTCCTCGGGCTCCAGGGCGGGCGGGTTACCCGCGGTACCCCCCACCCCTCCTCCACCCCCACCCCCGCCTCCGCCGCCGCCGCCCCCGCCGCCGCCGCTGCTTCCTCGCTCGATGTTGCCGCCCTCACCGTCGCCGCTACCGCCACCGTCGCCACCGCCGCCGTCGCCGGCGCCGCCGCCGCCGCCGCCGCCGTCACCGCCGCCGCCAGCACCGCCGCCGCCGCCACCGCTACCGTCGCCGCTTTCCATCGCGATAAGCGACGCCATGAGCGTCTCCCGCTCGGCAGTGACGGCGTCGGGGCGGATCCACAGCAGACGGTGCATCACCCCCAAGCAGGGGCTTACACTTGTCTACCTGTCAGCTCAACCTGTGCCGTTTCTGACACATAAAACACCCTAGACCGCCCCTAATACCCCCACAACCTCCAAAACACCCCCTAAACAACCCCTAAATGCACCCTCTATCCCATAGGAAGCGCTTACATTGAACCGAAAGTAGACGAGTGTAAGGCCCTGCCCCCACGGCGTCCAGCCCCGCGTCGCCGTGCCTGTGTGAGTGTGTTGTCGAGATTGGATGGTGAATTCAGGGCGATAGGATGTGTGTTGCAGGTTGATGGGGTTTTGGGTTCAGGTGGATAGGATGTTAGGTTCAGGTCGATAGGATGGTAGGTTCAGATTGATTGGGTACTGTGTTCAGGTTGATTGGGTTGGACGTTCAGGTTGATGGGGTATTGGGTCAGATGGAATGGGTGTTTGTTTCAGGTTGATATGACAAAGTGCGTCAAAGTGTTACGAGCAAAAGCAAAAGCAAAAAGCATGGAACAATCACAAGCTCGGATCAAACCGTTCCGACCCAAATCTGAGCATGTGATTGGTTAATGCTTTTTGCTTTTGCTTTTGCTCGTAACACTTTGACGAACTTTGTCATAGGATGGCAAATCGAGGTGAAGATGATTATACCTGGCCGGGATGATCTTGGTCATCTGGCAGAAGACGCGGCGGTGGAAGGTGCCCTGGTCCATGGCGTAGCGGCGCAAGTTGAATTTGAAAGCAGATTTGGAGCAAAATTGACAGCAACACATCATGTTTTGGTTTCAAGCGCTTAGTTCCTGGAGCTTTAAACGTGGGTTTGATAGGGTCAACCTGCACCGCCCTGCCATGGCGAGGACTTTGGCGCGAGCGGAGTCGGGCTCCAGCACGGCGAGCATCGCGCCCACTGCGGTGCCTAGCGCCAGGGGCTTACACTCGTCCACTTTTCAGCTCAACCTGAGCCGTTGTTAACACCCTGGACACTCCCTGATACGACCTGACACCCCCTTAACACCCCCTATATAACCCCTATATGCGCCCCCTTTCGCACACTAAGCGCTTACATTGAGCCGAGAAGTGGACGAGCGTGAGCCCCTGCCTAGCGCGCCGCGGCAGTTGTGGGGTTGCTCCTCTTCCTCTTCCTCCTCTTCCTCATCCTCCTCCTCCTCCTCCTCCTCCCCAGCGTCTCTCGTGTCCTCAGTGTCCTCCTCAATAACCTCTGCACCTGCGGCATCCCTGGCAGCAGCAGCAGCGGCGGCGGCGGAGGCGGCGGCGGCGGTGGTGGCCGCTGCGGCGGCGTTGTGGGGGATAGCGCGCTCCGTCATGCGCAGCAGGCTGCGCATGATCTCCTCACACCGCGCGTGGTGGATGATCGATAGCATGGGCGCCGCGGCCTCGGCTGCCTCCTTCTCACGCGCGGCTTTATCGGCGCTGCTGACCTCCTCCAATTCGTCATCTTTGTCGTCGTCCTTGTCGCCCTTGTAGCGGTCGTCGTCGCGCGGCTCCCTGGTGGCGGCACAGATGGACAGGTTGTGGATGGCGAGCGCCGCCAGGTCCTGCGCTGCGGGGTCATCGTCTCGCGCGAGGACGTCGGCGATGTAGTTGACGAGGACGTCCGCCGCGGGGTGCTGCAGCAGCACGCGGCAGTGCCGCTCGCCAAGGGCTTACGCACGTCCATTTTTTGGCTCAACGTCAGCACATTTTGTTGGATACGTTGGGTGCATGATTTTCTCCAGTCTATTAGACAGGGGGACACGGCGAGGTTTGACTAGAACGGCCTAGGTTGAGCTGAAAAGTACACTCGTCCACTTTTCGGCTCAACATAAGCCCATCAGGTGGGATACGTTGGGTGCATGATTTCCCCCCGGCCTGTTAGACAGGGGGGCAAGGGGTGGTGTGACCAAAACGGCTCAGGTTGAGTTGAAACGTGGACGAGTGTAAGCCCCTGCCGCTCGCGCCGGTGCGTCAGATGCGCTATCGTGCTCAGGTGATCTTTTGCGAACGACTTGGCGCCATCCTCGCATCCGTCGCCCCCGGCACTGCCGCTGCCATCGCCACCGCCTCCGCCGCCGCCGTCGCCACCGCTGCCGCCGCCACCCCGCGCGCCCTGATCCAGCGGTAGCGCGCTGAGGATCTCGTGCAGCGTCGCGCGCGCCGCGGCGTTCTCCACCGCGTCCTCCGCCTCCTCCTCCTCCGCATTCTCCTTCTGCTCCTGCAGCTGCCCCTCCGCCTGCTGCTGCCCCTCCTCCTCCTTCACGTCGGCGGCGACGACCCGCGCCTGGTTATGTACCGGTGCACCATGCCGTTGCAGTTGCGTCGCGCCCTCAAGCTCGTACACGCTCGGCGCATCCTCCGCTAACTCATCCGGCCGCGAATCTCGCCGGAGGAGGAGGTTGCCTAGGCCGTCGCCGCCGAGCAGGGGCTCTTACACTCGTCCACTTTTCAGCTCAACTTGAGCGCTTTGTATGGGATAGGGGGTGCGCGTAGGGGTTGTGAAGCCCGTGATAAGGGGGTGCTAGGGGGTGCTTAGGGTGTGGAGGGTGTTTCGTGCTCAGACACGGCTCAAGTTGAGCTGAGCAGTGGACGAGTGTAAGCCCCTGCCGCCGAGACTGTCGCTCCAACTTCCGATTCCACTGCCGCCTCCTCCAGGTGATATCGCCGCCGCCGCCGGGGCCGCAGTCGCCGGGGTCTGCCTCGCGGCGGACGCGGGCGAGGGCAGGGCGGGGGACGAGGACGAGGCCGGCAGGCGGAAGGGGCGGTCGTAGCGCTTGGCGACGCAGCACCAGGCGTCGCAGGCACCCTCCATTCCCATTCCACGTGTTTGCGTTGTGCGCAATGGTGTGCTGGGATTAGGTTGAGGGAAACCCCTCTATTTAATTTTATGAGGCCCCTACGAAAGGACCGGACCCCTCATTTAACGTGGGCCCTTCAGTTGTCACACAAAATCTCGCACCACCTACCACGCGTGCTCAGCCGTCGGCGTCACGCCACGCCGGCCACATCCGGGGCGGGGGAACACAACAGAAGGGGAGGCCCGAGGCGCGGCGATGTGTTCCATGTCGTGCGTCGCGACGGCGCCGGTGGGGACGCGCGCTGCGCCGCGGCTCGGGGCCGGAGGAGGGGGAGGGGCGATGGGGATGGGGTGCCGAACGACGCGCGGCGCGCGCGCGGCGCTGACCGCGACGCTGCTGTGTGCTCTGTTCGCGGCGCCGCTGGCGGCGGGCGGCCGCGGGGCGCGCATCACGCGCGGCGGCTTCAGCGGTGGCAGCCGCAGCGACAGTGACGGCGATAACGACATCGATCGAGGCTTCGTGCGGGCATGGGCTGTATGTTCGTTCACTATTCTGCTCAACCTGAGCCGTTTTTCTCACTGAAACTCAACGTCTCTACCCGAAAAAGTGCTGACGTTGAGCGGAACAGTGCACGAGTGTGAGCCCCCGCGTGCGGGTGTCCCCCGACACGGCGCTGCGCGTGTGCGGTAGGGAAGGGGACATACCGCTGCTGCCCGCCGCGTCAGCCGACGCGTTGTGAACCCTGGTGTCTCGAGTTAGTCGGCATCCTAGATAAACGTGACGTGGCGAGCAGTATCAGTATCTGCCAGGGTCCCCGTCAGGCAGCGCATCTTGACTTGTTTATTGAGTTGAACGGCATCCGTGGCTGCAACAACGCGGCGAATAGCATCTGCGAGGCCTTGGTGCACGGCGATGCGACAGTGCGCGTCATTCACGCTCCGGCTGGTATCGACCCCGTGGACGCGGGCGCCGGCAAGACCAGCCTCATTGTCACCGGCGACGGCGGTGGCGGCGGCAGGGGCTTACACTCGTTCACGTTGGAGCTCAACTTGAGCAACTCCAGGACACATTCATGCGTCACGCTGGGTTATACGGTGGACAGAGGAGCTCAACTTGAGCGGAAATGCGAACGAGTGTAAGCCTCTGGGCGGCGGCCGCGACGAGGACGAGGGCGAGGGCGCGGGTGCCGAGGGATGCAACTCCGTGGGAATCATGTACAGCGTTTGGACGACCACCGTCGAGGTCGTGGTGACCACCGCGGCGCTCGTGGTCGGGCCTCACAGCTGTTGCTCACCACGCCATCTACTCGCATTTGGAATCCACGTTTCTTGAGTTAGTCAGTTGCCATCATATGACGTGGCGAGCGGTATCTGTGGGGTCCTACCTGGTGGTGACGGGCTCCGTGGGCAGCGGGCGCGTCACCTTCGCGGACGCGCGGACCGGCGCAGTGTTCGCCGCTGAGGCAGGGGCTTACACTCGTTCTGATTTCAGCTCCCTTGAGCTCTTCTGACCACCGTGCAACCCAACTTAACCCTGAATGTGTCCTGGAGTTGCTCAAGTTGAGCTCTAACGTGAACGAGTGCAAGCCCCTGGGCCGAGGCCGCCCACGCCCTCGCGCCCACCCTCGACCCCGGTGACAACTCACCATCCTACAGAATCTCGCAGACGTGGTAGGGCCTGGCAGATGTAGATATTACTCGTGCTCGCCACGTCACCAACAACACGCGTTTCGAATCCTCGTTTCTTGATTTAGACGGCATCCTATGACGTGGCGAGCAATGTGTGCCAGGCCCTCAGACGTGGCTGAAGCACCGCGCGAACGGCACCCGCACCACCACCGCCGCCGCTGCCGCCGTCGCCGCTGCCGAGGACAAGGATGTGGACGAGGATGACGCTGCCGCCGCCGCCGCCGCCGCCGCCGCCGCCGCCGCCGCCGCCGCC
>Ga0307489_10003330_pt1 | contig 10652 bp, 17 predicted proteins | sample SB12metaG_FD_202247 | JGI IMG/M metagenome (GOLD analysis project Ga0307489, IMG submission 202247) | Sea-ice brine microbial communities from Beaufort Sea near Barrow, Alaska, United States - SB 1.2 | ecosystem: Environmental > Aquatic > Marine > Coastal | place: USA: Alaska | collected...
AAGCACCACATGTTTCTGCACACGTTTCTGCCCCTGGGTCGAGGCGGGCGCCGGGCTCGGGTACTGGGCCGCTCTGATGCAGCGGCGGGGGCTGGACGTGTTGGCCGTAGACAGCAATCCGACCACGGGGGTGGTGGCACGTGGCGCGGATGAGGCGGGCGGCAAACTCATTGATGGGAAGCAGAAAGGCAAGCGAGGAGGCGGCGGCGGGGTCGGCGGCGGGGGCGTGGGCGGCGGTGGTGAGGTAGGGCCCGCCCGATATTGCTCGCCACATCATAGGATGGCATTCAACTCACAAAAGAAGGTTTAAAGAAGCGTTGAATGACTTGGCGAGCAATGTCGATCGGGCCCTAGTGTGAGGAGCCCCCCTCCAACGAGGTAGGGCAGTGCAGGTTGACCCTATGAAACCCATGTTGAAAGCGCCTGGAATTGAGCGCTTGAAACTCTAATATGATGAACCGCCGTCAAACGTTGCTTTCAAATTCAACTTGCGCCACTACAACGAGTACCACGGCACCGCCACGCCCTTCACCACGGTTGTGAGGGGCGGGCCCAGGACCATCGCCAAGGACGGCAACGACACGCGCGGCCTGTTCATGTGCTACCCGCCCCCGGCCGACGCCATGGCGCTCGACTGCCTCAACGCGTACACCGCCGCCGGTGAGGCCTGCCAGAAAAGTGACAAGATATGATTTGATATCGATATGGCAGATCGATATGGGAGATCGATGTGGGAGACCGGACATCAATGATATATCGATATGAATATCGATATGGAATATGGGATATCAATTTGGGATACGGTATATCGATAGCTCTATGGTCATGTACCATATCAATGTGCTCATCCTGGATATCGATATGGAATATGGGATAATGATATGGGAGATGACAATATCGATACGGTCATACTCCGTATCGATATGGGATATCTCGTCACTGTGCCTGCCAGATGGTGCTCCGCAGGATGCCGTTTATGTCAAGAAATCAGGATTCAAAATTCGTGTCGATGACGAGGCGAGCAACGTTCAGCAAGGCCCTATCCTCAGGAGGAGCAACGGTGGCGGTGGTGGGGGAGTGGGGCGGGAACACGGGCGACGGGAAGTTCGCCGCCGCGCTCGTGGGCGGGTTCAAGCTGGTCCGCCGCGTGCCTCTGCCGCAGTGGGGTGACACGGCGCACGAGCTCACCATCTGGGTCGCCCGTGCCGGCGCTGGAGGAGTCGGCGTGGGCGGCGGCGGCGGAGGTGGCGGCACGGACCTGTCCCTCGCCGCCTGCTCGCACTGCGGGAAGGGGTGTCGCGGCGGCGGCGGTGGCGGCGAGGATGACGCCAAGGTAGGCCCAGACGGAATATGCTTTTTCTTTTGCCCAAATTCCCTGTGCTTAATTCCCCAAATTCAGCCTAATATGCTCGGATCATTCCGAGAAAATGCCTAAAATTCCCGGCATTATGCCGGAATTCTTGGTTTGCCTATCATATTATGCCGCAAGTAATGCCGGCATATTCCGCCTGGCCCTCCGCCAAGACGCGGCTGCGGAGGTGCCGGCACTGCCGCCAGGTGTGGTACTGCTCCGCCGCCTGCGCGGCCGCTCACTCCGCCTCCCACGCCGCGGAACACCGCCGCCGCCACGTCACCTTCCCGCCCCACTGCGGCCGACCCGACTACGCTAACGACCTCGACTTCGCACCCTTCGAACCGTTCAAGTAGGCGATGTGAAATTTGGCGGCAAAATGATAAGACTTAGAATTGTAATGACAAAAACCCTTATTTAATGAATTAAAATGTATAATCCAATTATTATGTTTTGGGTGACGCTGACAGCAACAACGTCCCCCACCCCCCCCCCCCGCCAAAACAAGAAACTCACTTCAATCGATACCCAAGGCGCTGTCATGGTGAGCCTTAACCAACCCCTGCGCCAACAGCGGTGAATAAAATAATACGTGTGAGCTACGACTCGCCGAATAATCCTGAGCTAGAATCTCGCTCTCCCCCCCCAACTCTGTCTTCCTTTACAGGACCTTGGTTTCGACGCTCATCATGGTCTTGAGCGTCTCGTACGCCACAAAGCGGATGGAGTTCTGCGGGACCACCTTGAGGGTGTTGGCCGCCCACCCCTTGATGTAGCAGCGCAAGTTGAATTTGAAAGCAAAGTTTGAAAGCAATTCATCACATTTCGGTTTCAAGCGCTCGGCTCTAGGCGGTTTCAACGTGACTTTGATAGGGTCAACCTGCACCGCCCTACCTTGAAGAACCCAGTAGCTCCCTCCTTTTTGAAGATGGTGACGAACGCGTCCATCATGCCGTTGTACGTCTTGCCCTTCATCTGCATGCGGCGGCGGATGGTGTCCAGCGGGTAGCACACTGTGGCGCTGAACGTGCCTCGTCCCAGGGCCTCGTCATACTCATAAAATAATTATTGAAAATGTAGTGGATGACGTGACGATAATTGACTGCTCGTTCCCTTGACCGAGAGGCCTGTCTGGTTGAAATGACGGATGGGGAGATTGATGAATGCTCATCATGTGAGCGCATTGGGGCTCAATGAATGATAGTAGACAAAAAGTGAGTGTCCCTGCCGCTTACGCCTCCGACGATGAGGTTGCTGATAGCGTCCTGCTCGCCCCCCTCCCCGTACCACATCTTCTTGCCAAGGTCGTAGGACGCGAAGTTGATCGCCGCGTACGGCGCGATGCCCGCCATCAGGGGATTACACTCGTTCACAGAAGAGCTCAATTTGAGCAACTCCAGGACACATTCATGAGTTAAGTTGGGTGGTACGGTGGGCGGAAGAGCTCAAGTTGAGCTGAAATGGGAACGAGTGTAAGCCCCTGCCCGCCATGGTGGGCCCCAGCCCCTTGTTGTAGCGGCGCAAGTTGAAATTGAAAGCTAAATTTGAAAGCAGTTCATCAGGTTTCAGTTTCAAGCGCTTGGCTCCAGGACCTTTCAACATGGGTTTGATAGGGTCAACCTGCACCGCCCTGCCTTGTACAGCGCGCCGACCCCCTCGGTCTTGTACACCGTGGAGAACGCGTTGACCATGCCGGTGTAGCCGTGGTTGGGCAGCGCCAGGCGCAGGCGGATGGTGTCGAGCGGGTGCGTGATGAAGGTCCCCGTCATGCCCGCCAGCGCGCCCGCCGTCAGCCGCTCCTTCAGGCCCAGCTTCCCGTCCTTATCACAGGGACACGCACCAGCGAAGTCTACCGCGTGTAAACTCAGTGTCGGCGTTCCGCGGAACGCGGATCTCCTAGAAAACGAGGGTTTGTTTACCCAAGGATGGGGACCTGGTCGGACTTTCGGCGAGGCGGTTGGTGGGATTCTCGTCACTGACAGTTCTGATTGGTCGAACGTGATTCGACACCATACCCTCGATACCAGATCCGACACTGCGTTTAAATGGCACGAGATAACGTGCAACGAGCACTGAATATGGTCATGTCACCGTACACGACACCACTAATATGGTCATGTGAATGATGCCCTGGTCCCTACCTTATCGGCCAGCCACTTCTTGTACAGGTCGTTGCTGGACAGCTGCGCGGCGGCGTAGGGCGCCACGCGGATCACGTTGACGCCATTGCCCTTCCAGAACGCCATGATGCCCGGAGCGCAGGGTCGTGGAGCCGCCAAGGGGATGCCATGTCACGCCCTGCACACACCGCTAGCATGCCTGAGACGGCTAGTGCCTAGTCTGTAAAGCGTACTATATAGTATCTCGTACTACCCGTAGTAAGTAGGCGTTTGGTGATATTCACCAAGAGTCATTTGACTTTTGGCCAAATTACCAAACTCCAGCTCCCTAGAAGTTACAAGCCCACATACTAGGCACTATGAGGTTTACTGGCAAGGGGACGCCGTGTGAGGCCAGGGAGGAGGATGCGGGGAGTGTGCACCGGTACAGTATGAGCAAACACCCAGGGGTGAGTGAAGGGCCCCGCCTCCTCGGTATATATCTTCTTGAAGGCCTGCCCGATGCCGGTGTACGCCGTGGACGAGGTGCCCGCGCCCTCCATGGCTTGCACTTGAAACAACAGCTTGATTCGGTCCAGTGGCAAGGGTCATACCAATCTTTCCCGCCAAGTCATCGACACGCCCTTTGGACCCTCGTTGCCGGTGGCAGCCCGTTGTGCCAGGTGGCATTGTACGATTCACCGAGCGAAAGCAAATGAATGGTACGAAAAAGTGGTTCTCGTGGAGCTACGGAAAGGGTGGTTGAGAAGCGAGGCGTCTGCGCCCCGCAACGCAACGGGAGCGTTCGCGAAGCGCGGAGCGTTGGGGAGCGGAAGAGCAGGGAGTATTCTGGAGCAGCAGCTCCGACTACCTGATACTCAGATACAGGCACTAATGATCGTGGTGTGTGCTGATATATCTGCCAGGCCCTACCAAGGGCGCGGAAGCGGTGCGCGCGATGATCCCCGCGAGCCCGCCCGCGACGGCCTGGCGGGATCCCATCGCCACCGCGCGCATGCGGTCAATCACGTCCGGGCCTGCGCCCTCGTCCGGGACAGGCGCCATAAATTTTACGTCGCCGCCGCCACTAGTGCTCGCACTGGTGCTCGCTGCGGCTGCGGCGGCGAAGGGTGAGCACGCCTCGGGTAACCGGACGCCTCCGTTAGCAGCCAGCGTGCAGTCGGTGGTACGGCCTTGGGCCTGCGCCACGCGGCGCAGCAGCGGGGCTTGAGGGGATGATGCGGGATCCATAGCGACGGTCGGGGACGGTGCGCCGCTGTTCCGAATGCCGAGCGCGCGAAGCCGCCTGTTGACATGCTCTCGATCGTTCTCAACCACGGAAGGGGAGTCAGTCGATTTTTACGGGGGTCAGTTTATCCTTTTCTTTTCATCGGATGAATCGGACAGCTGGCCGATTTTATCATTTTTTTATGACAGACGAATTTCGAAAGTTTCTTGGACTTCGACAACCTTCCAATATGACACACGCCTGTCGCACTCGCACTCGTCCCATCGCGCACGTTTGCCTCACTTCTGCGGCGGCCACGCTTCCGGGCCCATCGCCTGGTCCCGTCGACTCAAGTGTCCCGCGTATCGTACCTCTCAGTTATCACCGTCCCGGCCTCTGGGAGCTGGAGGATTGCTGCTCGTACGTTCTACGATGCTTGAGGAGGCGGCACACGCACACTCTCACGGATCGGCGGTGTCTGCGGCGTCGGCGGTGCCGGCGGCGGCGCTGGAGCTTATCACCCACCCCACGAATTGGGCCGTAGGTGCGCTCGTCGGGCTGCTGGCCGTGCTCGCGGTGTTGACGCGGCGGCGGCGACACGGCATTAGCGACCGAGGCGACGATGCGGACTCCGCAAAGGAGGAGGTAGACTCCATCCATGCCTTGCAGCTTTGCTCGCCACTGGTCCTGTCATAGTCCTGTCATACGGGATGGGACGACGCCACTTAACTCCAGAAACCAGGTTTCGAAATGCGTTAGATGACTTGGCGGGTGTGTTTGCTCGTCCCTGCATCGCGGCCGTGTTTCTTCATCACGACTCGGTTGAGTCGATACTAGCGCTCGATAACGACATTGCCGCGACTGCCGCCATGAGCAAGCGCGAGCGTCACACCACCACCACCATCACCACGACGGCCGCTGCCGCCGCCGCTGCCGCACGCGCGCCGTGGATGCTACCCGCCGCCGACCTCGCGCTCTTCACGCTGTTCGCTGGGGTGGTGATGTACGTGGGCCATGACAGACTGTGCGGGCTGGTGATGCGGTGCGGGTGCCGGTTCCCGTGGATGGCAGGGCTCGTAAGTACTACCCACTTCCTCCACGCAACCACCGGTATCGTGACCACTTGAGTTATCCCATTTAATACCACAAGCATGCTCTAGTTGAGCTGAAAGCTAGTGAGCAGCATGCACGACCACTTACAAAAGCTGCTTCAGTTCAGCTGAAAAACAGTGTTTAGTGGAGCGCCTTGGGGCTCGATGAACGTTACAAAGAAATAAATGTTGAGTGGAGGCCCTGGGGGTGGGGCGGGTGGGTGCACTGCAACGTGCACAACACCAACGGCGGGCCGCGCTGCCCGTGGTGCACCGCGCCCGCACTGGCCTCCTACCTGTCGCAGAAGAGCTGTGCGTTGGTCATGGTGGCAGCCTACATCATGGGCATGGGCGTCAGTGGAGGTGGCGGCGGCGGCGGCGGTGAGGCGGTGAGCGGCAGCGGGGTCAGGCGTGGCGGCGTGAGGAGCGGTGAGAGCTGTAAGAGTGGTGATGGTGTGGGTGTGGGTGGTGGCGTGAGCGATGGCGGCATGATGATGGGAGAGAAGAGCGGTTGCGGCTGTGACACATCGCAGGATGTGGGCGCGGGTGGGGGGTGGTGGTGGTGGTGCCGGCGCGGGCACAGTACACGGACAGCAACGCCTCGGCAGGGAAGCAGCAGCAGCAGCGGCAGCCGTGGCTGTACAGCCTGCAGTAACGGTGCGGATGACAGGACTGAGACTGGGGCGGGGGCGCGGAGCGGTGCGGGGGCTACGGGCGGATTGGAGGGGGCTTTGATAGCTGCAGGAGACATGCTATTCCTCGGGACTGAGACTGGGGCGGGGGGGCGGGGGGCTGCGGGGGCTGCGCCCGGGTCGGGAGGGGCGGGGGGGTGCTCGTGCGCGACCCCGATAGCTGCAGGAGACATGCTGTTCCTCGGGGGCGAGTATTTGTGTGGCGCGTGCGACGTTGAAAGCACCTTGGAGACAGAGCCGGCACAGGATGGGAAGGTGGACGCAGCAGAAGAACGTGGGGGGGACTACCCTGCGCTGGCGCTGCTTCACGCTGCACGCCGCTGTCTCCTGCGTCTCACTCCGAGTGCTGTGAGCACCGCCGCTCCCCTGGTAGGGCGGTGCAGGTTGCCCCTATGAAACCCACGTTGAAAGCGCCTGGAACTTAGCGCTTATAACTAAAATGTGACGAACCGCTTTCAAACTTTGCTTTCAGTTTCAACTTGCGCCCCTACACCCTGAGCATAGAGCACCGCCGCGCTCTGCTGAGTCACACCACCAGTGCCGCGAGCAAAGTGTGCCGCCGCTCCCTCCTGCGTCTCACCCCGAGCGCCGTGAGCGCGGCGCACCGCGCGCGGCTCCTGGCGCCGCTCATGTGGTGGTTCGCGATGGAGATGTTCTGGCAGAGCTTCTTCTACCTCGCGCTCGGCCTGCGGCAGGGCCTTCCAATCGTTCCCTTTTCAAGTAAACTGCAGGACCTGCGGGGAATAGCTGCTACGAGACAGGGTCGGCCAAAGAACTTCCCGAGAGGTGGTTTCACGTAGTGGTTTCACGGACACATCCAGGGCCGTTCAATCGTTCCCTTTCCAGCTGGCACTTAAGCACCCTCGAGGGTTGAGCGCCAGTGGTTTCAGGTCACGGACGAAACAGCTCAAGTTGAGCTGAAACATAATCGGTTGTGAGGCCCTGGGCCGCGGCAGACCCCCGTGTACCCGTGCTTTCTGGTGTGCTGGCCCGGTGCGGGTGCGGGGCGGGGGCCCGGGGCGGCGGGTGGCAACCCGCCGTCGCCGCTAGGCCTCGGCACGTGGGGCACCAGCACCTCCTGGGGGGAGGCAAATTAGCACGTCTGATCTTTTAGCTAAATCACCTTGTAGTTATCGTGCGCTGTTGCGTTCGCAATGATGTACAATACATTCTCGCCTCGGGGATGAAGCATCTCGTGTTTGACAGCTTTGAGCATCCCCGCCTTTGCCGTTCTCTCGGTTGCTAGTCTGCCGCGCTGACGCAACCACCTGCCGCGTGAGCGTCTCCTTGCTGTGTTTGGTCGGGGCAGTCGCTTTGGCTCCCACCCGGGATTTCTTTCACCCGTTCCCTCCAAGCGCAATATGTTACCGTGGAGGCGCAGCGCTCTCTGGCTCTGCGGTAGTATAGTTGTACGTGTACCAGCGCACCAGCTGCAGCGTAGCAACGTTACTCCCGTCGTTGACACGGAGACAAAGTTGGTGTTTCAGGCGACTTAGAGCCAAGGAGGTTACACTACGAGTACCGGTAGCTAAGGGTACGAGTGGGCTCTTTAAATAATGTTCCGAGCCAGGTACGCACCACAGTTGTCCCGCCGGAGGTTCCAAGCGCTCGACGGTGGGATGTTCGGCGATTTTGATCAATTCTGGGCGATTTCAGCGTAGGTACGCTCCCAAAACACACATAGATTCCAGGTTCCAGGCTGGTAGGTATGGAACATTAATTAAAGAGTGCACTCGTACTGTACAGCAGTGCTGCCGCGAACATGAGCCCAGCGCGTTCACTCACGTCGCCGGGATTTCTTTTTCATCATCCGTCCTCCAGGCACCTGGTGGGACCACCGGCTGGTGGCGCCAGCATTCGCTTTAGCGTTGTGTTCGGGTGCGGCGAGGAAAGGCGAGGGGGTGAGGCTTCTCGTGCTTGACTGCGGCGCTCAAGAGCACCGTTTCAGTTTGAAACCGTTTGAAATGGTGGTGAAAATTTTCACCATTGAGGTTTGGCGTCGGCGGGTGCTGCGCGACGCGGGTTTGAGGGAGAGCTTGCTGAGGCGGTCAACGTGCTGAGGAGCTTAGGCGCGCTCGCCACGGATGCGGCGGGCGAGCTGAATGTCCTTGGGCATGATGGTGACGCGCTTGGCGTGGATGGCGCAGAGGTTGGTGTCCTCGAAGAGGCCGACCAGGTACGCCTCGGAGGCCTCCTGCAGGGCGAGGATGGCGGAGGACTGGAAACGCAGGTCCGTCTTGCTGGTACTAGGGCCTTGCAGGTACTCCTGGCCACGTCATACAGCAGAAGTGCGGAAGGCCGAGCTGGGACATCAACCACGGGCAGACAGGGTTGCAAGCGTGGCACATGACGCAGGTGGAAGGATGCCAAATGGGATTTTCAAACAACTTTTGAAACGAGGGTCAAAGTGCATTGGACGACGTGGCGAGAAAGTTTGCCAGGCCCAACAAGTCCTGGGCAATCTCACGCACGAGGCGCTGGAAGGGCAGCTTGCGGATCAGCAGCTCGGTGGACTTCTGGTACTTGCGGATCTCGCGCAGCGCGACCGTGCCGGGGCGGTAGCGGTGCGGCTTCTTAACGCCACCGGTGGCGGGCGCGGACTTGCGCGCCGCCTTGGTGGCGAGCTGCTTGCGGGGCGCCTTGCCGCCGGTGGACTTGCGCGCGGTCTGCTTGGTACGAGCCATTTTGGTTGAGGTGTTGTGGAAGTGTGGGGGGGAAGCGATGAGTGAGGGATGAGTGTGGCACGTTCTTCCCCTTCTTCAACTGTCCCTCAAAAATTGAATTTGAACTCCTTCGATACCAGACGGGTCGCCTCTGCAGCAGTTATGCGGGCGTTTTCATATGCGGCGCTATGCGGGCAGAGGCGACCCTTGACTTTTAACTCAAGAAACGAGGGGTTAATGTCGGGACACAAAAAAACGTTTTCGTTCAGAACGTTTTGTGAGAGGGACAAGGTACGAGAGAGTATGCGAGCATCGTCACTTCACAACGCGCGTCTAACGCACACCCCCTCCAACCTCTCCTCTAACAATGTCCGGACGCGGCAAGGGTGGCAAGGGCCTCGGCAAGGGTGGCGCCAAGCGCCACCGCAAGGTGCTTCGCGACAACATCCAGGGCATCACCAAGCCCGCCATCCGCCGCCTTGCGCGCCGCGGTGGTGTGAAGCGTATCAGTGGCCTCATCTACGAGGAGACCCGCGGCGTGCTCAAGGTGTTCCTGGAGAACGTCATCCGCGACGCCGTGACTTACACGGAGCACGCGCGCCGGAAGACCGTCACCGCCATGGATGTGGTCTACGCGCTCAAGCGCCAGGGCCGCACCCTGTACGGCTTCGGCGGCTAATTCCCCACAGAGCCCGGACATACTCTACTTTAACCAACCTGCGAACCTCGCAACAAATAAATGGTGATAATAATCACCACCACACCAAGAGACAATCCTCGCCGCTTCCTTCCCCGTGAACCGGATGAGGCGCCGCTAATTACGTCTCTGTACTGTCCGTCGCCCGCCCTGCCTTTGGGGACAAAAAAACAGTGAGACTTTGCAGGTAGTTTGAATCCCCTTTTCCTTCCCTTGAAGCAACGTCCCGTTCCCTGCGCGCGCCGTCCCCGAGCGTACACGCCGGTTTCAAGTAAGGCCCGCTGCATTCGGTACTCTCTCAACGACGTACCAGTCGAGTGGGTCTGTACTCAGAACGAGCAGGCTCCCGATCCCCCGTCCGAGAAAAACACAGTGCATTTCCTAAGTCCGGCCACCACAGAACCCTCTCATGTCCGACCGACATCTTGACAGCCAATCAGAAATCACGAAGGAGCTTGCAATATCCAAGACGTCGTCGTGTCCACAGCGGAGGGGAGGACACGAGCGCGGGTCTTGCGTCTCATAACTGCACACAAAGCGCAACGACGTGTCCCAGCCCCTGCGGCATCCACGTTGGCTCCTCGCGCCGCGCACGTCCGCCTCGCGCCGAGTACCGGCTTCAGCACCCAAGTTGGCCACAGCATTGCAAGTAAAAACTAGTGCGCGATACACGTATGTCGGTGATGACGGCCGCTGCGGTTGGCGCCGCGCCGGCTGGAGCCGCCGCCACCGCCCAGCGCCGCAGCTCCCTCGCCGGGAAACGCACTCCAACCCGCGCTCGCGGGCAGGCGCAGGTGTCATCCATCCGCCGCCCTCGCCGAGGCGCCGCGG
>Ga0307489_10003331_pt1 | contig 10651 bp, 18 predicted proteins | sample SB12metaG_FD_202247 | JGI IMG/M metagenome (GOLD analysis project Ga0307489, IMG submission 202247) | Sea-ice brine microbial communities from Beaufort Sea near Barrow, Alaska, United States - SB 1.2 | ecosystem: Environmental > Aquatic > Marine > Coastal | place: USA: Alaska | collected...
ACACACTGGTGGTATCACATCCTCCTCCCTGGCCTTACACCCTCATTCACGTAAAGTGCTCAACTTGTGCAACACCCACAGTATGAGCCATTGCGCTCGCGGCGTCGCCACTGGTCGCTCCACTCAAGACACACTTCAGGGTCGGAACGCGGAGGGTGGCGAGGGTGGCGCGGCGCCCCCGGCCCGGCCTTGTTAAACTCCTGGTTGAGGGAGTCGAGCTCGTACCGCGCGTCCCGCCACTTGGCGTCCATGGCAATCACGTCGTCCACATCCTCCACACGCCCGTACCGCCGCCGCTGCGACTCGCGGACGATCTCCTGCGCAACAGGATGCCAGCAGGAGGAGGAAGTTAGTGTCTGCAGGTACACTATGAGCAAACAGAGAGATGATACTGAGGAGGAGCGGGTCGGTGAAAGGCGCGAATGGCGCCGCCGCAGCGTCACTGAATTCATATCTAATCTCAGCCGGTTGCCCGCGCCCCCCTTCCCGCCCCCTCCTTACTCCCCCCCGACCCGCCCTTACTTGCCCCGCCCTCCTTGCCCGCAGCACCGCCCTTGCCAGGACCTTCGTGCTTCATTGCCCCCTGCCGCTCCCGCCGCCCCGCAGGACAATCGTCGGACTGGGGAGCGCGTCTCTATCTCAAGACATAATCAATCGTCGCTGGGACTGAAGATGTTTCGGCCGGAATGGATGGGGGCGCCGGGATCGGGAGGGGGTGGGCGTACCGGGTCGCCGCCCTTGTCTTCACGCAGGAGGTTGATGTCGAGCATGGTGGCGTCGGGGTGTGGGGGCGTGGCTGAGTGCGGCTGCTTGTGGCCAGTGCGTGCCGTGCGTGAGGAAAACACCTTCGCCTCTCACACCATGCACTGGCTTAGGGTTTCGGGATGGGTTTAGGGTTAAAACGTCGGGGAGTGCCGCGCCACGCGCCGCCGCCGCCGCCTGAGGAGATGCATTTCCTGCGCTGAACGTGTACGGGCGGCGGCGGCTTGTTACTTGCTCCAGCGCATACCTGCACCACGCAACCGCGACCCGAGACGTAAGCCCGAGGTTGCTTCGTCGTCGTCGCGCGGAAGAGTCGGGCGTCGCGGAAGAGTCGGGGGTTGAGATGGGCGCCCAACGCGAGTCGCGTGCGGAGGTGGTGTCGGAGCGGCCATGGGCGCCGGTGCCGCCGGAGGTGGCGAGCCTGGCGGTGCGCGCGGCGGCGCGGGACGCGGCGCGACGTAGCAGAAACACGGGTCAGGCAGGGGGGATGTTGCGAACATGCACGCAGCTGCCCCCACCCCGTCGGCGATACCGCCGCCGCCGCCGCCGCCTCGATTTTGCTCAACGCTTCGAGCGTGTTGGCGACGTTCTGCGGCTTCATCTCGCGCGCCGTCCTCTCCACCGCCCCCGCCAGGCCCGCCCACCCTGCCAGCGACACCACCGCCGAGCCCGACGTCAAATCTCCCCTTCCGTGCGTGGCCTGTGGGTATGACCACTCACCCTCAAGATACGTCGTAAGTCAAGCTCCGATACGGCTCGAGCGCTTGTTCGCAGTGACCCTGCATCTGGGTCCCAGGGATCCCCGAGGGTGAGGGCGGGTGGGTGCCGCGACAGGAGACCTTCGCCACCGCCGCCGACTACCGCAGCTTCAAGGACGAGCGGTCGAGCCGCAAGCGCAAGCACGACGGGCAGGAGGTGAACGATGCCGGCGAAGCGACACAGACCCGGGTGTCAAAGAAGGGCATCCTATACAGCCAGGCAGGCCACCTCCTCCCCCTCCCCCTCCTCCACCACCCCCACCCACACCCACCCTCCACACCACCACCTCCTCCTCCTCCCGAGGAGGTGGCGAGTGAGGTGGAGGAGGAGGCGACGGAGGGGGCTTTTGAGAACGACGCCTCGAACGCAGCACGGAGCACCACATACCTTCAGGGTGAATGCTCATACCGATGCACGATGTACGCGCCTCTGTCCGTGGTGCAGTACTCATACTCCAGACCATGGTATGAGCATGTACCCTCAGCGGAGACCCCGACTGTGGGTTTCGGTCCATCCAACCGTCCAACGTCGGCCGAGTCGCTGTTCTCGTTGACCCTGGCACGAGGATGTGGAGTCGGGGGTGAAGCTGGATCTGGGGGAGCACGATCTGGAGCGGCTGAAGAAGGCGGCGCGCCCCAACTACGCGCAAGTAAACGGCGCCAAGAGCGGGCGCCCGTGGAAGCTGCCGGCGACGGCGGCGGCGACTTTTATGAAGCCGCAGACGAGCCGCGGGATCACATCCTGGGAAACCAGGATGGCGACCAAGGCCAAGAAGAAGGCAAGGCTGTCTCGGGTATACGAACACGAATGCTCTCCACGTCACTCGCCACGTGGCGTACCGGTGGTCTCCACGCACACATGCTTCAAAGCACAGTGCACTACTGGTGCTCCCCAGGTCATTCTGAAGGGGCTTGTCGTCATTTTGCACGTGGCATACCGGTGCTCTCCTCGTGCACACCATTCGCAGCATAGTGTGCTGCCGGTGCCTTCCACCTCATTCTGACAGAGGTGTCCTGGTACTCTCCACACAAACGTCATTCACAGCACAGTGTGCTACCGGCGCTCTCCACGTCATTCTGAAGAGTTTTCTCGTAAGTTACTTGGCCTTGCGCGGCGGCGTACCAAGAGCAGATGAAGGAGAGTGCGGATGAGGCGAAAGCGGTGCGAAAGACGGAGCACAAGCGGCTGGAGGCGAAGAAGGAGCTTAAGGTATGGCGCTACAGGTTGGAGCCCGGTTGACCCCCCTTTCGACCGCGACTGGTTGCAGCGCTTGATACTGTAATATGATGAACCGCTTTCAAGGTTTACATACAGTTTCAAGTTGCGCCGTTACATGAAGGAGAACAACCGCAAGCGCACGGGCATCATCACGCAGGAGATCACGAACCCGAAGACGCTGGCGAAGCAGAGCTCCAAGGAGCGAAAGAAGCTCAAGAAGCTCAAGATGATCTAAACAGCGTGTCATGGGAGAGAGGGAAAGAGACGCTGCAAGATGCTTTCAGCAGCTTTTCGTCATTGGTGCTGATGCTTTCTGGCAGTGAAGAGAGCGAGAGGGGGCGTGCATGCGAGCGAGAGGCTCGGATGCAGTCTGGCAGAGGAGAGAGAGCGTGCATGGGATCGAGGGGGTCGGATCCATCTCTGCTTTGATTTGATTCGTGTGTTTTGTTTTGTGTGCCGCTTTTAGAACCGCATCTTGTTTTATTTCTTAGCCGACAGCTTGTCGCGGAGGTGTCGTCGGGAGATGGGTCGTCGAGGATTGTCGATGTCGCGGAGATGTGTCGAGGACCGTCCACCGAGCTAAATAAAATATACGATATTCACAAATACCCGCACCACGCGCCCACCGACGCCGCTAACATGATTCTAACAAAGTGCGCGCTGAGGCCGCCACCAATACAGCGCTCGAATATATACACGCGAATAACGGTGCGTCATCGTCAGGCGAAGTAACTTTTGAGCGCGGTCATGTGCTTCCGCCCTTGACGCGAGGTGGTCATTGCCTCCACCTGCCCTTGCATCGCCGCCAGCGCCCGCGCCTGCCGCTCCTCCAGCGCCGCCCTACTCGGCCCCACCTTTCGCTTCGCCGGCACACCCCCCATCATCTGACTCGCCTTCTGTTTCTTCACCATCGCCCTGGCCACCGCCGGAGGTACCCCGGACATATACTCGATGGCCGTCGACTAGGGACAGGTAAATGCATCTTGCCACGTCATAGGATGTCGGTTAACTCATTAAGGAACGACTGCTGGGGTTGGAATGGGTGGATAACGTTTGCCACGTCATAGGATGCTGGTGAACTCAAGAAACGAGGGTTAGGGTTGGGTTGCGCATATGGTGGATGACGTGGCGGGGCGAGCGGCTATTGTGACTTGGCCTTACAGTCTTGGCCTGTACCAGGCGCGAGCGGCCCTCGGTGCCCTCCGCTCCCAGGTCATGGGTGTCTTGGCGCGCGTTGGCGTTGGCGGCAATGGCGGCTCTCATGGCGGCGGAGTGCGCCTGTCCGCCCGTGCCCGTGACAGCCCCTGCCATCGCCGCATCAACCGCCGCGCGCGCTGCCGCCTGCAGCGCCTCCTCAGACAAGCCCCCCGGAAGTGGCCTATCGCCCCCCCTATCACCCCCACCCCTCCTATCACCCCAGCCCCCGCCCCTGCTCCAGCCTCCGCCTCCGCTACTAAATCCGCCGGCGCTGCTCGCCCCGCGCTGCCTGCCGTCTGCCCCCGGAGTGCCGTCACCCACAGGCCTGGCTTCACCCGGGCGCCACCCCGTGGTCCACCTGGCCAGCCTCTGCGGCGGCAGCGCCTCCGCGAACTCACGATCCAGTGCCGCCTCCGCCGCCTCCACCTGCTGCATCGAGCGCGGCATCCTCCCCCCGCTGCTGCCCCAGCCCCCGCCGCCGCCTCCGCCGCCGATACCAACGTCCATGCCCGAAGCACTACCCCACACACTCCCCACCCCGCCGTCCTCCAAACCGCCCCCGGACGTGTGCGCCCCGGCGGCGGCAGCGGCGCGCCTCTCGGCGCCTCCGATGGACGGCGGCGGCGGAACGGCTCCCGCCTCGCCGCCCGCGACGCAGAGGCGCAAGTTGGCATTGAAGCAAACTTTGAAAGCGGTTCATCTTATTGTACCTTCAAGCGCAGAAACCAACGAGGGTCAACCCAGGGTCAACCTAGGGTCAACCTGCACTGCCCTACCATATCGCTGAAGCTGGCCTCGGAGCCCATTGCCCGCGCCCCCCACGCGTTGCCCAGACCCCCCTGCTCGTGATATTGAGCCTGCACTCGGAGCGGCGGTTGATACTGGGGCTGCTGGGGCTGATGCTGCTGCTGCGGGGGTTGATACTGAGGCTGTTGAGGTTGATGCTGCTGCTGCTGCGGTTGATACTGGGGTTGCGGCGGTGCATGCTGAGGCTGCTGGGGTGGATACTGAGACTGCTGCTGTTGATACAGAGGCTGCTGCGATTGATACTGGGGCTGCTGGGGTTGATGCTGCTGCTGAGGCGGTTGATACAGCGGCTGTGGCTGCTGCGGCACTTGATACTGAGGCTGCTGGGCTTGATGCTGAGGCTGCTGCGCTTGATACTGAGGCTGCGGCGCTTGATACTGAGGCGACTGATGGGGCTGCTGGGGCCGCTGGGGTTGATGCTGAGGCGACTGGGGTTGATGCTGAGGCTGCTGCGGTTGATACTCAGGCTGCTGCGGTCGATACCGAGGCGACTGCGGTTGACGCTGAGGCGACTGCGGCAGATGCTGAGGCTGATGCGGTTCAACCTCGTCTGCCCCCTCGTATTCCCTTCCGTCCTCCTCAGCACCAGCACCCTCCTCCCCAGACTGATTGCCCACAGTGTGCCCGCCCTCCTCGATCGTGTCCACAGTCTGCCCCATGCGCGCTGCCTCCACCGCCGCCATCGCCGCATCCACCGCCGCCCGCGCCGACACCTCAGCCGTGTGCCGTGGCGACCCGCCAGCCACGGCACCCTCCGCTGCCTGTGACAGTGAGTGTCTGGTGTACCCCTCCGCCATGTCACCCAGCGTTGATGGTTCGACGACGCTGATGGTATGCCTCCGCTGGAAACGCCCCTGCCCCTCCTCGCATCAGGGTCATTGAGCTCAAGCACTCGAGCCAAGATCGGAGCTAACTTGACTGCATTCGGTGTGATTGCACATACATCCGTGGGGAAGAAGAAGAGGAGATTCAACGACAGGCGAGTGCTTGTTCTGAATAAAGGGCCCAACTCATAACAAGATAAGAGGAGTGTGGGTATGGACAAAGTAAAGGGCTCAATGAAGATCAACAGAAGAGGAGTGTGGGTGCGGGCTACTCGCCGATAAAGGGCCAAATTGTGGGTGCGGGCCCTCGTATAAAATGCTTGGTAGCAGTCAGATCATCGTGGTCTAACCCCCCCTTGCCTGGAGCTTGCCCAATGTGCGCCCACTCACTGACTGTTTGCCCATAGTGCCCACATGTTGGGCGTGCCCCTCATGCACCGTCTCTGTCGTGGGCTCCTCCAGTTTGCGCGTATCACCCGAAGGTCCCGACGTTCGCGTGGCTCCCATAGTGACGCCAGTACTCTGACGCCTGTGCTCTGACGCCTGCCTCAGATGTTGTTTGCCCATAGTCCCCGCAGTGCCCGAAGCGCGCATGGTGTCTGCAGTGCCAAAAGTGCCCATAGTGCCCGTAGTGCCCGCATTACCCATATTTCCGGTAGTGTACCGCGGTGACCCCCCCTCGCGTGCCTCCGTGGCCCCCTCGGCCACCGCCGACTGGCGCCTTAGTGGTGACCCCCCCCTTAGTGGTGACCCCCCCCTTTGTGGTGACCCCCCCCTTAGTGGTGAACCCCCCTCGCGCGCCTGCATGCCCCCCTCGGCCACCGCAGCCGGCGCCCATGTTGTGGCCACCGCAGACTGGCGCCTTAGTGGTGACCCCCCTTCACGCGCCTGCGTGCCCCCTTCCGCCACCGCCGACTGGCGCCTGGATGCGGTGACCGGGCTGAGAGGCGATTTGCCCAAAGCGCCCGGGTTGAACCTTTCCTGGGCCAGCGCTGACTGTCTGCCCATAGTGCCCGAGGTGTACCCCTCCTGGCGCGTGCCCATGCTGCCCATGCTGTACCCCTCTTGGCGGGCCTCCTTCACCTCCTCCAAGGGGGGTCATTGAGAACAAGGACTCAACCGGATCGGAGCATGGCGGACTTCAAGGTGAATGCTCACGCAGAGACGCGGAGACGCAGAGAAGGTGCATGATGAGGAGGAGATTCAACGCCGGTGGAGTGCTGGATAGGTCGTCAATGTCCCCCCCTTGCCTCGCGGCGCGCGCGGTCCAGGCCCTCCTGCTCGTGCCGGCCGGTGGAAACCGCCAGCCGGCTCGTCAGGTCCGACCGCTGCGTCTCATACTCCGCCCCCACCTAAGGACTGATAGACAGTGCTCGCCACGTCATAGGATGTCACGTAACGACAAAAACGAGGGTTCAAAACGCGTGACGAGGACTATCCATCAGAGCGACTGATGGACCGTGCTCGCCACGTCACAGGATGCCACGTAACTCAAGAAACGAGGGTTCAAAACGCGTTTGATGACTCTCATAAACAGTGCTCGCCACGTCATAGGATGCAATGTAACTTGAGAAACCTAGGTTTAAAATTGAGCTTGATGACGTGGCGAGCACTATTCATCAGTCCCTGCCATGAGGCGCTCTTTCTCCCGCTCCGACGCCACCTTAGTGAGATCCAGGGTGCTGGAGATTGACCCCAGCTTGCCCTCCAGCTCCACCCGCGCGTTCGTCAGCTCATCATTGGCCGACTTGAGCTCCTTGATGCGCTGCTTCAGCTCGGCGATGGCGCTGTCCTCGCAGTAGGGTCATTGAGAACAAGCACTCGACTGAGATCGGAGCATGACTTACCTTGAGGGTGATTAGGCAGTTGACACATTGAGAGCGAGCACTTGACCGGGATCAGAGCATGACTTACCTTCAGGGTGAACGGGCAGGAGGGTCATTGATAACAAACACTAGGCCGAGATCGGCGCATGACTTACCTCCAGGGTGGATGCTCATACAGACGCGAGGAGTACGCGCAGCAGGAGGGGGAGATTCAATGTCGGTCGAGTGGCTGTTCTCAATAACCCCCGCCCCGCTCATATAGACGCGCAGAGGAGGAGCAGGAGATTCAACGTCGGTCGAGTGGTTAGTTTCAATGACCCCCATGCCTTGGCTTCCAGCTCGGCGCCCTTAGCCGCGGCGTCGGAGCCGAACGCCTGACGGGACGTGGAGTGGATGGACTCCAGCCGCGCCCGCTCCCCAGCCATAGGGCCTGACATATTACGCTCGCCACGTCATGTGTTTCCATTTAACTCCAGAACCGAGGGTCTACAATGTGGATGATGACGTGGCAGGCATTGTCTGTCAGGCCGTACCTCGCCACCGCCGCCTCCGTTGCTGCCGCGCGCTCCGCCGGCGCGTCCGCCGCGAACGCTCGCAGCTCCTTCACTTCGCTCATCAGCTCCGCATCGCGTGCGTCCACTCCATAGAGCCTGGCAGGCAATGCTCATCACGTCATAATACGATGACATAGAACTCATGAAACGAGGGTTACAAAATGCGTGTCGATGACGTGGCGGGCAACGGGCTGGCAGTCCCTCGATACGTCATATGATGTCATCCAACTCAAGACGAGAGTCGGACGACGTGGCGAGCGGCGAGCATCATCTGCCCGGCCCCACCACGTCGCGCTCCATGGCGTGCAGCGCCTCCAGCAGCTCCGCCATCTTGCCCTCGTAATCACTCGCCACCGCCTGCTTCGCCGCAATGTACCGCCGCAAGCTGAGGTTGAATCTATGCTTGAAAGCGGCTCATCATCACATTTTAACTTCAAGCGCTGAATCCAAGCGCCGCGCAACCAGGGGTCACCCCGTGGTCAACCTGAGGTCAAGCTGCAGTAAAACCCTACCGCAAACAGCGCCGCAGTCTCCTCCTCGGCGTCGGCAAGACGGCGGGCCTTGTCCGCCGCGTCATCCTCCGCCACCTTCTTCGCTGTGGCCGTGACCAGCACCTCCCGGATGGCGCTCTCGGCCTCGACCATGGACTGCTTCGCCGCGCGGTTGGCGGCGTCGATCTCCGCGGCCAGCGTCAGCGACCGCGCGCGCTCCGCCTCCACCTTGGTGTAGCGGCGCAGGTTGAAACTGGAAGCAAAATTTGTAAGCAGTTCATCACATTTTAGCTTCAAGCGCTTAGTTCCAGGCGCTTTTGACATGGGGTTCGCAGGGTCAACCTCCACCGCCTTACCTCGGCGCGCAGCGTGACGCTGTCGGCACGCGCCGCATCCTCCGCCGCCGCCGCCCTGGCGTCCAGCTGTCCGATCAGGTCGCTCCGCTGCGACTCCAGCACCTCCTTCTTGTAGCGGCGCAAGTTGAGAGTTCATCATATGTTAGCTTCTATTACTCGTGAATGCACCCTGATGCGGCTTGCAATGTACACAGGGGCCAGTCAGCGGCACCAACTGCGGTCAACCTGGGGTGATCCTTGGGTCAAGCTGCACCGCCCTACCTTCTGCTCCTCCAACTGGTTGACCAGCCGCCGCTCCAGCACCTGGAAGTCCTCCTTCTGACGCTGCAGCTCGTCGTCTCGAGCGTACCGTGCGTCGTCCGTCTGCTTCTGCAGCCGCTCCACCTTCTCCTTGTATCAGGGCCTGACAGATATTGTTCGCCATGTCACGTGATTCTGTTTAATAACTCGAGAAACGAAGGTCTACAATGTGGAGGACGACTTGGCAGGCGGTATCTGTCAGGCTCTACCTTGTAGTAGGCCTCGAGCTCGGCGACGCGCGCGCGCTCGCGGCGCAGCTCGGCGTCGCGCTCGTGCACGGCGCCGCGGTGCTGCGCCACGGCCGCCTCCGCCGCCTCCGCCGCGCCGCGGTGCGCCGCCACCGACGCGTCCAGCCGCTCCAGCTCCGCGTCGCGGTCCTCCAGCAGCGGGCCTGTCAGGTAATGCTCGCCACGTCATGGGATGCCAACCCAGTGATTTTTCGAGAAGCGAGGGTTCACAATGCGTGTCGCCGTCGGTGACGTGGCGGGTGATAGCAATGTCTGCCGTTCCATACCTCGAGCAGCTTCAGGTTGTACCGGAAGTCCGTCGTCAGCTGCTGGAACTGCTGCTTCGCCGCCAGGTAGGGGCCCGCCAGATACATGTCATAGGATGCCGTTCAACGCAAGATATGAGGGGGCTGGGCATATACTGCGAGGACCACGTCATAGGATGCTGTTGGACGCAGGTAACGAAGATTTGACATGGGAAGGCCGGAAAATAAATGATTGCCACGTCATGGGACGCCGTTGAACTCAAGAAACAAGGGTTCAGCACGCGTGTCAGTCAGTGACGTGCCGGGCGGTTTCTGCATTCTGACCGGCCCAACCTGTGCGATCTCGGTCTCCTTGCCGCGCAGGCGGTCCTCGATATCGCGCGTGCGGCTGTTGAGCGCGCCCATGCGCTGCTCGGACAGCGCCAGGAGCTCCTGCGGCGGCGGCACCGGGGAACGACAGGGACGTATCAGGTGGAGCGAACGAGACGGTGTGCGACCGTTGCAGGGAGGACTATGACTACAGTACGAGTACGAGTACTCGGACGAAAGTTGGCGAATGAGAAGATGTGCGAGGGGAGCAAAACACACACAATGCGCGTTGTGCGAATGCGTTCGTGACTTCTGTCGTCCAGCGTTCCTACACTTGACTCACAATTGAGTCACGAGCGAGTGCCACAAACAGCTCGCTGGCTCTGTTCGGACGGAAGTGAAGACATCTCATTCTCAAAGGCGACGTTTGGCGAAGCATCTATCGGTTCGTCTGAAGCCATTTCTCCCACAAGCTACTCTCTTGGCAGGTCCCACGCACCTTTTCCTTCTGTGCGATGAGGTTGCGGATGTTGCTCGGTGGCGTGGGCGGCGCTGAGACGTTGTCACCCCACAGCCCCATCTGATTTTCGCGCAGCGGGCTCCCGTACCCATCCATGCCGCGTCACCACAACGTGCTCGCCAAGAAAACGTGTTGGAGCTCGAAAATAAATGTGGAGAATGTGAGTTTCGGAATCTTCCCTGAGCAGAGCACAGGCCACCCGCGCGTGTATCGGGTCGGAGCGCCCGATGCCTCC
>Ga0307489_10003332_pt1 | contig 10651 bp, 18 predicted proteins | sample SB12metaG_FD_202247 | JGI IMG/M metagenome (GOLD analysis project Ga0307489, IMG submission 202247) | Sea-ice brine microbial communities from Beaufort Sea near Barrow, Alaska, United States - SB 1.2 | ecosystem: Environmental > Aquatic > Marine > Coastal | place: USA: Alaska | collected...
TCTAAATCTGTTCCGTACGAGCCTGACAGGGAAATTGTTGCTGAGTGACTAGCACTTCCACCTTGTATAATATCTACATCATTGTTGCTGTTTGATATTGTTAGGTCTATAGATTTGTCAAAGTTGTATTCTTGTCTTGCGTAAACATCATTATAGCTACCATAAATGTTAGTAATATTACTATGGTTGTCGCCGGCTGCTCGTTGACTTCCTATGAAACTGTTGTTTGATCCGTGTACATCCAATCTTATATTGTGGCCACCGTATTCTACACTGTCAGGTGATTGAAAAGTACCGTCGGCCTGCACATGATATCCCTGCCCTATTTTAATACTGTTGTTGTTACCAGCAACATGGAATTCAAACCTGTCGCCTTCGCATGCTAATTGGTTGCATAACTGTTTAATGTCCATATCGTTGGAGTCACCGTCTAGGTCGCCTCCCCATCCAGCACCACTGCCCCATGTAGCTGTATACCCAACATAAGCATCATCGCCCTTCTGATCTATAGCCACAGTATTACTGGCACCACCAAAACTGTAATCAATTTCGTTATCACTACCATCCACAGTGACCGTTATGCTATTAGAGTTTCCGCTGGTTACTTGGTCAATTGATATTAAGTTATCAGCACTTGCTGTGCTAATAATTAACGATAGTAATAGTAGCAGTTTATTCATACTCTGCTGGCCCTTTGTGGAAGTGTCCTTCTGTGCAGTGACGCATTTCGTGCAACCACACACGCATGTCAAGATCTGGTTGCACATAAGGTACAAATACCTCACACCATTTCTTGCCTTCTTCTGTTACACTCCAGCGAGCCCATCCTTTAACCTTTGTGGTTTTTCCAGTATACTGTTCCCATGTGGTTTGTATGGTTTCTGGATCCATGATTACAATTTTCATGGTACCATCATAGTATGAGTGTGGTTGATCATAAACATGATGCGGCACACATGCACCTAATAGTAAAACTAAACTAATTTTGATTAATAGTAATAACCGTGTCACTTGCGTTCTCCGTTGTGTGTAATGTTATTGGGCTACCTGCTTGATTCAAGTTCATTTGTGTACTGCTGTTTTGGTCAAGTGTAATGCTAAAAATCCTACCGTCAACGTTTCTATATATAAGCCACTCACCATCCAGCACAATCTGTGTGTTACCTTCTTCATATGCCCCTGGCCTAATAGGATTAGTTGGGAACGAGTCTACCTCTGTAAGCAGTTTTGCATTCATTAAATCTAAAATATTAGCCAACATCTCAACATCAAGTAGGTTAAAGTCTAGTCTTGTGAATACTAACTCGTCTTCATCTAATTCATTATTGTCAAGAAGGTTAATGTCAAGTTCATTGAAATCTAATATAGACTGTTCACGTTCAGCCTGAGTCTCGTCTTCTTTTTCTTTTGGCTTTTGTACAATTAACAGGTTGTTAATTTGATTTACATCTAGGTCCAATAGGACAGGTGGTGTTGGTACATTTTCTCGTGTGTTGACCATTGTTGCTTGATATGCCTGGTTAAGTATTACCTGCCCTATATCGCTTTCAACAGATATCTCTCCCACAGTGCCATCTGCGTTGGGCAACAGTATAACAAGACTCCTGCCTATTTCGTCCACGGTCATGCTGAATGCAGTACCACGCACACCAATACGTGCTGTTGGTGTTTGTATGTCTACGCTTTGTCTGTTGTTTTTAGCAATCTTACCTGATGCATACTTAACTGTGCCCAAGCCCACTTTCATCTTGAGCTTACTTTTTGTAGGGTCAGCGGCATCATATATGAAATCATCAATGATTAATTTGCTGTGTTTTTCAATTTGTATTTTGGTATCATCATTGAAGCCAATACCAATAATACCGTCGGCGGTGCTTATTGTGTCTAGCATCTCCACACTCTGATCTTTTTCTACTGTGATTTTGTCATTATCGCGTGTAAGTTGTGCAGGGCCGGTTTGTTTTTCAACTGTACCGATCCCTGCATAACACGTACTAATCTGAAACGTTAATAGTAACGCTAGAAGTTGAACCATTTGTGTTAACATCTACTGTACTCGCCTCTGCACCTGATTGAGTAATACTTAGAGTTGAACTGCTGCCTGTATGATTAAGCAGAGTGTCGTGTTGTGAAGCACCACTGTGGGTAACTGTAACGGTGTTGGTACTGCCGTCGATGTCAATGTCTGTGGTTTTGTCTAGGATACTAGTTGCTGTGGAATCCTCAGTTACTGTTATAGTATTACTGCCACTGCCGCTGGTTAGGTCAATGTCTACGTTAACATCGTCAACAAGACTTTCTGTAGCGCCAACGTTTACACCAACAGTGTTTGTGTTGCCTGGATTGGTGATGCTGATTGTAACATCATCACTGCCACCGTTGGTGCCTCCTGTAGTACCTACCTGTATGTCAATGTCTGAACTATTGCCATTAGTGGTTGCTGTTACACTGGCGTTGTCGCCGTAAACATCGTAATCTAATGCATTGCTTGATCCAACTTGGTCAATGTCTAATATGGTGCTGGCGCCATCGCTCTTGCTGTCGTCACCGCTTGCGCCAACGCTGTTTCCAGAACCGTCTTGATCTATAGTGATTGTGGCTGATGATCCAACCTGATCAATATAGATCAAGTTGTCAGCCCATGCCGGACTGCTTATTAATAAAGACATGAATGCTAATACTATCCTTGTCATGTGTGTCGCTCCTTTTGGGTGGTCCCTATTATACGTGCCAATATCTTAGTATTATCGCACGTTAGTATTTAAATAATAAGTTGCTATCATTAAATATGTATGTTATACGCTAGTCTACGTAATTACTCCATCCTGTTGATTTATCATCTGGCATAGTGTAATCCCATAGTTTTTTACGTTTTCCTTCTTTGGTTAACTCAATTACTGCTTGTTCAACTGCCTGTTTTACTGCATAATTAACTGGTTCATTGGTACTGGTACCTGACTCTACCTCTAGAACTTGTGTGCCTTGATCGTAGAATTTAAACACGTTTATGCCAAGACTGGTGCTTAAAATCGTCTTTTCGGTGCTTACATTTAGCAATACTTCTCCCGACAGTACACTTACCGCTCTAAGCCCTATTGTGACTACATCTACACGCCATTCTTGTTGTGCACCAATGCCCATAACCCTGGCACCAATACCACCTGTAAATTTGTTTGTATCATAACCAATAATGCCGCCTTCGATTATAATACCAGCAAACTTCATTGCACCCAATTTCTGTTTCTCATCAAACTCACTTCGTGCATTACGTATAATCTGTCTTTCTTTGATTAGGTTGTCCAGGCCATTGCGCTCTACAACATCAAAAAACTCACCATCTGCTAGTGCCATTAGTGCATCTATTAAGTATACTTCTGCACCTTGTGTTACTGCTGTACTGATGTTGGCAATGTTATCTGCTGGTTTACGTTGTCCAGTTTTATCTTGGAAACTGTATATTGCAACTGTCACAGGCTGTCCGCCTTTAATTGCAGGGAAATTAATTAAATGTTTCTTGACTGGGGTTTCAGCAAGCTCAGCTGGTCTGCCAAGTTTTGGATTAGTTGAGGCGCAACCAACTAACAAAAAAACCAATAACGCCACACATATTCTACCTAGCATGCATCTCCTTTAAAAGGCAAAACTGGCAACAGGAATTTCAACCTTCGTAACTGATCCATCTGTTTGCGTTACGTTTAATGTTACTAGGTCGTCGGTCATTTCATAAGCCACGGTATTGCCTAGTAGATCAATAGTACCACTACTTTGTGGATTTTCCCCAAACAGTTTGTCTGAAATTTGCTTACTAAGTTCAGCATAGATTCTACTTTCTAAATTAGCCAAGAACTTATTAACATTAGAGTTTTCTTTTTCACGCTCAATTTCTCTTGCCGCGGACTCTAACTTAGATTTGATTTCTGCTCTTCTAGTATGTGTTAGGTTTTCAATGGTCAACACATGACTACTGTAGCCTATACCGTTAAAACTAGGGTTATTAAACTTATAAGTTAAGTCGCCTGCTGTTGCCGCACTGATAAAAAACATGCCCACAAGGAATCCCATAATAAAACTCCAAAATCCAAAACTCAATACTGTTGATATAGTATAGGTTACTGGGTTGGACTTTTTAAACTTCTGCCAGGCTGCCTTTTCATAACTACTTTGATGATTCATTTTTTGTCTTAGCTCCTTGGTCCTTGACCTGTTTTAGTTCTAATTCTTGTGCTTTTTGTAAATTTGCTCTAGCTTTTGCATCTAGTTCAAGAATCATGTTTAACTTTTGGTTCAGTCTAATTAAATCGTTATCAAGCATACGAATTCTGTCAATCAACGCAATCAGCGTCATTTGTGCTTCGCTTAGTACAGGATCAATTTCTTTTGTTGCCCATGTCCATATGTAATATACAAAGTACCCTAACCCACACGCGGCTATAATCGGAAACCCGTATTGGTTTATTGCGCCAGCTACATCAATGTCCATTTAGTAGCCTCTCATTCTAGTCGCGACGAGCATCGTTCTTGCCGTCTGCTCTAGCAATACGGTTCAAGTCTGGTGTTACCCCAAATGCATTGCTCATGAGTGTGTCAATACGAATCACGTCATGGTTCATGGTCTTAACACGATTGTCCAATGCGTTAATTATTCCTGTAAGTCCTTTTACACTGCCCATTACACCGTCAAGGATAAAGCGCATAGTAAGGAATACAAAGTACCCGCCGGCCAGTGCCGCGGCGATAGGAAAACCAACTTCGGCAATCAATTGAAGTATTTCTGTCATTTTGAATAGCTCCTTCTTTAGTGTATTTACCCAAATTTTTACAGTTTACTCATGGGCTATAAATAATTACATGAGAAAACTACTACTATTACTACTGTTAGTGCCGTTTACAGCACAAGCAGAATACGCAGACTGGGACAAATACGACAAAGAGTTGTTTTGGATGTCAACCACAGCTATTGCTGTGGATCACTTGACCACAAGAGATATGGCTAGTAGATATGATGAAGGATATGTAGAACACAATCCCTTACTGGGCGATAGGCCCGATACAGATACAGTGGATCTGTTTTTTCTATTAAACTATGTTACACATTATTATCTAACAGACTATTTACAAGGCGAACACAGACCTATATATCTAACTGCTAGGCTCGTGGTTAACGGCCTAGCTTCTGCAAACAATCTTAAGATAGGTCTGGGACTTCGATTTTAGTATTGCTGATGATGGAAGCGGTTACAAACTTCTTGATAAAAGGTATCTAAGTCTCCACCAAACTTACCAGTTAAGTGTTCTGCTAGGTCATTGCACAGTTTAGCATCGCCGTCTTTGTTTGCTTGCACAAAATCACCATGTAATTTCTTCCAATGATCTAACATTACAACTTCTGCTAGTGGTATTTTAGTTGCTTCTACTACGCACCAGGTGTCTACTAGATTACCATCAATTACATTTGGTTCCAGATCTAAAATCAGGTACTTGTCAAACATTTCGTCTGTGGGTTTTTCCCAAATTATATTCATCTTTTTTCTATACCTTGTTGTTTGTATACTTGCTGAACGGCCTGTGCCTGATAGTAGCAGTCAATTAGTGCATTGTGCGCACCCTTGGCGCCTTTGCCCCTTGGGTCACCATGCACACCAAATAATGTTCGACTATCACGTATTTGCCAAAATTGCCATGGTGTAGGACGCTCGACTTGTCTGTAAAGATTTTCTAGTATTACAATATCAAATACAGGACCTTGGCACCATATGTTGTCTGCGCCAACTACAAATTTGTTGAGTTGATTTAAAAATTCTTCTACGTCAGTCCTGTTGTGCTCGCCTAGTGCTTCTTCTCGTACATCTTCTGCTTGCCTGCCCCACCAGTCTATTGTGTCCTGTTGCACATGTCTGCCTAATTCTAATTGTTCGTCGACATTTACTCGGACATACAATCCATCATCTGTGTTTACATCACTTGCCCAGGGGCTGAATTTTACTGCCCCAATAGTTAACACCACAGCGTCAGGCCGAGTACTCAATGTCTCAATATCTAACATTATATCCATGTGGGTTATGATGGTTCTAGTTTAACGTTAAGGGGGAATCCATTGTTGCGAGCAAGCACAGTAACTTCTACTCCTTTTTGCTCTGCAATCTCATACGGTAAGGTACTAACTACACTACTGCCTTCGTCGTGAATTTTAACAGTAAGCGATTCTGCTGTGGTATCGTCATGATGGAAAATTGCTTTTAACGTTTCCATTACAAATTCCATTGTGGTAACATCATCGTTAACGTAAATTACATTGTAAAGACTTGGTGGGCTAAGTTTAGTTTTAGACTTAGTTTTTGTAACAGTTTCTGTTTTTGTACTCATGGCTCACAATCATTTAGTTAGTAAGTGGGGGGAGTTAAACTCCCCCCGGCGTTTACACTATATTATATTACTTAGTAAAAGTAATTGCAATCTTTTTAGGTTTTTGTTCGTCCGGAACAACATGCTCTAAGCTGACTGCCAGGATGCCATTTACTACTGTTGCACCTAGGATCTTAACATTCTCGTTAAGAGTAAATGTACGAGTAAATGTACGAGCACTAATACCTTTGTGTAAGTATTCCTGCTCATCCGTTTCCTGCTTTTGCCCTGAGATGGTTAGTACATTGTCTTTGAGTTCAATGTCCAATTCATCTTCACCAAAGCCTGCCACTGCTACCTGGATTGCCCAGTTGTGTTCGCTAACTTTAATGATGTTATATGGCGGATAATTATCTGATTTTGAATTGCCCAGATGCACACGGGAAAGTTCATTAAACAAATTGTCAAAGCCAATGGCATGACGGTTGAGTGAATCAGTAAATCCAGGGAGGTTGGTCGTACTAAGTTTATATGATGTCATAGTTTTCTCCTTTATGTTAAGCAAGTTATGACTTGTGATGTTGTAGCCCGATAATCGGCACTACAAGTATATTTATACAGGATTAAACGTCAGGTGTCAATCCCTTATTAGTTCATATGATTCACTTCGGGAGTGTTCTGGATTAAATGATACTAAAAAATCCACATAGTCTTGTTCTGTAGACAAACACAATCGAACACACCAGTTCTTGATACCAATGTGTTCAATATCTATATTGTATTTTTTAGCCCAAGTCCTAACATCGTACTCTATTTCAGTGCGAGCCCATCCCACTGCATGTATTCCATTTGCACGTGGCAGCCTCCACTGAATATGCACTAGTACATCTTTTTGGGTAACTGCTCGTCAAATAGTTGTTTTTTATAACGACGAACTGCGGCGGCATGTTTGCGCTTGCGTCTTGTGGTAGGTTTTTCATACGACTCTTTTTGCCGTAGAGCTTGTAGTACACCGCTTTCGTTAACTTTTTTCTTTAGTTTACGCATAGCTTTTTCTACATTGTCGTACTGGACTATTACCTTGTTGCCAAAAGGTCTGCCTGGTTTCTTTTCAAAATTAGTTGCCATAGTTTTTTATTTAGTTGTTAGTTTTTCTTGAAGAGCAAAATAGTCAAACGGTGATTCAACTTTGTTTGCATCTGTTATATAAGTCTTTGGTCCGTAGTAATATACATTACTGTTTTTGCAAATGTCCTCATTGTCATGATCCATAGTGTTAACAATTACTGTGTCACTACGTTCAATTGCCTTAGCTAGCCAGTCTGTATCGTCCATGCCTCGGTGGTATAGATAAATGTTATATGATTTAGTAGTGCCTTTGGCCATTGTTCCCATTAGCTCTACGTCTCCTGGAGCCGCATCTACTAATGTTATGGTGTGAAACTCATCTTCTACAAAATCTGGTGGTGTTATAAAGTTACTGTAATCCATTTTTCCCTACTATCTGTTGTATTTGATCAAGTTCAGCATCATTTAAATCATCTGCGGTGTACTCTCCCGACTGTAATTTATCAACAAGGTGCTGAATATATGCTTCGTTGTAAGTATAGCTATCTGTAGTGGACTTGTCAAGTTCTATCCACTTCTTATTGTTCCATTTATATAGTCTATTAGGTAAAAAGTCTGTCCTAATATACATATTGCCTTTGTTTGGGTTCATCGGAAACTGATTTCCAAACCCGCACTCGGCTGTGTTAACTACTGTGTCGTTGTCTGCCTTTACCTTAACACTATAAATTGGCAACGTTGGATGCAGTCCTTTGAATGCTTCCATGTTGTAGTTCTTGTTTTGGTACCTAACTACGTTATCTAATCCACGTTTTACTGCTATGCCAGGATCCGTAGCTTCTTCGTCGCCGATTACAAAATCATCAATTGATACTTCGTTTGGATCAGACTCTGTCACAACATTGTTGGAGACTTGTTTGTTTAACTGATCAAGTGCCCAATCAAGTCGTTGCAGTGCTAGTCTGTATTTGTCCCAAAGGTTATTAATTGACTGTTGGCAGTCGTTAGGCATTAGTTCCTAGTCGTGCTTCAACTTTGGCCTCAAGCTCAGCAATATCTGCTGGCATTGTAAAGTCGAGATCAAGTTCACTTTGCAGTGCTTCATTCTCGTCCAAAGCCTCGTTGAGTTGTGACAGGGCATTCTTGTACTTTGCCCAAATTTCATCAATTTCCTGTTGTGGTTTAGCCATTCTTTTTCCTTAGTTTATCATCAACGTTACGCTCTAGTTCTGCTACATCGTCAGGTGCGCCTGTTTTTAGATTCTGTTCTACATATACTTCTTTAACTATTACAGTGTCAGCACCGTGTGTTTTTTTATTGCGAGCCCATTCGAACTGTTTGGTGCTGGCTAGAATAAGTGTAAGTGCCAGTGGATCAAACACAACAACCAACAACACTATGACCCAGCGTACTGCTTTTTCCAGTAGGTTTTGATCTGGACTTTGGTCGTATATAAATGCGGCAATGTATTTTATTGGTCCTACTTCTGCTTCTAGTTTCCTGTATTCTTTTTCGAACACAAAAACTTCTTCACGTATTTGATCAATCTCCGTTTGTTCTTTGTCAACAAAATTCTCAAGTTCTTCTACCCTACCGTCAATATCTACAGTTTTAGTGTTTGACTGGTCACGTAGTTTTTGTATTCTATTATTAACTGATTGTAATTCTGATCCGTACTTGGCATCAATACTGCTAAGTGTTTCTGTTAACTTAGCGTTGATACTTTTGATCTCACGCTGTGCCGCACTGGCAACTGAAAGCTCATTTGCTTTGGCCTGCTGTGTTGCTTCTAACTCAATCTTCTTGGCTTGCTCTGTTGCTTCTAACTCAATCTTCTTGGCATTGGCTACTGCTTCATCTAGGCCTTTTTTACTAAAGGAGTTTTCATATCGAGCCTGGGCGGCGGATATGTCTGCTGTCTTACGGGCTTGTGCTGTGGCGATGTTTGCTGTCTTACGTTCTTGTGCGGCGGATATGTCTGCTGACTTGCGCTCTGCGGCTTGTACTAATCTATCATTCTGTAACTGTATTTGCTTTTCTGCATCAGCACGAGCATTGGTTTTTTCTTTGTTAACTTGCACACGGATTTCTTTTAGTGCATCGTTGTCACGATCAACCAGGTTGTCCACACGTACATCTTCACCTTTAGATAACCGGGTAAGCTCGTCGGTCCAACGAACTATCTTGGCTTCCGAACGAGTCATTTTACTCTCAAGCGATTTGATCTGTGCTACCTGTTCTTCACTTAGTGAAGTCTGTTCAATGTGTGCTTTACTCAGGAAGCCAAAAATACCCATTGAGGTGATAAACATCAACACAGTAATTGCCGGGATCAAGTACCATTTAAACAGTCTTGGTGCACGATGCCAATTTTGGTGTAACCAAACTGTAGCAACAATCTTACCAGTTTCTAGTGCGCCACCCATGATAATCACAGGCATGACTGCGGCACTGAACACTGCAATCAAGCCAGCAATACTGTACCAAGCCGCAATGAACGAAATGGATATTGCTGTAACGAATGTAAGTATGGCTAATAGCATAGTGTATATTTATTGGGTAATTGGCTAATTATACAAGGAACAGGGCAGTTAGTCAACTGAATTTTTTGCCAATTAAACCTGCGTTAGGTTATGCAACACACCTTCGCCAAACACTGCGATTTCGTGTGAGCCGCTTGCGGTGGCCGCTTGGAACTGTATATCAGACTTCTCGTCGTACTTGAAAGGCATCTGACGTTGGATGTGCATGTTGTCAGCAAAAGTAGTTCGTGCTACATTCAATACTCTACCTACCGCATTGCTAACATGATTTCTAAAGATAGCAGGTTTACCAGCAGTACTATCAGCACTGAATGCGTCGATGCGATACAACAAGAAACAATGATTTCTCGGTACTGTATAAAAACTCTCTTGGCATCTGCCATTTCCTGGCAGTATGGTTTTGTAGAATGTAGCAGAGCCCCCAAGGTCGTTACCTATGTCTATGGTTCCTGCATTTGATCCTGTGAGAATAATTGCGGTGTTGATTCTAAAAAAACTTGCTGTGGTTGTTTGCACTGCTGTGCCTGCCAGTGTAACTGTGTCTTGGATGGCATCATAGTTAGCATCAAGACCGATAAGTAGAACCTGCATAGTGTCGGCACTTTGGGTGCTTTTGATCTGCATCTGTTGTGCGGCAGGAGGAAAAACGTATGTTGCGGTTTTGCCCCATAGTGCTCTAAAGTCTGTGGTTGCGGCT
>Ga0307489_10003333_pt1 | contig 10649 bp, 16 predicted proteins | sample SB12metaG_FD_202247 | JGI IMG/M metagenome (GOLD analysis project Ga0307489, IMG submission 202247) | Sea-ice brine microbial communities from Beaufort Sea near Barrow, Alaska, United States - SB 1.2 | ecosystem: Environmental > Aquatic > Marine > Coastal | place: USA: Alaska | collected...
CTTACACTCGTCCCCTTTTCAGCTCAACTTAAGCGCTTTCATATGGGATAGGGGGTGCGTTTAGGGGTTGTTTAGGGGGTATACACGAGGTGGCAAGGGGGTGTGTAGGGTGTGCTTTTGTGCCAGAAGCGGCTCAGGTTGAGCTGAAAAGTGGACGAGTGTAAGCCCCTGTGAGCGACCCCACGCGGCGGGTGCTGTGCACGCAGTGTCGCAGGCGGGGCCGCACACCACTTCCCTGTCCACCTCAACTCAAGCCGTCTTGTCGATAAACCACCCTCAAGTTGTCACAACTCAACGCCGCAAAGCCGTTCGAGTTGAGCTAGAAAGGGAACCATTGTAAGACGCGCATCAATAGACCAGACAAAGACGCATACTGTAGAGCTACTAGTAGACGTTTGTTTCCACCTTAGTGCCTAGTCTGTGGGCTAGTAACCTCTAGTAAGCTGGAGTCTGGTGCGTGGCCAAAAGTCAGCTGACTTATGGTCAAAATCACCAAACGCCTACTTACTACGGGTAGTACGAGATACTATATATCGTACGCTTTACAGACTAGGCACTAGCCTGGACATGGGAATAAATCAAAGTTGAGGTGGAAAGGGAACCAGTGTGTGTGGCCTTGGGCTAAGGGTGCTGTGGTCGGCGGACGCGGCGCACTGGCCGGCGCCGTGCGTGCCGGTGCCGCCCGCGCACCGCCGCCGCTGCGGGTAGGGCTGCCGCTGTTTGCTCATAGTGTACCGGTGCACTGCACACACTCGCCGCATGTTCCTCCCTGGCCCGGTCTATCGTTCTCTGCCTGTTTGTTCACAGTGTACCGGTGTACCCGTACACACTTGCTGCATCCTCCTCCCTGGTCCGGTCTATCGTTCCCTGCCTCTTTGCTCATAGTGTACCGGTGTACCGCACGCACTCGCCGCATGTCCCTCCCTGGCCTGTGAGCCTGGCCACTTGCTAACGAGCGGGGAGGGGCGGGGTGGGCGGACCCTGGGTGTGGGCCGCAGCACACCACCGTGCGCTTTCCAGCGCACCGCATGGCGCGCTACCTGCGGGGGGGTGACGCGCGCCTCTCGGACACCGCCAGTGACAGCGCTGATAGCGACAGCACCGACAGCGATGGCGGCGGCTGCGGTCGCGGCGGCGTCGGCGGCGTCGGCGGCGTCGGCGGCGGCGGCGGGGGCGACGGCGGCGGCAGGGGGGGAGGCGGCGACGGGGGCCGCGGCGACGGCTTCGACAGGGGCGGCGGCGGCGGGATCCGTGCGCGGAATCGGCTGTGGAGGATACCGACTAGCTAGTGCCATTCATTGAGTAGATGGCTTCGGCAGGCTTTACTACACATCTACATACAGTAGGCAGGGCGGGGCGGGCCGGGCCGGGGCGCTCGCACTCTCGACCGCGCAACTCTATGTATGTCTTGTGATTGAAATGATGGCGGACTTACATTAAAATATTTTAACATAGCATGGCCGCGAGCTGGTGCGGCGCCATGAGTTGAAACGCAGTGTGATCGCAGAGGCCGGGAGGCGCACAGCGCACCATGAACAAACAGCGTTGCCTCAGAAGCCAAGGGTGTTCGCCCACGTAAACACACCCTTTGCAGCTGTGAGTTATACGTCGTCGTCGCATACATGTCCGTCTTATATTTCAAGTCTTAACGATACTAAAAGTAAACGCCCCATTTAGACCCCCAGTGACTCGTAGTCGTCGTCGCTCTCGCTGTCTTCGTCATCGCTGCTGTCGCCTCCGCCAAAGCCGAGCGCGTCTTCCTCGTCTTCGTTGGATTCTGTCGGACAACAGGGACTTACACTCGTCCACTTCTCAGCTCAGCGTAAGCACCTTTGTGGGCTGCACACCTCCACTTCTCATTCCATCGTGAGCACGGTCGTGTGTTTGCGTCGCAAAACCGGGTCAGGTAAGGCTGCGAAGTCCAACGCTAGCTGTATCTTCAATGACCAAAACCGGCAAAGGTTGAGCTGAGCAGTGGACGAGTGTAAGCCCCTGCCGGGCAACCGTTCGCTCGCACGTATTCGATTGTCTTCGCGCATTCGCTTGCCCGGGCGCCCCTGACTAGGGACTCACCGCGTCATATGATACCATTTAACTCAAGAAACTAGGGACTGCTGTGTGGTGATCTGATGTTATCAAACGCATCTTGAGCCCTCGTTTCTTGAGATAAACGGTATCGTGTGACTTGGCGAGCACTATCCATCACATGATGCGGCGAGCAGTCCCACACGAGGGTTCAATGTACGTTTGTTGACGTGACGAGCATTGTCCATCAGTCCCAAACGAGGGTTCACAATGCGTTTGCTGATGTGGCGAGCACTATCCATCAGACCCTGCCCTCGACGGTTCTGCCATCCCACGGGCAGCCGTTCTCGTGCGCCCACCTCAGCACCTCCTTGGTGGAGCGGCGCAAGTTGAAATCGAAGGGAAATGAAACCTTGAAAGCATTTCACACTTGTTCAGTAAGCGCTTAGTTCCAGGCACCTTCGCCATGGATTTGATCGGTTCGACCTGCACCGCCTTACAATGTGACCGTGCTCGGCGGCATTTCCGCACGTCTGCTCATCCCACTGGCAGCCGTGCCATAGCGGCGCAAGTTAAATTGAAAGCAAAATTTGAAAGCAGTTTATCATGTGACAAGCTAGCGATGCGAATAGTACGTCTCAGAAATTTTGACTCAAGAGGTCTTGAGTTGAAACATGTTGTCGAGCGCCGGCTTGACTCGAAATGTCATACTTTAGTTTCGATTGCTTAGATCCAGGTGGTTTCAATGTGGGTTTCATCGGGTCAACCTGCACCTCCCTACCGTGGCCGTGCGCCCACTGCAGCACCTCCAAGTGACCGCCAGCTGCGGCGTTCGAACAAACATACTTGAAGAAACGGTATGGGCCGCCATGCTCCCGTGTCCACCTCAGCACCTCCAGGTGACCGCCCATGAGGTAGCAGCGCAAGTTGAAATTGAAAGCAAAAGTTGGAAGCAGTTCATCTCATTTTAGTGACAAGAGATCAGATCCAGGCGCTTTCGACTGGGCTCTCTGATTCTAGTGTCAAGTTATGAGTTCCAGGCGCTTTCAGGTGGGGTCTCATCGGGTTAACATGCACAGCCCCACCATAGCAGCGTAGGAAGGCGTTCCCGTGTTGTGGTGGCGCAAGTTGAAATTGAAAGCAAGACTTGAAAGCAGTTTATCGTATAACGGTTTCAATACAGGCGCTGTCAACAGGGGTCTGGTCGGTACAACTTGCACCGCCTTACCGTGTCCCATGGACAGCCGTGCTCCCGCGCCCACACCAACACGTAGTGGCGCAGGTTGAAATTGATGGTAAAACCTGAGAAAGCAATCTGGCGTAATTTTGGTTCAAGCACTGGAGCCATTCGCGGTCAACCTGGGGTCGACCTGGGGTCAGCCTGAGGTCAACCAGGGGTCAACCTGGGGTCAACCTGCACTGCCCAACCAACACGTTCAGGTGCCCGCCCTCAGCGGCCCACGCACACGTCCTCGCGTCCCACTCGCAGTGGTGCTCCCGTGCCCACTCGAGCGCATCCAGGTGCCCTGCATGGGCGGCGCACGCACACGTCTCCGCGTCCCACTCGCAGCCATGCTCCCACGCCCACCTCAACACGTGCAGGTGCCCGCCCTCGGCGGCGCGTGAGCACGTCTCCGCGTCCCGCCGGCTAGGGACTGATGGACAGTGCTCGCCACGTCATCAAACGCAAGTTGTTCACCCCAGTTTATTGAGTTGAAAGGCATCATATGACGTGGCGAGCACTATTCATCAGTCCCTACCACGCGCAGCCGTGCTCCCGCGCCCACTGCAGCACCTCCAGGTGCCCGCCTGCAGCGGCCGCAGCACACGTCTCCTCCTCCCACGGGCACCCGTTGTCCTTCGCCCAAGCCAACATCTCGGCGGATCCCACGAATTCTTCGACCTTCAGAGACACCGCACCTGCTTTACCCGCGCGCGGCAGCTTGTTGGCCTCCACCACCGCACGCCACGGCTTCCCGACCTGCGCGAGCAGGGCGCAGTCGGTGGGGTCCAGCCGCGTCAAGACGTGCTTCACCAGTACCTCGCGCCACTCCTCGAGGAGCGGGACAAGCAGCTCACTGGGGGCGTCGGCGTCGGCATCGTCGTCGTCGCCGGAGGTGTGTCCGTGGCCACTCGCCGCACCCGCCTCATCGTTCGATCCACCCGCACCCGCCGTGCCCCCACCGCCGCCCGCGCCTCCACCTCCGAGCCAGAACCGGATGGGGATGGGGGTGGCGACACCGCTTGCGCTCCCGCGCGCACCCGCATTCGCCGTGACCCCGCCTCCGCCCTTGCCGTCTGCGCCCTGCTTCTGACAGATTGCACGATACTGACTCCTCGTGATGCGTGTCCGCATCTCGCGGCAGGATTTGCGTGACCGGGTAACGTGCGCAGCGCGTGAATGGATGAGTGAGCGCGAGGGTAACGTCACTTTATACGTCAGCCTTCCTCGGGATCGTCCGTGTTTCCGTTGGAAATATCTCGGATTCCCGGGATTCCCGGGAAAATTCCTGGGATTCCGCTGCATTTTTATCCGTTTGGACACAACGTGTGAGGGAGGCACCACTGCCGCCACTGCCAAAACACTGTAAATCGGCAGTGTTGCGGTGGTCCGATGCGCGGGGAGCAATGGAGGCATCTGATTGGCCGAGCGGCAGTGTTCAGGCAGTGTGGTCAATGGCAGTGGCTGGAAGTGTTTGGCAGTGTCCGGGCCCGAAGGAGTCAACATATTTTGTGGACTCCATGCGGCAGTGTCGGCAGTGATTGGCCGCTCAGAATCGAGGCCAATCGGCAGTGTTTGCGGCAGTGTGGGGGCTCCACGTGGCGGTGGATCGGCCAATCATATGTCTCCATTGCTCCCCGCGCATCGGACCACCGCAACACTGCCGACTTACAGTGTTTTGGCAGTGGCGGCAGTGGTGCCCCCCTCACAACAACGAGTACCGCTACCGCAACCACCAACGCGCCACAGACTTGCTCACCGCACGGCGGAGACCCCTCCCGCCACGCGTCTCGCGGAGGCTCGGCGATGCACCCGCGAGTCCGCGCAGCCCGGGCACACCTCGTTCTCTTCGAAGAGCGTGCAGTTTGTCAAGCTTCTACAAGGCGGCGACCGCTGACCGTAACTGCCAACCAAACAGGCGCGGGGAAACGGACAGCCCACAACGTGCCGGCGTCAACCACCACAATGTCGCGGGGGCAGAGGCAGCGGCGGCGGCGGGATCCGTGCGCGGAACCAGCTGTGGAGGATACTGAAATGATGTCGGTCTTAAATTTAAATGATGTTTTTGAATATTTTAAAATAGCACGGCCACGAGCCGGTGCGGCGCGAAGCGCTGCGTCAGCGCGGTGAGTTGAAACACAGTGTGATGCCAGACGCCGGGAGGCGCACAACACATTATGAACAAACAGCGTTGCCTGAGAGGCCAAGGGTGTCTCCCCCGGTGCAAGGTACCATATGGGGTGCCGCACGCAGATTTAGGGTTTAGGGTAAACCCTCAACCCTAAACCTGGTCAGAAGCCGGGGAGGTTACCACCGCTCTGCGCTAGCACCAGCACCAGGAACACGCCGTACAAGCCCATCATGGCCACGCTGTAGCGGCGCAAGTTGAATTTGAAAGCAAAGTTTGATAGTGGTTCACCATATTTTAGTTTCAAGCGCTTAGATCCAGGCACTTTCTTCATGGGTTTGATAGGGTCAACCTGCACCGCGTTACCACGCCCAGACCGGTGGTCATCTTCCACCCGCACGCAGCGATGATGCCCACGATCAGGGGGCTACACTCGTCCACTTTCCAGCTCAACCTGAGCCGCTTCTGACACAATTTTACACCCTAGACACCCCTTAATGCCCCCTGACACACGCTACACACCCCCTAGACAACCCCTAAATGTGCCCCCTATCCCGCAGAATGCGCTTAAGTTGAGCTGAAAAGTGGAGGAGTGTAAGCCCCTGCCGACGATGAGCACCAGCATGATGATGAGCAGCACCAGTGAGAACTCCAGCGAGTTGGACTCCACGCTCACCGCCCCTCGCCAGGGCCCCGCGCGCACCACTCCCAATCACACCTTAAAGTCAGTGTCGGTGTGACCGGTCACCCTCATCTCCTCGAAATCAACGGTCTATTTACTCAAGGATCGCGACCCGGTCGGACGTGAGGCGATTCGGTCGGCGTGATCTTCGCTTTGGACTGTTTTGATTGGTTGAACGGACTTCGATAACATACCTTCGATACCAGACCCGACACTGAGTTCAACTCACCATCTTCAGGATATGCAGATGGGGTGATGGGACATCAGGTGGGGTGTTGAGTGGCGTGAGGGACCAAACGGGTAACGGCCCCGGTGGGGCACCCCTACACGGTTTGACCCCCTCTGCTTTAAGAAACTGAGGGGTAGATCACGTGAAACTTATGGGGTCCAAATTTGAGGGTTGAATGACTGAAGGCCCTGAAAATGGTCGGTCGGCTCGGCCGGCGAGTCCCGGAATCCGGGACTCGCACCATGAAACCCTAAGTTTATTAAAGTAGAGGGGGTCGAGACGAGTATTAGGTGGGGTGTTGAGTGGCGTGAGGCAAACGGGTGGCTGCCACGGTGGACCCCGCGCCCCGCGCGCGGCCCAGTGTGACAAGATGTGATCCGATATTGATATGGGAGATCCATATGGGAGATCGGACATCAATGGGATATCGATATGGAACATGGGTTATCGATATGGGATATGGTGTATCGATATGGTCATCTGCCATATCGATATGGTCATGTTGGATATCGACATGGGATGTGGGCTAATGATATGGGAGATGACAGTATCGATACGGTAATCTTCCATATCGATATGGGATATCTTGTCACTCTGCGCGCACTGCCCCCGCCTGTCCGCCATGGGTGAGGCTCCACAGCGCCCAGGGCACGGGCAGGCCGAAGGTGATGTCGAAGATGTTGCTGCCGATGCTCGAGCTCACCGCCATGTCGCCCAGGCCCTGTTTGGCCACCACCTCTGAGCAGGGGCGGGGTTACACTCGTCCACTTCTCAGCTCAATTTGAGCCGCTTCCGTCAGTGAGTCGTTTTGCGTCCACTTTATGACGAGTCATGTCCCAAATATCTACTGACGGTACCGGGTGGCGTGGCCGTGACATATCATACTGGCGGTACGGGTGACATGGCCGCCTCGCCATCCCAAGTAGATACCGCCACGACATATCATACAAAAAGTGCTTACGTTGAGCTGAAAAGTGGAGGAATGTGCGCCCCTGCCACAGAGCTGATGAGGTCGGGAACTGAGGTGCCGGCGGCCAGGAAGGTGTACCCCATGACCACCTCGGTGTAGCGGCGCAAGTTGAATTTGAAAGCAAAGTTTGAAATCGGTTCATCATATTTCAGCTTCAAGCGCTTAGTTCTAGGCGCTTTCAACGTGGGTTTCATAAGGTCAACCTGCACCGCCCTGCCTCGGAAATACCCACCGTCTCGCCCACCGTGGTGGCCCACCACACCATGAAGCAGGGGCTGACACTTGTTCACGTTAGATCTCAACTTGAGCAACTCCAGGACACATTCATGACTTAATTTGAGTTACACGGTGGACAGGAGAGCTCAAGTTGAGCTCTACGGTGAACGAGTGTAAGCCTCTGCCATGAAGTAGCTGAAGAACCCGATGTACGCGATGCACTCCAGGAACACCACCCAGATGTAGCGGCGCAAGTTGAATTAGAATGCAGAAGTTGAAAGCAGTATATCATACTTCAGGTTCATGCACTTAGTTCCAGGCGCTTTTAACGGAGGATGGATAGGGTGAACCTACACCGCCTTACCCAGAACAGGGATCGCCGCTTCTTGCAGTTGGGTATGGTGTACGCCAGCAGGAACATCAGCGGAGCCGCCACCACGTAGTACGCCGCGCGCCAGGGCCGCAGGGTTAGGATAAAGGGTTTAGGGTTTAGGGTCTAGGGTTTAGGGTCTAGGGATTAGGGATTAGGGCAGCGGCCAGCGGTGCCGGAGGGAGACCGCGTCAGGCAAATGCAACCAGCCAGCTGCGGCTCTCGCAAAGTATTCGATTCTAGACTGTAATGAGCCCCCCCTTTGTCGAAACAGTGAGGACGACGTGGCAGGCATAATTTACAGTAGATTACAGTAGATAGCGCCCGCCACGTCATGATGAAGTAGATTATAACTCAAGAAGCGAGGGTCTGGAAGCCGTTTGGAATGGCGAGGCGGTGATTATATACTCATATCCTCCGCCTTGCCTGATTCAGGGTGCCCTCCGGCCACGACAGGTCGATCCCCTCGTCATCCTCCTCCGCCGCCTTCTCCTCCTCGCCCGCGCCCTCGCCCTCGCCCCAAGGGCTTACACTCGTCCACTTTTCGGCTTGACGTAAGCACAGTTTGTTGCATATGCGTTGTGTGCATGATTTCACCCCAGTGTATTAGACAGGGGGACACGGAGAGGTGTGACGAAAACGGCTTACATTGAGCTGAAAAGTGGACGAGCGTACGCCCCTGCCTCGCCCTCGCCCTCGCCCTTTGCCGCCGAGTTGGCCCGCTCGATGGAGCCGCGCTCGATGGAGCCGGGCGACATGAGTGCCAGCCTCTTCTTGAAATCCCCCGGGGCCGACACCCTGGACAGGCTGCGCGTCAACTGCCGCGATAGCTTCTGAAATTTCTCAAGCGGGGCCGCGTTGTCATCGTCGGCGGTGGCGGCAGCGGGGGCGGCAGCGGCCTGGAACTCAGCACTCGAAACTGAAATGCGGGCGGCGGCGGCGGTGACGTCGGTGTCCTCGCCTTGGGGCGCCACATTCCCGTCTTTCCCATTGGTGGACGAAATGTTTACCTCCACGACAGCGTCCGAGGCTCCGCAGTCCGTAGTGTAGGGGCTCAAATCGAAACTGAAAGCATACTTGAAACATTTGGAAGCAATTTGGCCTCAAGCGCTGAAAAGTCCAAAAACGCATGCGCATGCTTTCAATGTGGGTTCCAACCCGTTTCAACTTGCACCACCAACGCAATGCGCTTTCAGTATGGGTTTCAACCCGTTTCGACTTGCACCACCCTACCTTGGACGTGTCCGAGTCCGATCCCTTTCCCTTGGAATCCGAGTGTCCCAGCCCGTCCGAATCCGACGCCTTTCCCAACGTGTAGTAGGGGCGCAGCTTCAAGTTGAAAGCAAAAGCTTGAAAGCGGTTCATCATGTTGCAGCTTGAAGCGGTGCAAGCAAGCGGCGCAACGCGGGGTGAAGGACCTTGGGGTTTAGGGTTTAGGGTTTAGGGTTTAGGGTTTAGGGTTTAGGGTTTAGGGTCTAGGGTTGCGGCGCACCTTGGACGCCTTCTTGTCCAGCAGCTCCTTGGTTTAGCGGCGCAAGTTGATTTTGTAAGCAAATTTTGGAAGACGGTTCATCATGATTTAGTTTCAAGCGCTTAGTTCCAGGCGCTTTCAACGTGGGTCTGATTGGATCAACCTGCGCCGCCCTACCTTGGGCCGCTGGCCCAGCAGCCCCTTCACCAACGTCTCCGCGCGCCGGTTGAACTTCATGAACAGCACGTACATGAGGTAGAACCCGACGAGCGCGAGCGCCTCCCTCCAGGGTCTTACACTCGTTCCCATTTCAGCTGAACTTGAGCTCTTCTGTCCACCGTATAACCCAACTAAACTCATGAATGTGTCCTGGAGTTGCTCAAGTTGAGCTCTAACGTGAACGTGTGTCAGCCCCTGCCTCCCACAGGTCGATCTGGCGGTCGCGGAAGAACACGTAGAGCATCACGAGGTCGAAGGTGTAGAAGGTACAGTCGCGCGCCAGCGGCCGCCGGGTGCGGCCGATTCAATCACGCAGAGCCACGTCACACGATGCCGTAAACTCAACAAACGAGGGTCGGCAAAGGATAGTGGATGACGTGGCGCGGGGTGATTGATTGACGCCTACCACTGGGATGGCGTCTCCGGATTCGGACGGATTCGGTAGAGGGCGGATTCGGGTGAATTCGGGCGGATTCCGAGCAGCCCCGCAGAGGATTGCTTTGCCGTATTTTACAGTTTGTATGGGCATTTTGAACCTACAGAAATGGATTCCGGATTCGGACGGATTCGGTAGAGGGTCGGATTCGGACGGCTTCAACCCGGGCCTACCACCAGGTGAGGACGAGGATGGAGGTGGAGAAGAAGGCGCACATGCCGATGACGAAGAGGACGTTGAACACGGCGGAGCCGATGATGGTGCCGAACCCCACGTTGCTCTTCGCGATGAAGATGCCGATGAGGGAGATGAACAGCTCGGGGGCGGACCCGCCCGCGGCCGGAGAGTAGTGTCCGCCCGACCTGCCGTAAACTGCTGGGACAATGGACCATGCCACAGTTGTAGTACGAGTGCACTCTTTAAATAATATTCCGTACCAACGCAGGAACCTGGAAAGTAGGTATGTTTTGGGAGCGTACATACGCTAAAAATGAACAAAACCGCCCAAAATCGCCTCATGAAGACCTCGGAACAATCGGAACAACTAGGGTGCGTACCGGGCTCGGAACATAATTTAAAGAGTGCACTCGTACCCCTGAGGATGACGATGAAGTTCGACTCAACAAACGAGGGAGCGAAACAGCGGCGGATGACGTGGCAGCGCGCCCCCCCCCCCCGCTA
>Ga0307489_10003334_pt1 | contig 10649 bp, 21 predicted proteins | sample SB12metaG_FD_202247 | JGI IMG/M metagenome (GOLD analysis project Ga0307489, IMG submission 202247) | Sea-ice brine microbial communities from Beaufort Sea near Barrow, Alaska, United States - SB 1.2 | ecosystem: Environmental > Aquatic > Marine > Coastal | place: USA: Alaska | collected...
GCATTAGAATAGAAAGCCCCTCGATATGACCATAAACCTTGACAGACTGAGGTCTGTCCGCTTGAAATTGCGGAGAGGGTTGGTTAAGCTCACCATGTGTAGCGCCGTGGGGCTCGATGAACGTTATTAAAAAAAGGAAAAAAATATACCCCCCCATGAGTAGTCGTTCTCGTACAAAATATGACAAAGTGCGTGGAACCACTTAGACACTTAGCAACAAGTAGTAATAAGTCGTGCAAATGGAGCGTTCTGATTGGTCGAGCGGGCACCAAGTCAGACTAAGTAGCACTATAAAGTCAGACTAAGTGTCTAAGTGGTTTCACGCACTTTGTCATAACATCAACCCCTGAACGCTAAACTATGCCAGCACTCAACCCGAGCACTCAATCCCACCCTCCCGCTCCCCTCCCGTCCGTGCAACCCTCTGCTATCCCCCAGCTGCCCAGAAGCGCTGCTATTCTCCCTACGGGTGGCGCGAGGCGCGCGCCAGTTCTTCCCACGGTATGGTCATTTTTTCCTAGAACATGCCGATTACATCTGGTCGCACGGAGAATATGCGGGATGAGCTTTGGACCGTTCTATCGGTTTTCACCGTCGATTCAAGGAATTTGAGAACACGGCCGTGTTATTTTCAATAATTGCAGCAAAGCGCGTACAGGCTCCATCCACATTTGAGAAACCAAATTCACGCGCGGGTAGGCAGGGCGCGTGGGCAGGGCGTCTGTCCGTTGCGATCTGCTTTGAAAGAATACTTATCATTGCAATGCATATCGATGGACAATAGTTTTACACGCGAGCACCATGCTGCCGCCGCCACTCGACGTCGAAGAGAATCCCGCCGCGGCCACGAGGCACTCTAGACGTCGATGCCGTCGATGTTAAGTTTGCGCAGCTCCTTGCTGTAGCGGCGCAAGTTGAAATTGAAAGCAAAACTTGAAACCAGTTTACCACATTGTAGTTTCAAGCGCTTAATTCCAGGCGGTTTCAAAGCGAGTTTGATAGGGTCAACCTGCACCGCCGTACCTTGCGGAGTTTGAGCGCGGCGGCGGGGGGCAGGGGGTTGGGGTTCTGCGCCGCGCGCTCCCGCGCCTCCACAGCCATCAGCCCGCGCGCCACCTCTGTGGTGCTGCCGTCCACCAGGAACCCGTTCAAGGCGCCACTCCACACGTAGTTGTCGCGGGAGGGTGCCGCGCTAGCGTCTGACATCTGCTCCGCCAACGCCCGGGACTTCTCCTGGCGGTCGGGCTTGAATGACGCGGCGAGTCGCCCCCCGTACGAGTTGGCCGCCGTGGTCCACTGCTCCGTCTGCACGTCCTTGCCGCCCACCAGCTGCTTCCGCGGCACCCGGCTGCCCTGCTGGAACGGCGGGTCATACGCCGCCGCCGCCGCGCGCGTGTCACCGCCGAAGGTGCCTCCCCCGGGGCTCTCCTGGAAGGAAGGTCACGTGATACATGCGCGCCACGTCATCAGATGGGGTTTGAACATACGCACGCGGTTAACAAAACGTGGCGGATGACGTGGCTAACACTGGTACACGTGGCGGATGACGTGGCTAACACTGGTACACGTGGCAGATGGCGTGGCTAACACCGGTACGCTAAGTGAATGACGTGGTGTATGACGTGGCGAGCACCAGTGCACTATGTGGATAAGGTGGTGGATGATTAAGTGGATGATATGGTGGATGATGTGGCGAGCATAGGTACACTGTGTGGATGTGGCGGAAGAGGTCCCTGCCTGAATGTCGTGCAAGGAGCCCCACTCCACCCCGGCCCTCCCACGGTCGGGTCCCCCCAGCGGGTCCACCCCCCCCAGGCGCATCCTCGGCACACCCGCGAAGCAGGGGCGTACACTCGTTCACTTCTCAGCTAGCTCAACCTGAGCCGTTTTGGTCAAATCTCCCCGTGTGCCCCTGTCTAATAGACTGTGGGAAAATTATGCACCCGACGTATCCCACAAAATATGCTTAGGTTGAGCTGAAAAGTGGACGAGTTTAAGCCCCTGCCGCGTGGCCTCCGATGTGCGCCCCCCCCTGCCCCGACGCTTCCGACAACTTACTCCGCCGTTTCACCATTTCCGCCACGGGCCCGCCGCGGGGCGAGTCGCCTTCGTCGTCGCTGTCCGCGTCCCCCCTCCATCCAGGGGCTTGCACTCCTCCACTTCTCAGCTCAACCTGAGCCGTTTCTGACACTCAAATCATCCCCTAAACGCCTAATCACCCCCTCCACCCCCGCCATAAATACCCACTAAACACCCCCTAAACACCCCTTGTCCCACAAAAAGCGCTGACGTTGAGCTGAAAGGTGAACGTGTGTAAGCTCCTGCCTCCATCGCGCCGCCTTGGGCACGGGGGTACCGCCCGGCTGCCCCTTTCGATAGGGGCTGACAGATATTGCCTGCCGCGTCATCGACAGGCAAATAGAAACCTCGTTTCTTGCGTTCAACGGCATCCCATAATGTGGCGAGCAATGTCAACGAGATCCCTGCCTTTCCGACGCCGCCGTAGAGACCTACGGCGGTGCGCTGCACGAAAGCGGGGCGGTAGCCTACGTCACCGTTGGAGGTCTGGTACATGGTGTCCTGCGGGGGCGCGTTGCTGCCGCCGGACAGGGGCTTACATCAATCCACTTTTCAGCTCAATGTAAGCACTTCTTGTGGGAAACGCTGGATGTGTCAGTAGCGTGTAGCAGTAAAAACGAGTTATGACTCGTCACAAACTGGACACAGAGCGGCTCTTTGACCAAAATGGTTGAGGTTGAGCTGAAGCGTGGACGAGTGGCAGCCCCTGCCGCCGGCGCGCGCCTTCATTAAGCTCGGCCGGTCATTCGATTGCCGCGCCGCGCCGGGGATCAGGGTCAGCTCAGGGTCAGAACACTTTGAGTTCAGGTACAATACAGTACGGAGGAGAATGTCAATGTGTGTGGGTACACAACGAGGGGGAGGAGGTGTTTGTACGGGTACACTGTGCGGAAGAGGGTCCCCGCGGGCCCGAGCGCCGCGCCCCACCGTAGCTGGACTCGAAGGTGGTGCCCCATCGCTGGTCCTCCCCGGGTACCCCGCGCGGCCGCTCCCGCTCCGCCCGCCAGGGTCGCGCACGCGGTCCACCCTGTTTTAGGGTTGAGCTGAGGCGACGGGGGAGGCGCCATCGGCGGAGGCGGCATCGGAGGAGGCGGTGGGGGCGGTATCGGGGGAGGAGGCATCGGTGGAGCTGAAAAGGAGACAGGTGTCACGACAGGTGTCAAGCCCGAATGACAGGTCAGGCCCGAACGGGACTGCTGTCAGGGCCGCCAGGACCCTACGCTGCGGCCCCTCTCCAGCCAACACAACCGTGGTACCTGGGGTGTCCGGGAAACTACTCACCAGGCTATGTCATCCCCTCTTCGTAGCTCAGGTGACGCCGCTCAACCCCTCGGCGAACAGCGGGGTGAACCAAATTTGGTAAATATGTTCCTCGATTTGCGTTGAATATAACTGAATAACGGGGGAGACGGGGTGGAGTGCGGCCCCGCCTGCCGCGCATGCTGCTGCGCCTTTGCGGCCTTGGCGCCCCCCGCGCGGCGGCCGTGACGCACCGGCGAGTCCGTCTGCCACGGCACCTCGCCGGGCGTGCTCTTCGCGTACGCCAGCTTACCCATCTTTTGCTGCGGCAGCGCTCGCAAGTCGTTTGGGAGCCCCTGGCTGCGGGGATGGCACCGTCCGACCCTGGACCGTGACTCCGCTCCGGGAGCTGTGATTCAGATGCCGCTTCGTTTTGTTCTGGCGGCGTCGTGTTACGCAACAGACCGCGCGCGTGAGAGTAACGTCACGACGACGCACCTCGGCGGCGCTGAGAGTCCGCGGGGGAACGAAATGAGAGTTCATAAAACGTGGTCCAGCGCTTGGCGCTCGTCAGGTGCCACGTCAGCAGTTTGGCGCCGATTTCCGATAACGGTCAAGTCCAAGACAACGACGTCTCTCAGTGACGCGGCGGCGACTCGCACGGTGTGGTAGCACCGAGCGGCCTGCTTCGTCGCGCGACGCCGCGTACCGTTCGTGACGTACATGCACGCGGAAAGCTCTTCCGGAAACCTTGACTGTCCCTCACACGAAACAATCGACGTTTGAAATAAAATGTTATTGCACAGAGCCGCTTCCTGGAGCGCCACGCTGGCAGCGCCCCTCACAACCTTGGCGCTGCGTCGCTCGCGCGCTTCTCCCGCGTCAGCGCCGCGCCGCGCGCCACTCATGCGCCGAGCAGCCCACTCCGGTCCGCAGCCCGTTCGTCTCCTAAAAACATGCATCCATTTCGTTCTCACCCAAACGTCACGCCTTCCGAGTAAAGTAACATCCGACACTTACCATCTATACGGCGGGCGGCGCACGACGCGACGGCGTCCTGACCATTCGCTCGTAGTGTGTACCCGCACACACACTCGGCTGATCGACCCCGCGCGGCCCCCCGCAGGCGGCGGCGACAGCGACCCCCTCGCAACTACGCCATCCGGCGGCGGCGGCAGGGGCTTACACTCGTCCGCTTTTCAACTCAACGTAAGCGCTTTCTGTGGGATAGGGGGTGCGCTTAGGAGTTGTTAAGGGGATGTTTTGGGATTGTCGGGGATATCAGGGTGTGTTGAGGCTGTATTTTGTGCCAGAAATGGCTTAGGTTGTGCTGAAAAGTGGACGAGTGTAAGCCCCTGGGCGGCGGCACATCCACCTCAGGTGGCACCGACCCGACGGCAGCGGCATCCACGGTACAGCTGCCCTCGGACAGCGCTGTGCAGCGCGACGTCGCCGCGCTCCTCGCCGAGTTCATCCGGGCGGGGGCTGTCAGATAATGCTCCCCTCGCATCATAGGAAGCTACGAGTATCAACAAACGAGTGTTCAAACTGTTGAGGAGGATGTGGCGGGCACCACAGGGCGTGGCAGATATTGCTCGCCGCATCTTAGGATGTGGTCATTGAACTCAACAAACGGGGTTTTCAATGTATGTCGGTGACGTGGCGTGCGATATTGACCAGGCCCTCGTTCCGGGCGGAGGGGGCGGGCGGCATGGAGGGTCTGCAGGCATGGGCTCACACTCGTCCGCTTTCGGCTCATCATAAGCGCCTGTTGTGGAATACGCTGGGTGGTTCATGGAGTTTTAGTGACAAAAACGGCTCAGGTTGAGCTGAGAAGTGGACGAGTGTAAGCTCTTGCCTGCAGGCTGCGGTGGCGGCGCGCAGCGGGAGCCTCACAGAGGTACGGACAAGCATGTATTGCCCTCCGCCACGTCATCGACACGCATTTTGATCCCTCGTTGAGTGAATTGGCATTTCACGACGTGGCGCACGTCGCCCAATTCTCGCCACATCAACTCAACGCATGTCGACCCTCGTGTATTGAGTTTATTGGCAGTTTATTGACCCTCGTGTATTGAGTTAACTGGCATCTTATGACGTGGCGAGCATCATCTGCCTGGCCCTGTACCACGGCGTTTTTCGCCGTGGTGGTTGCATACATCCGGATCGCGCACCAACACGGCGGTCAGTACGGGTCGGTTGTGCGGATGACGGAGGGAGTGGATGAGGGCATTTCCTCGCAGCTGCGGCGCATCCACGGAGTGTGCGTGCGGGAGCGGGAACGGGAGCTGCGGCCTGAGGTGCGGCTGCTCAACGCCCTGCTGCGCGCTAGGACACAGGAGGTAGGAAGACCGCAGGCGCCTCATTGATATATGCTATCCTCTTGTTCATTGAGTTGATCATCATCCCACGACGTGGCGATGCAATACTCTCTGACGTGGCGTTACCTTGACTTGGCGTCACCCATGGCGTCACCTATGGAGTGGCGTCATCCTATGATGTATAATAGGCCGGTATATCGCTTCCCGCGCCGAGCGCTGACGCTTTGTCTGCAACTCTCTATGGGCATTCAACCTGGCGCCTGCTTTCCCGCGCGGAGCGCTGACGCTTTGCCCGCAACTCTGTATAGGCAATTCGCCCAGGCGATATATAGAAAGCGGCCTACTCGCCCCTGCCAGGAGGAGCGCGAGAGGGTGCTCAACGCCAACATTGCAATACTGGAGGTGAACGACGGGGCCGGGTTTGCGTACTTTAACAAACTGGTGGACTCCGTTGAGCGAGCCGTGGTACGGCGGTGCAGATTGACCCTATCATACCCACGTTGAAAGCGCCTGGATCTAATCGCTTGAAACTGAAATATGATCAACTGGTTTCAAGTTTTGCTTTCAAATTCAACTTGCGCCGCTACACCGTGCGCAAGAAGCGGGAAGGGCGGGAGCGGACCGCGGAGTTGGAGCACCTGGTAGGGCGATGCAGGTTGAACCGATGAAATCCAAGTTGAAAGCGCCTGGAACTAAGCGCTTGAAACTAAAATACGTTGTTTGGCTGTCAAGTTTTGCTTTGAGTTTCAACTTGCGCCGCTACAACTTGGCCGCGATTTGGGCGGAGGCGGCGGCGCGGCTGACTGTGACTGAGTGTGTATCTACAGTCTACCGGCAACCATGAGGCGGAGGCGGTGTGGCCCGCGGTGGGCCGGGGATGCAGCGGTGACTCTTTGCTCATGGTGTACCATCCGGGTGGCGGAGATGGCGGCGGCGGCGGCGGTCGAACTCATAGTCTAGCGCAAAATGTGGATATAGCGCAAAATGTGGATATAGCGCAAAGTGTGGACAGCCCACAGTAGTTGATAGCGCAACATATGGATGAGGCACAAAGTGTTCTTGAAAGAGAAAGCAATTTTAAATTTCAAAAGGCAGCACGATGAGCTTAATGGAGCCGCGTGCCGCAAGATAATGCGAGAATAAATAATTGGGGAGTCACACAGGAAAGCATGCAAGCAGTGTGACGAAATCAGACGAAATCAGAAACAACTTCGCACGCACGCACGCACTCAGACCTAGGTTCCAGGACTCAGACCGATTGCCCATAGTGCACCAGCGCACGCGGTGGTTCACTTGACGTCGGCAGAGGTGGCGAGCTTGATGATGCGGGAGCGGACCGCGGCCTCCGCACGCCGCTCCTGTACCGTGGGGGGGTTGGCGGGGAGGTTTGGGGAGTTCAGCGACGGTTCAGTGAGGCACGTTGGGTACATCGAAGGGAATCGTGAGGTGTTTGGGTACATGCACGAGGTAAAGTGATGAATATTGGGTCCGGGGTTTCAGCATCAAGTCAGTGAGGCATTTGGGGCAGATTGAAGCGTTTGAAGATGCATTTTGGGTCGGTTGCAAGGCTAAGTGAAATATGTGGTTACTTTGAATGGTTCAGTGGGGTGTTTTGGGTACGTTCGCGAGGTGTAGTGGGGATAATTGGGTCGAAGCGCACCTGGACCATCTGTGCCGCCGCCTTGAGGTTGGAGAAATTGACGAAGGCGAGGACGGCGGCGGCGCATAGCGCGGGCAGCGCCGGCGCCGCCGTCCACCAGGGGCTTACACTCGTTCACTTTCCAGCTGAACTTGAGCGCTTTGTATGGGATAAGGGGTGCGCGTAGGGGTTGTGTGGCCCGTGTTAAGGGGGTACCAGGGGCTGTTGGAGGGTGTTTAGGGTGTGTAGGGTGTTTTCTTATGTCAGACACGGCTCAATATGAGGTGAAAAGTGGACGAGTGTAAGGCCCTGCCGCCGACCCCAGCGCCCCCGCCCCCGCCCGCAGCGCCGCCGCCGCGCCCGCCCCCGCCGACCAGGGGCTTACACTCGTTCACGTTAGAGCTCAACTTGAGCAACTCCAGGACACATTCATGAGTTAATTTGGATTATTACGTGGACAGAGGAGCTCAAGTTGGGCTGAAACGGGAACGAGTGTAAGCGCCTGCCGCCGACCCCCCCGCCGCCGCCGCCACCGCCGCCCCCTTGCTGTAGCGCCTCAAGTTGAAATTGAATGCAACGTTTGAAAGCAGTGCATCAGATTTCAGTTTCAAGCTCTTAGACACAGGCGGTTTCAACGTGGGTTTGATAGTGACAACCTGCACCGGCCCACCTTGGCACCCTGCCGCGCGGACACCACCGCCACCTCCGCCGCGATCACCCTCGCCGCCGCCCACGCCCTCGGTGCAGCGGCGCAAGTGGATATTGAAAGCAAACGTTGAGAGCAGTCTATGATATTATAGCACTGAAACCAGTAAAATTATACTGTCAAGCGCTGAAACCCAGGAGGGGTTTAGGCTTTAGGCTTTAAGCTTTAGGGTATAGGGTATAGGGTATAGGGTGTAGGCGCTGTCAATGCGGGTTTCGATAATGTCAACCTGCACCGCTCTACCTCGGCGCCGTGGCCGCCAGCGCCGCCGCATGCGGCGCCGCCCGAAACAATACAAACGTCAACAGCACCAGCGGGTAGCTGACCCTGTGCGCAGGGGCTTACACTCGTCCACTTTTCGGCTCAACATAAGCGCTTTTCGTGGGACAAGGGGTGCTGAGGGGGGGTGTAGGAGGTAATTATGGCGGGAGTAGAAGGGGTATTCAGGTGTTTTGGGGATGTTTTGAGTATCATCAATGGCTCAGGTTGAGCTGGAAAGTGGACGAGTGGAAGCCCCTGCCTGTGCGCGGCAGAGTCGCCATGGGGGTATCCCGCGCCGACCCGCGCCAACTCCCGGAACGAAAACGCCGCGGTGTAGCGGCGCAAGGTGAAATGGAAAGCGTCGTTTGAAATCGGTTCGTCAATTTCTGCTTTCAAGCGCTGGAAGCAGGCGCGCTTTCAACTTGGTTTTGATGCTGTCAACCTGCACCGCCCTACTGCGGCGTGCAAGTGCGCCACCGCCCCCGCGGCCAGCGCGGGCAGGAATACATCCTTGCACGAGGGTCATTGAAATCAAGCACTCGAATCGAGATTGGCCGTGCCCGCATGACTTACCTTTAGGGCCAAATGCCAATGCAGACACGCCGACTCAGTCGGTCGATTCAACGTCTTTCGAGTGATTGTTCTCATGCGTAGGCAGACGCAGTTTAGAATTTAGGGTTAGCAGGGTTTAGGCTTTTAGGCTTTAGGCTTTAGGGTTTGTGAGCCAGGGCCTACCTTGTACAGTGCCATGGAGCACACCACCAGCATAGCCGCCGTCCCCAACACGTGGGTGTTATGCGAAGAGGCCGTGACGCCAGGCGTCGCGCTGTTCAGCGCCGCGGCGACGTCAAAAAGTCGCAGCGCTCCGAGCCCCACCACCACCGCCACCACCACCATCGCGATCTGATTATCCGCCACGGGAGTGTGCACCGCTAGCAGCGAGTCCGCTAGCCGCCCCGCGGCCGCTGACGCCGCGGCGCATGACGTGGCCTTGAACACTCCGGCCGTCGCGGCGGCGGCGGTCACGTGGAACGCGGCGGTGGTGCCAACGCCCAACGAGATGAAAGCCGACGTGGCGGGGGACGCGAGGCGCGAGGCCCGGAACAGCATCGACGGTTTTTTGGCCGTTTTGGATTTATCGCCGTCGCCGAGGACGGCGAGTGCCGCAGACGCGGCCACTGTGGCGAAAAAGTTGAGCGCGACGGCGGCGAGGACGGCCAGAGGCACGAGAAGCAAATGGAACCGCTCGTTTACCGCCATCGTGCACGCCGCTGCCCACTAGCAGGGCCTGCCATATATTGCTCGCCATGTCATAGGATGCCAGTCATAGGATGCCAGTCATAGGATGCCAGTCATAGGATGCCAGTCATAGGATGCCAGTCATAGGATGCCATTTGACTCGAGCAACGAGGGTTCAAAATACGTTGGAGGACGTGGCGAGCAATAACTGGCAGGCCCTACCCAGAAGCAGAGTAGCGCGCCCGCCGCCGCCCAGGTCACGTCCACCGCCTCCTTCTTCACTGCCTCAACAGAGGGTCATCGAGTAAATAGACAGATCAATAAATAAATAGATAGATAAACAGATGAAAAGATAAATAGTGCGGCCCGCTGGTTCTCACCCGCGGCTACACCCAAACTCGAGGCGGAAACGCCGCATAAGGGTAACAGGGATACACGCGGCAGCCTCACGTGGCGCACGCAAGCCGCTGTTACTTAATTGCAATGAACTAGGAGTACGCATCTGCGATGGCTCGTGGCGTCAGATCGGCGCAAACGCCGTTTGTCACATAATTATGCTCAACACTAGATACTTCTACATTGGTTGAATATGGTAGATGACGCGGCGATTAGTGTTCAGCTGACCGACCCTTCCTTGCCGCCGCCGGCCGTGTCTGCTTTGATACCGTTCTCATCGACCCCGCTCTCCTTCACCCACGTGTAGCGGCGAAAGTTGAAATTGAAAGCACAGCTCGAAAGCGGTTCGTCATTTTATAGCTTCAAGCGCTGATACCGAAGGCGCTTTCAGCACGGGTTTTGATGCTAGCAATCTGCACAGCCCTACCCACGTCATCTGCAGGTCGTAGATCAGCTTATGCGCGAAGCCGGCCTCGCAGTACGCGAAATAAAATTCAAACATCCGCAGAAACTTGCGAGAGTAGCCCAGCTTCAACACTGTCTCGGCGCGCGCCTTCGGTGAGGGACCGATTATAATATGTACTGGTACACCATGAGCAAACAGTCCGATGCGGAGTCTTAGATGCAGAGGATGAAGGAGAAGGATGGTGGTGAGACGGAGGAGGAGGAGGTGGAGGAAGAGGAAGAGGAGGAGGAGGAGGAGGAGGAGGAGGAGGAGGAGGAGGAGGAGAAGGAGTAGGAGGAGGAGGAGGAGGAGGAGGAGGAGGAG
>Ga0307489_10003335_pt1 | contig 10649 bp, 11 predicted proteins | sample SB12metaG_FD_202247 | JGI IMG/M metagenome (GOLD analysis project Ga0307489, IMG submission 202247) | Sea-ice brine microbial communities from Beaufort Sea near Barrow, Alaska, United States - SB 1.2 | ecosystem: Environmental > Aquatic > Marine > Coastal | place: USA: Alaska | collected...
AGTAAACACAGGAGTGCGCCGTGGAAGTTTGTTCCCATCTACGTCTACTGGGCGGTGTTCGATACCCAGGCGGCGGCCGACGCGGCTCGCGCCATCGACGTCGTGAACCTGGCGAGGAACCACGGCGTGTCGGCGGATGTGCCCGTCAACGAGAACCGTTACGGCATCGGCGGCAACATGACCCTCGAGGGGTTCTCCTCCGCGCGGGCCGGCCTGCACTACTCCACCAACTATGGCGCCTCCTCCGTGTACAGCAACCTGCCCCACTCCGACGCCCGCTGGTACGTCGCCACGGTGCCGGCAATCTCGCCGGAGCAGTTTCCCGCTTACTCCCTGGGCACAAACCTGGCTCCAAAGTCCGACTATTGCGCGGGTGTTTTCGTGAGCGTCGCCAAGTGCGCTTCGTTCAGCAGCACGACGTGCCCCACGTCTGTGTACAGTGCCAACGGCACCTACGATTCCCAAAACCAGTGCACTCTCATTGGAGGAGACTGCGCGACTGCCTCCTTCGCTATGCTCGGCTTCCTTCTGGACGTGGCCATCACTAAAGTCTTCGGTGTCAGCAGCGACACCGACCCTGTCGTAGCGGTCTTCATTGAAATGAGCGCCAAGTGCAGCGCTGACACCAACGCCGCGTGCGGGGCGATCGCCGACTGCTGGTGGGACGCGTCGGCCATAAACGGCAGCGAATGTACGTTCACCGCCGCAGCCGCACTGCCCGGCGTCAAGTACGCATGCCCCGTGGCGCTGGCCAACGTAGACGTGACCGCCGTCGAGTACATTACTGGTCCGCCGCCGCCAGCTCAATCAATGGGCAGACACTTGATGGACCCATTCACGAAGAAGACCACGGCAGTGGTGTACACCAACTACGAGATCCACAACAGCGCAGTGCTCAAGTACAACATCAGCTGGAGCCCCCCAGTTCTCAACGGCACGACGGGGAAGTATGATATTCTGTTGAAGCTGCAGCTGAAGGAGGCGCGGGGGGGCGTCGAGGTGTACTGGTCCCGCGTCACTGAGAACAACTTCTTGAGCATCTACGACGGATTCGAGCCTTCCATCGTCGCGGCAGGCGCACAGGTGGGGCTGAGTGAACTTTGCCCGCCACGTCATCCACCACAAATTCAAACTCTCGGTGCACGGTGCTTGAGTCAAAGGACTCCTATGGGGCTAAGGCAAAATGCTAGTGCCTCTTTTCACGCGCGGAAGCGTCTATCTTTGATTCAAATGACATCATATGACGTGGCGATCGTCATGTTCCTGGCCCGCCACGTCATCCACAACCTTGACACCCTCAGTTCTTGAGTTGCATAGCAACCTATGACGCGGCGAGCATCATGCCCGGCCCTACCCACAGGGTGAGCTCCAAGTAGGGATAAGTCACAAATGTGATGATGCGATAATGCCCGCCACGTCATCCGCCACGTCTGGCGATCTCAGTTATCTTTCTTACGTGGCAAGCTATGACCTGGCGAGCAGTGTTCACCCGGCCCTCACTCTGGGCCACGGCCAGCGGTAGGGCGCACGATGGATGATGCACACCCTAAACCCTAAACCCTACATCCTAAACCCTAAACCCTTAACCCTAAACCCAGATCCAATACTCTCACTCGTTTGTCGGCCCTCGTGCGGTGAGTTGCGTGCCACCCTGTGACGTTGCAAACATGAGCCGAATGCTCGCCGCGTCGTTTACGCCTTTGTAAACCCTCGTGTACTGAGTTACGTGCCACCATGTGTCGTGGTTCAGACAACACATTATCAATCCGGAAGCCCCTGGTGGAAGGCAGCTTTACGGCACCAGAGAGCATGGACGAGTACACGCATGTCGCGGCGGGGCCCTATACCCTAAACACTGAACACTAAACCCTGAACCCAAGCGGGGCCTTCACTCTCTGGTCCCTTTTCCAGCTCAACGAGACGTCGTCGGGCAATGTGTGGGATAATTTGAGTGGTCGAGTTGATTCAGAGTCAGAACGGCTCACATGTGTCCCTTTTTCCGCTCAACTTGATTGTTTTCGAGGTATTGACAAAGGGGGATAACTTGAGTTGTTGAGTGGTTTCACGGACATAACGGCTCAAGTTGAGCTCAACAGGCAGCTCATGTTGGGCCCTGCGTCTCGGTGAGCGTCGAGTCACAATGGCTGGTAGGGTGGTGCAGTAAACAATGCTCGCCACATCACGTCACCCACCGCGTTAAACTCAAAACTCTCACAGAAACCAGTGCTAAATGCGCGTGGATTCAGCGCTTGAAGCTATGTTATGACGAATCGGTTTCGAACTTTGCTTTCAATTTCAACTTGCGCCGCTACAGCTAGGTGTCGAGCGCCGTAGTGACCGTGTCCGACACCGTGATGTCGGCACCGTCGCCGCCGCCGCCGTCGCCCCCCTCCCCGCCGCCGCCGTTGGCGCCGCCGCTGAGCCCGCCGCCGCCGTCGCCGCCGCCGCCCCCGCCGCCGTCTCCCAAGCCGCCTCCGGGGGCTATCACCGTGGGCCGCAGGCAGGGGCTTACACTCGTCCACTTCTCGGCTCAACTTAAGCGCATTCTGTGGGACAGGGGTGCAGTTAGGGGTTGTCCAGGAGGTGGTCAGGGGGTGTCAGGGGGTATTAAGGATTATTAGGGGGTGTTTAGGGTGTACTTTGTGTCAGAAACGGCTCAGATTGAGCTGAGAATTGGACGAGTGTAAGCCCCTGGCCACAGGCTACTGCAGCTGGACTTGAGCGATCCACACGACCTGGCTCGGTTGAAGGCGCACGGGCAGTCGGTGGCGGTGACGGCGGCGACGGCGGAGGGGGCGCGGGCCGCACTCGACGTCGTCGAGGCGTTCGCGGCCACGGTAGGGCGGTGCAGGTTGATTGCAGGTTGACCCAGGCTTCACTGCGCCTGTTGTAATTTTTGCAGCCTGAATGTGATGAACCGCCTTCGAACTTTGCAGTACAATGTCACCAATTTCGAACGTTGACCACAATATTTTGTGTCACCTCTCGTACAATTGATTCCCTCCCGTATTGTGTAAAATCACTTCCCACGACGTGCCTTTCATGATTCATCCGGCCCTCCGAGGCGGTGTACCTGTGCATCGTGGTGAAGGTCGACGGCGTGTTCGAGCGGAAGATCCACAAGCTAAAAACCGGCCCGCCGCCGAGCCCACCGCCGCCGCCGTCGCCGCCTCCAGCACCATGCACATCTGACGGCAGCTGCCCCACCGCCGCCGGCGAGTGCGACGTCTGCCACCTCCACTACTACCACAAGGTATTCACACGCGCCTCGACTCTCACTTCAGCTCTTATCCGTGCAGACACAACACGGCTCTTCGTTACCCCGGCACCGACAAGTATCTTTCCCCGCTGCCGAATGTTGCCGGACTGACGACCGCCCCTCCGCTGCTTCGATATGTACAGGACGTCTCCTCCGCGGAGGTTTTCGGTACCGACGTGAAGCAGTGCCGCGAGTACCAGTCTGAGAGCTGTTGCAGTGCCACAGTCGCCGGGAGGTGCGAACGCCGAAATGACTCACCCTAATTTCTCCCAACGACCTAGCCCTACATTTCCGAGCGCCCGCACATCCGGGCTCCACCGGGAACCGTCGGGTTCGGTCTGTGTCCGTGTGTATACGACTCGCGCTCGGATCGTATTGGGCGGGCGCGCGCTCGACCTTTCTGTCCGGCCAGACCGGGCGGGTTTCCTTCGTCGGTGACGTGATGTGGCGCGGAGATACGCCCTATACAACAGCTGTCGTCCACCGCTGATGTGAAGTCGCGGCTGCTGCGCTGCGCTCATACAGGCAACCCATTCACCTGTTTCCTTTCTTTCTCCTCCTACAGCGTCGGCGCACAAATGACCAGCGAGGGAAGCACTCTCTATCCAATGAGCACCGAGGAGTACAACACACACGGGTACGTCTCACTGCCCAGCTCTACGCCCCTTTTGTTTCCTCATAGTGCACCGATACGACCAAACACGCGCAGGTTTACGCTCCCCACTCTTTGCACTTTTTACTCATAGTGCACCGGTACGACTGAGCAAGCCACGGGTTAACGCTCCCCACTGTCAGCTCATAGACTAGTGCACCTGTTACAACCAAACACGCCCCTCTCCCCAGTGCGTTGCCCCGTCGTCCGTTTCTTGCCAATTTCCCATTTCCCACAACTTTCCAGTATCCGGATTTCCACATACTTTTGCCACTCTTCCCCATTCCCCAGTCCAGTTTCCCATTTCCGATGCCACTCCCACTCCCATTAGCACCACTCACCCACGCCCACCACCCACCCATGCTCATCACTCACTGTTTCCTTTACTGATTCAGGTGCGGCAAGTTGAGCGATAAGTGCGAGCAATTTTTCATCGAGGAGAGCTGCTTCTACGAGTGCGACAAGAATCTGGGCAAGTGGCGCAATTTCGCGGACTGCAAGGCCGACATCATCCACCCTGTAACGGGCCTTCCGGATGACAACGAGTGGCAGATTAAGGACATGCCTATCAAGGTGGGGCGCTGCGGGTTGACCCAAGGTTGACCCTGGATTGACTTCGCTCGATTTCAACGCGTAAAGCTAAAACATGATGAACCACTTTCAAACTTTGCATTCAATTTCAACTTGCAACCCTGCGTGAAGGCTTCTTACGCCGACGCAATGTACGCCGCGTGCAAGGACGACAGCATGTGCGCCGGTAGGGCCAACTGGAACAGAATGACCTGTGGGTGCGAAACTTCAAGGGGCAATATGATTGAAAACTGACTAATTGCTTCAACTCGCGTTTGTGTGTGCTGGTACACTGTGTGTTGTGTTCGCTGTTAACCCGACTCTCAACTGTCGCGACCCTGGGTGTTGACGCCTCCGAAAGCATCTACGACATGGGCAGATGCCTCGACCTCAACAAGAACATCAACAACACCGACGGCATGGCGCATTATCCGCCTCACGCCCTGACGCTATCCGTCTGACCCTGACATGGTCCGTCTCATCCAGTCATTACCCGTTCGATGTGATAGATATCCGTCTGATCCGAACATTACCCGTCTGACCCTGACAGAGCAGTACCCGTCAGACCCTAGGTTCCGGTTGCAAGAAGTTCAGCGACATTTACACCGACAGCGAAGACATGATCGTGAGGCTGTGGGACAACTCCTTCTCCTACGCGAAGGACGAGGCCGACGGATACGTCATGAGCTTCGCGGAGGGCACTGAGAACCCCAACAACCTCATCTTCACCGACACGGTCTACCCCCAGATCTGCGCCGGCCACGAGGTGGGGATGAGAGAATGACGCCACGTGTCATCCACCACGGGGGTGTACCGGTGCTCGCCGCGTCATCCACCACATAGTGTACCGGTGCTCGTTGCGTCAGCCACCGCCCAGTGTACTTGACCTCGCCAGTTCACCTCACGCACCACATAGTACTGGTGCTCGCCGCTGCCTCCATCGCGTTTGAGACGCCCGAGTTATATAGATGGCATCCTGTGACGCGGCGGGAGTTACTTACTTGGCCCTTTAGCGAGGTGAACGTCTCGCACCCGCATATGACAGTCGACGGCACGCGCATCAGCGCCGAGGCTGCCGGCTGCGACGCCAACTGGCACATGTACCCCGACTCGGGCCACTCGGACAACGGCACCATGGCCAAGCCGTCACTTCCGCCACCTTCGCCGCTGCCCCTGCCGCCGCCCGCGCCCCAGCTCGCCGCCACCGGCGAGTGCGACGTCTGCCACCTCCACTACTACCACAAGGTATTAACACGCGCCTCTACTCTCACTTCAGCTCTCATCCGTGCAGACACAACACGGCACTTCGTTACCCCGGCACCGACAAGTATCTTTCCCCGCTGCCGAATGTTGCCGGACTGACGACCGCCCCTCCGCTGCTTCAATGTACAGGACGTCTCCACCTCGGAGGTTTTCGGCGCCAACGTGAAGCAATGCCGCGAGTACCAGTCCGAGAGCTACTGCAGTGCCGAAGTCGCCTTGGAGTGCGAACCCACCCTAAATCATTATAACCGACCTGCCCTACATTTCCGAGCGCCCGCACATCCGGGCTCCACCAGGAACCGTAGGGTTCGGTGTTTGTCCGTTTGTACACGACGCGCGCCCGGATCGTATAGGCGCTCATATTGGCAACCCATTCACCTGTTTCGTTTCCTTCTCCTCTTGCAGCGTCGGCGCAAAAATGGCCAGCGAGGGAAGCACTCTCTATCCAATGAGCACCGAGGAGTACAACACACACGGGTACGTCTCACTGCCCGGCTCTACGCCCCTTTTGTTTCCTCATAGTGCACCGATACGACCAAACACGCGCAGGTTTACGCTCCCCTGGTTTTGCATTTTTTACACATAGTGCACCGGTACAACTGAACAAGCCACGGGTTAACGCTCCCCTCTGTCAGCTCATAGACTAGTGCACCTGTTACAACCAAACACGCCCCTCTCCCCAGTGCGTTGCCCCATCGTCCGTTTCCAGCCCGTTTCTCATTTCCCACAACTTTCTAGTATCCAGTTTTCCACATACATTGGCCACTCTTCCCCATTCCCCACTCCACTTTCCTATTTCCCATGCCACTCCCACTCCCATTAGCACAGCCCACCCACAGCCAGCACCCACCCATGCTCATTACTCCCATTCTCATTTGATTTTCCAGCTGCGGCAAGTTGAGCGATGAGTGCGAGCAATTTTTCATCGAGGAGAGTTGCTTCTACGAGTGCGACAAGAATCTGGGCAAGTGGCGCAAGTTCGCGGACTGCATGGAGAACACGACCCAATTCAACGAGTGGGAGATTGAGAACATGCCTATCAAGGTGGGGCGCTGCAGGTTGACACCCTGGATTGACCACACTCGATTTCAACGCGTGAAGCTAAAAACATGATGAACCACTTTCAAACTTTGCTTTCATATTCAGTTTCAACTTGCAACCCTACATGAAGGCTTCCTACGCCGACGCAATGTACGCCGCGTGCAAGGACGACAGCATGTGCGCCGGTAGGGCCAACTGGATCAGAATGACCTGTGGGTGCGAAACTTCAAGGGGCAATATGAATGTGAGGTGACCAATTGCTTCAACTCGCGTTTGTGTGTGCTGGTACATTGTGTGTTGTGCTCGCTGTTAACCCGACTCTCAACTGTCGCGACCCTGGGTGTTGACGCCTCCGGAAGCATCTACGACATGGGCAGATGCCTCAACCTCAACAAGAACAACGGCAACACCGACGGCAGGGCGCCGCGCATTATTCGCCTCACGCCCTGACCCTATCCGTCTGACCCTGACATGGTCCGTCTCATCCAGTCATTACCCGCTCGATGTGATAGATATCCGTCTGATCCGAACATTACCCGTCTGACCCTGACAGAGCAGTACCCGTCAGACCCTAGGTGCCGGTTGCAAGAAGTTCAGCGACATTTACACCGACGGCGAAGACATGATCGTGAGACTGTGGAACAACTCCTTCTCCTACACCAAGGACGAGACTAACGGCTACGTCATGAGCTTCGATGAGGGCACCGAGAACCCCAACAACCTCGTCTTCACCGACCAGGTCTACCCCCAGATCTGCACGGGCCACGAGGTGGGGATGAGAGAATGACGCCACGTGTCATCCGCCACGGGGGTGTACCGGTGCTCGCCGCATCATCCACCACATAGTGTACCGAGGCTCGCTGCGTCGGCCACCGCACAGTGAACCTGAGCTCGCCAGTTAACCTGACGCACCACATAGTACTCGTGCTCGCCGCTGTCTCCATCGTGTTTGAGACGCCCGAGTTGTAGAATGAAGTAGATGGCATCCTGTGACGCGGCAGGAGTTACTTACTTGGCCATTTTGCGAGGTGAACGTATCGCACCCGCACGTGACAGTCGACGGCACGCGCATCAGCGCCGAGGCTGCCGGCTGCGACGCCAACTGGCACATGTACCCCGACTCTGGCCACTCGGACAACGGCACCATGGCCAAGCCGTCACTTCCACCACCCCCGACGCTGCCCCTGCCGCCGCCCGCACCCCCGCCCGCGCCTCCGCCCATGGTCATTCGTGCAAAGGTCACCGGCACCGTCACGTTGCAAGGGTACTCCCGGGACACCTTCGGCGAAACGGAGCAGGAAGCGTTCGCCGCGGTGATTGCCGACGGCCTCAACGTCTCCGCCGAGCACGTCACCGTCACGGTGAAGGACGCGCGCCGCCACTTGCTCGCCGCCATAGCGATTGGCTACGAAATCGCCGTTGCCGACGTCGCAGCCGCAGGGAACCTGCAAGCCGTCATCAAGGCCGTTGCCCCAGCCGACCTCGTCATTGCACTCAAGGTGGCAGGCCTGAGCGAGGTTTCGAGCGCCATCATCACAGTATCTGACACCATTTTGTCGCCGGCCCCGCCGCCGCTGCCGCCGAGCCCTCCGCCACCTCCTTATCCCCCGCTTCCGAGCCCTCCGCCACCTCCGTCACCGCCTCCTCCGCGCCCGCCGCCGCCTCCGACCCCGCCGCCGCGCCCGCCGCCGCCGCCGTCACCCCCTCCAACACCATGCACGTCGGACGGCAGCTGCCCACCGCCGCCTCCAAGCCCACCGCCGCCGCCGAGCCCTCCGCCACCTCCTGCTCCTCCGCCACCGAGCCCTCCGCCACCTCCGTCTCCGCCTCCTCCACGCCCGCCGCCGCCTCGTTCCCCCCCGCCGCCGAGCCCACCTCCTCCCTTCCCGCCGCCTCCATCCCCGCCGCCGCCCTCACCGCCGCCGTCGCCACCCCCTCCGAGCCCACCGCCGCCGAGTCCGTCACCGCCGCCGCCGTCGCCGCCGCCCCCACCGTCACCGCCGCCACCGTTCCCGCCGCCGCCGCCGAGCCCACCGCCGCCTCCCTCCCCGCCGCCCCCCAGTCCCCCGCCACCACCATCCCCACCGCCTCCCTCACCGCCGCCGCCGTCACCACCCCCTCCGAACCCCCCGCCGCCCCCCTCCGTGCTCATGGGTATGGCTGCACATTGCACCGAAACGTTCCCTTATACAATTTCCGTCAAGTTGCAGGTCTAGCGATCACACCAATGAAGCAACGAATACACATAGACACGTAGAGCTCTATGCTTCGGTCTGTCACAAAAGCAAGATGTTCGGTGTCGATTCTGGAGACGCTGAGTCGGACGGTCGTTCACGAATGCGCCGGTCTGTGGGTGCGGTTGACCAAATATATTTTGACAAAATAACCATTTTTCGGTTGTAACCCTTCTGGCGGGTCGCGCCATCGACGGCTACCTATCAAACTGCACCGTCTTCATCGACTTGAACGGCGACGGCAACGCCGATCCCGATGAGCCGGTAGCGGTGACGGGCCGCTTCGGCGGGTTCATTCTCATCGCGGCGCCTCCCGGTGTATCGGCGGGGACCAGTAATCATGATGCTCGCCACGTCATGCACCACATGTGCACCGGTGCTTGCCACGTCATCCACCACATAGTGTACCGGTGCTCGCCACATCGTCCACCGCGTTGCGATCTCTCGTATGCTGACGTGAACGACATCCTATGACATGGTGAGTTCGATTCATCTGGCCCTACGTATCGGCTGCCTTGGTCATAAACACCACCACCGACGTAGGGACACGCAAATAATGGTTTGCTGCCGGCTGCCGCGTTATCCGCCGCTTTAACACCTTTGTGCGTTCACCATTGAGGTGGATGTCATGATATGACGTGGCGAACGTTGGCATCATGTAGTCGGCCTGGCGAGCGCCGCGTCATCCACTGCATGACAACCCTCGTGCATTGACCAATGGTAACCGCAACGGGTCGAATAACATGATAATATGCGCCGAACATTGGCCTCAATTTCACTGGCCCTACAGCGAGGGATGCGTGGACACTTTCACGGGGCAGAGTCCCGGCATGTTGCAGCTGGTATCGGCGGCTGTGTCGGCCGAGGGGGGCGTCACGTACGGCACCGCGGGGGTCATCACACCGCTCACCACCGTGGCTGCAACCCTGAAGATGAAACACAACTACACGGCGGCGACCGCCACCGCCATGGTCGCCCAAGCTTTCGGCATTCCGAATGGAACGGATATTGCCAACGTGGATCCTATTTCGGCGATTGCGTCGGGCGAACGGAACGTTGGCGCCACGGAACTCATGGCAGGGAGTTGAGGTTGACTCGATGAAACCCGAGTTCAATGCGCCTGAACCTAAACTCTTTGACACTAAAGTATGACGAATCGCTTTCAAACTTTGCTTCAAATTCAACTTGCGCCGCTACATGATGGTAGCCACTTCACTCCTCGCCAACCTAGTGAGCAACCTGGCGACTCTACTCGAGTACGCCTGCGGGAGCGCGGCCGCGGCTGAACAGTTCGTGCTCGAGGCCATCGCAAAGCGAATCGTGAAAGCTGCATCCGGCACACGGCGACGTGGTCTGTTGGCTAGTTCGGTGAGCTCGAGCTCGGCGGCGGCGCTAGCGGCGGCGAGCGGCAGCGACCCGCCGACCATCGACCTGGGCTCGGCGGCGGCGGTCAGTGAGCTCGCCGACGACTCCGTGTCCGTGGCCGTCGAGGTAGGGCGGTGCCGGTTGACCCTATCAAACCCACGTCGTAAGCGCCGAGAACCAAGCTTGAACCTACAATATGATGAACCGCCTTCAAACTTTGCTTTCACATTCAAGTTGCGTCGCTACGTCGAGGGCGGCGGGATTA
>Ga0307489_10003336_pt1 | contig 10648 bp, 20 predicted proteins | sample SB12metaG_FD_202247 | JGI IMG/M metagenome (GOLD analysis project Ga0307489, IMG submission 202247) | Sea-ice brine microbial communities from Beaufort Sea near Barrow, Alaska, United States - SB 1.2 | ecosystem: Environmental > Aquatic > Marine > Coastal | place: USA: Alaska | collected...
GTAATAAACATACAATATGCGACGCGTCCGCACATCGGTCGCAACGGTCGGTCGGACAATCGGGATATACTTCAATAAACATACATCGGCGGCTTCAAATCCTTGTTTGAAACGAAGGCAGCATGAGGAAAGGTGAACTCAGCTTATATAACTGAAGAACCGATCCCAGGTGATCCATTATGGGATCGAGCTGGTGCCCACACACACTGTCAAAGCTGAACAGTCGCAAGACCACTCGGCTATAAACAGGACGGACCCACTGGACTTGCTTAGAAGGGAGGCCTGGGAATGGAGCCCTGAACCCTAAAACGTTCCTTGCGGAGAAGAAGCCCTAAACCTTCCATATTTAGAAGGGAGGCTTGGGCGGGTCGCAGGCGCCGGCCATCTTCTTGTACTCGCCAGCGCACTTCTTGGCGACGGCAGCGAGGAGCTTGACAGCCTCCGCCTCAGTGATGACGCCGGCCTTAACGTAGGGTTTAGAACACAGCGTTCGCCGTGTCAGAGCCGATGTCACGTGAGCCAAAGCACTAATGGAGAATGGCACAGCACACAGCGACCAATGATACATTCGCACGCCCACGCCGGACAAGTCAAGTCTTGCTAGCCTTTTGAATGCGGTGCCCGATGCGCCTAGGATTATGTAATGAAGCGAATGTGCTCAGGAACACTATGAGCCAGCGAAAAGTCAGATATATAAAGGGTTTGAAGGTTTGAATGTTCCCTGCCGTGCGGTCAGCGTCGATCGTGGCGTAGGCGTCGGAGCACTCGGTCTTCATGTGGGCGATGGCGTCCTTGCACTCCTTGGAGTCGTGGGGGCCCGGGGGACCGTGGGGGCCCGGGGGGCCGTGGGGGCCGGGGCGGCAGGGGGGGCCGTGGGGGGGGCCGTGCGGGCCAGGGGGACGGGGGGGACCGGGGCCCCAGTGGAACAGGCGGGCCATGAAGTAGGGACTGATGGATAGTGCTCGCCACGTCAAAGGATGCCATGTAACTCGAGGAACGACGGTTCAGAGTGCGATGGATGAGTTGGCGACGACAGTGCTCGCCACGTCACAGGATGCCATGTCAATCTATAAACGAGGGTTCAAAGTCGGTTGGATGACGTGGCGAGCACTATCCATGAGTCCTTAACATGAAGGAGGGGGGCGGGCCGGGGGGCTTGGGCGCCCACGGGCCGGCGCACGCCTTGCTGATCTTAGCGCCCTCCTCCGCGCACTTTGGGTAGCGCCGCAAGTTGATATTGAAAGCAAAGGTAAAAAGCGGCTCCTCACTTTCAAGCTTCAAGCGATGGAACCAAGCGTGATCAAGCTGGGGTCAAGCTGGGGTGAAGCTGGGACGAAGCTGGGGTGGAGCTGGCGCAACCTGCACGGACCTACCTTGGTGGCGGTCTCGGCGTAGGCGACGGCAGCCTCGGCCTCGGTCATGGTGCCGGCGGCCAGGGGCTTACACTCGTCCACTTTTCGGCTTGAAGTGAGCGTTTTGAGCGTTTTCTAAGGCACATGTTGGGTGGTTTCAGTGTACTGAGTCAAGAACGGCTCAGGTTGAGCTGAGAAGTGGACGAGTATAAGCCCTCCTTTAGAGTGTTGGCACGTGATACGTCGATGGTGAGTCGACATGTTTCATGGGTTATTAGACCTTCTAGCGCTCAGGTTGAGCTGATGAGTGGACGAGTGTAAGCCCCTGCCGGCGGCGACGGCGGCGGCGATCTTGGCGTACCCGTCGCCGCACACCGCCTTCATCTCGGCGGCGGCGGCCGCGCACTTCTTAACGGGGCACTTGTGCTCGGGGCCGGGGCCGTCGGGGCCGGGGGCGTCGATGGGGCCGGCGGGGCCCGGGCCGGGGGGCTTGGGGCCCCAGGGCCCGGCGCAGGCCTTGGCCATGGCGGCACCCTCGGTCGCGCACTTCTCGGAGACGGCGGCGAACTTCTTGACGGCCTCAGCCTCGTAGTAGGGTTCAACATGTGAGGGATGACGTGGTTAACGTGTTTGCTCAATGAAATAAATGGGCCATTTATTGAACGAAGGGCTGTCACGGCAGGATACTCATACGAATAGTGAAATACTCATACAAAACAAATAAACAAATCGTTTTCTACCAGGCACAAACAGCGGAGGGGGATGGTTCATGCTTGAAATGTCATCGCCTTGGTGTTTGATGACGTGGATTGATACATGACGTTGTCACTGGTGCATACCTCGGTGATGGTGCCGGCGGCGAGGGCGGCGGCGATGTCGGCGAAGCCGTCGCCGCACACGGTCTTCATCTCAGTGGCGGCAGCGGCGCACTTCGGGTCATCGGGGCCGGGGGGGGGCGGCTCGGGGCCGCCGAACATGCCGCCGAAGAAGGGGGGCGGGCCGTCCGGGCCGTCGGGGCCCCAGGGAGTAGGGCCTGCCAGAAATTGCTTGCCATGTCAAAGGATGTCGTCTGAACCAAGAAACGAAGTTTCGAAGTCCGGAGAATGACTGTGCAAAGGATGTTGTCTGAATCAAGAAACTGAGGTTCGAAGTGCGGAGGCTGACAGTGCGTGGCAGATCCAGCCGGTCAATTGTTGCTCGTCATGTCATAATATGCTTCAATACAAGAAACGAGGGTCTAGAGCTCGTCTCGATGGTGTGGCGGGCGAAATCTGGCAGGCCCTACCAGGGGCCGGCGCATGCGGCGCCGATCTTCTTACCCTCCTCCGCGCACTTGACGCCGAGGGCGGCGTACTGCTTGGTGGCCTCGGCCTCGGTGATGGTGCCGGCGGTCACATCAGCGGCGATCTTGGCGTACCCGTCACCGCAGACAGCCTCCAGAGAGGGTCAAGTGGATGAAGGTGCTGCCTCGTCATAGGATGTCATAGGATGTCATAGGATGTCATAGGATGTCATAGGATGTCATAGGATGTCATAGGATGTCATAGGATGTCATAGGATGTCAGAGGATGTCAGAGGATATCAGAGGACGTCAGAGTATATCAGAGGATATCAGAGGATATCAGAGGATGTCACAGTGTACCGGTACCTGCCTCGTCATCAGAGGCCATATACTATGTATCGGTGCATTTGGTGCATTTGAGCTGACGGTTAGATTCATGAGCTCTGCCTACCTTGATCTCGGCGGCGGCGGCGGCGCACTTGTCCGCCTCGGGGCCGGGCGCGGGGGCGCCGAACACGCGGGTCATGAAATGCTCGTCCTCGCAGGAGGGTCCTTGAGAGCACACACACGAACCGAGTTCAGAGCGTGACTCACCCGGAGTGTGAATACTGCTACAGACACGTAAAGGATCAGGAGGAGCTTTTACGTCGGTCGAGTGCTGGTTCTCATTCACCCCCCTGCCTTGTTGGTGCGGCCGCGGCCGCGGCTCGCGGCCGCAGCGGAGCGCTCCTCCTTGACGGGAGCGGCGGCGGGGTCCATGGGGCCCCAGGGCCCGGCGCACGCGTCAGCCATGGCGGTGCCCTGGGCCTTGCAGCAGGGGCTTACACTAGTCCACTGTTCCAGCTCAACATAAGCACTTTTGCGGGGATACGTTGGGTGGCGTCAAGTCTGACAGTGGCTGAAACGGCTCAGGTTGAGCTGAATTGTGGACGAGTGAACTCCCCTACCTTGCAGGCCTCGCGGGCCGCAGCGTACTTGACATCGGCCTGCACCGGGGTGATGCTGCCGGCCTTGACCCAGAGGCTTACACACATCCACTTTTCAGCTCAACGCAAGCGGACTGTGTGGAACACGTTGGGTGGTTTCATTGACAAAAATCGCTCAGAATGTGCCGAGAAGCTGACGAGCGGGCGCGGGCGCGGGGGGGTATCGTGGCGAGGGGGGTAGCGAGGCGAGGGATGACATGGCGAGGGGGGTATCGGGTCAGGCCCTACCTCGACGGCAGCCTCGATGGCGGCGAACTGGTCGCCGCACACGGTCTGCATCTCGGCGGCGGCGGCGGTGCACTTTTTGTAGGGGAGCAAGTTGAAATCGTGAGTAAAGTTTGTAAGCGGTTGGACACATGTTGGCTTCCAGCGCTGCTACCAAATGCGGTCAACACGGGGTCAACCTGGTCACCTGGGGTCAACCTTGGGTCAACCTGGGGTCACCCTGGGGTCAACCTGGGGTCAACCTGGGGTCAACTTGGGGTCAACCTGTGGTCAACCTGGGGTCAACCTGGGGTCAACCTGGGGTCAACTTCGGGTCAACCTGCACTGCCCTACCTTGGCCGCTGCGGCGGCGGTGGCGGGGTCCTCGGGGGGACCGGCCGGGCCGCCGAAGAATCCGCCGCGGCCGCTGGGCAGGGACATACACTCGTCCACTTTTCAGCTTAAGTTGAGCGCTTTCTATGGGATATGGGGTGCGCGCAGGGGTTGTGTAGCCCGTGATAAGGGGATATGAGTGCGTGTTAGGGGGTGTTAGGGGGTGTTCATGGGTGTAGGGTGTTTTCTTGTGTCAGAGCGGCTCAAGTTGAGCTGAGTAGTGAGCGAGTGTAAGCCCCTGCCGCGGGGGCCGTGGTGACCGCGCATACCCTTGCCGCTGCACATGTGGTGCGTCAGGAAGATGAACAGCAGGAGGTACGAGAACAGCTTCCAGCCTGCACGCGAACGGAATGGAGCGTGGGTTCAGAACAAGAACAAAGGGTTCCGAAAGGCTTTGAGAATTGCGCGCCCGCGGGTAAAAGAAGTGCCACTTGGCACGTTCTTTTAGAACTCTGTGACTCTTTGGCACGGATGGGGTGAGGCAAATGCACGCGCGGCGCCGAGACAACCCGGATGAGAACGCATTGTATCCATGCAGGGGGGGTGCCGCCGGCAGCTTTGGTGAAGCGCGCGTTCATAGGCGTGTTATAACACTTTTATAACGCAACAATTGTGTAGAACGGCTAGTCTTCGCGTTCCTTCTTTTTCATTGAGAAGGTGGATTAGCAAGAGGGGGGGATCTAATCGAACGCGTGGCGGGGTGAATGCGAAGCAGCGGGTGCATCCTCGTCGAAAGATGGGTTACGTGAGCATGGAGGGTTGCTGGTGGGTGTACAGGGGGTTCAGCGGCGCGTGGCGCGGGCACGGGCAGCGGTGGGCCGCGCGCAACTGACACTTTGAGGCCATTGGAGGGGGGATTCCCACGATGGGGGGGCGTGGAGGGGAAGGGGGAAAAGGCGGAAACACGCGCGTTGAGGCATGGCATCGCTGGGATATAGGGGGTCCGCCGCCGGCCACGGGTTGAGCGGGGGCGGGGGGGGGGAGGGGCGTTGACTTACCGCGGTGCACAGTGCGGTACTGGCATTGGGGGTGGAGGTGAGGGGGCATTCCCACGACGAAGCACTGCTCGGGCGATGCGGAGGGCGCGGGCGCGGCGGCGTCGGTATCAGTTGCGGTGACGGTGGCGGCGGGCTTGGATTCGGTATCGTACTCCACGCCGCTCACGGCGACGTAGCCGAGAGGAGCCATGGTAGCGGTGGTGTGGGCTCGCGACGCGGGGCGCGTGCGAAGTGAATTGCAGAGCTGACACACGCGCGGTTTGCCGAGCTCGCATGGAAGGGGTTTACTGAGAACATGCGCTGGACGGATGATGAATCGACATCCCGAATCCCCGCGACCGTATGAGCATTCAAGCTGATGGCAAGTAATGTGTGTCGGTTCGGATGCGTGTTCTGATTGAACCTCTTCTGCCGCGTCCTTTCGCAGAAGGGTGAAGACGTTTTCGTGTGGCGGCTGGTGAGCGGAGGCGGAATTATGTGTACCGGTACACGGTTTGCTCACACCCGCAGAGCGTTTGTGGTCAGAGTCAACGGAGACTCTTTACGAGAACCGACAAAACCGGATTTCTCCTACAATATTGCCTGTCCCGCGCTGAGCGCCGACCGATTCGCCGTTTCCGCCAAGAAAACGCCTCGCCTCCCGTTTCTCTTGGATGAACAAAGCGTTCGTGTTCACGGCGCCACTCGTTCACACACTCTGCGAGGACCAGACGACAAGACGCGACTCTGCGACACGACCGACGCCAAAGGTCGCGCGATACGCTCGATACTCCCGATACCTAGTTCCACGTAATATAACCTCATTTTCTCGAGGACGGGATGAGTCGTTTCTGGGACGGAGGCGGTGGCCACGTAGTTGTCAATAACCGCAATGGGCACGAGCAATGGGGAGCCCCGGCCGCCGCGCCGCCGCCGCCCCGCGCGCTGACGCGCAACGAGTATTTCGCGCTGATCACCGACGCGCTGCACGCCGCCGCTGCCCGCCTGCCGCCGCCCAACCGCGCGCTTTCGTCTGCGACGTCCAACGCTTCGCATTACACCGCGGGAGGAGGCAGGGGCCGGCCGTCTATTCGAGTACCGGTGTACCTGTACCCACTTGCCGCATCATCCCCTCCCGGGCCTAGGCATTTGTCCCCTGTGCACAGCTATACCTGAACACACTCGCCGCATCCTTCGCCTCAGGCCTGGCCACTGGTCCCCTGACTATTTGCTCATAGTGTACCAGTGTATACATACTCGCCGCGTCTTCCTCCCCAGGGGTCACTCGTTCCCTGACTAAGTGTGCTATGGAATGCGCGTCAGTCCCTTGAAGGCGGCGAGGGGCGATGGACCGTTTACGCCATCTCAGATATACACACGGACATGAAAGCGAACATGGAGTGGGCGAAGGGGCTCCCCGTGTACCCGCCGCGCACCGCGCTCATCGTGGCCGGCGACGTGGTAGGGCGGTGCATGTTGAAGCGTTGAATCCCGTAAAACCCATGTTGGAAGCTCCTGGAACTCAGCGCTTGGACATACGATATGATGAGCCGCATGCAAACTCTGCTTTCGAATTCAACTTGCGCCACTGCGACGTGGCAACCGCCATCAAAACCATCCGTGAGACCCTCAATGTGCTCAAAGACAAGTTCGAGGAGGTCTTCTACTGCCCGGGCAGGGCTTTCTTTTCGGGTTTAGGGTTTAGTGTTTAGGGTTTAGGGAACCCTAAACCCACCAGAGTGATAACACATCCCGTATCGATATCCAGAATGACTGTATCGTTACTGTCATCTCCCATATCGTTATCATATCGATATCCCATATCCCATGTCGATATCGAATCATGCCTTGTCATCTGCCTCGCGCTCGTCATAGTGTGCCAGTGTGCCGATACACACTGCACTTGCTGAATTCTCCAGCCAGGTCGTGCCTGGTTCGCCTCTCAGCTCCGACACCCGCCAGCTGTTCCACACCTGAAAACTCACATGAAAAGAAGGCGCCGTGTAGTAAGACCTACGCAGTTCAGGCCCCGTACCAAATGGTCACATTTGCTCCTCGCTAAAATGGTTCAGATTGAACCATGTTTGTACGCGCGACTTGTTTTTCATATATTGATTTTCTCGATATCGACGGTCTAATCAACCTTGAGGTGGGAAATAAAAACGTGCAGCGTTTTGAAACAGTGAGGTTGCGCCACACGAGAGCTTTACGGGAATCGACGAGTTGACTCAAGGAAAAGGGACAAGGAGCAAATGTGCCCATTTGGCACGGGGACTGAACTGTGTAGACCCTGGGACCAGGAAACCATGACATGTGGTGTCCAGCGGTGCCCAACGACTGGAGCAAGGCTGGACTCCCCGGGGACTCGTTGGGAAAGCTGCGGCATATTATTGACCTGTGCACGGAGCTCGGGGCAGGGGCTTACACTCGTCACTCGGTTTAGCAAACAAAGTCTTGGTGTATCTTCTCCCTGGAACCATTCAAGTTATCCGTGCAAGGCGCTTGAGTTGAGCCGAAAAGGGAACGATCGTAAGTCCCTAGCTCGGGGTGCGCACCACGCCCACCACGCTGCGCGGGGAGCTCGCACGGGCCGAGAAGGAGGCGGCGGCGGCGGAGGTGGAGGCGAAGGTAGCGGCGGCGGCGAAGGTGGCGGCGGCGGCGGCGGAGGCGGCGGTTGCGGCGGTGGCGGCGGCGGCGGCGGGATCCGGGGACTGGTGGGACGACTTGGACGACGAAGACGACCTGAGTCCGACCCTGGGGCAATTTGCGGGGCAGGCTGGGGCACAGCAGTCTTCGGTGTATTCAGCGGCGCAGTCAGTGGGTGTTGCTCCTGAGCAGACACCAGCACAGTTCAAGGAGCAGAAAGCGCAGGCAGCGGGGGAGCTCTGGTGGCAAAAACAGTATGCCAACGACGACACTCCCACCAGTGGTAGGGCGGTGCAGGTTGAACCCAGGTTGACCCCATATCGGCCGCGCTTGGTTTCAGCAATCGAAACAAAAATATGGCGGGTTGCTTTCAAAGTGATTTCAATGTCAATTTGCGTTGCTACACAGTGGCGGCGCATACTCCGACACAGTGGTGGCGGCGCAGGCGGCAGGGGCCGGAGAAGACGGAGGATGGATCCGACCATCTCGAGCAGGATCCATGGTAGGCCGGCGCAGGTTGACCCCAGGTTGCCACAGGGGCCAGGGCGAAAGCCTGGTGCCTCTCTATACACGCGAAAGCGTTTCTCTCTCTCTCTCTCTCTCTCTCTCTCTCTCTCTCTCTCTCTCCCAGGTTGCCCCCAGGTTGACCCCAGGTTTCCCCAGGTTGACCCCAGGTTCACACCAGGTTGACTACAGGTTACCCCCAGGTTGCCCCCATGTTGACCCCAGGTTGACCCCAGGTTGACCCCAGGTTGACCCCAGGTTGACCCCAGGTTGACCACATACTAACCATGCTTTATCTCAAGGCTTGAAGCGTAAATATTATGCAACGCTTTCAAACGTCACTTTGAAGACAACTTGCGCCGCTACATTATGGTTCGTAAAATCCCGAAGCCTGAAGTTTCCCCGGCGAGCGGCAACAAACGCACGACGGACGTTGTGGTGGTTCCCATGCAAAGCTGGTATAAGGACTCCTTTGCAGACCAGCACCGGGGAGGGGGTGAGGCATGAGTGACATTCACATCATAAGTCGTCTTCGCATTCCAACGAGTTGAACCTTCACAATGACCCGTTTGAAGACGTCCTGCGCAGAAGCAGGTTAACACAAGACATCCTTTTCGTTAGAGAGGTCCGTTTACTACACGAATCTCGCACTTCGCTGTGCAGTCAGTCGAACGGGGGTGACATTGACTGGCTCACTTCCAGGCACAAATCATTCTCTTTGGCTAACGTGTCTTCAGCATGGCCTGTCGATCTTGAAAAACACGACAACCTAATCCCTACTCTCTGAACACTGCACCTCAATACCTTAAACCTCGTCAACCCTAAACCCTGAACCCTAAATCCTACGACCTTAGCTGCGGGGTATTCGGCGATGGAGGAGAACTTCGACTGCGGGTGCAACTGGCCGCCGTCGGTGGGCAACCCCAGCACCGCGCGCGACTCGCACCACCCGGGTATCGCCGACTTCCTCCTCCAGGTATGCCGGCACAGCTTGACACCTGTGTGTGCAAGCATGAGATAACACCCCGTTGGCGCGTATGTCCCCTGCCCGTTTGTGATTCTCTGCGAACTTACTACGTGCTACTATATTGCAAGCGCATGGTCTCAGCGAATGACACTGGAATACTACATACTGGTTTCAAGCCTTGCTTGAGAATGCGACTTGCGCCGCTACGTTCAGGTCAACCATGACATAGGCGCGGGTGAATCCACCAGGCTAGGTATAGCGGCGCCGGCGGCGGACAAGTGTGACATCGTGTCATTCTCGCACTTCATCCCGCACCCGCGGCTGTATCGCGGTAGGATGGCGCAAATTGTTACCCGTGTTGGAAGCGCCTGGCTTAAGTGCTGGAATTTAAGATAAAATGTACTCTGTTCAAGTTGTCCTTTCAGCTCTATGGCTGAACGTCAAGGTTGTTCACGATAATGATGTTTGCCGTGTCATCATAGTCACGACCCTCTACCTTGGCCACCCCAATCTGTGCAAGGTGATGGGATGCGAGGAGCTAGGGGCGCAGGTCGCGGCGCTGGGATCCACCGTTCACATCTTCGGGCACAGCCACATGAACGTGGATCAGACCATCAATGGGACACGCTTTCTTCAGGTTGCGCTGGGTTATCCCAATGAGCGATGGGGGAGCGAGCCCTCGCCGCGTCTGGTGTGGCCACCGCGTGAGGGGCGGGGTGGCGGCGGAGGTGGGGGGGGAGGAGATGACGGGTGCAGTATGTGGTGATATCCCAATGAGCGCTGGGGGAGCGGGCCGTCGCCGCGTTTGGCCGCTGCGTGCTGGGGGACGGGGCGGCGTCGGGGGTGACGACGGGTGCAGTATGTGGTGATATCACTCAGACATTTGTGCAATGAGAGATTGCGATGAGGTTGCGCGATGAGATCGTGCGTTCGATTGGATCGCCGGATATGGCGAATGTGGTCGGTGTGTAAATGCTCGTCGTGTGAGCGCCTTGGGGATCGAGAACATTGACGAGATAATATGATTTATGATAGGAACATGTTTAAATAGAGCTATGGCATTTCTGTATCCTGGCATCACTCATCCTTGCCGTCCGCGTTGCTGGGCCGCAACACAGCCCACTTCCACTGCGCCGCCAGGGCAGCCCCCGCCCCACTCCCAGCCGATCCGCCGCCCCCCTCGGACCCCGCTGCTTCCACCGCCGCTGCCGCCGCCGCCGCAACACCCTCCACGCCCTCCGCCGCATCAAGCGCCGCCAGGCACACCTTGGCCTCCGCAGCGGCGGCCGTGTGCGCGGCCATCGCCGCCGTCACCGCCCGCTGCAGCGCCGCCGCGT
>Ga0307489_10003337_pt1 | contig 10643 bp, 15 predicted proteins | sample SB12metaG_FD_202247 | JGI IMG/M metagenome (GOLD analysis project Ga0307489, IMG submission 202247) | Sea-ice brine microbial communities from Beaufort Sea near Barrow, Alaska, United States - SB 1.2 | ecosystem: Environmental > Aquatic > Marine > Coastal | place: USA: Alaska | collected...
TCGTGCACTTTGGGCGCCCCGTATCCAGTGTGGTGGTTGCCAAACTCCTCCGGGGTCAGGTCCGCGAAGCGCGTGATGCCCAACTTGTAGCGGCGCAAGTTGAAAATGAAAGTAAAGTTTGAAGGCCGTACATCGTGATTCAGCGTCAAGCGCTGAAACCAGGCGTGGTCATCATCACGGGGTCACCATGGGGTCAACACGGGGTCAACACGGGGTCAACAGGGGTCAACAAGGGGTCAACATGGGGTCAACCTGCACCGCCCTACCATCTTCATCCCCGAGGTCCCAGCATTGTGCGTTTCGATCTTCGCCACGTTATCAAGGAACACATTCTCACGGAGGGCGGAATCGGGGCAGGGTGGGGGCGCGGTAGGGCAGTATTTGCGAGCCTCACAGGAGGGTCGTTGAGAACAAGCACTCGCCGTCAGTGCCCATACAGACGCGGCGGCGGCGGAGGAGGAGGAGGAGGAGGAGGAGAGGATTCAACGTTGGTCGAGTGCTTGTTCTCAATAACCCCCGAGGCTCATACAGACGCACGGAGGAGAAGGAGGAGGCGGAGGAAGGGAATCAACGTCGGTCGAGTGCTGGTTCAATGACCCCCCTGCCTTGTCGAACTTCTCCATCCACGTGAGGAACGCGGGGGAGTGTGCCTTCAGCGGCTCCCGCGATTGCTCGAGCACCGATAGGACGGTGGGGACTTGCGCTTGCAGCCCACTGCTCAAGCTTCCCCGCCCATTTATCCCGGCGGCGTCACCGTCCGTCGCCGAGGCCCCTGCTGGTGTTGCCGCCTCCGCCATGGGCCGAACATTGGCCGTGAGCCGGACGTTGGCCAACTGCGCCGCGGCGCCGGGCGCTAACAGCAGCAGCACTGCCGCGCACACGCACAAACCCCCCAGTCCCCCCATCCTCCAACCCGCGCCCTCCTTGGAGCCACGCCTCGAAGTCACCGCCCTTGAGCCCATCTGTATCACACCGCCCAGCCCCCGCACCCCGTGAGCACCAACCCCTCTCTCCCCCGCCTCGCCCCCCCCCTGCCGCCGCGCCAACACCTGTCACGCGCACGGGTTCACAAACGCCGCCGCGCGCCGGGCTTTGAGAGCCACGTCGAGCTTCGTAACACCCTCAAAACCCTTTTCCGCGCGGAGAAGAAACCCTAAACCCAGCCCACGATTTCGACAGGCGTCGTATTTTTAGGTTTAGCTATCCACGGGGATGCCATAGCGAGATCCACTCTTCAGGGGCGCTTCAACGCCACCCCTCGCTTCAACGCCACCCCTCGCTTCAACGCCACCCCCAGCGTCGAGCGCCGCGTTGTCGGCGAACTCGGCGCACCATGCCGGCCACCGCAGGCCGCGTGCCGATGCCCGCGGGCAACCGGTGAGTTGCCACGCCGACGGAAAACGAGTCAGTCTGACGGTTGGCCGCCCATGCTTTTGGTGGGCGTTTTGGGCGACGTGGGCGGCTGGGGTGTGTGAGGGGGGGGGGGGCAGAAGGCCGGGGGTCGGAGGGATACTGCGGCAGCGAGGGGGCGAAGGCGGTGGGCTGTTGCCGTGCTGATCGGGTGGTTGCGTGCGATAGTGCGCGTTGCAACTACTCGTAGCGAACCGTAATTCGTGCCGTTTGGCCCTCGTAATCTTGGTGTCGCTGCGTCCTGCGGTGCTGTCACTGACTTGGTTCCCCCGCCCTCCTATAAGCATGCAGGGTGGTCACAGGCGGCTCGCTCAAGGTGTCCGAGCGATGGGCCGCCCTCGTCGGGTGAGCGCCCACCCAACCTGCGCCCGCCCTCGGGGAATCTCCAATACACAAGACTTTATAGGACGGGGCAATCCTGTTCCTGCCGTTGCAGTGCGACCCACAGCTATCTTCCCAAGCACAATCGCGACCCCCGCGTCCCCCGCCAGGCCTAGGCCTCGTTATCCACCGATGCCAGCTATGCGCGGGAGAGCTATGGTCCATCATCGAAGCTGTCTCGTATTTCATTGGACGAACAATCCTGCTTGGGTTTTTAGTCGCGGCTATCTTGTCCTGACTCGCCCCGCCGCGCGTTCCTCGGTGGCGCAGGGAAGACCCGTACAAGACGTCGGAGCATGCGGACCCCGGCATGATCGAGAAGCTGTGGAGCGACCCGCGCCTGCACGGTATGCCCGGACGCGTCACCCTCTTCATTTTCAGCTGCCACTTCCCTCCCCTCCTCTTTCACCCCCTCCCTACGTCCCCCACCCCCTCCCTCTCCCCCTCCCTCTCCTTCCGCACCCACACCCCATCCCTCTCCCTCTACAGACCCAACCCCACTCCCTCCCTCCGCCACCCCACTTGCTAGCCGTGATAGCTGTGGTGGCTGATCAAATTGTGGCTGAAGTGGGGAGCGTTACTTGCCAGGCCATACAAACTGGCAACAAGAAGAAAGTTGGGAAGGATGCGACGAACGGGCGCTCGGTGTTCAACACCATGAACGGGGCGGAGAAGCGCAAAAAGGCAGGGGGTTACACCTCAAACACTCCTCATGCACCCCTAATACTCCTCAACTGATTCCCTCATACACATTGATAGCAAGCACTAAGCTCGACGTTGAATCTCCTCCGCGCGTCTGTATCAGCATTCACTCTGAAGGAAAGGCGAGCTCCGATGACCCTCCTGCCCATTCACTTGAAGCTAAGTCGTGCTCTGATTTCGGCCGAGTGCTTGTTCACTTACGCTTCTGCCCATACACGCTGAAGGTGAGTCAGCTCCGAACCGGCTCGAGTGCAGGCTTCTAAACCCTAAACCCTGAACCCTAAACATTAAACCCTAAACCCAGTAACCCTAAACCCTAAACCCTAAATCCTAAACTCAATGACCCTGCGCCAAGGGCCAGGATGAGCAGCTGTCAGCGCGGGAGCGCGAGTTCGAGCAGATGCAGGAGAAGAAGAAGCGCATGGAGGTATGGTCATCCGCTTGAACCTAACTTCCATCCACTTGAACCTGACGTCTGTCATGGCAATCTGAAGCCAAAGCCAACATCCTATCAAACCTGATCATCAACATCCTCGTCACCTTATCAACCTGAAGTTGACTCCCTATCAACCTGAAGTTAACATCCTATCAACTTACCCAGCACCATAGTGAGAGGAGCTTATGTTGGCGGAGGCTGAGCTGATGGAGGCGAGCCGGCCGGCCAAGAAACAGAAGACCGAGAAGAAGGACAAGTCGGAGAAGAAAGCCAAAAAGGTAGGGACTGCCGCCGCTTCCCAACTTCAGCTTGAGCTTCCCTTTCTTGAACTACAGTCCTCCGCCCGGCTGACCCATCGTCGCGCGTGTCTCGCTGCGCCTGTCGTTGCGCCGGCGAAATGACTGACACAGCGCCCGTTGAGCGACTGGTTGGTGGTCCTCGCACGTTATCAAATCTATATCGGACTTCGTTTATTGAGATACTTGACGTCCTGTGAGGTGGCGAGCGCTGTCCATGAGTCCCTGGGAAAAGGAAAAGAAAGCCAAAAAGGAGAAGAAAGCTAAGAAGGAGAAGAAATCCAAAAAGTCGAAGCACTCCAGCAGCTCATCAGACTCAGATTCGGACTGAGCGGGGGATGTGAGCAAACAGTCAGGGTTGCAGACCCGGAGGACTGAGTTAAACTGAACGAGTGGAGCGGGGACTCATCCACCACATAGTATGCCCGCGGACGGGAAAGCAAACAATAAACTAGCGGGACAAACTTAATAGTCCGTTGCCCCTGAACATTATTTATAGCAAGCGTCCTCATTTGGACGTTGGTAGTACATGCTGGGGAGGTGATAGTTGATACCACTTCGGCCCGAGTTGAAAGCGCAAGGTTTCAGATCTTCAAACTTAAATACGAGACGATTGCTTTCAAGAATTGCTTCAAATTGCCGCAACAAGCGATGTCCGTTCGTCCGCCGCGCGCCGTGCAGTATTCATCTACCTCGCAGTGTTGTTTCATGGGCTAAGTTGGTGAAGATGAGCACCGGTTCACATTAATCTACGCGTGCGACTCGGTGAGACGCGTTAGCCACGTAAGCTCTTATTTGTTATTACACATGGCGAGCACTTATTCAGCGGTTCCCCATACCCAACCCCATCAACCAAATTGGCCTGATGTGGAACTGTATGTACTTATGTTCAAAATGTTCATCAAGCCCGAAGGCATTCACATGATGAGCATCAATCAACCCTCTTCACAATAAAGAACGTGTATGCACGTTCAGTTATTGCCCATAAGCATTTATTTCCAACTAACGCTTGTCGAGCCCCAATACGCTCCCATATGACGAGCGTCAACCCAACACACAACCACCCGCTATAACATGTATCCCGGAGCGCTGGGACCCAACTACGTAACCGAACTATATAACTCCGCGTTAGCTTGCCGCCCTCACATGATGATCTATGTGCCACCCAACTACATGACGGCGCAGGCTGCGCTGACCTGAGAGCTGATGCTCTTGGGTTTCCTGTGCTTGACCATGGCGTACCTCAGGCTAGGGACCAACGGATAGTGCTCGCCACGTCATCCACGCACTTACGACCTTGATTCTCTATGACGTGGCGAGATCTATCCATCAGTTCTTGGAGGTACGCGGCATCCCATGAGGTTGAGAGCATTATCCATCAGTTATTGAGTTAAATGGTAGCCTATGACGTGGCGAGCACTATCAATCAGTCCCTGCCACAGGCTGATGGCGTACATGAGCTCCGTCTTCTTCACGGCACCGTCGAACAGGGACTGATGGACAGTGCTCGCCACGTCATCAAACACATTTGATCCCTCATTGATCGAGTTCAACGGCATCCTGTGACCTGGCAGCCTGGCGAGCACTATCCACCAGTCACTGGTTCGAAATGTGTATGATGACGTGGCGAGCACCGTCCATCAGTCACTGGTTCGAAACGCGTCTGATGACGTGGCGAGCACTATCCATCAGTCCCTACCGTCGAACACGCCGTCCTTTCGGTCCGCCTCGTACAACACCTGCCGCGCCTCCTCGATGTAGTAGCGCAAGTTGAAATTGAAAGCAAGCTTGAAAGCGTTTCATCATACTGTAGCTTCAAGCGCTGAAATCATAGGCGCTCTCAACACGGGTTTTGATACTATCAATCTGCACCGCCTGACCTTGTCGCTTGGCGGCTTCGCACCGGGGTCCGTCAGGTCCGCGAGGAGCAGCTTCAGTTGTGCCAGGTCCAAATCCCCACTCAAATTCGTGTCGTATTTAGCGAACATCTCATCCAAGTAGGTCTTGTTCTCAATGTAGGGCCTTACACCAGTGGTAGCTCAACTTGAGCATAACGGAGTATGACAAAGTGCGTGAAACCACTTAGACACTTAGCAACAAGTAGTACAAGTAGTCCAAATGGAGCGTTGTGATTGGTCGAGCGGGCACTAAGTAGCACTAAGTAGCACTAAGTCTCACAAGTGTCTAAGTGGTTTCACGCACTTTGTCATACTCCGAAAAGAACAGGACAGATAGCATCACAGAGTACAGCAGAGCAACTGGAGGCATAGAGACCACAGTCACAGGCGAAGGAAGTGAAAGTGTGAAACAAAACGAAATCGACCAGTCACAGGGCATGAAACTGTGAAACGGAACGAGACGAAATGTAACGATGACGACGAATCGGAGGCGAAAGATGATTGCCTCACCTCGAGGTAGCTTTTCCAGACGCAGACGGCGTACATCAGCTCGTGCGGGTCCACCCCGTAGTTACGCCGCCCTGGGTTTATGGTCACCTGGCCCAACAGAGATGCTTCCTTATGGTCACCTGGCCCAACAGAGATGCGTCCTTATGGTCACCTGGCCCAACAGAGATGCGTCCTTACGGTCATCTGACCAAACCGAGGTGCGTCGTCATGAGACGCTCGTTTGGGTCACCTGACCTAACAGAGATGCGTCCTTATGGTCACCCGGCCCAACCTGTGGAGGAGTCCGCCTTGTAGAATACATACGCGACCTCGTCATCCGTAGGCGCCTCGCCGTTGTTGAAATCCTTGAGCATCAACGCAACCTCCTCCTGCCAGGGTCCGCCACTGGTTCCAAATCAAGCTTAAACTCAGTGTCGGAAGGACATGTCCTGTTTATCTCCTCGAGATCGAGGGTCTATTGACTCAAGGATCGCGACCCGGTCGGACTTTCGGCGAGTCGGTCGGTGGGATTCTCGAAATGGACAGTTCTGATTGGTCGAGTGGGATTCGACACCATGTCTTCGATACCAGATCCGACACTGAGTTTAACTGCCACCCTGTCTGTCTCAGTGACTGACCAGTGACTGAAGGCCATCATGTACCGGTACACTATGAGACGGAGGAGGAAGAGAAGGCAAGTGCGTAGCTGTGCACCAGCACATCATGAAATGCACGAGGTGGCGGAGGAGTTGACTGTGCACCGGTACGATTGAGGTGGAAGCGGTGGTGAGTGTATACTGGTAAACTATGACAAAGTGCACCAAACCACTTAGACACTTAGTCTGACTTAGTGCTACTTAGTCTGACTTAGTGCCTGCTCGACCAATCAGAACGCTCCATTTGGACGACCTATTACTACTTGTTGCTAAGTGTCTAAGTGGTTTCACGCACTTTGTCATATGAGCAAGCAGTGTCAGGCCCCACCTCCTTCTCTAGCTTCCCGTTCTTGTTGATGTCGTACTTAGCCATCAACCAGGGCCGTACAGTAGTCAACTATTCGGCTCAACGTAAGCACTTTTTGTGGTGTACGCTGGGTGGTTACCAGGTTTCAGTGACAAGAATGGCTCAGGATGAGCTGAGAAGTGGATGGGGACGCCCCTGAGTCGTGCCCTGCCATCATCGCATCCACTTGCAACGCGTCCGCCTTCGCTTTTATGATGGCCTCGTGCCTCAGGCGGGCGCGCGACTCAGCCGTGCCGCGCTGCAGGGACACACCGACACACATCGAACGGCTTAAGTTGAGCTGGAAAGTAGACGCCGTGTAAGTGGACGAGCAACAAAGGCTCATACACCGCCTATACACCCCTCGTCATACACCCTTCAGGCACCCCTCATACAGCCCTCATACGCTCCTCATACACCTCTCATCCACACCTCATGCGCCCCTCAATCGCCACTCATACACTCCTCATACACCCCTAACACACCCCTCATACATTCATCATACACCCACGTCATACACCACTCAAGTCGAGGTAGAAAGGAGGCATCGTGTTATAGTACTGCCATTCTGGCGTGAGACGGCCCCGACGGCGGCCATGGCTGGGAGCGAGGCACGGTTGGCGCGTGGCGCGTATCAACCCGTTCTAGGCGCACACTGCGGGCAACGGGGAGGGGCGGTGGGAAAGGTGTTTCAAAAGTCTGCAAGTGGTACCCCGTGAGCCATGGTGCACGCAAAGCAACACTTCTTGGCTGTTTCAGTCGTCGCCGTCGGCTAAAAGTTGTAAGTATTGTACAATATTTGGGCTGGGTGCTGACGGGCCCAAAGAGTCTCTCGCATTTCCACCCCCTCGTGGTGTACCGTGTATCCCCGTGTATGGTACCCATGTGTACCCCTCCTGTACCCCCGTGTACCCCCCGTGTACCCCTCGTGTACCCCCATGTACACCCGTGTACCCTCGTGTACCCCTGTATACCCGCCAATCTGCACCCCCTTACCTCCCAGCAATTGTTTGTCCCAGGCACGGGCACCTCCCGCACCCGCACCGCGTGCCTATCTCGGGGGCTTTCGTGCAACTGTTGACGATACAAATGTCACCTCCCGCTCCCCACCCCACAACTGTTGAGCTGACCGACATCTGGAGAGAGTATTGGTTGTCAGGGAAGTGGGGGTCACGGGAAGTCCGGCCAAGAGGTCTTGATATAGCGTGACATGCACCCCATCGTTGCCCCGTACCGCCGAACCGTACGTCTGTACTTGTTCAACTGTTGCCCTTTTGACACAAAATGTCACCCCACAAAAATAATGTTGAAATGTTGAGCTGACGATGACTTATGACGGCCGGCAAATTAGTTTTGGTCGTTAGCGAAGGGCAACGCATTCGGGCCTGAGATTAGGTAAAGAGTACCCTACATCCCACAATTGCGTACCCCGCAACCCCGAACCGCCGGACCTACCCCCGGACCGTACCAGTACCCCCGTGCCCCTCCCTATGTCACCCACCCCAAAAATAGTGTTGAGCTGACGACAGCCAAATGTATTTTTGGTCGTGAGGGAAGGGGGGCGCATTCGGGCCTGGGAGTATTGATACGGCGTATCCTGCGCCCCATCGTTGCGTACCACGTACGCCCCGACCGTACACCCGTACGCGACCCCCCCGCGTCCCCGTACCGTACGTCCTCCAGGCAACCCCGTACCCGCTCTGCAGTTGGGGAGGAAAGTCGATAAACACAACGTTGGCCTCCAAATTGAACTTCACAACTAAACCTGCACCACATTGTGCGTACCCCTTACCATCGAGCTGAACACCCGTACCATAAATGCACTCCTGTGCCGCCGCAACGTAGCCCTGTCCAGGCAACAACACCGAACTCGCATCGCATGGCACGCCTTTGGGGGGGATGTACGTCAGTACTGACTACAACGTACGACTACAAATTATATACTGTACGTGTAGGGTCCAGTCGGGGTCTGGGGCGCACGCACCTGCCGGGTTGTCGCTCGCGCCTTGGCAGCGTGCGTCCGGTAATCGCCGCGTCGCTGCGCGTTGCACCCTCCTCCGGAGTGTGTCGCGTTTGACAGTAGAATGCGTTTCGGTGCTGTCCGGAAATGGGAAAAGTATTGTCAACTGCGTGCATCCTCAACCGAAAAAACTGTCTTCGTCCAGCCGCACGTGCCGAATACCACGTGGCCGCGCATCCGCACGCCACGGCAGCTTGTCCAACCGACCAAAACCGCCAACAGATGTAGGGTTTCCAGGGTCTAGATAACCCTAAACCCTGAACCCTAATCGGCCGGTCGGCGCCCTTGTCCGCGAGACGTGACGATGACGCGACGCGACGACGCGCATACGCATATGCGCTGCATCACCGTTCTCATTCTGCTACGCCCTTCACCGTCACACTACGGTCAGCAGTGGCCGTCCGAGGACGCTGGAATCACACGGGGCGCGGAGGCCGCTGCTCGCGCGCGAGGCGCCGATTGCCGACGGCGTCAGCGCGCCCAGCGAGCTAATCTTCCAGGGTTCGGTTCCGCGAGACAACGACACCGACATCGAAGGTGACACCGAGGTCGCATTCGGCAATCCCTTCGGCAACACCGAGAGAAGCCTGCTGGATATCGCGATTGCTCGCCACGTAGGGAACCTTGCAAACGTCGCTGTTGCTCGCCACGCCTTCCATCGCACATGACGCGAGCACTATCTGCAAGGGCGCAGCAGGGAGGTGGAGGGGAGTGTCCTAACATCTATATGAGCAAAGATTCAAGGCGACAATATCGGCTGCCGCGTCAGACCCCACCAGTAGGTGACGATGTCGGGCAGCGGAAACGGCGGCAGCGGCGGCGGCGGCAGTGCGGCGGCGGCGCTGCCGGTCCTCGCACGGCTGTCCTATCTCGCCTTTTTCGGAGTTTTGCTCGCGTGGCTCGGCAAGCTGCACTGGCACGGCCCAGCAGATATATTGCCAGCCCGTCAAGATGGTGACGCGACGGCGACGGCGTCGGCACCCCTCCCGTTTCTTTGTTCTCCCCCGACACCAGATGCGCGGTCGTTGTTGGCTCGTATCGGCCGCGGCCCTGCTGTCGATCTCTCCGGTGGCGGCGACGCGGGGAGCGGAGGGGTCGTTGGCTAGCGGATCCCCGGACACCGACAACCCACCACGATCAGAATATTGGATGTCGTGTCACACTTGTATCGCAGACGTGGCGAGCACGAGCAATATCTACCAGGCATACGAGTACCAGTGCACTGACCGTGCCTGCCACATGCCTATCAACACGTAGAACATGCCATTGAGCTCAAGACGGGAGGGTTCGACGATGTCGTGTCGAGTGATTGAGATACAAGTCGTATCTACTGGACCCTGTGCTCAGGTTCGAGCGAGAGAAGGATGGCGTGGTGTCGTTCAATTACCACCCGCTCGCAATGGGCGTGGGGTTTATCATCCTGATGCCGGAAGCGCTGCTCGTGTACGCGGATCTCGAGGACCGCAAGGTAGGTCGGTGCAAGTTGACCCCGGGATGAAAATACGGATATGGAGGTCTGAGGGGCGTTTGATGGGGGAGTTTAGGTGGTGTTTTGGTGGTGTTTTGGGTGTATTTCGGGGCTGTGGGCGGTGCAGGATGACCCCAACTCCACCCCGAGCCGACCGCGCCTGGTGTTAGCGCTTGACTCTGAAGTTTGATGATCCGCTGTTAGACGTCGCTTTCAATTGCAACTTGCGCCGCTACCGCAAGGGCGTGACACATGCGACTGCGAAGAAGGTGCACGCCGCACTCCACGGTGGCACCACGCTGCTGCTTATCCTCGGTGGGGCGGAGCAGGTTGACCTCAGGTTGACCCCAGATTGACCCCAAATTGACCCCGATTGACCCCAGGGGTTCCCGAAGTTGACCGCAGTTGGACCCCAGAATGACCCCAGGTTGGCGCCAGCTTGACCCCAGCTTGACTGCTCTGGGTCGCAGCGATTGAAATCCAATATAATGAGCCGCTTTCAGACTTTGCTTTCAATTTCAACTTGCGGCGTTACTCCTCG
>Ga0307489_10003339_pt1 | contig 10641 bp, 19 predicted proteins | sample SB12metaG_FD_202247 | JGI IMG/M metagenome (GOLD analysis project Ga0307489, IMG submission 202247) | Sea-ice brine microbial communities from Beaufort Sea near Barrow, Alaska, United States - SB 1.2 | ecosystem: Environmental > Aquatic > Marine > Coastal | place: USA: Alaska | collected...
CACGCGTCGACGTGCTAGACTCCTCCAGCACCCAGTGGAACGCGGCGGCAGCGCCGGCCTCCGGGCAGGGGCTTACACTCGTCCACGTTTCGGCTCATGGTAAGCGCTTTCTGTGGGATAGGTGGTGCATTTAGGGATTGTTCAGGGGCCGTTCAGGTGGTGTCAGGGATGATTATGGGGTGTTTAAGGTGTATTTTGTGGCAGAGACGGCTCAGGTTGAGCTGAAAAGTGGACGAGTGTAAGCCCGTGCCTCCAGGTCGCTGTCGTTCCACTCACCGCTGTCACCACCGCCGCTGCCCAACATCTCCCGCACCCGCAACGGCGCGCCCATCCCGTCTACGAGGGCAAGATCAGGGGTGCCAGCTGTAGCGCCGTCCGCGCGACCCAGCACCGGCCTTGGGCAGAGAGGGGCGGCGCCGCGGCGGGGCAGGGGGCACCGCGGAGGCGACTGTGACGACGCTGTGGTTGACGACGATGCTGACGCCGAAGCGGCGAATGACCCGTCGGTCACCAGGGGCTTACACTCGTTCACTTTAGAGCTCAACTTGAGCAACTCCAGGACACATTAATGAGTTAAGTTGGGTTGCACGGTGGACGAAGAGCTCAAGTTGAGCTGCAATCGGAACGAGTGTTAGCCCCTGCCGGTCACCAGCGTCAGCGCGAGTTGCTGCATGACCTCCGCCTCCGTCTCGCGAGCCGCGGAGTCCTCCCCCGAAGCGCTGCGTTGCGTTGGTCAGGAGAGAGTTGAGGTGAGGTGTGAGTCAGGGGAAAACATGCCGGGTGGGTTACGGCCAGGGGATGACTTGAGCTCACGCATGGGTCTAGTGAGTGGAGAGAGAGAGCGAGATGGAGAGAGAGGGAGAGAGGTGAATGTAGAGAGAGGGAAGGGAGAATGAGAGACAGAGACTCACCCAGAACCTTACACGCGTTCCGATTTCAGCTCAACTTGAGCTCTTCTGTCCACCGTGTAACCCAACTTAACTCATGCATGTGTCCTGGAGTTGCTCAAGTTGAGCTCTAACGTGGACGAGTGTAAGCCCCTGGACTCACCCGCTAAAGACGAGGTTTTGGGCGGCGGCTGTGCAGAAGAGGCGCGCGGCGAGGTGGACGCGCGCGGCGAGCGGCGGCGCTGGCGCCCCCGCCTCCACGCTGTACCCCAGCACGATGGCAGCGTCCGCTGCCCAGGGGCTCACACTCCTTTCCTTTTCTCAGCCTCACTCAACGGTGAACGTAACGAAGCACCTTCCGTATTTCTCAGCTTAACGATTAACGTAACGTAGCGCCTTCGAGTATGACGTTCAAGTGGGGTGAGGGACGCAACGGCTCAAGTTGAGCTGAAAAAGGGGTGAGAGGTGAGAGATGCAATGAAGCGCGGCGGAAGATTCTAGCGAAGGACCTCTCATGTTTTCCTACAGGTTCATGACATGGAACGCTAGAGTGGGTTATGCTACCTTACAGTACTTGCGCGGGCGCAACCTGACTATGCTGGCCGCCGTGGGTTGAGTCGCCGCGCACCGACGCACACTGTTGTTGCTTCCCATGCAGTCGAGAATGGTTGAAGGGACCTGCCAGTGGCTTCCCGTGGGTGGGGAGGTGGGCGCCGCGGGCGAGCAGGGAGTGCTGCGCGGCGACGAGAAGCTCGACAGGCAGGTGGTTGAGGGCGAGGCCCGCCAGCACCACGCCGGCGCACCACAGGGCCGCGTGGGAGTCCAGGCGCATCGCGAAGTGCGTGCCGAGTGCTCAAAAAATTGTCTCATTTGTGTTGATTTTTGGGGATCGTCGGGCAATCGCGAGCACGCGAGTGCGCGCGCACAGAGTCCTTAAACCCTAACCAAACCTAAACCCGCAGCATGTGGACGCATCCCACGGGCAGTCGTACTCCGCGCCCACAGCAGCACCTCCATCCAAATGCCCGCCCCGTGCAGCGATCATACACGTCCGCGCAACCCACTGGCAGCCGCTCGCCGAGGCCCACTCCAGCCGCTCGACGGACGTGCAGAACTCCGAGATCTTGTGCGTGACCACCCACACAACCCTCCCCAGCTCCACCCGTTTCGTCCTCGTCGCTGTCTTCGTCGTTGGCGACGCCGCCCCCGCGGTATGGCGCAGGCGGATCGGGCGGCGACATGAGTGGCGCGGCGGCGGCACCGGCGAAGCAGATTCCCGCCATGGCGAGCTCCGGGATTTCCACGCTTGAAGCTATGACATGATGAATCGCTTTCAAACTTTGCTTTCACTTCCAGCTTGCGCTGCAACACCCAAGCTTAAGCCCGCTCACACCAGCGTAGGGGCTCGGCGAACATGCATCCACTAAGCAGCTCGCTTGAAACCCTCGTTGTTCGAGTCAAGCAGCATCCTCCGACGTGGCGAGTGTGATGTCCTAGACGCGCCCTCCTTCCGGGCGCCGGTGCGTGGCGATCCAGTGCGTAGTACCGTGCCACGGTGCCGGGCGCGTGACTGTGCTGCGGCGACGCCACTGGCGGGGATTTACACGGCGTCCATTACCGGATGAGCGGTGGGTATGTGTCCATGATCCCACTGGCGGACGTGCTGCATCATGCCTGGAAGCTGCTTAAAGTTGAGCTGAGATGGGACCTGGTGCAGGGCCCTGGCCGCCGGGCGGCTGCACTAGCGTGACGATTGGATGGTGCCCGCGCGCAGCTGCTTGTAGCGTGAATGGGAGGGGGCGCCCGACCGTGGCGCGGCGAGCCGGGGCGCGTGTGCGAGTGCGTCTGTGGGTGCATGTATGCATGTGTGTGACTCCTATAGTCAAACAGGGCATTACGGGGAATATGCGTGGATGGTGAGAAAGCACTCGTGACTACTCAAGTTGCGCTTCGACCCATCGCAGAAGTGCGGTGAGCTCGTCGCGGACCTGCTCAAGCCACGCGTCGCCGTACGCCCCCGCCCACAACAATGCTCTCTCGCTGCTGCAGTTGGCTTATCCCACGGGCAGCCGTGTTCCCGCGCCCATCTCAGCACCTCACGCTGGTTGAGGTGCGTGTGTCGATCCGTAAATCGACACGTCGCCGCATCTCACGGGCAGTCGTTCTCCCGCGCCCACCTCAGCACGTCCACGTGCCCGCCAGAAAACGCGCATTCACACGTCCCCTTATCCCACGGGCAACCGTGTTCCCGAGCCCACTGCAGCACCTCCAGGTGCCCGGCCGCAGCGGCCTCGCCACACGTAGTCTCATCCCACGGGCAGTCGTGCTGCCGCGCCCACTGTAACACCTCCAAGTGGCCGCCCTCAGCGGCACAGCAACACGTGTCCCGGTCCCACGGGCAGCCGTGTTCCCGCGCCCACTTCAACACCTCCAGGTGCCCGCCCCGAGCGGCGTAAGCACACGTTTGCCAGTCCCATTGGAAGTCGTGCTCCCGCGCCCACTGCAACACCGCCAGGTGCCCGCCCTCAGCGGCCCATGCACAGATACACACAGTATCCCACCACTCCCTGTCCCACTCGGCACCGCCTTCCAGCCCCCACTGCAGCACCTCCAGTTGCCCACCCTCAGCAGCGTATACCCACATCATCTCCTCTCGCGCCCCATTCTCCAGGGCCTCACATAAGTAATTTTCCCGGCTTAACTTTAACCCTGTCTCCGACCCTGATTCACTGTGATATGTCGAGACAGTGGTTTACTGAAATGCGATTGGCTGGACTTTCGATACCAGCTCACTTTGGAATTTGGTCCCCGATTGTGAATGGAAAGACTGTTATTTCATTGCGTTTGTGTTGGTCGAAAGGTCTTTTGTTGGGGGGGGTCAGGGGGTAGGCATACCGGGGACTGGGTCTTCAAGTATTCAGGTGTCAGTGGGATACATCAAGTGGTATCAGGGACAGACGGCTGCAAGTGCTAGCTGGAAAGAGTACTCACGTGAGGCCCTGCCGCTCTCCAGCGCCCACGTCAACATTTCCATGTTGCCCAGTTTCGCGGCGAAGCAGCATACCTCCTCATTCCATGGGCAGTCGTGAGCCCGCAACCACTGCAACACCTCAAGGTGTTCACCCTCGGCGGCGCGTGAACATGTAAATTGATCCCACGGGCAGCCGTGCTCCCGCGCCCACTGCAATACCTCAAAGTGCCCGCCCAATGCGGCGGCACCACATGTCCCCGTGTGGTAGGAGACACGACATATTAGAAGTAGCACGTGGTAACATCACTGAGCAACACATACGGTTATCTAGTCAGACACACCAACGACGTGGTATCCCGCCCTAGCACGTGCTAAGATCGCCGAGTACCACACACAGGCATTCAGTCACACACACCAATGATCTATCTCAGTCTCCTCCCGAGTGTGCACCATGCCTTGTAACGCTTCCCCCAAAAGTCCAGCCCCCCCGCGTCCCACTCGCAGTCGTGCTCGCGCATCCACCTCAGCGCCTCTAAGTGCCCTCCCCCGGCGGCGAGATACACGTCTTCGGCCCCCACGGGCACCCGTTCGCCTTGGCCCAAGCCAACTGCCCGACAGACCCCGCGACAAATTCCTTCACCTTGAGCGGCACACCGCCCTTCAACCAGGGTCGATCAATCGTTCCCTTTCTCTGCTCAACTTTAGCACCTTCGGGGGGTTCCTTAACCAGGTTCAGGGACAAAAGGCTCAAGTTCAGCCGAAAAAGGGAACGAATCTATGGCCCTGCATTCAGCCCCGCGCTCGACGACTTCGTGCAGGCCACCTGCTAGAGCCTGACAGATATTGCCCGCCACGTCATCGGCACGCATTTTGAAACCTCGTTTCTTGGGGTAGATGACATCCTACGACGTGGCGAGCGACATCTGCCAGGCCCATTGCCCACCACGTCCAACACGCGTTTTGAACCCTCGTTTCTGGAGTTAAACGGCGCTCTACGACGTTTCTTGATCACAACGGCTTCGGCATCCTACGACGTGGCAACATCTACCAGGCCCTGCCACCACCAGCGCCCGCCATGCGCTCGCCACCTGCCCGAGCACGGCGCGGTCCACGGGATCCAGCCGCGGCAGCACCTCCCGCTCGAACACGTCGGCCAGCTCCTTGCTCTAGGGCCTGCCAGACAGTGCCCGCCGTGTCAGCAACACGCATCTTGAACCCTCGTCGTTTCGGCCTGGCAGATTTTGAGGATGCCGCTTGATTCAAGAAACGAGAGTTCAAGATGCGTGTTGTTGACATGGCGGGCAGTATCTACCAGGCCCTACCTTGCTTAGCAGTAGCCCAACGTTGGGCGCCCCGTTTCTTCTCCACGCCCCAACTCCATCTTCCTCGGGCGCACGGGGCGCACTAGCACTACCGTCCCCACCCGACAAAACCGCAACGTTGTTCCCGCCCGCACCCTGTGCCGCACCGCCGCCCGCCTCGCCACGCCCGCGCCTCGTAGCCCTGGTACGCATGTCACCCCCCGGAACGCCGGCCGTAGGGCGGTCGCGCAGAATGGCCGCAACCGTGTAGGAGTGGTGGGTGGGCGTCGTTCCCTCCCATGGTGGGTTTTTCATTCCCGAGCTCGTTTTCGGCAACCGGACATTGTCCAGCCGACCATGCGGACCGCTAGTTCGAATGCGCGTACTCGTATGGCTTTCAGCCCGCCCACCAGCGAGAGGGCATGGCGAGTAGGCACGCCTCATCACTCAGCAGCTCGTTTGAGTCCCTCACTTCTCGAATTGGGTGGCACCCTGTGACGTGGCGAGTGTGAAGTCGTCCTGGCTACCAGGCATGCCTCTCTTTCGGGCGCCCGCCGGCGGCGATGCGACGGTGCGTTGAGGTGCTCCACGGCACCGGGCGCGTGTGCTGTGGAACGCCATCGGCGGTGCTCTACACTGCCCCCCCATGCAGCTCGGCTTTAAGTCGCTTCATGCTGACATCACAGGCATTTCTTTCACGTGATGCTTCGAAGATACTGAAAGAAGAGCTGAAAAGGGAACAGGTGCAGGGCCCTAGCCGCTGGGCGGCTGTACTCGCTCGACACCTTGATGACGCCCGCGCGCAGCTGGGTATACTGTGAACGAGTAGGGGTGTCCGACCGAGGCGCGGCGTGTGGAGGCGCGTATGCGGGTGCGGGTGCGGGCGCGTGTGCGGGCTCATGTTAACATGTGTGTACTGTGTAGTCCTATAGTCGAACATGGCATAGCGTTAGACATCCGGGGATGGTGTGAAACCACTCGCAGCCTGAACAGTGCAGTTGGTATCACGACCGTACACCCGTTCCCCGCGTCCACCGCTCCTCCTGTTGCCCGCCCCGCGCGGCTCTCCAGCGTGTCATTGTGCGTCATCGCGTCGGGATCTTACTTGTGCTTGATGTGCGGATGTCGTCCAGGGGCTTACACTCGTTCCCATTTCAACTCAACTTGAGCTGTTCTGTCCACCGTACGAATATCCCGACTTAGCTCATGAACGTGTCCTGGAGTTGCTCAAGTTGAGCTCTAACGTGAACGAGTGTAAGCCACTGCTGTCGTCCTAGTATGGCTGCGCCCGCAACCATGCCAGAGTGTCGGGGTGCCGTGCGGAAGCATGTTCACAAAACTGCTTATCCCACGGGCAGCCGTGCGCCCGCGCCCACTGCAGCACCTCCAGATGCCCTCCCGCAGCGGCCCAATAACACGTATCCGCATCCCACGGGCACTCATGCTCCCGCGCCCACCACAACACCTCAAGGTTCCCGTCATGTGCACACGTGGACCAGTCCCACGGGCACCCGTGATCCCGCGCCCACCGCAGCACATCTAGACGCCCGCCCCGAGCAGCGAAGGCAAACGTCCACGCAACCCACGGGCAGCCGTTGTCCTTGGCCCAAGCCAGCCGCTCGACGGACGTGCAAAACTCCGAGATCTTGTGCGTCATCGTCCACACGCTCTTCTCCAGCACCACCCGTTGCGTCCCGGCTCGCGGCAGGCCGGAGGCCGCCACCGTCGCCCGCCACGCGCCACCCCCCTGCGCCAGGAAGGTGCGGTCGATGGGGTCCAAGTGTGCTAGCACTTTCTGCGCAAAGATGTCGGGGAACCTCTCGAGCAGGTCGAGAAGCGGGAAAAAGGTAACGTCGTCGTCGTCTTCGTCGTCGTTTTCGGCACCGCCGCCGCCCCCGTGGCCCTCCGCCGCGGGCGGCTCAGGTGGCAACGAGAGGGGCGCGGCGTGGGCGGCGGCAGATGAGAACATCCCCGCCATCGATTGCGTTCACCGCTCGTGTGTGCGGCGCTCCGTGGGGGCGAGCGCGCGCGTTGGAGTGGGGGGGCGTCGCTCCCTCCAATATTTTTAGGTTTGAGAAGATTCAATATTGAACGGTCGGCAACCGGTGCTGCATTGTCCGGCAGACTCCGTACTCGTAGCGTGGATTTCGAAAGCCGCTGCGTCCGTCCTTACAAGCCTTACAAGCGTAAGGGCATGGCAAGTAAGTACGCCACATTACTCAGCAGCTCGTTTGAATCCCTCACGCCTCGAAACAAACGGCACCCCATGTCGTGGCGAGTGTGATGTCCTCGCAGGTTTCATGATCACGAGACAAGCAAATCATCAAGACGAGACTGTGCATCTCCTCCATGTGTATGCAGCGAGCGCAAGAGCCCCGCTGCGCTAGCATTACAAACCGCGTGGACATCTAATCCGACGCCGCTCTGCCCGACCCCATTATTACCAAACAACCCCGCCTCCGCGCACCGGATTGCCGCCCGCCCTGCGTCTATCTACACGTCTACTGCCTAGTCTGTAAAGCATACAATATATAGATCTCGTACTAGAGCTCTACCCGTAGTAAGTACGAGTTTGGTAATTTTGACCAAAAGTCATCTAACTTTTGGCCACATCACCAAACTCCAGCTTACTAGAAGCAACTAGCCCACGACCAGGCACTAATGTCTACTGCCACAGTCGGCACCACGGTGGGCGCCGACAGCACCACCCCCTCCCTCGACGGGTCCGCCGACGCAGTGCTCCCGAGACTCCCCTACAAACGCAAACTCGCGCCCCGTCCTCTCGCACACGTAAATAACCCCACCCCGCCTCGGACCCCTAATCTGGCGCACAGCGCCCGCGCCCCGTCCCCGTGCCCCCACTCGAGAGCCACTAGTTGACGGGGGGGGTGTTAAAGCGTGGTGCCTCCCTATACACGCGGTGTTGTCTCTCTCTCTCACGGCGGCCAGGGCGAAAGCCTGGTGCCTCCTAATACACACGGCAGCGTCTCTCTCTCACGGGGGGCAGGGTGAAAGCCTGGTGCCTCCTCACACACACGGCAGCGTCTCTCTCTCTCTCTCTCTCTCTCTCTCTCTCTCTCTCTCTCTCTCTCTCTCTCTCTCTCTCTCTCTCTCTCTCTCTCTCGAGCCAGCCAACAATCATCTCACCTCAATTCCGGGTACCTGGCCTGGTAGTGGCTCCACATGCTGCGCGCGCACGCCCCCTTCATGTAGCAGCGCAAGTTGATTCTGAAAGCAGAAGTTGAAAGCAGTATATCAAATTTTAGTTTCAAGTGCTTAGTTCCAGGCGGTTTCAACATGGTTGTCATAGGGTTAACCTGCACCGCCTTACCTTGACCGCGAGCGAGAAGTTCCGCCACGCCCCCGTGGCGGTGTCCACCTGGTAGTCCAGTGCCACCTCGGACAGCGTGGGGCCCGAGCCGTGGTGCCGCCAGGCGGCGCCCGTCTCCACCGCCACGCGGATGTCCGCCGAGTTGCGCGTCAGGATGCTGTGGCGGCAGCGCGCGAAGACGAAGAACTGCACGAGGCGCTCGGCCCACCAGGGGTCCTTCCCCCCCGCCATCGCCGCCGACACGTGCGCCTGTAACCCCCGCAGCTGCGGCCCAAACATGGAGACCCGGTCCGTGCCGCGGTGTTGCAGGCGCCGCGACATGCGCTCCACCGCCGTCTGCGGCGCGTCCGTCGCCACGATGAACATGTACCTGTCTTCCTTGGGCGGCAGCTCTGCGCCGAATTTCCTCCCCCCGCCCAGGTGCCCGGCCGCCCGCCCCGCGCCCCGCATCTTCCGCGCAAACTTACCCGCCTCCTTGCGATGTCCGGCCGCCCAGGCGTCACCCTGCGCAATCTCAAGCCCGTCCCGCAGGTGCTCGGCGCATCGAAAAAACGAATCGAGTAAGTCGTGCCCCACCCCGCTGCCGCCGGCGGGTGCGTTGTTTCCTGGGCGCCAGACCTGCACCATCTCGTCCAGCCAGTGGTGGTGGTTCTTGGGGCTCTTGGCGCGGCTGAACGTCATGCGGGGCAATGTGGCCGGGAAGGGGCGGTGCCACGCGCGTTGGTCCAGGTGCAGGTCCACGCACACTGTGTTGCGCTCCGTGTACCCGCTCTGGAGCGCGCGCTTGAAGTAGGCGTGCACCGCGGCCTTGAGCGGCCCCGCCGGCCGCACCAGCCACCCGAAGAGGCGACCGCCGGCGGCGCCCGGCTCCGCGCCGAACAGGTCGCGGCACCACGCAGCGTGGATCGGGTTCGCCGCCAGCGCTGCGTTGACATCGTACGCCGCGTCGGCGGTGTCATCGGCGCTGGCACCCTCGAGCAGGGGCTTACACTCGTTCCCATTTCAGCTCAACATGAGCTCTTCAGTCCAGAGTGTAACCCAACTTACATCATGAATGTGTCCTGGAGTTGCTCAAGTTGAGCTATAACGCAAACGAGTGTAAGCCCCTACCCTCGAGTGCCCGCAACTCGGCGGCGGCGGCGGCGCCGGCGGCGACAGCGGCGGCGCCGGCGGCGCTGATTTTGACGCCGTTCTTGGTCTTCCTAGCGGGCTTGGGGGCTGGACGGTGCCCTACGTGTAGCAGTGCATGTGGAAATTGAAAGCAACGTTTGAAAGCGGTTCATCACGTTTTAGATTCGAGCAGTGAAACCAGGCGCGCTTTCAACTCGGATTTTGACACTGTCGACCTGCACCGCCACACCTAAGGGGCTCTCGAGGCCGGTCGGGCCACCGCCGCAGACCAGCCGCCACAGCGCGCCCTCCGCCTCCTCGGTGTCGAGAATCACGCTCCGGATGTTATTAACCCCGCCCCCGCCCCCGCCACCGCCGCCTGCTCCTCCTCCTCCACCGCCTCCTCCATCGCCGCTGCCGCCCCGGCCGCTGGCACCGCCGCCGTCGCCGTTGCCGCTGCTGCTCCCGACGTCTGCGCCACCGCCGTGCGCGCCACCGATCCCCCCCAGCACCTTGCTGTAGCAGCACACGTTGAATTTGAAAGCAACATTTGAAAGCAGTTTATCATATCTCAGTTTTAAGAGCTTAATTCCAGGCGCTTTCAACGTGGATTTGACTGGGTCAACCTGCACCGCCTTGCCTTGCGCACGTCCCTGGAGCGCAGCGCCGCCTCCTCCGCCGCCGAGCAGGGGCTTACCTCGTTCCGATTTCAGCTCAACTTGAGCTCTGATGTCCACCATGTAACCCAACTTAACTCATGAATGTGTCCTGGAGTGGCTCAAGTTGAGCTGCAACGTGAACGAGTGTAAGCCCCTGCCTCCGAGCACTTGCAGCGGAAGTGACCCGCGTGCAGTGCCGCGCCCCACCGCTCGTCCTGCGAGTGGCACAGCCAACGCACCGACGCCGACGCGCCCCCGCCGCCCTGAATCCCATCACCACTTCCCCTAACGCCCCTACCCCCTGCCCCGCTCCCACCCCCGCTCCCGCCGCCGCTCCCGCCGCTCCCGCCGCCGCCGCCGCCGCCGCCGCCGCCGCCGCCGC
>Ga0307489_10003340_pt1 | contig 10641 bp, 12 predicted proteins | sample SB12metaG_FD_202247 | JGI IMG/M metagenome (GOLD analysis project Ga0307489, IMG submission 202247) | Sea-ice brine microbial communities from Beaufort Sea near Barrow, Alaska, United States - SB 1.2 | ecosystem: Environmental > Aquatic > Marine > Coastal | place: USA: Alaska | collected...
AGACAGGGGAACGATTTGTAAAGGCGTTCAACAAATTCTCTTCATGTTACTGTTATCTCTACTCTTTTTATAGGTTTACAACATTACTAATTGATTACCTGATCACCGCCTTTCAGATTAAGAAGCAACCCGGCAGGTTCACCACGCCATTGTCCTTCTCTCGTCCTCTTTTTACCTCGTTCTTCCCCTCGCCTCGCAAGCGGTTGCTGTCAGATGCCATCACGTCAGGAGCGCAGGAAAGCGGAGCGCGACGCCACCAAGCGCGCGCCGGCTCATGCGGGAGCCGAGGGAACCCGGGGAGCTGCCGCCGCGAACGATAACGTGAATCCGGTCGGCGACTGGACGACGCAATTGGAACGCCCCGACGTAGGGCCAGGCGGATATTGTCTTGCTGCTCGCCACGAATGGGACGTCGTCCATCTCAAGAGACGAGGGTTCAAGGTGCGGTGAACATCGCGGCGAGCGATATCTACCCGGCCCGATCCCTCGGCGCTGCTCGAAGCGCTCGGAGCCGAGGAGGTGAAACGGCAGGCTGCAGGGGGTGACAGGCAGGGGCTTGCCCTCGTTCACTTTACCGCTCAACTCGAGCACCTTCAGGACACATTCATGGGTCAAGTTGGGTCATGTGGCCGACAAAACAGCTGGAGTTGAGCTGATATGGGAACGAGTGTGATCCCCTGCTGACAGGGAGGCGCAGTGGAGTCTGGGCCACAGGCAGGGGCTGACACTCGTTCACTTTTCAGCTCAACGTAAGCGCTTTCTGTGAGATAGGGGGTGCGGTCAGGGGTTGTTTAGGGGGTGCTCAGGGGGCGTCGGGGGGCATTAGGGGGTGTGCAGGGTGACTCTTTGTTTCAGAAACGGCTGAAGTTGAGCTGAACAGTGGGCGGATGTAAGCCCCTGGCCACAGGTTGGTGAGTGAAGCGGATAGGGCTGCGGGGCAGACGAATTGGGGCGCGGCCGGCAGGTCGCCAAAAACGGTTGTAGGGTTGGATCCAGGGGCTTACACTCGTCCACTTTTCGGCTCAACGTAAACGTATTTTATGGGATACGTTGGGTGCCTGATTTCCCCCCAGTCTATTAGACTAGAGGACACGGGGAGGTGTGAACAAAAGGGCCTAGGTTGAGCTGAGAAGTGGACGAGTGTAAGCCCCTGGTTGGATCCCGCACCGGAAAGTTCCCGGTCGCTTACCACACTGAGATGCGTCGACGTGGTCACCTGTTGAGGCAGTGACACATGTGTGCGGGTGCCAACCCTGCGCGGAGGAGGGCATGGCGCTTATGGAGAAGGCGGCGGAGCAAGGGCACGTGTACGCAATGGATGCACTGGCAGATCTTCACGGCATGTGGAAGGAGCACGAGCAAGCCGTGGAGTGGTACACGAAGGGCGCCGCGGCCGGGTTGCCGAAAGCGATGTTCGGCCTTGGCATCGCGCTGGACATGGGGCAGGGCGTGGTAGCGCCGGACTACCCGGCGGCGGCGGGCTGGTACCGGCAGGGGCCTGGCGGATTTGAATGCCCGGCACGTTGTCTTCCACATTTTTTACTATCGTTTATCGATTATATTGTCATCCTATGACGTGGCAAGCATCATCCGCCGGGCCCTCGGGTCAGGCGCGCGGCCGAGGCTGGACGCGGTGACGCGGCGATGAACCTTGCTGGCAGGGGCTTACACTCGTTCACTTCTCAGCTCAACCTAAGTCGTTTTTGTCACTCCTCCCCGTGTCCCCCTGTCTCATAGACTGGGGGGAAATCATGCACCCAACGTATCCAACAAAATGTGCTTACGTTGAGCCGAAATGTGGACGAGTGTAAACCCCTGCTCGCTGGCATGTACACCGTCGGCCGCGGCATGGTCCGACACATACTACCTGCCACGTCATTTCCACATTATAGACCCTCACTTCTTGAGTTCCATGACATCACACAACGTTGCGTGCATCATCTGCCAGGCCCTAGGGCGCGGCGTCACGCGCAGCAAGCGGTTAGCGATGCAGTGTTTCCGCAAGGCCGCCGAGAACGGCAACATCCAAGCATGTTTTTTAATCGCAAAGGGCATGTACGGAGACGAGCCCTACGCCCGCGAGGTTGGGCATGTGGAGCAGGCCGCCGGGGTCGCGATGTCGGCTGGGGTCATAGCTCTAGAGGAGGGGCACGACGACGTATCCCTTGAAGTCATAACCGACGTGATGCATTGGTTGATTAAGGGGGAGCTCAATCCAATCGACCGGTCCCTCGACATATTTCGCAGAAAAGCGCTAGAGGGCGGAAAGTATTGCCGGAACGACGCGTGCGAGGTTGTGGGCCATCTGAAGAGCTTCAGAGTTTGCCCGCAATGCAAGAACGCCCGATACTGCGGCGATGCGTGTCAGAAAAAGGACTGGACGGCGGGTGGGCACAAGGAGACGTGTGGCACATTTGCAAGTTGTTGTCAAGTCTTCTCGCAGCCCACTAGAGCTAATGTTGTGTAAAGAACGAAATGTATTTTCTGAGTAGCTGATTCTCTCTGCCACATCTCCCGAGGCCTCGGTCGCCCCCTCAACGTCATCCCGCCCGCCGGCGACGCTGACGACAGCGGCAACACTCTGCCGCCCTTGCGCATCAGCGACTAACCGCAAATGTGTGCGCGTATGCCGCCGCAGGCCCAAACGCTCCGTGCCATGGACAGCGCCTCAAATTACGAAGAGATGTGCACAGTGTTGTGGGCACCGCCGCCGTGCGCCTGGGCGGGCACGTGCAGGTGGTACCGGGCCGAGAAACCTGCCGTGGGACGCGCCTGAGGACGTTGTTACCTCACGGCTGACCGGCACATGCACATCCCACTTTTCAACTTTCGGACACGTGGGCAAACTCCAGCATGCCAGACACGTGGCACGTGTAGCTCTACGCAAAAAGTGAGTGCGAGCCGAAGATTATTCCTTATACGCATTGTTGCACACGCACCCCCCCGGAACGGACCCACACACGCAACAGGCTCATAAGACCTGCGTCAGACCTGCGCGTGGGAGCTCGTAACCCGAACGCGAGTGACACGTTGTGGTGTTGCTCGCGGCGTCACGATACCGCCTCCGATATCGGTTTTACTCAAATTACATAAATGGTTTCGGCGAACGGGACGGAGGGCGCAGGGGCGCGGGAGACTGTCAACGTGTTGGTGGTGAACGACGACGGGGTCACGGCGCCGGGGCTGCACGCACTTGTGGTGCACCTCGCCGCCACCGCGCGATGCCATGTGTACGTCGTAGCACCAGATTCCGAGCGCTCGGGGTGGGGCTACCGAACGCTATTTTGCTCGCACACGTGCGCGTCCCTTCATTGTATTCGTACCAGGTAAAGACGGCCGAGCACAACAACGGAGAAGATTCCAGTGGTGCGCGTGTGCGACCGGTTCTCGTGAACCGTGTCGCGTACTGCAGTTCTGCAGGACCTCAGCCTAGCGTCCCGCTCACGACGACACAACCGACAAGGATGCCCCGAAGACCCGCTCAACAATCCCAGCACCCACCAAAAGATACCCGACCGTTTTCCCGCCTGACAGCACTGCCATCGACCTGGTGGGCGGAATAGGTGCACACAACTCGACGCGCGCGAGTGCGCCCCGGCCCCGGCCTGCGTGGTGCCGTGTTGTCTGCTTTGCCTAGACGGGCGTTCGCGCGTCCGTTCCACTAATCCACTAAATGTTCCCACCATCCCACCTCCAGCACATCCATTCCCCACTGGCACAACAACCGTTCCCAACGCGGCAAAACCGTTCCCACTTACTACACGGGGGCCCTGCGGCCAGGGCAGCGCACTGTATCTCCATCCACAACCCCATCAGCGCCGAGCCCGTGGAGGTTCCGGGCGCGATGAAGGCGTACGCATGCGGCGGCACCCCCGCGGACTGTACTATGATGGGCGTCAAAGTGCTCTTCCCGGGGGTGGAGTTTGACTTTGTGGTGAGCGGCATAAATCGCGGCGACAACGCGGGGCTGCACGTCATCTACAGCGGCACCGTGGCGGGCGCGCGGGAGGGCGCTATTAACGGTGGGGCCTGGTCCGGCAGGTGTTGCTCGCCACGTCATAAGCCTGGCAGATATTGCTATCGCTCGCCACGTCATAGGCCTGACAGACATTGCTGGCCATGCCATATGCCTGACAGACATTGCCCGCCACGTCGTAGGCCTGGCAGACATGGCTAGTGCTCGCCACGTCATATGGTGCCGTTTAAATCAGGAAGCGAAGGTTCGACACGCGCCAGGGCCTGGCCGGGCAGATATTGCTATGGCTCGCGACGTCATATGATGCCATTAGACTCCATAGCCGAGGGTTCAAACTGCGGTGAATGACGTGGCGGGCCAGGTCCTGGCAGATAATGATATTGCTTGCTATATCATAGGATATAATTTAATGAGGGCTGAACACGCGTGTCGATGTCAATGATGTCTTAAAGTGGCGGGCGGTGTCTGCTAGTCTCTAATGAGCGGCATCATCAGCATCGCGGCGTCACTCAACTCGCACAGCCGGTCAGCGGACTACTCCGAGGCTGCGAGGCGGACAGCCGAGCTCGTGACTGCCATTGCTGATGCCCCGGAACTGGCGGCTTCACTCAAGGGGCAGGGCCTTCCCCGTTGTTATGTTTCAGCCAGCCCTCTGAGCCGTTTGTCCCTGAACAGCTTGATTTATCCACTTTATACCTCAAAGATGCTCAAGTGACAGCTCATAAACGATGCTAAGGTAAAGTCCTGTGACAATGCGGCAAGTGTGTACGGAACATTGGCACACTGTGAGCAATCAATGGGGTTGAGCTGGGGAAAGTGCATACATAGGGCCCTGTCCGGGGGCACGTGCTAAACGTCAACGTGCCCGCCATTAGCGCGGCAGAAATCAAAGGCGTCAAGCTGACACAGCCGGGGTTGAGCTGCACGCAGCCGGACTGGGTGCGGGTCGCCAGGCCCAGAGCTGAAGATGAGGGCGTGAAGCGAACGTTGAGCGACACGGCTTTCGGCGACGGTGTCAAAGAGCTCCCCATCCCGCTCGAAGGCAAGGCCCATTCCGTGACTGTTTACTCATGTTGTACCAGTGTGCCAGTGTACACGCTTGCCGCCTCCTCCCCATCCCGCTCGAAGGCGAGGCCCGTTTTCTGACTTTGCTCATGGTGTACCAGTGCAGAGCTACCTGTGCACACGCGCCGCATCCTTCTCCCTGGCATGGCCACTCGTTCCCTTTACAGCTCAACCTGACCGTTTGCTCATGGTGTACCATTTGTCCCCGTGCAGCTCGCCGCATCCTCCGCTGCTTCGAAGCAAAGAGTTTGGTTTTTTGGCAGTCGATGTCCGTGCGCATCTGCAGGCCTGGTCTCACCTACACATTGTCAAAACCGAATCAATCTCATTGAATTAAACTCATAATTCGATGCTTTATTGGGGTCGGCCTTAGGAGAAGGCAGCGAGGAGTGGGTGAAGGGCAAGCGGTGGTTCCGAAATAAGCCCGGGCCGCATCGCGAGGACCCGAGGGAAGGCGGGGCCCGACGGATACTGCCAGCCATCTCCGTAATGCATTACGAAACCCTCGTTTCTTGAGTTGAATGACATCCTATGACGTGGCGAGCATGACCTGCCAGGCCCATTGCCCGCCGCGTCATTCATCGCATTTTGAGCTCTCGTTGCTTGAGTTGAACGGCATCCTATGACGTGGCGAGCAGTAGATACCAGTCTCTAGCATCATCCTCATATGTTAGACCCTCGTTTATTGAGTTACATTGCACCCTTTGACGTGGCGAGTAATAGCTGCCAGGCCCCAACATCCTCCTCTAAACATGATACTCTAATTTCTTGAGTTGAATGACATCCCATGACGTGGCGAGCAACATCTGCCAGGCCCTGTTGGAAGGGTTCGACAAGCGCGCGATGGACGACGGGTATGTGTCGGTGTCAGTGTTTGGCGTGTGCCCGGTGGCGATGCCGGTGGGCGGGGAGCGGGGAGCTGTCGGGTACCGGGATATGGCATCAGTGATGGCGATGTTCGAAGAAACCCACTGCGAATGAAATACATTCACACTGTAACACCGGGGCGGGTAATCTAAATTTAGGGATCACGCAAAATTGGGGCCAATCATGATCAGCACCGGAGTAGTGTTCGTGGATATTTATTGTGATATTGTGATTTATTGTGCGGCGGTGTATAGACTATTCTACCTATTCGTAAAGATAAGATGATGACAATCTCAGAACGTTGCTACTTCGGCGGCGCCGTGACTCATCGGCATCCCGCTACACAACATCATTCGCTTACCTAGCTAACCCTCGCGCCCGCCGCGGCCGTCGAGATGCCAACCCGCACCTTCTTAATCTTCTGAGCCGCCGGTGCCGCCGGCGCGGCGCGTTTGGAGCCCACGCGCGCGACTGCGGCCAGGCTATGTAGCGCGAGCAGCACGGCGGCAGCAGCGGCGGCGGTGGCGGAGGCGGTGGCGGCAGTGGCGGCGGCGGCAGTGGCGGTGGTGTTGCCGCCGTCTTCAGCGTCGCTGGCGGGCGGGATGATGTTGAGGGGAAGACCGAGGCGCGCAGCTTCGACGTTGTACGCCCGCGCCGCAGCCTTCTGCCAGGGGCTTACACGCGTTCCCATGCCAGCTGAACTTGAGCTGTTCTGTCCACCGTATAACCCAGCTTAACTCATGAATGTGTCCTTGAGTTGCTCAAATTGAGCTCGAACGTGAACGACTGTAAGCCCCTGCCTCCTCCGTGGCGTGGCATCCAAGCGAGGTCCTCTTGCACATCGCCCGCTATTCAGGGGCTCACACTCGTCCACTTCTCAGCTCAACCTGAGCCGTTTCTGACACGAAACACATTCTAAAACACCCCCTCACACTCCCTGTCACCCCCTAATCACCCCCTAAACAGCCCCTAAACAACCGCTTAACGCACCCCTTGTCCCACAGCAAGCGCTTAAGTTGAGCTGGAAAGTGGACGAGTGTAAGCCCCTGCCGCCATTGTCCCCCGCGGCGCGTGTCCCAGCAGACACCCTTGAACTGAGAGCCGTGGACGCCCCGGTGCCAGAGCCTTACACTCGTCCACTTTTGAGCTCAACCTGAGCCGTTTTCGACACAAAATACACCCCAAGCATTGCCCCCATACCCCCTAACACCTCCTAAACAACCCCTTAACAACCCCTCGATACACCCCCTATCCCACAGGAAGCGCTTACGTTGAGCTGAAAAGTGAACGAGTGTAAGCCCCTGCATGTGGCTTCATAGGCTCCACGCCGTCCTCAACCCAATTGATGTACGCCTGCGCCCAGGGGCTTACACTGGTTCACGTGAGAGCTCAACTGGAGCAACTCCAGGATACATGGATGTGTTTATTTGGGTCACACGGTGGACAGAAGAGCTCAAGTGAGCTAAAATGGGACCGAGTGTAAGCCCCTGCCTGCGCTGCATCCTCCTGCGTTGCGTGGCATCCGAGGTGTTTGCCTTTGGAACTCGCTATCCACTTTCTGCCGGCCTTGCTCCAGGGGCTTACACTCGTCCACTGTTCAGCTCAAGCTAAGCGCTTTCTGCAGGATAGGGGGTGCATTTAGGGGTCATTTAGGGTGTGTTCAGGAGGTGTCAAGGGGTATTACCGGGTACTTTATGGTGTTTTTCGTGTCAGAAGCGGCTCAGGTTGAGCTGAAAAGTGGACGAGTGTAAGCCCCTGCCTTGCTCCAGCAGACACCCTTGAACTGAGAGGTGAGGTACCGCTTGACAGGAGCGACGCCGTCCTCGACGTAGCTGTTGTACGCCTGCACCGCAGCCTGCTCTGTGGCGTGGCCTCCGAGGTGTTTACCCTGGCACCAGGGGCTTTCACTCGTCCACTTTTCAGCTCCACGTAAGCGGTTTCTCTGGGATAGGGGGTGCACCTAAGCTTTGTTAAACGGGTGTTTGGGGGCTGTTGACGGGGGGTGAGGGGTATTACGGGGTGTTTAAGGTATATTTTGTGTTAAAAACGGCTCAGGTCGAGCTGATAAGTGGACGAGTGTAAGCCCCTTCCTTGCACGTCGCCTTCCATTTACCGTCGCGCTTGTCCCAGCACACACCCTTGAAGTCAGAGCTGTGGATGCCTTGATGCTTCACGGGATCGACGCCGTCCTCAACGCAGGGGCTTACACTCGTCCACTTTCAGCTCAACGTGAGCACTGTTTGTCCCATGTGGTGGGGTGCTTTGCTGGTGTCAGTGACACAAACGGCTCAGGTTGAGCAGAGATGTGGACGAGTGTAAGCCCCTGCCTCGAGGTACTTGTTGTACGCCCGCGTCGCAGCCTCCTCCGTGCAGGGGCTTACACTCGTCCACTTTCCGGCTTGTCGTGAGCACTGTTGAGGGATACGGTGTGTGGTTTGATGGAGTTTCAGTGACAAAAACGGCTCATGTTGAGCTAAAAAGTGGACGAGTGTAAGCCCCTGCCTCCGTGGCGTGGCATCCAAGGTGTACCCCCTTGCACTTCGCCTTCCAGTTCCCGCGATCCTTGACCCAGAAGCAGGGGCTTACGCTCGTCCACTTCTCAGCTCAACTTGAGCGCTTTTTATGGGACAGGGGGTGCGCGTAGGGGTTGTGTAGCCCATGTTAAGGGGGTGTTAGGGGGTGTTAGGGGGTGTTCAGGTCGTTCAGGGTGTTTTTGTGTGTCACACACGGCTCAAGCTGCGCTGAAATGGGAACGAGTGTAAGCCCCTGCCCAGAAGACACCCCTGAACTGAGAGGTGCGGGGCGGGGCGTCCCGGTGCTTGTGGTAGCTCCCGAGCGGCAGCGGCGCTCGCCGGGGGGCAGGCGTCACCGCGTCGGACTCCGCGCCCGCCTCCCCGCGCCGCTCGAAGCTGACACTCGGAGCCTGCGCGTGCTGCTCGCGCTGCCGCCCCTCCTTCTCCGTGACCTCCTCCTCCTCCGCCTCCTCCTCCTCGTCTGAGTACTCTTCCTCCTCCTTCACCTCCACCTCCTCGTTGTCAGACTCGCGTCGTGCCTCGTGTTGCTGACGGGGCTGGGGCGCGGCCCGCGGCTGACCCGCCGCTGCCGTCGCCTGCCGCGGCTCGCCGTGCGCGACGGGAACGACCACGCGCATCGCCTGCTGCGGGTGCGGCTGCTCGGTCGCCCGCTTCGTAAGCCCGCCCCCCTGCGCCGCGCCCACGCCCTGAGCCTCACGGGGGCCAGGGTGGAAGCCTGGTGCCTCCTCATACACGCTCCAGCGTCTCTCTTTCTCTCTCACACCCTGAGCCTCGGCACCCCCGCCCCACTCGACTGAGGAGGTGTTCATACTCGCACCGGAGTCCATCATCCCAGCAGTGAAGGCGCGCGCCGCACGCCTGCGCCGGCGTGACAAGCGAGCGCGGCGCCCTGCGTGTGGATATGGCGTGTGTCGCCTCTCGCGGATATGGAGGTACATGTGCCTCTTCGCCTTCTCGTGAGACATCGATGTACGTGTACGGGTGCCTCTTCGCCTTCCGACTGCCAGCTGGCGCTGATATACGTGGCAGCCTGGTAGGTCCGAGCAAGATCCGGTAAACGGTATCCGGAACTTAGCTTATCTTATCTTACCCTTACGCATAAGTTTACAGTGACACATAACGTTCCAGCCAGACACGGGCTATCGTACTATCTGAGCTCTCCAAAAAGGCAACCCTACTTCCACTTGATGCGTAATATGGGATACCTGTCAACCGCTGGCATCCCGAACCTAACGCACTATCAACCTTGAGCCCGCCAGTCATGCTTGATGCTGACTACAAATAGCCCCGGCGGATTGCATTGCACTCCACTGCCCTCCCTGTGGACGCCGCTCGCCGTCGCCGCGCTGTGCGAGGTGCGGCGGCGGTGGTGCGGCGGAATCGAGAGGCAGCGGCGCTCGGGTTCATAGTGAGAGTGCGCGACGGTGGGTGAGTAGGAAACAGGGTAGATGCCGCCGGTAAATTCCATTCGTTACATCGATGCGTCTCGAGCTAACATTTATCCATGCACATATTCAGCTGATGTATTTTGCCTGGACTGTGCCGCATGTCATGGGTATCTACACTGTTCGCCATCAAGTTCTGTTAGATTGTGCGTAATTGTTGTGAGGTATGTATATAGTCGCAGGGGCCTTAAAAAACAGCTCGCGCCGCCTTGAGCTCAGCCTCCGCCGCCTCCTGCTCCGCCACGTGCGCCGCAAGCTGCTTCTCAGCCAGAGCGGCCTTTGCCTTCTCAGCCGCGGCTTGCGCCTTCTCGACTGCGGCCTGTGCCTCCGCAACCTCAGTGTTCGCCTCCGCAACTTCGGTCTTTGCCTCCGCAACCTCGGTCTTAGCCTTTCCAGCTTTGATGCGAGCCTCCCATGCCGCCTCCCGCGCCGTTGCGTACGCTGGTGCCAGCGCCGGCGCAGCCCTCAGCCCCTCCGCCGCCGCCGAGGTATCCCGCCGCATCGTCTTCGCCGGATGGGATGCCGGTGGTGATATGCCGCGCGTTTGGAGCCCCCAGCCGCGCCCGAGCCCGCCTCCGGGCGCCTGCTGAGGTTGGCGCCTGTCGCATGCGCGTGCTGCTCGCGCCGCCCCTCCTCCTCCTCATCACCCCCCCCCGCCTCCGCCTCCTCCGCCTCCTCGTATGAATCTTCCACCTGTACCTCTTCATTGACGCGAGCCTCCAGCGCTGCGCTGTGTACATCCGCCGCCGTGGCA
>Ga0307489_10003341_pt1 | contig 10638 bp, 24 predicted proteins | sample SB12metaG_FD_202247 | JGI IMG/M metagenome (GOLD analysis project Ga0307489, IMG submission 202247) | Sea-ice brine microbial communities from Beaufort Sea near Barrow, Alaska, United States - SB 1.2 | ecosystem: Environmental > Aquatic > Marine > Coastal | place: USA: Alaska | collected...
CGCCGCCGCCGCCGCCGCCGCCGCTGCCGCCGCCGCCGCCGCCCCACGCGTCGGCGGCGAGCGCATGCGCCGCCGGGCGGTCCAGCGCAATGGGGTGCGACCGCGTGGGGCAGCCCTCCGCCCAGGGCCGCACGTCACTCGCCTTGCCAAGTTGCCAACGTACATTTGTTGGGGACGTGAATCGTCTGCTCCTAGTGCCTAATCTCTAAAGCGTAATATATATAGCATCTCGTACTGCCCGTATTAAGTAGGCGTTTGGAGACGTTCACCAAAAGTCATTTGACGTTTGGCCGAATCACCGAATTCCAGCTTACTAGAAGTTACTAGCCCACAAACTAGGCAGTAGAAACGACTTGATTCGGCTCAATTTAGGTAGTTGACAAAAGTGACGAAATGGACGCAAGTCTAGCGACTCGTATCCGTAGGCCAAATTGTCGGGCCACTATAGTACGTATGGGGTATGCGTTCGTGCAAGGGGTCAAATGGCGGTTGGGGTTGGTTATAATGCTCACCAGTGAGTCCTTGGGGCTCGATGAACGTGAGTGAAAAAGAAAAAGTACGTACACTCCTGCGTATCGAGGCGACGCTCTGCTCCAGTCTGCCAAGAGTGAGGAGCAGACTCGAGACTGGAGCTTTAGCTCCTAGTCTATATACAGGCTGTACTGTTCGTACTGCCGATTAACGTGAGTGGTGCAACAGCTGCGAGCCGGTGCGGCGGCCCCACCTGAAGCTGCAGCACGACGGCGCGGGTGGGCGCCGGGGGCGGCGGCGGCGCGGGGGTGCTGCGCACTTGTCCGCCGCCCAAGCACGAGTAGCGCGGCGCGGCGCGGGACCCGACGCCGGGGAAGTACAGCAGTGCCCGCGCACCGGGGGGCACCACGCCGCCGCCGCTGCTGTCCGTCTCCTCCCAGGGGCTTACACTCGTTCCCATTTATGCTCAACGTCAGCTGACTTTGCCTCTGTCCGCTTAACTTAAGCTTACTTTGTCTCCCATCTAACCCAAATTAATCCGTGGATGTGTCCCGAAGGTGCTCAAGTTGAGCTCTAACGTGAGCGATGCGTTCCCGAAGGTCCTCAAGTTGAGCTCTGAAGTGAGCGAGTGTAAGCCCCTGCCTCCTCCTCCCCTCCGCCCGCCTCCTCCTCCCCCCCCTCGCCGCCGCCGCCGCCGCCGCCGCCGGTGTCCTTAGCGAGCCAGTAGCGCACGGGGACGCTGGTGGCGTTGTGTAGCCAGTACGAGTTGTAGCGGCGAACGTTGAAACTGAAAGCAGAAGTTGAAAGCACTGTGTCACATTGTAGTCTCAAGCGCTTAGTTCCAGGCGCTTTCAACTTGAATTTCATAGGGTCAACCTGCACCGCCCTACCGAGTGGTGCTGCTGCTGCGTGCGCTGCTGTAGGCGGAGCGTCGCGGCCGTGTCGCCCGCACCGCGCGCCGCCGCCCCCGCCGCACCCGCCCCCGCCCCCGCCGCCGTAACGCCCTTGACCAGCGCCAGCACGGCGGCGGCAGAGGCAGCCGCGCCCGCCTCCGTCCAGGGGCTTACACTCGTCCTCTTCTCAGCTCAACCTGAGCCGTTTCTGTCACCAAAACTCCATGGGACCACCCAGCGTATCCCACAAAAGTGCTCACAATAAGCCGAATAGTGGACGAGTGTAAGCCCCTACCTCCGACGCGGTCACCTCCAGCGCGTCCACGCCCACCACGCGCACCGTCACGCGCGACGCCTCGCCCCCCCCGCCGCCGCTGAGCACCGCGTCGACCTCCGCGCGCACACGCCACGGCTCCACGATGGGCTCCCTCGCGCCAGGGGCTTACACTCGTCCGCGTTTCAGCTCAACATGAGGCGTTTCTGACACAAAATTCACCCTAAAATCCCCCCTCATACTCCCTACCACCTCCTAAACACCCCATGAACAACCCCTAAATACACCCCCTATCCCACAGAAAGCGCTTATGTTGAGACGAAAAGTGGACGAGTGTGAGCCCCTGCCATGCGCCCTTGTGGTGGTTCAGGAAGTCCAGCAGCGTCTGAGCCTCGACGTTGAACGTCACCCGCCGCCCGATGGACGTCGGTGGACCCGGCGCCCGATGGACCCGGCGCCCAATGGACCCGGTGACCGATGGACCCGGCGCCCGATGCACGTCTGTGGTGAGGGACGCGGAGAGCCCGAGGATGGCGCCCTCCAGAAGCGGCACACCGAAGTTCTCGGAGTCACCCCCCCTGCCGCCGCCGCCGCCGGCGCCGCCGCGTGGTGGGACCTCGTCGTTGAGAACCAACAACCCCACCGTGCCAACATGCACGCTCAGGGACACTGGCGTCGCCGCCGCAGCCGCCTCCGCCGCCTCCGCCGCCGACGGCGGCTGCTTCCCCGATGATGCCTCTTCGTGCCGGCAGAGCGTGGAGTATCGCGGTGACATTGAGATCCCCCGCCCCCCGCCCCCGCCCCCGCTGCCGCATCCGCTGCCGCCGTCGCCGCCGCCGCCGCCGCCGCCGCCGTCCAGCAGACCCTGCAGCTCGGAGAGGAGCTGCAGGCGGCGGGTGGACACGGCGACGGCGGCGGCGCGCGCGGTGACATCCGCGGAGACGCCGCCCCAGTCCCCGCCGTCGGACGCGGCGCTCAGCGCGCCGCCGCGAAGCTCGGCAATGCAGTGCGTGCGCGTGCGCCGCGTGTCTACGTCCGCGTCCTCGTCATCGTCCTCGGGGGGCGCGGGCTCCACGGTGTAGTGGCGCAATTTGACTTTGATTGGACATCTGGAGAGGAAATCATCATATTGCAGTGTCAAGCGTTGAAACCAAAGGCGCTTTCAACTCGAGTTTTGAAACTGTCAACCTGCACCGCCCTACCACGGCGGCGGCGGCGGCGGCGGCCAGCTCTTCGCGCACCTCGATGTAGCGGCGCAAGTTGAATTTGAAAGGAAAACTTGAAAGCAGTTCATCATATTGCACCTTCAAGCGCTTAGTTCCAGGCACTTTCAGCGTTGGTTTGATAGGATCAACCTGCACCGCGCTACCTCGAGCTTGGCGGCGTTGAGCAGCACGTTGGCGCGCCACGCGGGCAGCGCGGCGCGGCGCAGGTCCACGATATAGCGGCGCAAGTTGAAATTGGAAGCAAACTTTAAAAGCAGTCCATCACATTGAAGTATCAAGTGCTGAGTTCCAGGCCCTTTCAACATGGGTCTCATCGGTTCAATCCGCACCGCCCCACCACGGCGCCCGACGCAGCCACGGTGGCGTCCACCACCAGCCGCATCGCGCGTGCGCCCTCCCCTCCTGCCCCGGGCGGCCCCGGCCCTGGTGGGTGCCACGGTATAGCGGCGCAAGTTGAAATTGAAATCAAAACTTGAAACCAGTTATTCATATTTTAGTTTAAAGAGCTTAGTTCCAGGCGCTTTCAACATGAGTTTCATCGGTTAAACCTGCACCGCCTTACCACGGCAGTGTCAGCACCCACTCACCCGTCGCGAGCGCCCCTGTGACGGACAGCAATCCGCCTCCGCCGCTGCCGCCGGGGACTGCGGAGGTGAAAGGCGGCGGCGGGGGCGGTCTCGGCGGCGGCGGCGGCGCTGGTGCCGCAGGAGCCGGGCCCGCGGCGGCGGCGTCGGCGAGCACGGCGGCGAGTGTCGCGACGCGGTCCCACGCCTGTATGTAGCAGCTCGAGTTGAAATTGAAAGCAAAGTGTCAAAGCGGTTCGTCACATTCTAGTTTCAAGCGCTTGATTCCAGGCGCTTTCAACGTGGGTTTGATAGAGGCAACCTGCACAGCCCTACCGGTATGTACGCCGCGAGCCCGCCGCCGCCGAGCGAGACGTCCACCTCCACGGCCGCGGCGGATTCGCCGGCGGCGGTGGCAGTGACCTTGATGGTGGAGCGCGGCGCCGAGGAGCAGGGGCTTACACTCGTCCACTGTTCGGCTCAACGTAAGCGCCTCCGGTGGGACAGGGGGTGCATTTAGGGGTTATTTTATGGGTGTTTGGGAGGCGACAGGGGGTATTAGGGGGTTCTCAGGTATGTTTTGTGACAGAAACGGATGAGGTTGAGCTGAGAAGTGGACGAGTGTAAGCCCCTGCCGAATAGCCGACCCACGCAAGCGGGACGGCGGCGGCGGCTTGGCGGTCGCCTAGGGCGCCGCCCGCCGCCATGCGCTCCGCCGCGCCTGCTGCCGTGCCGCTCACGTCCAGCACGTGTACGGGGCCGAAGGATAGCTCCATGCTGTGCGCGGGAGGGGAGGAGGGGGAGGAGGAGGAGGAGGAGGTGGAGGTGGAGGAGGAGGAAGCGGAAGGGGAGTGGGCGAAGGACCTGACGGTAGCCTGAAGGGTCGACACCATCGCCAGCGCCGCTACCTCCTCGCCGTCGACCAGGGGCTTACGCTCGTCCACTTTTTTTCGGCGCACTGTAAGCGCTTTCTGTTGGAGAGGGGGTCCATTTAGGGGTTTTTAGAGGGGTGTTTAGGAGGTGTTTGGCTTGTGAGAGGGTGTTTAGGGCGTATTTTGGTGGGTCAGAAACAGCTCATGCTGAGCTGGAAAGTGGACGAGTTTAAGCCCCTGCCGTCGACCCCGAGCCCGCCCTGCCGCGAGTTTGACGTCCGAAGCATCAGCGACGCGTTTCCCAGAGACACGGAAACCGCGATGCCCCCCTCGCGTCGTCGCGCAGCCTCACCAGAGTCGGTCGTCGTCACAGCCGTTGCCACCGCCTCTGGCGAGCCCGCCGCCGCCGCCGGCGCCAGCGGGAGCCTCTGCACTCTCTTGGACGCGGAGGGCTTTACACGACTGTCCGGGATTTCATCGGCGGCGGCCACCGACGCCGCGGCGGCGGCAAAGCCGTTCGCGGCGTCCAGGATGTAGCGCGCAAGTTGAAATTGAAAGCAAATCTTGAGCAAAAATGGAAGCAATGTATCATATCTTAGGTTCATGCGCTTGGTTCCAGGCGCTTTCAACATGGGTTTTATAGGGTCGACCTGCACCGCCCTACCAGGAGGAGCGTTGCGGAGGCGGGGGTCAGCGTGCACGACACCAGCGGCACGCTCACGTCCACGGTGTAGGCCGCGTCGGGGACGTTCAGGGCGCGGGCCGCGGCCGCCGGCATGGGCTGCGCGCGCACGGCTCCGACGATCACCAGGGTGTAGCGGCGCAAGTTGAATTTGAGAGCAACGTTTGAAAGCTGTTAATCACGTTTTGGTTTCATGATCCGAAGCCAGGCGCCCTTTCAACTCGAGTTTTGATACTACAAGCTGCACCGCCCTACCAGGGCCGGCGGGCTCTCCCCCAGCGAGGTGCGGCCGCCGCGAGAGGGCGACGCCACCTGCGGCGCCTCCAGCAACGCTGCCACCCGTCCGTCATCGTCCGCCGGGGTGGCGCTCAACCAGATGCCATCCACGGTGTAGCGGCGCAGGTTGAATTTGAAAGCAAAGTTTGAAAGCGGTTCACCGCATTGCAGTTTCAAGCGTTGAATCCATGTTCGCTTTCAACTCGGATTTGTCAGGGTCAACCTGCACCGCCATACCACGGTGAACGAGGGCGCCGGCGCGTGACCCGCCCACGCGCTGCCGGCGCCGGCGCCGGCGCCGGCAAATATGGGAAGCCGTGTGGTAAAGCTCGTGTTTCCAAGCGCCAGGAGCAAGCCGCGGCCGCCGGCGTCGATATCGGGGCTGTGGGGCGCCGGGATGTACACGTACGCGCCCTCCGCCAGCGTGAGGCTGAACGCGCCGGGCTCAACGTCGACGACCGACGGCGGCGGCGGCGGTGGTGGGGTCGGCGGCGGTTGGGTTGGCGGCAGCGGCGGCGGCGTCCACGACGACGCGCTCGCGGCTGCCGGCGGAACGGCGCGCATATGCGATGCTGCGGTAGTAGCCCACCGGCAAATGCGCAGAGCCGCGCCAGCGTGCGCTGCCGCGCGGAAACGAGGCAATAGCACGTGGACGCTCGTTGGGTGCCCACCCGCGCCCGCCAGCAGCTCCGCCGTGGCCTGTAGCCAGGGGCTTACACTCGTCCACCTATCAGCTCAACGTAAGCGCTTTTGGTGGGACATGGGGTATTTAGGGGGTGTTTAGGGATTGTTTAAGGCGGGGGTGGAGGGGTTGTTTAGGCGTTTAGGGAATGTGTTGAGTGTCAGAAACGGCTCAGGTTGAGCTGAGAAGTGAACGAGTGTAAGCCCCTGCCTGTAGTGCGAGGCGCAGGAGCACGGTGTCGCGCTCCGACGGGTCGGGCGCCGCGGCTGCCGCCGCGCGGAGCGCGTCGGGCGGCGGCGGCCGCGGCGCCCACACCCGAGCGTTGTCCACGGATAGCGCCAGCACCCGCGGCGGCGGAGCGCCCGCCCGGTCGCCCGAGGTGTAGCGGTGCAAGTTGAATGTGAAAGCAAAAGCTGAAAGCAGTTGATCTTATGTCACTTTCAAGTGCTGAAACCAGGCGCTTTTAACACAGGGTTCGACTGGTTTCAACCTGCACCACCCCACCGAGGGCTGCACCAGGGTGAGCGTCACGGCGGACATGTCCGCCACCGCCACCGCCCAGGGGCTCACACTCGTCCAATTTTCGGCTCAAGTTAGACGCTTCGTGTGTGATAGGTAGAGCTTTCAGGGGTAATTTAGGCGGTATTCAGGGTGCTGTGAGGGGGTTTCAGGGGGTGGTATAGGGTGCATTTAATGTCCGAAACGGCTCAGGTTGAGCTGAAAAGTAGACGAGTGTAAGCCCCTGCCACCGCCACGCCCGTCCCGATGCCGCCGCCGCCGCCGCTGGATCCCCCGCCGACTCCCACCTCCGAGTCGTCCACCAGGACCACACGCACCGGGCTGCGCAGCGAACACTCCACGGTGTAGCGGCGCAAATTGAATTAGAAAGCAAAATCTGAAAGCATTTCATCAGATTGTGGTTTCCAGCGGTTGTCTTCAGGACCCTTCAATACGGGTTTGATAGGGTCAACCTGCACCGCCCTACCACGGTGAGCTCGTCGCGTCCGCTCGCGGCGGCTCCGAGCCGCGGCGGCGTCAACAGCGCGGCGGAAATCGGTTCAGAGAGCGCAGCCCAATCCGCGTCTCGAGTACCACCGCCGCTCGCCGCGTCGTCCTCACCCTCGCCTCGCGCCAGGCTCAGCGGGACCCGCGCGGCTCGCAGCGTCGACCCCCGCCTGCCGAAGTGGACGAGCGCCAGGTAGTTGCCCACCTTGGTGTAGCGGCGCAAGTTGAAATTGAAAGCAGAAGTGGAAAGCAGTGTACTTCGCATATTCATGGAGGTGATCTATTGCCGTTTAGAGATTTGTCACTTTTCTTGAGTCAGCTCGTCGGCCGACTCATGATGATCAGGAGTCCAAGACGAATTGACTCAAGAAAAGGGACAAATCCCTAAACGGCAATAGATCACCTCCGTGAATATGCGAAGTATCAATCTTTACTTTCAATCGCTTAGATCCAGGCGATGATGTCAACTTGGGTTTCATAGGGTCAACCTGCATCGTCCTACCTTGGGCGACACCGCGTCGGCGGCCACGGCGGCAACGGCGGCGGCGAACTCGGCGGCCAACGCGGCGCTCTGCGTGGTCAGCGTGGCCTCCACCCCGTGCGCCTCCACCCTCACCGCCGAGCCCCCGCGCCCGGCTGGGTTTAGCACGCCCTTGATGTGCAACATCGGGTCCTGAGAAGCGTCGGCGGCGGCGGCGTCTGATCCGTGCCCCTGTGAGGTGAAATCTTGCTGCGGTGGCGGCGCGGAGCGTCGCAGCAGCGCTTGGCGCTCGTCCGCGTCCTTGGTGGCGTCCGCGGCGACGTCCACCGCCGCGTCTTGCACCGCGAGGTTGACGCAGCGCCGGCCGTCACGCGACACCCCCGCGTGCGCGGTGTAGCGGCGCACGTTGAACTTGAAAGCAATGTTTTAACGCTGCTCTTCACATAACAGTCTCAAGAGCTGAAACCAGTCGCGCTTTCAACTCAGGGTTTGGTACTGTCAACCTGCACCGCCCTACCACGGCGACGTGTTGCAGCGACGCACGGAACATGGGGGAGGACGGCTCGGTGCACGCAGAGACGGACAGCGCCGGGAGCGTGGCCTCCACCTCCACCGCCGGGTTCGGGCCGATGGGCGGCTGAGCCTCCAGCGGCGGCGGCGGGACCCCCGTCACCCAGGGGCTTACACTCGTTCACGTTGAAGCTCAACTTGAGCAACTCCACGACACATTCATGATTTAAGTTGAGTTACACGGTGGATGGAAGAGCTAAAGTTGAGCTGAAATGGGAACGAGGTAAGCCCCTGCCGCCAGCGCGGCGCTGACGGCGGCCGCCGCGTGCGCCACCCCGGGCATCGCGGCGACCACGGTGTAGCGGCACAAGCCGAAATTGAAAGCAACGTTTGAAAGCGGTTCACCACATTTTAGTTTCAAGAGCTGAAACCAGGCGCACTTTTAACACCGGTTTTGATACCGGCAACCTGCACCGTTCTACCACAGAGGGTGTGAGCGCGACGGCGAGAGGCGCCAGCCGCAGCCGCATGCGGTTGGCGCACTCCGGGCCCCCGACCAGGGGCTTAAACTCGTAACTCGTTCCCATTTCAGCTCAACTTCAGCACTTCCTTCCTTCCTTCGTTCCTAAAACTTATCTTGACTCATGACGGTGTCCTGGAGTTGCTCATATTAAGCTCTAACGTGAACGAGCTTAAGTCCCTGCCCCCGACGGCGGTGCCCCGCATCACCAGGGACAGCGACCCCCCCCAGTGCTCGAGCACCGGCGCCCATACGACCCCCCCGCCGGCGCGCGACGTGCGCTGCACCGGGACACTGAGCGCCGCGCTCATAAATTCCACCGCCACCTGGTTGGTGGTCGCTGCCTGTTCGAGCGCGCACAGCGCATCGTCCGGGAAGCAGGGGATTACACTCGTCAACTTTTCGGCTTAACGTAAGCGCCTTCAGTGGGATAGGAGGTGCATCTAGTGGTTGTTTTGGGGGTGTTTAGGAGGTGTCAGGGGTTTTTCGGGGGGTGTTTTGGGTGTATTTTGGGGGTGTGTTTTGTGTTAGAAACGGCTCAGATTGAGCTGAAAAATGGACCAGTGTAAGCCCCTGCCGCGAGGCGCTGGTCCCGGCCTCCGCCGCGGAGGGCGCGGACGGCCCGCTCCGCGCATCTCGCCGCGGTGTTCACCCCCGCTTGGGTGAGCGCGTGTACGCCACCCGGCGCCCACTCCACCGACGCGTGCGACATCTCGAGCGCCGCGGAGGCCGCGGTCGCGTCGGCGGCGGCGGTGGGGCCGGCAGCGAGCAACAGGAACAGCGGCCGCGCCACCGTGAGGCAGGGGCTTACACTCCTTCCGATTTCAACTCAACTTGAGCTCTTCTGTCCACCGTGTAACCAAACTTAACTCATGAACATGTCCTGGAGTTGCTCAAGTGGAGCTCTAACGTGAACGAGTGTAAGCCCCTGCCGTAAGGCGCCACGGCTGCGCTTGCATGTTCTGCTGTATCGACGCGGCGGCCCTCGCCAGGCGCTCGCCCGAGGAGCAGGGGCTTACACTCGTCCACCTCTCAGCGCAACCTGAGCCGTTTCTGACACAAAATACACCCTGAATACCCCCTGATACTCCTTAATACCCCATGACATCTCCTACACACCCCCTAAACAACTCCTACATGCACCCCTATCTCACAGAATGCGCCTTACTTGAGCCGAAAGGTGGACGAGTGTAAGCCCCTGCCGGGGAGTCGCCGGGGAGGCCGCAGACTGCGGACATGACGCGGCTGTGGTGCGTCCCCGGAACCACCCTTCCGAACGGCTCGCACACCGCGGCGAGGCGAGGGTCCGCCAGGATCACCAGCGGGGCGACGCTCGCCTCCACGGGCTGCACCGCCACGTCCTTGGCGGCGGCCGATCGCTCGCCTCCGTCTGTCGCCCCCGTTGCCGCCGGCTTGCGCTGACAGAGGTGCACCGCGGGGCCCGTCGTCGCCGCCGCCGCCGCCGTGCTGCCGCCAGTCTCGCGCCGCCAGATAACCTTGGTGCCTCCCTTGGTGTCGCCGCCGCGCGCGCCGTCCACCCAGCAGGGATTACACTCGTCCACTGTTCAGCTCAACCTAAGCCGTTTCGGTCACCTAGTCGTGGCCCCATGTCTAATAGACTGGGTTAAACCCATGCACCTCACGTAATGTGCTTACGTAGAGCCGAAAAGTGAACGAGTGTAAGCCCCTGCCACCCAGCCCTCGATGTCCTCCACGCGCGCCTCCCACGCGTTGGACGCCACGCCGCCGCTCTCGAGCCTGCAGCGCCCGAGCCTTAAGGTCACCTCGTCGGGAGAGTGGCCCGACGGCCCGCCGTCCTCGCCGCACAGCGTCACCGACACACAGGGGCTTACACTTGTCCACTTCTCAGCTCAACTTGAGCCATTCTGACACGGAAACACACCCTGCTCACCCCGGGATACTCCCTGACAGCCTCTAAACGACCCCTACACCACACCCAAAACGCACCCCCTATCGCACAGGTAGCGCTGAAAAGTGGAAGAGTGTAAGCCCCTGCCGACACGCTCCTCGCCTCCAGGGTGAAAGCCGCCTGCTTCCGCGCCTTTTCACCGTTGTCGGATGCCATCTGCACGGCGGCGGACGCGGCGGTGGCGGCGTACCCGACCGCGCCGGCGAGTAGCCGCTCGCCTCGTCGATACACCGCCGCCGCGCCCCACGAGCAG
>Ga0307489_10003342_pt1 | contig 10637 bp, 17 predicted proteins | sample SB12metaG_FD_202247 | JGI IMG/M metagenome (GOLD analysis project Ga0307489, IMG submission 202247) | Sea-ice brine microbial communities from Beaufort Sea near Barrow, Alaska, United States - SB 1.2 | ecosystem: Environmental > Aquatic > Marine > Coastal | place: USA: Alaska | collected...
CGTCGTCCACCACTTTGTTAACCCTCGTTTCTTGAGATGAAAGTGCAGCCTATGCCGCAGCAAGCAATAGCCGCCAGGCCCTACCTTCTGCGCGCACACCATCGCCACGGCGATGCCGGTGTTGCCGCTGGTGGCCTCCACCCAGGGGCTTACACCCCTCCACTTTTCGGCTCAAAGCAAGCGCTTTGTGTGGGATAGGGGGTGCATTTAGGGGTTTTGTAGGAAGGTGTTTAGCGGGTATTGGGAGGTATTAGGGGGTGTTTAGGGAATATTTTGTGTCAGAGACGGGTCAGGTTGAGCTGAAAAGTGGACGAGTGTAAGCCCCTACCTCCACCACGGTGTCGCCGGGCTTGAGGAGGCCTCGCCGCTCTGCGTCATCGATCACCGCCACGGCCAGCCTGCCACGTTAGGGTTGATTGGAGGTGACGTGAGGGTTGATAGGAGGTTACGTCAGGGTCGATAGGAGGTGACGACAAAGATAGGAGGTGACGTCACGGGGTGCGGGGAGGCGGGGCTCAGCAGACATCGGATGGCGCGGCGAGCACCGGTACCTTAAGCCCTCAACCAGTCCCTAAGCTGACATCGAATGACGCGGCGAGCACCGGTACCCTAAGCCCTCAAACAGTCACTAAATCCTCAACCAATGCGCCGTCGCCGCCGCCGGTGACGCCCGCAGAAAAAACCATACGGGCGCCGCCGCTTTTAGCCGCATACCAGGCGCCGTTCCCTTCATCCCTGGGACGGTGACTCCTGAATGACTCACTCCTGAATGATTCACTCCTGATTGACTGACTCACTCCTGAAACACTGATTTGACTCACTGCAGTTTATCCGATAATCTGACGCTTCCCGTGAGGGTCGAAGCCGCGAGAGACAAGCGTCCAAGCGCAGAGCGACCAAGGCCTGCATGCGAGCCCTTTGACGACTGCTTCATGTTGTACGGGTGCCAGCTCGGACGTTGATGCACGGCGGCGTTGAGCGAATGCGGCGGGCGCCGGGCCGGGGCCTCGGCCTCTGTGTAACAACGCTCTCGATCGCGAGGATAACAACATCTGTTTGGCAACTGACGGGCGGAGGAGGCGGCGGGTGGGGGCGGCGGAGAGGGAGGCGAGGGCGGCGAGCGAGATGCTGGCGGGGAGTTTGCGCATTTGTAGGCCGTGAAAGCGGTGTCGGTCGGGAACGGCGGAGGATAGGGATGAGGTGTGACGCTCCATCTCAACTCACAACTCACCGATCCTTTACTGACCCGCACGGGTTGAAGAACTCGCACTTGACATAGATGTGGACACCCTCGGGGCCCAGCTTGTTGACCTTGATCACCGGGGTGCCGCCCACTGTCTCCAGGATGTTGTTGTAGATCGTCATCGCGCCGTACTTCGTGCGTGGAACGTGCTGATTGAAGTGTCTTTGCCGGCACGTGGCGTGGCGGCTCGCGTAGGAGGCGAACACTAGCGATAGCGCAAAGCGCGCGGCAGGCGTATATGGGGGGGGTAGGATATTTACATTTACGTAGGGGGTTATTTAGTTGAATTTGGGGGGTAATTTACGAGTCTCGATGATCTCCTGTTGAACAAACCGATCAAACCGAGAGTCCGGTCCGAGACCCGCGTCACCGTTCAGTTGAAGCGGACAGTTCTATAAGTTCGTGGCCGATCGCGACCCGCCCCGCCACCACACGAGGCGCCCCGCTCCGCCACCCTCGTCCCTCACCGCACCATCGTCAGATAGCGCAGGTCGCAGGTCGCAGGTTTCACCCTTGCAAGCGACAGAGTCAGCCTACACAGCCCACCGATCGGCTCGCAACAAGCTGGACAGTAGAGTGCGACCACAGTCACGATGGTGGCTCCTGCGGCGAAGCGAGCGAAGACCTCCGGTGAGCCCACCAAGGCGGAGGCGATGGCGGCGACGGTGAAGGAGATGGACGGCAGGGCCCACCGGTACCTGTCAACCGCCTCGCGGTGCCCGTAGCCTCCAAGAGCCCGTAGCCCAGAGATTCCTCCCTTTCTGAGTATTTTCGAGGAATGACGAGATGGGGTGGATGCCGCCTTGAGCTTGAGTGGTTCGGGGACATGCCCACACCTTGTACCAGCTGGCGGTTGAGCTGGAAAGGGGAACGCGCGGGCCCTAGTGCTCGCCAGGTCACCGCATAGTACACCGCATGGTATACCGATGCTCACCAGGTCATCCACCGCATATTGACCGGTGCTTGCCTTTGCCAGGTAATCCATCCACTTGACAAGCGATTGCACAGCTGTGACGGGAATGGGTTGCGGGCCCTGATGGACGGCACGCTGGGGTTCGACGCCGTGGTGGCAGGGGCTTACACTCGCTCACTTCCCAGCTCAACTTGAGCGCTTTCTATAGGACAGGGGGTGGGCGTAGGGATTGTGTCGCCTCCATGTTAACGGGGTGGTAGGTGGTGTGTAGGGTGTTTTCTTGTGTGTCAGACACGGCTCAAGTTGAGCTGAGAAGTGGACGAGTGTAAGCCCCTGCGTGGTGGTGTGCACGTCCAACGTGGCGCAGGAGGGGTACTGGCAGGAGCGGTTGGAGGCAGGGGCTTACACTCGTTCACTGTTCAGCTCAACTTGAGCCGTGTCTGCCACAAGAACAATACCCTATACACCCTAAACACCCTTTAACACCCCCTTAACACGGGCTACACAACCCCTACGCGTACCCCCTGTCCCATTCAAAGCGCTCAAGTTGAGCTGAGAAGTGAACGAGTGTAAGCCCATGATTGGAGGCGACGCGCGGGCAGGCGGCCAAGGCGGGCGCGATCATCATCGCGGTGCACGAGGACTGGGGGGCGGACGGCGCCGGCAACGGGCAGGGGCCACAACCAGGGGCTTACTCTCGGTCCACTTTTCAGCTCAACATAAGCACTTTCCGTGGGATAGGTGGTGCATTTACAGGCTATTTGGGGGTTGTTGAAGGGGTAAACAGGGTGTACATGGGGTGCATTTCGTGTCAGAAATAGCTCGGGTTGAGCTGAAAAGTGGACGAGTGTAAGCCCCTGGCCACAACACGGCGCCGGGTCTCCTGACAACCGCGTGCTCCTCATAGTGCACCACTACACCAATGCCGCCGCCGCTTTCAGGGCCTCACACGGCGTCCCCTCACGGTTTAGACCTGGTGAACACACACACCACTGCCGCCCCTGCCGCCCCTTGCCGCCCCCACCTGACAGTAAGGTGCTCAAATTAAGCGGAAGAGGGACGAGTGTCAGGCCCGGGCAATGGGCTCGGCACGCTGTACGCCTACACCAAGGCAGGGGCTTACACTCGTCCACTTTTCGGCTCAACGTAAGCGCTTTGTTTGGGATAGGGGGTGCACTTAGGGGTTGTTTAGGGGTGGTTTTGGAGGTATCAGGGAGTGTAGAGGGGGGTTTGAGAGTGTATTGTTGTGTCAGAAACCGCTCAAGTTGAGCTGAGAAGTGGACGAGTGTAATCCCCTGCACCAAGGCGCGCGCCAAGGCGTCCGCCGCCGGGCACGACCTCGACGCGCTGCTCGCCAAGGGCGGCACCGTGGGCGTGTACCACACAGCTGGCAAGGTAGGGCGGTGCAGGTTGACCCTATGACACCCAAGTTGAAACCGCCTGGAACCAAGCGCTTGAAACTGGAATTTGTTGGACTGCTTTCAAACTTTGGTTTCAAATTCAAGTTGCGCCGCCACACCAAGGGCACGCGCCTAGCCCCCCTGCCTGGCGCGGAGAACAACAACAAGCCGGGCGTCAAGCTGCCGTCCCTCGTGGACGTCAGCGGCGTCCAAAAAGAGCTGACGATCCTGGAGGCAAGGGCTTACACTCGTTCTCTCTTCAGCTCAACTTGAGCCGTGTCTAACACACGCAAAACACCCTACACACCATAAACACCCCCTCACACCCCCTTAACACGGGCTACACAATCCCTCCGCGCACCCCCTATCCCACACAAAGCGCTCAAGTTGAGCTGAAAAGTGGACGTGTGTAAGCCCCTGCCTGGAGGCTGTGGTGCGCCAGACGGGTTGCTACGCGCCCAAGCGGGCCGGGCGCTGCTCCGTGTTCTGGGGCGATCAGATCTTCATCCCCAGCGCGGGGCACGTGGAGAGCGGCGCGCACCATGCGGACATCCTGGTAGGGTGGTGCAGGTTGACCCTATCAAACCCACGTTTAAAGCGCCTGGATCTAAGCGCTCGAAACTAAAATATGATAGACTGCATTAAAGTTTTGGTTTCAAATTCAACTTGCGCCGCTACATCCTGGCGCAGATGGGGCCCATGCCGTCCGAGGCAGGGGCTTACACTCGTCCCCATTTCCGCTCAACATGAGCATACCTTGCCCCTTTCCGCTGAACTTAAGCTCACTTTGTCCCCAACATGACCCAAACGGACCCGTGGAAGCGTACCGAAGGTGCCTAAGTTGAGCTCCAACGTGAGTGTGTCCCGAAGGTCCTCAAGTTGACCTCTGAAGTGAGCGAGAGTGAGCCCCTGGTCCGAGGAGGTGTGGACGGAGGAGGGGCTGGACAAGTACGGGCTGATCGCCTGCAACGCCGCGGGCGAGGCGGCGCAGGCAGGGGCTCACATTCGTCCACCTTTCGGCTCAACTTAAGCGCATTCTGTGGGATAGGGGTTCATTTCGTGGTTGTTTAGGGGGTGTTTAGGAGGTGGCAGGGGGTGTTAAGGATGATCAGGGGGTGTTCAGGTTATTTTTTGTGTCAAAAACGGCTCAAGTTGAGCTGAGAAGTGGACGAGCGTAAGCCCCTGAGCGCAGGTGGAGAAGGTGAGCTACGGGCAGGCCACCGCGCTGCTCGAGTCCTTCGGCACGGTGAAGTCCGTGGGCAGGGGAGTACACTCGTTCACTTTCAGCTCAACTTGAGCTGTACCTGTGCCCCACGTAACCCAACCTGACCCAGGAATGTGTCCAGAAATGTGCTCAAGTTGAGCTCTGACGTGAACGAGTTTAAGCCCCTGTCTGTGGGGCCGTCGCTGGGCTCCTTCTCCCTCAGCGGTGAGATGCTCTTCTCACTGCTGGATGAGTTCAAGGCAGGGGCTTACACTCGTCCAATTTCGGCTCAACGTAAGCGCTTTCTGTGGGATAGGGGGTGCATTTCGGGTATGTTTAGGGGGTGTTTAGGGGGTGTTAGGGGGTGTTAGGGGGTGTCTGGGGTGTATTTTGTTTCAGAAACGGCTCAGGTTGAGCTGAGAGGTAGACGAGTGTAAGCCCCTGGTTCAAGGGTGAGATCGCGGGCAAGGCCGCCAAGATGGACTCCGACCCGCACTTCTGGTAGGGCCTGGCGGACATTTCTCGCAACGTCATGAGTGTGTACGGGTACACCGGTACACTATGAGCAAACAGTCAGCACTCGCCGCATCCACGGGTACACCGGTACACTATGAGCAAACAGTCAGGAAGGGTACACGTGGGTACACTATGAGCAACCATTCAAGCCCCGCCAGGATTCCCCCCACGTACGCGCCCATCCAACACATGTCGATCCCTCGTACACTTTGAGGTGCGGGTTAAGGCAGCGGTGGACTGAGCAGTGGGTCAAGGCTGTTATCCGGGGAGGTGGCTAAATTGGCGGCGGCTAGGGCAAAGGAGGAGGTGGCAAGCACTGGCATCCTATGACGTGGCAAGCGATATCTGCCAGGCCCTGACCCTAACCCCTAAACCCTAAAACCCAAACCCTAGACTCTAAAACCTAAACCCTGAACCCTAAACCTGGCAGGCCCTAACTTGTGGATGCCGCTGACGCTGTCCAAGGAGGCGTACTGCAGCGTGATGGTGACCAAGGAGGAGACGGCGGCGCAGGCAGGGGCTTACACTCGTCCACTTCTCAGCTCAACCTAAGCCGTTTCTGTAACACAGTAAACCCTAAACACCTTCCCTTACCCCATACCATCCTCTAAATACCCCCGAACCAATCTTAAAAGGCACCCCCTATCCACAGAAAGCGCTTTCGTTGAGCCAAAAAGTGGAGGAGTGTAAGCCCCTATATGCAGGCGGGGGCGCACCACGACCGGATGGCGGCGTACGCGGCTCGGCTGCTGGCCGCGCACCCGGGCAGGGGGGTGCAGGTTGACCCTATGAAACCCATGTTGAAAGCGCCTGGATATATGCTCTTGAAACTAAGATATGATGGACCAGGTTCAATCTTTGCTTTCACATTCAAGTTGCGCCGCTACACCCGGGGCGGGGTTTGTTCGGTGCCATCGACGTGGGTGAGAGCTGCTACTGGTGGGACTACGGGCAGGGGCTTACACTCGTCCACTTCTCAGCTCAACCTGAGCCGTTTCTGACACAAAACACACCCTACACACACCCTGATATTCCCTAACGCCTCCTAAACACCCCTTGTAGCGACCCCTACATGCACCCCCTATCCCATAGAAAGCGTTTACGTTGAGCCGAAAAATGGACGAGTGTAAGCCCCTGAGTACGGGCAGCTCAAGCTGTACCAGAAGAACAACATGCTGGCCATGGACGACTCCGAGGAGGCCGAGGTGGGGCCGCTCACACACCCTGAGTGACAAGATATCCCATATCGATATGGAGGATGACCGTATTGTTACTGTCATCTCCCATATCATTAGCCTATATCCCATATCGATATCCAGGATGACCATATCGATACGGTAGATGACCATATCGATATACGGTATCCCAAATCGATATCCTGTAACCCATATCGACATTCCTATCGATATCTCATTGATGTCCGATCTCCAATGTCGATCTCCCATATCGATCTCCCATATCGATATCGGATCACATCTTGTCACTCTGGCGGCCACTCACACACCCTGCTGTACCCAGTGCACACAACACAATCCGGTCGATGTTCACACGCGAACACAGCACTGCTGTGGATAAGGTGTGTTGACTCACTACCAGGCACCCATTAGGCTCTTCAGCTCACATGTCATCACCCTGGTCTGTCAATAATCATACGTGATAAAACCACTGCCGCCGACGGACCCTCTGTTGTGGCGCTGCGCGACTACCTGAAGATCCCGGCGGGCGGCGTGCAGGCAGGGGGTTACACTCGTTCACTTTGCATCTCAACTTGAGCCGTGTCTGACACAGAAAGACACCCTACACACCCTGAACCCCCCATAACACCCCCTGAACACGGGCTACACGACCCCTACGCGCACCCCCTATCCCATACAAAGCGCTCAAGTAGAGATGAAAAGTGGACGAGTTTAAGCCCCTGCGCGCAGGACAGCACCCTGGGCAGCGACGTCAAGGTGGGCGGCGGGAGCATGGTGCTGGCGTCTACCGTCAAGGCAGGGCTTACACTCGTTCACTTTTCAGCTGAACTTGAGCCGTGTCTGTCACACAAAAACACCCTACACACCCTAACCACCCCCTAACACCCCCTTAATACGGGCTACACAACCCCTACGCGCACCCCCTATCCCATAAAGAGCGCTCAAGGTGAGCTGAGAAGTGGACGAGTGTAAGCTCCTGCGTCAAGGCCGGTACCGTGGACCACTGCATCGCCAGCCACGTCACCACCGGCACGGCGGACGTCACTGACTGCATGCTCATCAACGTCACAGCGCGATCCATCAAGGTGAGGCGGTGCAGCTTGACCCTATCAAACCCACGTTGAAACCGCCTGGATCTAAGCGTTTGAACCTGAAATGTGCTGATCTGGTTTCAAGTTTTGCTTTCAACTTCAACTTGCGCCGCTACATCAAGGCGCACAACTGCATCATCTACAACGTGGTGGACGACTCGGAGGAGGGCTTGATCCTGGTATGGCGCTGGAGGTTCACCCTTTCAAACCCACGTCGAAAGCGCCTGGATCTAAGCGCTTGAAACTGAAACATGATGAGCTGCTTTCAAATTTTGCTTTCAGTTTCAACTTGCGCCGCTACATCCTGGCGGACGGCACGGTGTACACCAACGTGTTCGTGCCGGGGCAGGCCAAGCCGCTGGTGCAGACCTCCAGCGTCTCCACCGACGGCGGCAAGGTGTTCAAGGCAGGGGCTTACACTCGTTACCATGAGAGCTCAACTTGAGCAACTCCAGGACACATTGATGAGCTAGGTAGGGTCATACGGTGGACATAAGAGCTCAAGTTGAGCTGAAATAGGAATGAGTGTAAGCCCCTGGTTCAAGGTCAAGATGACGCCGAACCCGTACTCGTTCAACGACGTGTACAAGATGAACCAATCCACGGACGTCAAGGCGGCGTACGCCATGGGAGCCGCCGCGCACGCCGAGCTCGCTAAGAAGCTATAATAGGTATATCGCCTGGGTGAAACGCCCATACAGAGTTGCGGGCAAAGCGTCAGCGCTCCGCGCGGGAAAGCGGGCGCCAGGTTGAATGCCCATACAGAGTTGCGGGCAAAGCGTCAGCGCTCATCGCGGAAAGCGATATGCTGAAATCGGCCTGTTATTCATTTTGTTTTCTCCCCCATTTATCGAGCCTCGAGGTTGGTGAGTATGACAGTATACCGACGCCTGAGAGGACTAGAACCTTAGGGTGTGCAAAAGGGCGTGAGGGAGGGAGGAACAGGGATGGGGGAAGAGTGTTGAGGGCGGGAGGGGGGTGAAGTCCCTAAACCCTGGGGGGTCGTGTGGGAGTGAGGGGTGACGCTGACGTCGCGCTGTCTAAAAAAAGGGAATTGCATTACGCATTGCGACGCAAATCCCATTACAATAGGCCTACGCTTGCAATGCAACCAATCTCATTACACCATAGTGCATCGCATCGTCTCGCGCGCAATATCCCACATCCCATCAAATCGTGATAAATTATGTTTCGCTCTTGGCATACTGTTCGGAGAGCGACTCTCAACCACAAGCATGTGATATGTCTTTAGTATTCACGACCCCCAGGGGTCGGTCCTCCAGCCTTGGAGAGAGTCATCTCATCCCGTAATATTACTGCACCCGTGATATTTGCGCAGCCTATTTGCACTAGTGCCTGGTATGTTCGTAGTACCGGCAAAATAACCGAAACACAGTCGATTTTGGGCCAGATCGCCAAACGCCACCGTACTTGTACAAGTACGCAGTACTAAACAAGTACGGCTTGTAAACCAGGCAATATTGCCGCGCCTCTTCACAACGAAGCAGCTGGTACCTCGAACGTGCTCAATATCCAGCTATGCGGACTAGAGCTCGGCACCGTGTCCGCGGCGGCCCCGGCGGCTGGCCTCACGCGACGTCTCCATCTGCAGCCGCGCCGCCTCCACGCGGTCGTGCACCGACTTCCAGGGGCTTACACTCGTCCACTGTTCAGCTCAACATGAGCCGTTTCTGACACAAAAGCACACCCTACACACACCCCACACACCCCCTGAAACCCCCGAAATACCCCCTGAACAATCCCTACATGCACCCCCTGTCCCACAGAAAGCCGCTTACGTTGAGCCGAGAAGTGAAAGAGTGTATGCCCCTGCCGATTTCTTGATCTCTGCTGTGCGTGTGCGGTGCGCCTCGCCGCGCCCGCCCACCAGGGGCTTACATTCGTCCACTTTTTAGCTCAACCTGGGCCGTTTCTGACACAAAATACACCCTAAACACCCACTGGTACCCCCTACTATCCCCACAACACCTCCGAATCACCCCTTAACCCACCCCTATATGCACCCCCTGTCCCACAGAAAGCGCTTAAGTTGAGCCGAAAAGTGGACGAGTGTAAGCCCCTGCCGCTCACCGCCGCGTCCGTCGCCGCCTTGCCGGCACGCATCTCCGCCACGCGGCGCTTTCGCGCTACCTCCGCAACCGCCCGCGCCGCCGCCGTCGCAGCCGCCGCAGCAGCGCTCACATCCTCGCTGTAGCAGCGCAAGCTGAAGTTGTAAGCAACGTTTGAAAGCAGTTCATCATGAATAGTTTCAATCGCAAAAGCCGTAGGCGCTTTCAACATGGAGTTTGATAGGGTCAACATGCGCCGCCCTACCTCGCGAGCGGTGCGCGCGTTGGCGCTGATCTCATTCGCCGCCGCCATGTTCGCCTGCAACGCCGCCTGCACCCAGGGGCTTACTCTCGCTCGCTTCAAAGCTCAACTTGAGGACCACCGGGACACATCGCTCACGTTAGAGCTCAACTTGTGCACCTTCGGGACACATCCACGGGTTAATTTGCGTCAGATGGGGGATAAAGCGAGCTTAAGTTGAGTGGACAGGGGCAAAGTAAGCTCAAGTTGAGCGGAAATGGGAACGGGTGTACGCCCCTGCCTGCACCGTCGCCGCAAACGCCGCCGTCTCCATGGCGTCATCCGCCGCCTTCGCCTCCGCCACGTCGTCGTCGTCTGGTCCCTGCTGGCCGCCGATTGCCTTTGCCATCTCGGCCTCGGCGGCATCCTCCTCGGCGGCGGCATCGGCCTCCCACGCGGCGGCGGCGGCCTCCGCGCAGGGGCTTACACCCGTCCACTTCTCAGCTCAACTTGAGCCGTGTCTGACACAATTAAACACCCTGCACACCCTGCACACCCCCTCTACCCCCGCCTTAGACACTCCCTGAACACCCCCTAAATACCAATTGTCCCACCAAAAAAGCTTACGTTGAGCTGACAGGTGGACGAGTGTAAGCACCTGCCTCTGCGGCCTCGGCGGCGGCGGCGGCGTCCACGGGGGATCCATCGTCGCCGTCGCCGGCGGCGTAGTCCTCAGAGCAGGGGCGTACACGCGTCCACTGCGC
>Ga0307489_10003343_pt1 | contig 10635 bp, 15 predicted proteins | sample SB12metaG_FD_202247 | JGI IMG/M metagenome (GOLD analysis project Ga0307489, IMG submission 202247) | Sea-ice brine microbial communities from Beaufort Sea near Barrow, Alaska, United States - SB 1.2 | ecosystem: Environmental > Aquatic > Marine > Coastal | place: USA: Alaska | collected...
TCAAAACGTGTGTCGATGACGCGGCGAGCGACATCTGCAAGGCCCTACCCCGTGTCATCTCACCGAACAGACCGGTGAGTCGCCTGGGCCCGGGCCCGCCCACGCTGGAGCCGAGCCCCGCAGACCTTGACCCGCCGCCTGCTTCTACCGCCAGGGCCTGTCGTAAGTACTTTGCCCAGCTATATTTCAGCAGCTTTGAGGTCTTGCGGTACAAAGCGGAAAAACTCTGGTGATTTCAGTGACAATCGGCTCAAATTTGAGCTGAAATAACGGTGTACCTGAAGGTACCCAGTACACGTTTGGAGCGGTCATCCATTCGACCAATCACAGCACGCCAAGTCACAGGAAGTGGTCGCACAGACACTGAGTCTAAGCGTCTTGAGGTCTTTGATTTCTCGGGTGAAACGTGGAATCGTTTGTGATTTCAGGGACAATCGGCTTATTAAGTTAAGCTGGGAAAAATACTTAGGCAAGTAAGAACCTGCCGAAGGACTCAGTGACCGGACCCGGCCCGCCTCGCTGCTGTACACCCTCGATTCCTGAGCTAAGCAACATCCCATCCTCGCCACTGCCGGCGTCGGCGAGAGGATCGACAGATGCAGAGACATCGGCGGGAGCGCCATCGGTAGCGTCGTCCACGCCGGCGTCGACGAGAGGATCAACAGATGCGGGGACACTGATCGCCATGGAGCAGGGCCTAACACCACTCCCCTTACGTGATTTCTAGCTCGACCTGGGGGTCTGTAAGGATCGTCGAGGGTCGATGCATAGTGGGTAAACGCCCAGTGGTTCCAGGATACCACAAGACTTGCTGTGACAGCTGGTAGTTGAGCTGAGGTTGAGCATGACGGGAACTAGTGTAAGGCCGCGCCGCGGGGTTGTAGTGCCACGCAAAACTATCGTCCACGTCAGTGACAGGGTCAGCGGTAGCGTCAAAGGATGAGCCCCGTGAGCTAAGCATGATAGAGCCCATTGACTTGTCCCAGCGCTGGCCTCCCACCCCGTCCTTTGGATCCGTGATGAAGCCCACTGCCGCAGAACCCACTGACAAAGAGCCCATTGCTATAGAGCCCATTGCCATGATAGAATCCTCTGCAGCAGAGCCCAATCCCATTGACATTTTGCCCATCACATCTCTGGCAACAGAAGCACGGGGTCCTATAGCAGCCTCCTCCTCCTCCTCCATAGTCAGTGAGGCGTGCAACTTCGACCTCTTTGCGGCCACCAGCGCCGCTACCCGCTTTTCCAGCTCCTTATTGGCTTGGATCACAGCCAGTCAGGAGAGTCATTGAGAGCAAGCACCCGAACCGAGATTCGACGTGCCCACATGACTGACCTTTCAGGTGAATGCTCATATAGACGCGCAAACTCGGTCCGTCGATTCAACGTCGGTCGAGTGATGATCATGTTCAATCGTCCACCCACCAGTGCTTTGAAATCTTGATCCGCCTCCATGGAAAGGTAGATGCGGAGGTGCACCGACATCTCCCCGCGGCCGCGGCGTCCCGCCCACTCGTGGAGCTCCACGCGCAACGGCCTAGTGCGATCGTCATCGTCCGACTCGGCCGCCGCAGCCGCCACTACGGCCTCGCAGGAGGGTCATTGCGAATAAGCACTCGAACAGAGATTGGAGCATGACTTATGGCTTGCGCGCCTACAGGGTGAGTGCTCACATAGACGTCAACTGGCGCGGATTCGGTTCGTCAGAACATAACGTTGGTCGAGTGACTCAATAAACCTTCTGCCTCGACGCTGTTCTTTGACTCCAGCGCCGCGACGTAGGGCCTGGCACACACTGCTCACCACGTCACACGATTCCGTTTACCTGAAGAAACGAGGGTATCAAAGTCGTGTCGATGAATTGGTGAGAGAGAAAGAGATATGCTTCCGCGTGTGTAAGAAGGCACTAGGATTTCGCCCTAGCTGCCGTATTGATGATGCGGCAGGCAACATCTGGCAGGCCGTACCTCGATGGCGGCGGCCGCGGTCTCCTCGGACTTGCGCTGGCACACCAGGTTGTCGGGGTCCGACTCCGCCGCCGCCGCTGCCGCCGTCGCCGCCGGCAGCGTCGTAGCCGCGCGCCTCATTGTCGGGTCAAATCGTATCATACTCGACACGTCGGGTTGCCGATTGTCTCGAGAAGCCAGGGGTTCACAAAGTAGCGGGCACCGGTATACCGGTGGTTGACAACGTGGCGAGCATCGGTGCACTCTACGGTGGATGACGTGACGAGCACCGGTACACTATGCGTTGGATGGCATGGCAAAATCCGTACACTACGTGGTGGATGACGTGGCGAGCACCGGTACACTATGTCCGGCAGCCCCCGCCTGAATTCCTTGCCGTGCACCTGCCGCCACGCCGTGACGCGCCGTTTTCCCCCAACGGATAACAGGTCACTGCCAGCGGATAAGCGATCGCTATCCGGTTCATGCTTGAGCAACTCCGCCGCGGCGTCTTCCTCGCGGATATATTTCTTCGTCGCCAGGTGCGAGGGTCAAGGGAAACGCGGCCGCTCGTTCGTTCGCTGACTGTGTATTCATAGAGTACCTGTCCACCCTTACACACTCGCTGTACCCTCATCCTTAACAGGGCCATTGGACCACTTGTTCCGGACTGTTTGCACATAGTGCACTTGTGTGCTTGTTCCTGCCAGGAGCTCCTCCGCGGTCGCCCGCAGCGCCAAGTCGCAGGGACAAGTAAACAATGCTCGATGCTCGCCACGTGAACAAGCTTCATGTAAGTCACGAACCGAGGGTTCAAGATGTGGTTGGATAAATTGGCAACACCGGTGGCGACTGGGGAACACCTGTGCACTACGTGGTGGATGACGTGGCGAGCATTGTTTGCTGGTCCCCCACCACCTCCTCCTTGACGCTCTTGACATGGTGGATGTTCCTGACCCGCGCCTTGACGTAGGGGCACTACTGCAAACAAGCACACGAAATCAGAAATATGCGTCTCTTCATCAGCACAGTGTGTTGGAGTGCGGGCCACCAGCGAAATCGAAGCATTGACTTGCCCTCATGGTCAATGCTCGCACAGACGCGCTGAGGAGGAGGGGGAGAGGAGGATGCAATTCAAGCTGGGTGGGGTGCTTGTTGTGAATGACCCCCCTGCCATGACGTCTTCGGGCACCCCCTTGTAGTAGTTGTCAGTGCCGCCCCACCCCAGCACGATGCGCTCCGTTCCCGAAAACCGGAACGACATCTTGGACATCAAGGGCCAGGGCCGTCAAGTTCAAGGAATGAACGAAATGAATGACCAGATTCATTGTATACAGGAAACGAGGGTCTATAAACATGCGGTCGACACTACGGAAGGCATTACACACTCAGACCTGCCTCGTTGAGGGTGTTTGTTAATCGCGTCTTGGGCTCCCCGCCACCCTCCTGCTCGCCCTCCTCATCCTGCCCTGCCACCGCACCCGCTCCTTCGCAGCGCCGCATCTGCTCCTTGGCGGCCGCGGCCACGGCGGAGTGCCCCGCCGCCAGGGCCCGCCAGATAATGCTCGCCACGTCGTCCCACGCATTCGGAGCCCTCGTTCTTACAGGTTAACGACATCCTATGACATGGCGAGCAGTATTTGGCAGGCCTGCCCGGCACGGTGTAGAACTGGAAGATCATGAAACTCCGAGACCATCGCGCCACCTTCGCTTTCGCCGCCTCCATCTGCGCCTTCATCTGGTCCGGCGTGAATTGGTCCTGTAGAACCTGGGAACGCTTGACGCGGAACGACAGCGACCTGTTCTGCGTCGCTTGGAGCTTCGTGGGCGCGGGCCGCGTCTTCTGGGGATCGGTCACGGGAATCAGTTCATAGTTTGTCATGTTGGCCTGCGCTCTATGTCTCTCGGTTCTGGTGATCCAAGATCGCCCGGCCACCTCCACGCCGTCGTCTCCCTTGCCGATGTGCATGTTGCTGAATTTGAAGGTGCCGTCCTGCTCCTCCATTCCCTGCGCCCGCTCCCTTGGCACCTATGTCCAGGGTCAAGAATACAAATAGCTTGCGCGCCATGTCATACGATGAGTGACTTTAAGTCTATAAACGCGACTCAGTCGTCAGTATATGATAAATTACGAAGAGAGAAACGTATACTTACATCCAGTGTCGTGTGTGATATCGAAGATGTGGCATCGATGCCCGTTCGACCAATGAGAACCGTCCTTCGAGGATCCCGCCGATCGACTCGCCGCCAACTGGGTCACGGTTCCTGATTTTTTAGACCCTCGGTTTCGAGGAGATGATCGGGACATGTCTCGACGACACTGAGTTCAATAATGCTCGCCATGTCATGCGCCTTAGAGCTCGATGAACGGCTGTCGAAACCGTGTCGTAAACGCTGGCCCCGCCTTCTCGCCGGGGCGCGGGATGTACTTCCACATCCACCCGCGCGAGATCTCCTCCACGCTAACGTGCACCACGATGAACGCGCACTTGGCCTCCTCCGCGCGTGGGCTGTCTGCCGCCGTCGCGTTCGGCCTGGTATCAACATCGAATGTTTGCTCATAGTGCACTCGTGCACATTCGCCTTTACCTCCTCCTCATGCTTTTGCCCTTCATTCTCCTCCTCCTCATCCTCCTCCTCCCTCCTCCTCCGCCGCCTCCAACGTGTCACGGTGAATGACTAGGCGGTGAATGACGTGGGTTGCCCTACCTCTATGAACTTATCACTGAGCGCCGGCAGGTTGCCGCCACACCAGTACACGGCGATGAGGTTGACGTCAGCCTCCCGCGCGATCCGCAGCGCGCGCAGGTAGGCGCCCTCCGTCTCGCACACCCGCACCCGCGGCTCCGCGCCGCAACGCATCAATTCCAACGCCGCCATCCAGCGGCTGCGAGTCATGGCGGCGCCGAGTGGCGTCATCCCGTTCAAGTCCTGCGCGAAGATGTCCGCCCCCGCCCGCGCCAGCACGCGGATGATCTCGTGGTGGCCGCCCTCCGCCGCCTGGTGCATCGCCGTGCGGGCGCCGGGCATGGGCGTGTTCACGTCGATGCCGCCGGAGTGTATGGCCGCCGGAACAAAGTCAAGTCAAGTCAAGTCAAGTCACGACCGTATGATGCCCAATAAAAGGATGACAAGTGGATGACAACAGGACTCAAATAGGATGTGCCTGACAGGATAAGCATAAATTTCATCTGGCCCTGCCGGATGTCTTGCCGTTGTCGAGGATGGCGAGCACGCCGTGCAGGTCGCCGGTGACGCACGCCGTGCTGAGCAACTTGATCGTGTCGGGCCCTCCCAACAACGCGCCGTGGGTCCTCAGCACCTTGCTTGCCTCCACGCACCCCGACTCCACGGCCTCTGCTAGTGGGGTGTAACCCTTGCGGTTAGTTCTGTTCGGGTCGCCTCCACCTAGAGACATTAACATGATCATCGCCAAGTCATACAGTGCTGATTAATTCAGGAAATCACGGCCTAGAATACAGTGGATGACGCGACGATCACTTTTCGTATGCCCCTACCTCCGTTTCGCAGCATCCAATCTAGGAGCTCCTCGCACCCGTTCACAGGGCCCAGCTAAGGCCGACCCGAATTAAAATCGAGATCCGGTCAACCCGCCCCCCTCATTTTGGGCAACTTCGGACGAGTCGAATCCGTTTTGGGGTCACTTTGCCCATACGACGTGATATGTTTTGGGTATAGGGTTGCTCGTGAGTTTAGGGTTTATGTCAGGGGTCATTTTGCCCATACGGTTTACACCGACTCGCTGATCCGACTCGCCCGCCCGCGCCCCCCCACTGCTATCCAACCCAAAATGTTGACCGGATCTCGAGATTAAATCGGGTTGGCCTAAGATAGAACACTCGCGCCACGTCACACGTTGCCGCTCAACTCCAGAAAGCACGGTTTACATTTGCAGAAGATGGAGTCAAAGGCGTCATTTGTCGGAGCCCCACCCGTGCACCGTGGCGGCCATGTGCACAGCTGTCCGCTGCTCGTGTCCTGCCTGTCGGGTCAACTAGATCATGCTCTCCAAGTCATAGACTTTCGGACAGCTCAAGAAACGATGGATGCAGATGAGGTGGATGACGTGGCACTCACAGGTACACTAGATGGCGGATGTTGTGGCCCTACCCGCCCGGAAGTTCACATCCACCCCGAACTCGATGAACTGCCGAGCCTTGACGAGATGTTTCTCCGCAATCAAGTCGTTCAATCGATTGGCGAGGCGCGACGCGGCGATGGAGCGGTCGGCGTGGTCAGCATACTCGCCCATGAGTTGGGCCCGGCAGTAATTGCTCAAAACATCAGCGGGTGGCGTTGACTCACGAGTGTTGAAATGATTTCAATGCCATTCTGAGCAAATTTCTGCCGGGCCCCTGCCAGGTAGGTGTGCGCCGAGGTGGCGCAGCGCGGCGGCGGCGGCCGGCGGGCGGGGCCGGACGCGGCTTCCCTGCTAGTTGGCTCACGGAGGTGTACCGGTGTGCCCGTTCACACTCGCCGCATCCTCCTCCATGGCGTGGCCACTGGTCCCCTGACTCGCAGCTGTGACGGCTAGCAGTCGACCTGGATAGGGGACGCCTTGTACAGGCCCAGGATTTTGGGCTGGATCATGGACGAGTGTAAAGGTCTAGATCAGCCGAATAGGGGACGAGTGTAAAGGCCATGTGTAGAGGCCCCGCCGGCTGGTTGTTTTCAATTGCGGTATGCAGCGGCGTGCGCAGGTCCCCGTCCGCAGGGCCTCGCACGGCGCCACCTCTCCCCTTTCGCCTCAACGTGACTGTGCATGAGATAGTTTACCAGTGTGGTGAGCACCTTCGACGTGGTGATAGCTTGAGTGGGTTCGGGGCGGAACCATAGCTCGATGAAGCTGTGACGGCTATGAACGGGGGTTGTACTTACAATAGACGGCAGGCGGTTGAGTGAAAGGCCCCGCCCGTCGACCGCATGCACATTCGCTCCGAGCGAGGCAAGAACGCCTATGGCAGCGAGCTTACCCGTGCGCGCGGCGAGATGGAGCGCGGTCACCTGGTGCAGCGGCTCGACGGCGCCGGCGGCGACGCCACCGGCCACGAGGGAGTTGATGAGCTCCACGTCATCGTCCGCCGCGGCCAGGCACAGCCTGCGGCCCAGGAATATGTTGCTGGTTACGCATAATACGTTTTTCGTTCCGTGGCTCGTAGACAAAAATTCGACTGTACCAAGGGTGTCCAGTGTCGTGGGCTCGCACCTTGAGGCGCCGAACTTGTCGACGGCCGCCATGTGCGACCGATACACCGCGGGCGATGAAGCCACCTATCCGATATGATATGCCCCGACTCACTCCCGGGCGCGCTCGCAATGTGCACCTTGAAAAAAATGTAGTCGTTTCTTGTTGTACACGACAAACGAAACCCCCCTCTACCGGGGTCCACCACTGTAGGCACTGTCGAGGCGGCGCTCGCGTCGCCCGCGCGCCCCGCCCGCGCCGAGCTGTGCTGTGAGTGTGCTTGTTCGTTTCTCGTTGCGTTGGGGCATGGGGGGGGACTGTCATATACAAATCGACACTTGTCACTACTTACAAGACTACAGACTGTACGTTACTGTACTCTGTACTCGCAACGGCCGATTTTTAAAAACTCAGTGTCGGGTCTAGTATCGGCGGTATGGTACATATCGAATCCCGTTCGACCAATGAGAACTGTCCATTTCGAAAATCTCACCGACCGACTCGCCGGCTGTCCGACCCGGTACTGTAGCCACCCTTGAGTAGATAGACCCTCGATTTCAAGGAGATCAGGGTGACTAGTCACCCCTACACTGAGTTTAAAACTGAGTGTCGCTGTCGCGTGTCGGGCTGGCCTGACAACAACACCCGGGCGCCCGCCCCACTAATGGATTGGAACAAAAATTGAAAAAGCGCGAATTGGAATTTTTGGACGTTTCTTTTCCGAAAAGTGGCGCACCAATAAAAAGCCACCAAAAATCACACGTAGGACAACCAGTCCGGATCCACCAATCAGGAGCCACCAAAACACGCGACGAGGCAACCCGCAGCTTCAAGCGCGTGTTTTCTCGCGCCGTTGATAGGCGCCTGCCGATGAAAAGCACAGATTCGAAACACGCTGAAGCGAGATTTCGCACATTTCGGCCGCACATTTCGGCCGCAGTGCCGGACATTGCGCCGATCGCGAGCTGGAAATGCAAGATGCCGGCGAAATCTCGCGACAGCGTGTCGTTCACGGTTACCGCAGCTGTCGATAACCCCGACAGCCGCTGTTCGCGGCCCGAGTCGCCGCGCCGTCGCGTGAGAAAACCGCGCCGAAGACGCGCGCTCGGCCAGAAGCCCAAAAGTAAAAATAAACGATCGACGCTTCTTTACTGGAAAACGTCCTAAATCACCAACTTCGTCCAATTCCTGCCAAGGAAATCGGCACATTTTTTGCATCAATCCATTAGTGGGGCGGGCGCCCGGGTGACAAATTCAGGTTTATCTCCTCTCCATTCATTCGTCTCGATGGTCTATTTACTCGAGAATGCGGATGGCATGTTGGTCGGACTTTCGGCGATGCGGTCGGAGGGATTCTCGAAACGGAGAGATTGATTGGTCAAGTGAAAACGTGATTATGATTCTGCATCTGCACCATACCAGGTACACCCCGGATGTCGAATACAGAATTAAGGATTTCTGGCCTTTCGCCATACGAATTCGAGGTAATCGACATTAATTCTGTCTGGGACCACCATAATGGGCGTTGCAAGTTGAAACCCGTATGTTGAAAGTTGAAACCAAATGATTTCAGAGCTTGAAAGTTGAATATAAAAATTATTGACGGCGGGTCGGCGGCACAGTGCCGAAAATAAGACCCGCAACATTGCCAAACACCGTGAGCAGATGCCGGGATGGCGACGCGCCTCGCCGGCGTCGGCGGTATTTCGAGTGTGCCAGAGGCTTTGTGTCGCTCGTGGTAGGTCGCTCGTATCGGCGATTTGGCAGATTCGGCGCGATGGCGCCTCGATTCGCGCTCGGCTTTTGGTGGGTTAACTCTTGGGTCATTTTATATGGGGCAACGCAATGCACGCCGCCGACACTTCCACTCCGCGGTCAAGCGCCAAACTTCGGGAATACGCAGCTGATATGCGCTTCGAGACGCCATCAAAGTTTGGTGGTTGACCACGTGGTGGAAGGCGCCCGTCCTCGCCGCGGCGGCGTTGTATGCGCATTTAGTCAGAATCGTCATTTTGGTAATTGTGTGCCGGGTACATATTGTCGCTGAAAAAGACGTACTCTGACAAATTGCCCACACCGCCGCCGCGGCGCAGACGGGCGTCTTCCACCACGCGGTCAAGTACCAAATTTTGGTGGCGTCGCAAAGCGCATATCAGCTAGGTACTCCCGAAGTTTGGTACTTGACTGCGAGGTGGAAGGCGCACGTCGATCATGGTACGTGTTCCATTCCGCTAATTTGGCTTGTTTTCGACATCCAGGTACACCCGCACCCATTGCGAAAAAGTCTATCAGTCAATAGACCGTCGATTCGCCATATTTCGACCCCTCCAAGAATCTTTGGTGGGGCGCAGGCACGCAAACGAAGTAAACGCCACTGTGATCCGCAATCTGCATCGCGGCGGGGCAGAGTGCCGCAACGGCGGCAGCGACACTTCGAGAGTGCCAGAGGCTTAATATCTCTCATTGGAAGACGCTCCTCTGGCGGATACGACAGATTCGGCTCGACGGCGTCGGCGGTGCGCATTGTGTTTTTCCATATATATGACCCAGGAGTTAATTTGTCAAACGCCATGCGCGCCGCCGACGCCGTCACGCCGAACCTGGCGTATCCGCCAGAGGAGCGTCTACCCGCAACCGAGATTAAGCCCCTGGCACGCTCAAAGTGTCGCCGTCGCTGCAGCAGCGCTCCTCCATGCCGCCGTCATGCTCGCGGCGGGGGCTGTTTTCCTGTCCTGTTGCCAGTGCGTGCGCGCAACAGGTTATGGTTTGGCCCCACCTGGCGTTTCCGAGTGGGTCGATATATGGCGAATCGACGGTCTATTAACTTAACAGCTATACCGCAATCGGTGTATTCCCTCGCCTCCACACCTGATCCGACACTGAGTTTAACAAAACATCCTCTTCCAAGGTACGAGGCAGGGTCAGCCTATAGGATCCAACCTTACTTACGGTCAAATGCCCGCGCCGTTGATAGGAGTCTCGCTTTGAAAATACGATATTCGGATTCAGACGGTCTGCGCGGTCACCGCCGGCGCTGGTCCGTTCCGCGCAGCGGCCAAATCTCGCGGCAATTCCACTGAACATCATCAAGATCGTCAACACACGCGACTGACGGCCGTTCACCGTGAGGTACGCTTCAAAATACCCCCCCGCGCGCTCGCCACGTTGTGTTCGCGCGCGACGGCGCGGGCAATTCGCGTTCAAGATGCGCTTTCACATCGCGAAATATTCGATCAACCGATATCGGGTCCACTGCGATCAAGTGTCATTTTGGTTCCATCATCCAAAAAGAGCCCCTCAAATCCATCATATCGCGCCGAGCGCTAATGTGACTATTCAGCTGACCCTGCCTCGTGCCCAATGTGCGTGACTCGTCCAGCTGAAGGCCCTCGTGTGATTACACCCATTTCGGTAAACTTTTTGAGTCAATAGACCGTCGATTCGCCATACATCGACCCACTCGGAAATGCTTGATGGGGCCGA